>Ga0123334_1001442_pt1 | contig 29655 bp, 26 predicted proteins | sample BiotimSIPDNA_FD_89706 | JGI IMG/M metagenome (GOLD analysis project Ga0123334, IMG submission 89706) | Anaerobic biogas reactor microbial communites from Washington, USA - Biogas_R1 time_0 SIP DNA | ecosystem: Engineered > Bioreactor > Anaerobic > Unclassified | place: Washington, USA...
CAGGAAAAAATGGATCAGAAAGCTTACCTGATTGTCGAATGATTTACAATTTGATATAATCATCTAAGTTTATAAAAGGTAGTATTTTATGATCGATACGGTAGTAAAAATCGGCTCAATGGCCCTCATCCGTAAACAGGATAATGATATTGACTATAATATTATTAGCCGCATAGCAGGCGAATTGGCGCCCGGCATGGTACTGGTCAGCTCCGGTGCGACAGAAATCGGCAGGCTTGATTACTTAAAGCGCAATTCATCGGAACCTCAGGGAGATATTGAGGAGATTAAGGCCGATTTTGCCGCGCAGGGACAGACGATACTGATGGAGAACTACCGCAGGTTCATGTCCCCCGAGTATTCCATGCGCCAACTTTTGGTCGAGCACACGCACTTCAACGACCCGGACAAGCGCGAACACATCCGTCGTTTTCTGTTGCGCTCATCCGAGCAGAGGGCGATACCGATCATCAACTACAACGACCCTGTCAGCTACGAAGAAAACCGCAAGGTTGAAATCGCTTCCTACCGGAAGAACGGGCACAAGATCGTCGAGTGCATCGACAACGACGAGACCGCGGCGGTCATAACGGTGCTGATCAATGCTCCGGTGCTTGTGATATTGACATCGGTTGAGGGCATATACAGGGAAAAGGACAATCCCGATACGCTGGTTGAAGAAATATCAGCAAAAAGCGCCGGGGAGCTGCAGGAAAAAATTGATGAGTTCATGCAATGTTGCCATGGGGCCAGCCGCGACGGAGCCGGCGGTGCATTTGCAAAGCTCAAATACATATCCGAGCCCGCTAAAGCAGGAACCCGCGTGATCATTGGTCATGCCCGCCACAGACTTCACGAGCTGCTGCAGGGCACGGTCAAGTGCACGAATGTATTCATTAAGTAAGCTGCTTTAGCGGACGTGCCAGTTTTAGAAGAGTTCATCCAATAATATATAGTATTCAATTTTTTGATAATCGGGCTTCATGCCCAGATGCTCAAAAAACACTTTATCATATTTATCTGTGCCGAAATTGAAGTGCATGGATCTCACACAAAGCGCGATATCCTGCCAGATATCGGCGATTCCGGCACGGCCTAGGTCAATGAACCCGGACACGTTCTTATTTTCAAAAAACACATTCGGCAAGCAGTAATCGCCGTGTGTAAAGCACGGGGTTTCATCGGGACGGTGCGCAGCCAGATACTCATATAACTTGTCGGGAGATTGAAACATCGTGTCTTCATTCCAGTCGCTCATATCGACCAGTCCCTTTTTTATTCTTGATTTGGCGGTGCGCAGCTTATAATCAAGCGAGTTAACGAAGGGACAATCGTCGATATTGACCGATTGTAGTGCACGGATGCCGGCGGCCAATAAAGCTGAAAGCTGTTCCGGGTTTTTCATGTGATATTCCGAGCATGCGCATTCTCCGCCGGCTTTCGTTGTCAGCAGATAGCTGACCCCGTTTTCGGTGCATGATGCTATTACCTCCGGCACAGGCAGTTTATCCCGGAGCCACTGAAAAACGGCATGCTCCCGAATGTTTTCGTTTTTTTCTTTTTCAATCTTTAAATATAGCGTTTGATCATTATGGGAAAGCTTGTATACGGAAGCGCCGGATAGACCGGAGCTGTCTCCGTCACAGGAGAATCCTTCAATCTCGGATCTAATCTTGGCGGGCAGTGACGCCCGGATATACTGAAATGAATCCATTTTACAGAACCTAAAAATTAATCAGCGAAATTATACCATAAAAGTGTTTCCGGGTATAGATTTTCTGAGGGGCGACCAGCCCCGTATAAATAAAAAGCAGATGCATCTGGTGCACCTGCTTTTAATTGGTGTGCCGGGTATTACAGTATTTTCTCCTCGGCCAGCTTCTTGTACGTATTCAAACGCTTCTTGGCTTCGTTTTCAGCGCGCACAAACAGTTCATCGGCCACATCGGGGAACTGCTGCACGAGCGATGAGTAGCGGCGCTCGCCTTTCAGGAAGTCCATATAGGACTCCGTGGGCTCTTTGGAATCCAGAATGAACGGATTCTGTCCCTCGTCGGCAAGCTCGGGATTGAAGCGGTACAGCGGCCAGTATCCGGCTGCGACTGCTTTCTTTTCCTCCTCCTGCGACAAGCCCATGTTGATACCGTGGTTGATGCAGGGCGAATAGGCGATGATCAGCGAAGGCCCGCTATAGCTCTCCGCCTCGGTCACGGCCTTGACCAACTGGTTCGAGTTTGCGCCCATCGCGACGGAAGCCACATAGACATAGCCGTAGGACATCGCCATCAGGCCAAGATCCTTTTTCCTGGTGCGTTTTCCTGCCGCAGCGAACTTTGCAACCGAGCCGGTCGGCGTGGACTTCGAGGACTGTCCGCCCGTGTTCGAATAAACTTCGGTGTCGAGCACCAATATGTTCACATCAAGCCCCATCGCCATGACATGGTCGAGACCGCCGTAGCCGATATCATAAGCCCAGCCGTCGCCGCCGATGATCCATATGGACTTCTTGACGAATATGTCTTCCATGGATTTTAAGCTCTTATACAGCGCGTCGCATTCGCATCCGCAATCCCCGCACTCGGCGATCGCGATGTCAAGCGCAGCCGACAGCTTTGCTGCGGCATCCCTGCTGCCCTCGGCGTTGTTCTTGTTGTCTATCCACAGCTGGCAGGCTTCCTTAAGTCCCCATTCCGCCGGAAGGTCGCATTCAAGCAATTGCCTGGCGATGCGCTCGACATTGTCCCTGCGCTGTGCATACGAAAGTGCTATTCCGAATCCGAACTCTGCGTTGTCTTCAAACAGCGAGTTACCCCACGCCGGGCCGTGGCCCTTGTCATTGACCGTGTACGGGACGGTAGGCGCCGAGCCTCCGTAGATGGAGGAGCAGCCCGTCGCGTTGGCGACGACCATCCTGTCGCCATAAAGCTGGGATATGAGCTTGACGTACGGCGTCTCGCCGCAGCCCGCGCATGCGCCGGAGAATTCGAACAAAGGCTGCAGGAACTGTGAATTCTTCACATTCGGCTTAGACATGTCGACCTTGGCGGCCGGAAGCGATACTGCGAAATCGAAGTTCGCGGCCTGCTCCATTTGCGACTGTATGGGCTGCATGGAGAGCGCTTTTTCGCCTTTGCGTCCCGGGCAGACCTGGGCGCAGTTGCCGCAGCCCGAGCAATCCAGTACGGAAACCTGTATGCGGTAGTTGAGGTCTTCAAAGCCCTTCCCGATCGGGGTTACGCAGTCAAAACCGTTCGGCGCCTTCTTCAGGTCGTCGCTGCTTACCAGGAACGGGCGGATTGCTGCGTGCGGGCAAACAAGCGAGCACTGGTTGCACTGTATGCAGTTGTCGGAGTTCCACTCGGGAACATACAGAGCGATGCCGCGCTTTTCATACTTGGTCGTGCCTGTCGGGAAGCGTCCGGAGTAATCAAAGCTCGATACCGGCAGATCGTCGCCTTCAAGGCTCAGTATCGGAGCGATTACGCCGTCGACGTATTCATCGCCGGATACCTTGACCGGAGCCGCGCCCTGCTTGGTTGTTTCCCAGGAAGCGGGGTAATTGATCTTCTTAAGACCGGTGATCGCATTGTCAATGGTTTTGTAGTTCATATTGACGATGTCGTCGCCCTTCTTGCCGTAGGTTTTCTTTACGGCGTCCTTCATGTATTTTTCGGCCTCTTCATAAGGTATGACATTGCTGAGCTTGAAAAACGCCGCCATCATGATGGTATTGATCCTTCCGGGCATTCCTGCTTCCTCGGCAACCTTGTCGGCATCCACGACATAGAAATTCAGCTTTTTCTTCGCGATTGAGTTTTTCAGCGAAGCGGGAAGCTGTTCTTCCATTTCCTCGAGTGTCCACGGGCTGTTTAACAGGAATGTGCCGCCCTCCTTGGCATTTTTAACCAGGTCGTAGCGCGTTACATAGCTGAGCTTGTGGCAGGCCACGAACTCCGCGGCCTCGATCAGATATGTCGACTGTATCGGGCGCTTGCCGAAGCGAAGGTGCGATACCGTCACGCCGCCGGACTTCTTGGAGTCGTAGGAGAAATAGCCCTGCGCATACATGTCGGTGTGGTCGCCTATGATCTTGATCGAGTTCTTGTTCGCGCCGACCGTGCCGTCGGAACCGAAGCCGTAGAACATGCACGAAATGGTTCCTTCGGGAACGGTATTGATGTGTTCCTTAATCTCAAGCGACGTGTTTGTTACATCGTCCACAATGCCGACCGTGAAGTGGTTCTTCGGAGCGGCGGCGTCGAGGTTGTCGAAGACGGCCTTGACCATCGAAGGCGTGAATTCCTTGGATCCGAGCCCGTAGCGCCCGCCGACCAGTACGTCGACCTTTCTTCCGGCCTCGCTGAGCGCAGCGTTGACATCGACATAAAGCGGTTCGCCGACCGAGCCTGATTCCTTTGTTCTGTCAAGTACCGCGATCTTCTTGACTGTTTTGGGAAGTGCTGCAATGAAGTGCTGAATGGAGAACGGGCGGTACAGGCGTACCTTTAAGACGCCGACTTTTTCGCCCTTACTCAGAAGGTACTCAATCGTTTCATCGGCTGTATCGCAGCCCGAACCCATCAGTATGACGACCTTCTCGGCATCCGGAGCGCCGGTGTAATCAAACAGATTGTATCTGCGCCCTGTTATCTGATAAACCGTGTCCATCGCGCTCTGCACAATTTCCGGAACCGCGTCGTAGAATTTGTTTGCCGCTTCCCTGTTCTGGAAGTAGATGTCCGGGTTCTGCGCCGTGCCCTGCAGATGTGGGTGCTCGGGGTTCATCGCGCGCTTGCGGAATGCTTCGACCTTTTCCCAGGGCATGACCTTGGCCATATCTTCATAATCGATCACTTCGATTTTCTGAATCTCGTGGGATGTACGGAAGCCGTCGAAGAAGTGGAGGAACGGCACCGATGAGTTCAGGGTCGACAGGTGCGACACCAGCGCGAGGTCCATGACCTCCTGCACCGAAGCGGAAGCAAGCAATGCAAAGCCGGTTTGGCGCGTTGCCATGACATCCGAGTGGTCGCCGAATATGGACAGCGCGTGCCCTGCAAGGGCGCGTGCGCTTACATGAAACACGCTGGGCAGAACCTCGCCCGCTATCTTGTACATGTTGGGTATCATCAGAAGCAGCCCCTGCGAAGCTGTGAATGTCGTCGTCAGCGCTCCCGCTGCGAGCGAACCGTGCACAGCGCCTGCAGCGCCTGCCTCGGATTGCATTTCAACAACCTTGAGTTCCTGTCCCATCAGATTCTTCCTGCCGTATGCCGACCATGTGTCCGCAGTTTCGGCCATATTGGATGACGGCGTGATGGGATATATGGCGGCAACATCCGAAAACGCATAAGCCACGTGGCTTGCGGCGGTATTGCCGTCCATTGTCTGTTTTTTGGCCATTATGAACCTCCTTGTAACTAAAAAATCTATTTAAATTTGAATGTGACAAAATATTAAATATTTTTATCCAAATAATTATAATAGTTAATATGCAATAAATCAAGGCGTAGGGCCGCACGGGCAGGATAATACTATATTTTACCCTCTGTTTATGGTAATATAGTTTTGATATATAAGGAGAAGGACATGGATTCACTCTTAAGCAATCTTGTTAAAAAGCTTGAGCCATACATCCCCGGTGAACAGCCAGCCGTCAGCAAACTCATCAAGCTCAATACGAATGAAAACCCGTATCCTCCGAGCCCTGAAGCCATTAAGGCGATGCAGCAGGCTGTCGGCGGGGGATTAAGGCTCTACAGCAAGCCCGAGTGCGAGGACTTAAGGCACGCGATCGCCGAAGCGGAGGGGCTTCCGGGAATCGAATACGTATATCCCTCTAACGGTTCCGACGAAGTACTCGCGTTTGCATTCCAGGCGTTCTTCAACCCCGGCGAGAAAATATTGTTCCCGAACATAACATATTCCTTTTACCCGGTTTATTGCAGTCTTTACGGCCTTGATTACGAGTGCATACCGGTAAAGGAAGATTTCAGGCTGGATGTGGAGCTCTACAACAGAAAAAACGGCGGGATCGTCATCGCCAATCCGAATGCGCCCACCGGGCTCTGCATCGGTTTGGATCAAATCAAGCGGCTGCTTGAATACGGCAGGGACAGGGTGGTCGTGGTCGACGAAGCGTATATTGAATTCGGAGCCGAAAGCGCGCTCCCGCTGATCCATGAATACCCGAACCTTGTAATCATCAGGACGATGTCGAAATCGCACTCGCTTGCGGGTTTGCGCGTGGGCTATGCGATGGCCCAGCCGCACCTGGTTAGTGCAATCATCAGCATCAAGAACTCCTTTAATTCCTATACCCTGGATTCCGTCGCCCAGGCCGGCGCGGCTGCGGCCATGAAGGACAAGAATTATATGCGAGCCAATTGCCTCAGGGTCATGAAGACCCGTGAATGGGCGAAAGCAGAATTCAGAGAACGCGGGTTTACTGCTACGGATTCAATGACCAACTTTCTGTTTGTAAAGCCCCCGGGGATCAGTGCGGGGGAATTGTTCGAGCGCTTAAGGCATGCCGGGATACTGGTCCGGTACTTTAAAAACAGCCCGCTTGTAAACGAGTGGCTCAGAATATCGGTGGGCAGCGACAAGGATATGGAGGAGCTTTTCAAACAGATCGATATCATATTATAAAACAGGGGGGAGTAAATTGACTTATCAGCAACAGATCAACGGATGGTTCCTGTATCTCCTGGGAGGGATCGTTGCACTTTTCGTGATTGTACAATCCACAGTCTTCCTTCTTCGCGCATGGAAGCAGGGCAAGGCGATCGGCATGAGCAGCCAAAAGCTGTGGACTGTCGTTAAATCGAGCGCGGCATTTTCAATACTGCCGTCCATACCGATTGTCATAAGCCTGTTTTCCATGGTAAAGACGCTCGGAGTACCGGTTCCATGGATCAGGCTTTCGGTCGTGGGCTCCATGTCCTATGAGCTTGCCGCCGCCGACCAGGCGTCCAAGGCCATGGGTATGAGCGGCATATCGGATCCGGGCTTTAATTTAGGTATTTTCTCCGGTGTCGTTTTCACAATGAGCATCGGCATCATATGGGGACTTGTCATCGCATTGTTCGGCGGGATCAAGGCTGTAAACAAAGGCGTGGACAAGCTGAGCGGCACTGATAAAAAATGGGGCGATATTTTTGTATCTTCACTGTTTCTGGGCCTTGTCGCGGCATTTATGGGTACTTTGATATCACCGCCGATCGTCGGAATGCTGAAGGGTGTGCAGACGCTGTCGCAGGGCCTTACCGGCATACTCGTACTGATATCGTCGGCGCTGATCATGATGATGTTCGGACTGATCATGAAGAAGTTCGAAAGCCTGAAGTGGCTGGAAAGCTTTGCGCTGCCGGTAACCATGATTGTGTCGATGGTGCTTGCGATCTTTTACTCCATAGCGCTGGGAGGTGTTGTGTAATATGAAAAAGAATGTTCAGACGGATCCGTACGAGATCGCAACGCACAGGACGGGCAGAGCCTGGAGCGCTCTTGCAATCATTATCATGATGGGCGTGCCGGCGGCGATATGCCTGTATTTCGGCGTATATCCGCCGCTCAAGGGATTTCTGATGGGCCTTGTCGGAGTTGTTTCGATTTACCTTCCTGTCGCAATCATCGAGGTGCTTACCTATTCCCCCATGGTGGGTTCCGCAGGCGCGTACCTGATGTTTGTGACGGGCAACCTTGCAAACATGAAGGTACCGTGCGCAGTCAATGCGATGGATGTCGCCGGCGTTAAGCCAGGCAGCCGCGAAGGGGAGATAGTAGCGACGATCGCCGTAGCGACGTCATCGATTGTGACCGACCTGATTATAGTACTTGGTGTTGTGGGGCTGAGTTTCCTTCACCCGGTGCTTGAGAACCCGGTGCTGGCGCCCGCGTTCAACAATGTGTTGCCCGCACTGTTCGGCGCGCTCGGCGTTGTATGGCTCCGCAAATACTGGAAGGTTGCGATCATCCCAAGCATAATCATGATCGTGGTGTTCATCTTCCTGCCGGTGAGCCTTCTGGGAATCATGGTTGCGGTAGCCGCTGTTTTGTCCGTGATCAGTGCAAGAATACTGTATAAGAGGGGAATGATTTGATGATATTTGCTTATATGGCGGCAGGCGCAATCCTATTGCTGCTGGCCGTAATGATCATAAGGGCCGTCTTGTTCAAACCGTCCGCCGCGGCGGCCGAGCAGCCGGATGATATCCGGGTCGATACGGAAGCCGCGTCGAAGCACCTTTCCGACCTTGTACAGTTTAAGACGATATCCCGCCCGAATCCCGACGATGTTGACTGGCGCGAGTTTGACAGACTGCAAAAATACCTGGACGACAATTACCCGCTTATAAGGAAAAGCTTGAAAAAAGAAGTCATTGCCGGCCACAGCCTGCTGTTTTGCTGGAAGGGTAAAAATCCCGGCCGTGAAGCGCTCGCGCTTTTATCGCATATGGATGTCGTTCCAGTCATGCCCGGAACCGAAGCCGATTGGGAGCATGACGCCTTCAGCGGCGACAACGACGGGGAATTCATATGGGGCAGGGGAACGCTGGACATGAAGGGCCATCTGGTGTCCGTCATGGAATCGGTCGAAGGCTTGCTCCGGCAGGGCTTTGAACCGGAATGCGACATATACCTGTGCTTCGGGCACAATGAGGAAGTTGTCGGCTCCTCGGGCGGCGGCGCCAAGGCAATCGCCGAGACACTGAAAGCGCGTGGCGTTAAGATCGGATGCGTGCTCGACGAGGGCGGAGCCATCGTGCCCGGCGCAATGGTCGGAATCGGCGGCAGGCTCGCCACGATAGGAATTGCGGAAAAGGGATATGCCGACATCAGGATCACTGCCGCGCATATCGGCGGGCATTCATCGCAGCCGCCCAGAAACAGCGGCCTTGTGCAGATAGCCGATGCCGTAGTCAAACTCGAAAAAAGACAGTTTATGAAGCGTATGACCACGACTGTGTCGCAGATGTTCGGGATTGTCGGACGCTATATGAGCTTTGGCAAGAGGCTGTTGTTCGCAAACATGTGGCTGGCCAAGCCGCTTGTGCTTTCGATATTCACAAAGATGCCCGCAACAAACGCGATGATCAGGACGACCACCGCGCCTACGATGACCGAGGGCAGCCCCGCGGCCAATGTATTGCCGCAGACCGGCAATGTAACGGTCAACTTCAGGGTCCTGCAGGGAGAAAAGATACAGGATGTCTTCGACCACATCAGACAGGTAACCGGCAACAGCAATCTTAAGCTTGAGCTGCTGCGCGGCAAGGAGCCTTCGGCGGTATCCCCCACAGACAGCAGGGAATATGCCGTTCTGTCAAAATCCATACGGCAGATATTCGGAGCGATTCCCGTAGCCCCCTACCTGATGGTAGGCGGCACGGACTCCTGTTTCTATGAAATTCTGACGGCCAGCATCTACTGCATATCGCCGTTTGAATTTGAGCTTGAGGACTTAAAGAGGATTCACGGCACCAATGAAAAGATTAAAATCGGCTCGCTCGAAAAGGGAATCAAGTTGATAACGCAGTTTATACTCAATTACTGCCGGTAAAAATTATAGTTCATATAAAAGCCTGCCTCCGCTATAGGCGAAGCAGGCTTTTTGCGTGTCTATTTATACTTTAAGATCCTGTCCAGCATGTAAGCGGCAAATTCGAGATCCAGACTGCCGTTGATATTCATGTCAACATCCGACTGGTAGCATTCGAGCGCATCACTGATCAACTCACGGTAATGCGCGTCCACATGTTCGAGCGCCCATTCACCGCCCTGCCGCTTGGACAGGATTTGGCCATCCTCGATATAGGCCAGCACCCTGCAAAGGTTAAGCGTGATATACTCGGGATTGCTCAGTATATCGTTCTCGGCGTTGATGACATCATTTACAATACTGTCCAGATAATCTTCCTTGCTGATATCGCCGAAAACAGCGCTGATCGGCTCGCCGTGCAGCACGATGCCCGTATGCCGGATCACCGTGAAATGTGCAGCCAGATCGGGATCCTTCATTTCATCATCATCGAATAAGGAAAGGGCGTGTTCTTTATATACGCCGAGCATTGCATCCGAAAAGTGCAGCTCGTATGGGCACGGGTGTATAAAGCTCTGACAATGCCTCTTTAGTACAACGCTCATCTCGATGCCTTTCGGGGGGCAATCGGGAAGCTGATTCACGAGGCAATCAAGCAGCCCGAGCTTTTCTTCATCATTGAGCTTATCGTTAACAACGGCGATAAAATCGATATCGCTCTTGGCAGGATTGAAGCATCCGAAGGCAATGGAGCCGTGCACATAAATGCCGACCAGGTTTGATCCCAATATACCGGAAAACTTTTGTTTGATGTTGTTTAGTATCTCATTATAATTCATAGCGTACTGCAGCCTGATTCTTCAATACTCTTCATTTTATATGATTGGCGGCATATTGTCCAATGAAACAATGCACGGCGGGATCATATATCTTTTGGAATGTTAGCAATCATCGCACCGGAAACATGGTATAATTTATTGAATGCTTCTCATCAATGATATGTCTTAAGGAGTCCGGAATGGATATGGAGTTATCGACTGTTTTGTTTGCTTTTTCCCTGACACTGTTTGCAGGATTATCGACCGGCGTCGGGAGCATGATAGGGCTTTTCGGCAAAAAGACCGGCACGCGGTTTTTATCCTATGCTCTGGGCTTTTCAGCGGGAGTCATGATATATGTATCATTTGTTGAGATTCTGGCAAAAGCCAGGGAAAGCCTGACCGGCGCTTTGGGAAAAGTACCGGGCAATTGGGTGACGGTCGGGGCCTTTTTCTTAGGCATACTGCTTATAGCGGTCATAGATAAGCTGGTACCGTCTGCGGAGAATCCCCACGAAGTTCGTATGGTCGAGGATATGACCGATGAAAAGCGTTCGACGCAGCAAAAAAAGGGAAAGCTCATGCGCATGGGTCTGTTGAGCGCGCTGGCCATTGCCATCCACAACTTTCCTGAAGGATTGGCGACCTTCACGTCAGCCCTGAAAGAGCCGTCGCTCGGTATAGCCATTGCCGTAGCGATTGCGATTCACAATATTCCGGAAGGACTTGCCGTATCTGTGCCCATCTACTTTGCCACAGGCAATCGACGAAAGGCATTCTGGTATTCATTTCTATCCGGGCTTTCTGAACCGGCAGGAGCTCTGGTCGGATATTTGCTTTTTGCCCGGTTTTTCGGCGATGTGACCTTTGGCATACTGTTTGCATTGGTTGCGGGCATTATGGTGTTCATATCCCTCGATGAGTTGTTGCCGACCGCCCGCGAGTACGGGGAGTCGCATATCTCGATCTACGGCCTTGTTTCCGGAATGATGGTTATGTCCGTGAGCCTTTTGCTCTTTCTATGATTTGGTGGTCACTGTGTCATAAATCCGCGTATGATAACAGTCGCTTGTGCCGGCTGTTGTTTATGCCAGCTTTTTAAATCCGATGTGGTATACTTATGACTGTTATGACAAAGCAGAAAATGAGAACAGAATTGCTGTCCCCGGCGGGCAGCCCGGAAGCTTTGCGCCGGGCCATCCACGCGGGAGCGGACGCGGTTTATTTGGGAGGCCGCAGCTTCGGTGCGCGGGCCTTTGCGGCCAACTTTTCCTATGATGAGCTTGAGCAGGCCATCGGTTATGCACACACCTACGGCGTGCGCGTTTATGTGACCGTCAATACACTGATTTACCAAAATGAAACGCAAGCTTTTTTTGAGCATGTTGACAAGGTATGCGCGCTCGGCGCGGATGCACTGATCATGCAGGATGCCGGCATGCTTGCGCGTGTCCGGCAGCGCTGGCCGGACATGCAGATCCATGCCAGTACACAGATGCACAACCATAACGATGCGGCGCTGGAATATGTAAGGGGACTCGGCGCGGTGCGTGCGGTATTGGCGCGGGAGATGTCGATTGAGCAGATCAAGCGGCTTGAAAGTCCGATTGAGAAGGAAGTCTTCGTACACGGTGCGCTGTGCATCGCAAGCTCCGGACAGTGTCTGCTAAGCGCATTGACACAGGGACGCAGCGGCAACCGGGGAAGCTGCGCGCAAAGCTGCCGAATGCGGTATCGTCTGCTGGATGGACGGGGTATGCAAATCCCGGTAAAAGGCCGCTATCTGCTTTCTCCGAAGGATATTGCGGTACTGGAGGATGTTAACGCATTGCTTGACGCAGGAGTTTCCGGTTTCAAGATTGAAGGACGCATGAAATCGCCCGAATACGTAGGGCTGGTCACCCGGGTTTATGCCGCGCTGCTGGAAGATATCCGCTCTGGCAGAGAGCCGAAAGTTCCTGCAGAAGCGCTGGAGGATTTACGGAAGCTGTTCAACCGGGGGCTTACCAAAGGGCATCTGCTGGGCGACAAAGGCGATGCATTGATGAGCATAAAAAGGCCGAATCATGCGGGAGTGCCGCTTGGGAAGGTAATTTCAGCCGGGAAGGACGGTATTCGCATCAAGCTTGCCGCTCCGCTCCGGCAGGGCGACGGAGTAAAATTTGAGGCGAGCGACGACGGCTTTTTCTGTAACCGCATCGTCAAGGAGGGACTGCTTGTAAGCGGTGCGCAACCCGGCGATTTGGTTACCCTGGAGGGCAGGGCGGATACCCGCGCGGGCGATACGGTTGTGAAAACCAGTGATACGGAACTGGCCGAGCGCCTTGCGCGCTGCCCGGAGCGAAAAGTGCCGGTTACCGGAAAACTGGAAGTACGGGTCGGGCACCCGATCCGGCTCACAGTGGCAGATGAAGAAGGGCACCACGCGGAGGCTGCGGGTGAAAGGGCAGAGGCAGGAATAACCAGGCCGGCTACAGAGGCTGAGCTTCGCGAGAGCGTGTCCAAGCTCGGCGGAACTCCATATGAGTTCAAAGCGCTGAAGGTTGAGACGGATCATCACGCCTTCGTGGCAAAAAGTGTATTGAATGCGCTTCGCCGCGATGCCGTCCAGATGCTGACAGAGCAGCGGACGCGCACGCGCACAATTATGCCCGCCGAATACAGGCCGCCGCAGTTTATGCCCGATAAGCTGCCCCAAACGCCGGTACTGCATGTACTCGTGCGCAATGCTGCCCAATTGCAAGCCGTGGCGGAGCTGGTCAACGGGGACATCTATACCGAGGATCCGGCGCTTTTCGAGCAAAGAAGGGGAACCTGCCCCGGCCTGCGACTAAAAACGGACAGGCTCGAGGAACAGCCCGAACCGATGTCAGACCGGCGGCTGCTTGTTACCGACCACGGCGGTTTGCATGTTTATCCGGGTGAAAATGATGTGGTGCTCGATTACACGGCAGCCGCGCTGAATGCGGATGCGCTTATCACATACTTTGCAAGCGGCGCGCGGCGCATTGCGCTGTCGCCGGAGCCAAGCACGGGTCAAACAGATGAAATAATGCAGGCATTCAAGCTCATATATGGGCAACTGCCGCCCGTAGAAGCGCTCGTTTATGCCCGGCATGAGCTGATGGCAGTAAAGCATTGCCTGATCAGTCATGCGCTCGGGGCGCAGGGATGTGCGCGCTGTACAAAGGAACGCTTTTCACTGCAGGATGACGCAGGCAGGATCTATCCGATTCTTACAACGAAGCGCTGCGAGAACAGGCTGTTTGAAGGTCACGCTGCACAGCGTGATGTGCGGGAGCTTTTGGACATCGGCGTGCGTCACTTCCGCGTGGAGCTGTTCGATGAGGACGTAAAAGAGAGCCGGAAGATCGTAAACGGATACCAACGGTTGCTGAGTGACAGCAATTGATCATAGATGGAATGATGTATGAAATGAAGAGGAACAACTCAGAATGAAAAATACACTGTTGAAACACCCACTGCTGCGCACCCTTGTTGAGCTGCGCGGTAATCCCCGTGCCTGCGTCTATACGGAGCCCATGTGGGGGCTCTCCATGAATCTGTGTCTGCCTTATGCAACGGTATATATGCTCACTTTCGGTATGAGCGATGTACAGGTGGGGATCATATCTTCAATCTATATGTTTTCTCAGATGATCTTTGCATTTTTATCAGGTGCCATCATCGATAAAATGGGGCGCAGGAAGAGTACTGTGGTATTTGACTTCCTGGCCTGGAGCATTCCCTGCCTCATATGGGCATTCAGCCAGGGCTTTTGGTTCTTTGTCGTAGCCGCATTGCTGAACGGTATGATGAAAATAACTGCAGTGTCCTGGGATTGCCTGCTGGTGGAGGATGCGCCGAAGGATAAAATAACCCATATTTATTCATGGGTCATTATCGCGGGCAACCTCTCCGCTCTGTTTGCGCCGATATCCTCAATCCTGGTGGCAAAGCTGACGCTGGCGCCGGCTATACGAATACTCTATATCAATGCATTCATTATTATGACTGCAAAACTGCTGATACTATATAAGTTCTCAACAGAAACCGGTGTCGGCAAGTTAAGGCGCGAGGTATCGCGCAACATGTCATTGGGGGAGATGCTTTCCGGGTATAAAAGTGCAGTACGCAAAATATCAAGTTCGAGAGGCACGAAATTTGCGATCATTATCAGTATATTGGTAGAGATCGTAGGTATGATTGGCATGACCTTCTGGCAGATCATTGCTTCCCGACGCATCGGTGTACCGGACACGTTGCTGCCCATTTTTCCGATGATACGCAGTGTTCTTTCCATTGCTCTTTTCTTCACAGTTATTGCGAGGATTAAGCAGGCAAAACTGAAATGGCCGTTGTACGGAGGATTTCTAAGTACCATAGTCTGCAGTATATTGTTGATTTCAGTTAAAAATACAGGCGTTTGGGGATATGTCGTATTATCAATCTCCTTAATCTTCGAAGCCCTTGGCATTGCTGTTTTACACACACTTAGAGAATCCTTGGTTGCCATTTATGTGGATCCTGCAGAGCGTTCGCCAATCATGGCCATACTTCAGACCACTGTAATGCTGATTAGCGTACCCTTTGGATATATAGGCGGGCTGCTGAGCGATATCTCCAGAGCATTGCCCTTTGTCATGAACATTGTTTTATTGGTATTGGGTATCCTGGCAACAACCCTGTTTTTCCGAAAACCTCAGATAAATGAAGACTTGAATACGCTGTCCGGTGCGGGTCATGAGTAGGCGTATAAACAGCATATTGTAAGTTTGATTGCATGCCGGCAAGTCCATCGCCCTTCATCCAATGATTGAATGAATTTTTTTTATCATACCAATTTATGAAAAATCAGCAAAAAACACCTGTACTGAAATATGGATATATGATTAGGAGGGTTTTTGCTCAATATATAGATAGTAACTGAGAAAAATGCAGCACGAAGGACGCAGAAATTATGGCATCGAACAAGAAGGAGCAAGGAAAAATCACGAATGGAAAGGCTAAGCGCAGAAGGAGTGCATTCGTTTTCATACTGTCCGCTTTTATTTTTCTGTTGGCCGGTGCCGGATACATCGGGTATAAGTTTGTACTGCCGCTCTATAGCGATGTTATCACGCAAGGCGTGCGTATAAACGGCGTGGATGTATCTGGCAAGACTTATGATGAAGCGGTCTCCGAACTGACAAGCCTTGCAAACCAAAGGGCTCGTGATGTATCGGCGACAGTCCGTTACGGCGACAGAATCTGGCAGTACGGTGCCATGGATCTTGGGGCCGGCGCAAACATCGAGCAGGTCGTGGCCTCCGCTATGGAAGTGGCGCGTACAGGAAATGTGATTAACAGGTATAGAGAGGTACGGAAAGCACAGACCGGAGCATATCAGTTTGATGCATCCCTTACCATTCATCCGGACAATCTGATACCTTATATACAGGATATAAAAGCGGAGCTTGATGAAAGCCCGGTGGAGCCGACGATGAAATTCGAAAGCAAGGGAGATAAGTTTACGATAGATGGCCACAGCTATTGGAGAACAGGTGTGGATTACTCACCGCTTTTTATAACCACGCCGGGGGAAAACGGCATGGAAGTCGATGTCGATGCCACTATGGAGCGATTACGGGCCGACCTCGAGGAGCACTATATTGCAGATGTTGAACTGGTGGTGCATGATGTCGCACCGAAAAATACCGAGGAAAGCCTTCGCGATTCGGCGGTTCTTTTATACCACTCATCCAGTAAGCTGCGCAGCTCGACAGCCGACCGGACATGGAATATTAAATTGGCGTTGTCCAATTTTGACGGCGTGGTGATAGCCCCCGGCCAGGAGGTCTCGTATAATGAGATCCTGGGTGAGCGCACTGTGGCAAGAGGCTACCGGAAAGCAGGAACAATCGCCAGCACCGGAGCGCTGGTCGATGATGTAGGCGGCGGCATATGCCAGGCGTCCACGGTGCTTTTTAATGCCGTCATACATGCCGGCTGCGAAATAATCGAGAGAAATCCGCACTCCTGGCCGTTATATTGGCAGGATTATGACTGGGGCCTCGACGCTATGGTCAACTGGGGCAGTTCGGATCTTAAGTTCAGAAATACGACGGGCGGAAACCTGTATATCGATTTTTATCTTGTTTACTCTTATGGACAGCCTTCGCACGTCGATATAGATATCTACGGTCCCCCGATCGGCGACGGCATGACAATACGGATGCAAAGTGTAAAAGTATCCGAAACACCGCCGCCGCCGCCGAGATATGAGTTCAAAACCCCAAGCCAGCTTGCGGGAATCATATTAAATGATGAATGGACTTACGACCCAAAACTCAACCTTATGGTATATGAATGGGTCAAACCGAGAACAGGTTATGCTTTCGACATCTACAGGCTTTGGATGAAGGGTGATCAGGAAGTCAAGCGTGAGAAGCTGTACACAAGCACCTACAGAACCATACAGGGTGTTAACTACACAAAAGCTCTGTCGCCGGATACGAATCCGTCCATAAAGCCGTAATATATTGCACGTCCCTGGAACCACTGGCTTCCATTTTAAAAAGAAATTGATTGGTGCCTGTCCGGATGATATCCATTGCACTGAAGAAGGTTACGATATCCATTGCTCAGTGAGTTATTCTGTATCTTCAGTTGTACTTCAATTCTTGAATATTGTCAAAAAAACAGTATACTAACAATATATAGATTTCAGATTTCAGACTATTCAGATAATAGCATATTATTGGTCGGTAGATTATAGGAGGGACTGTTCCATGAGACAGCCGTCTGCAGCGCAGAATTATATTTCCCGTCTTATCGCTTCGTTTATCAGCTTATGGGGTTCCAGGGATTGCCTCAATTATAAAAACGTACGACTTAGCCATCTGCAATATTTTCTCGCCCTGCCTTTGTCACTCGTGTTCGCCAATACATCGGAGATGTTTTTCAATACCGATGTCCAGCTGATGGGGCTGGATGGGACTACCATAATATTTAGTGTATATTGCTTGGGGGTTGCTTTACTGTTTGCGTTTTCCAGTGTCCGGAATATCAGAACCATAGCCCTGGTTTCCGTCATCCTTTCCTTGGCAGGTTTTATGCCGTGGGTGTTCATGCCCGACGGAGTGGCCGCGGTACTTCTTGCTGCGGTATTCATGTTCGGTATGGGAGGGAGCGTGGCCTGCGCCGTATTCGTATATGCGTTTGTACTGAATAACCCGGAGCGCTTCCTGGGCTCGGTCATCATTTCGTTTTCATATGCCGCCATGACAATCGCAACCGGGCTGTCGGCCATATCCCCGATCATAAGCAGGGTGTTTATGTTCCTGCTTGTAGTCGGGACGGCGGTTTGCCTGTCCATGTTCAAAACGGAGAGCTTTGCCGGCCTGGCCCAAAAAAGAAAAGCGAAGCTGAATCCGTCCATCCTGCTGGTGCTCTATTTCTTTGTTTCCGGGTATTGCGTGGATTACTATTATTCTTACATTCCCGGCACTTCGGAACCCGGGGCACTGGTTCTATATGGGCTGTTCGGCGTAGTGGCGGTCTGCCTGTCGGTTGTGCTGCAGATAACCGTCAAACGCAGCGCATGGCATTTGTGCAACCTGTTTTTAATAGCTATGATTTTCAGCTATGCATTGTTTTTCGCACCCGCCGGTTCATTTCTATGGAATGCCGCCGTATCCCTGTACGGCTTTCGGCTGACAGGATATCTTCTTATGTTTTATCTGTTGGGCGGCGTATTTAAAAAGCACGGTGATTTCAGACTGTTCAAGATTTGCGTGGTCGTTGTCTTTACGGCCAGCATGCTGACATACATCATTCCGGATGCGATATCCAAACATGCGCCGGAGCTGCTGCTGCCGGCGGCAATATTATCATCCTGCGTCATTTTTATTGTGTTTATGATGCTGTCCCCCGCCTATGCAAGGCATCTGTTTTCGGATGACTGGTCGGAGGATTTTCATCGGCTTGATATGACCGAAGCAAAGAAAAAAGTTGCGGAGTTCAACCAGCTTGAGGGTCTTCACCTAACCCCCAGGGAGAAGGAAATAGCCGCATTTCTTTTACGCGGTATGACAGCCCGCCAGATATCCGGCGAACTTGGAATATCTTTTAATACCGCCAACTTCCATATAAAAAACTTGTATAGAAAGCTTGGCATAACCGGTCGTATGGAATTGTTCTCACGGTTTGGCGTAACGGCTTAGAGCCGCTTGGTAGGGTGCAGCATGTACCTACCATAATTGGTAGCTTGAAAAACAAAGATTTCTATATAAAACTGAATAATAGGAAAGAATCAGGATCAGCCAATATGATAGAATCCGATCCCGGTTTGCTGTCACTGTTGATTGTACCGGTTTTTTCATGAACTATACGATCTTTGCTGCCCAGTATCGTGCGGATAAGGCAAAATCATTTCAGGTTAACAACGGCGAAAAGCAAACTCATTGAAACATGCTCGCCGCTTTGAACGAAACAGGATCACAGGAGAAAAGATGATGCAAAAACGGTTGCTGCTGCTTTTACTCTTCATTTGCATAACGCTGTTTTTTGTCGTTGCGGTTTTTAGCGGATGCATTGAGATTCCGCTTCCGCCTCCGACAATCGAACCGACATCTGAACCCGTTGCAAGCGTCACTGCTGCCCCTGTCCCGAAAGTATATTCCTTCTCCCGTGTACGCACCGATTACCGCCTTGATGTAACAGCGGACGGCACTGCCGTTACAGATAAGGAGAGCGGAGAAATCACAGTGGTACCCTTCGGGGATAAGATGCTCTTTAATAACAGCCTAAAATACAGCAAGGATACAGACTTCATCATCCATCATGTAAGGTCCCATGCGGAAACCTACAGCAGTATGGAGACTACCGCCGCCCTGCCGGTTGATTTTTTAAGAACTACCGTTTACTGGACCTGGGACAATAAATCGCCGCGGGAGTGCATGGCTGAACGATTCAGTTCCCCCTTCCGTTATCCTGACCAGCCGGACAAGGCGGTCGTATCTTACATATGCATAGCGGAATTCGGCGCGATAAATTCATGGGACGCCGCCTTTGACCCGGCCTGGGATCTGGACGGCGACGCTGTCATCGACGAGGGTGCCGGCCCCCTGCCTGATTACGTGGATTTGAACGTCTACAACTCTGCCTGGAAAAACTATGTAGCGAAGTATTGGACAGAATCCTGGCGCGAGGAGCTCAGAAAAAAGATCGACCTGGCAGCCGTGCAGCATTTTGACGGCGTAATGCTGGATGTCATGACCGGCTATTGGAGCTGGCTGCAAGCTTACCCATCCATGGACATTGCCGAACTGCGACAGCATTATGTGGAGCTGTTGGCCTGGATATACGGTTATGCCAAGGAGCAGTACGGCTCGGCCTTTCTGATTACCGGCAACATTGATCCTGACGGATATCAATATTTGGACGATCTGAGCGCCTGTCTTGATGGCGGTTACTACCAGAACGCCTTCTTCAGTTGGGACGGTTCGGGCATTGTCGATGGTTTGTGCCGCTCCAACTCCAGGGTGAAATTCAGTAATCCCCGAATTGAGTTTCTCCGTTCCCAGGGGCTGTCGGTACTTAGCATGGATCATCTCGGAACCGGTACGGTATCGGCGGGTCTGGATTTTACCGACTATGATGACAGAATCACCGAGGAAAACCTTATTCAGCTTTTCCGCTGGGCCATCGACTCCGGCAGCACGCCCTTTGTCACGCAGGTATTTATGAGCGGGCCTTACAACGGCATCCCGCGTTTTTCACGCGTCTTGCCGGACTTGCCTCCGTTTACCGATACACTCTATGCGGATTGGGTGATTGGCAGCGAGGACGGTGACATCATTTCGACAGGAGGGGGGCATGATCTGGTGTACGGCGGCTTGGGCGATGATCAGATCGACGGCGGCCCGGGTGACGACGCGGCCTATTACACCGGTCCGAGGAATGACTATGAAGTCATTCGGGAAGGAGAAAGCATTATCGTCACCGCAACGGGGAGCGATGACGGCAGGGACGTGCTCATCAACATCGAACGCCTGATATTCTCCGATACGGTCGAGATCATACAATAATGTATTACTGGAATTTCACTTCATTATAATTTTGGAAAGGAACATGAACTTTATGAACAAGGCAGCAGGTAAAAAAAGATTGTGCATTCTTATCCTAGCAGCGGCATTGGTTCTTCATATGGCGGGATGCAGTACAGCCACATCTGCAACTGTAAAGAGTGACGAACCGGCGGAGCCCGCGCAAGCAGAAGGGCAGGCCGGGGAGCGGGAACGGACTGCGAAGACCGATACTGAAAAACCATCGCGCGTTTCTGCTACCGGTGAGACTCAGGAGGTATATAAGACCATCATCGATGCGTATATCAACTCCGAAAAGAGCGGATTCACCAGCTTCGACCCAGTCATCGCCGATACCTTCCTCGCAACCGCGCAGAGCCAAAGCTCCGACATGACCGGTATTGGCGTGGAAATTGCGGAGTTATCGCTCTCTTACGCGACCTGGGATATGAATGCTGATGGTGTTCCGGAGTTATTCATTATAGCCGGGGACTCATATGATAACTATATTTGGGGCGTATATACCATAGCCGATAATGCGCCGTGCTCCCTGCTGCAGCAGGGGGGTGCACGCGAAGAGATTCGACTGCATGTCAATGAAAGCGGCGAGGGCGTAATTGTTCACGAATGGTCGCATATGGGAGAAGTCGTAGACTTGTTGTACAGCCTGCCCAAGGGCGGAGCCGGCCTGGTACTGGAGGAGGGCTTGTATACCGACTGGAATGATGCCGCACAAAACGAGGCGTATGAGGACCTTGAAAACTATGAGATCATTAACTACGGCGATCATTACAGAGGCGCCGACAGTTTGTATCCGAACCTTGATGAGTTGACGCCGATATCGATGAGTGACTGGGAATCGATATGGGGAGGATTGTCGGCCGCACCGGTCGATTTCACGGATATATATCCGCTATCAGATTATCCCGCAGGGTTTTAGGCTGATATCCGTGTTCGGCGCAGTGCCGAATCGCTTGCGGCCGCTGATGTTTTTGCCGATATGGTTTGCGGCATTGGGCATAAACTCTTGATACTGTGTTATGGCTGACACGGAGCGGTTCATATGCCTGAGAATTTATTAAGTATTATCATCATACCGGGATGTCGGAGGCATCATACCATGCAAAAGCGCGTATCTCTTGCTGTATATACATTTTCGCATTATTGCGTGGACTTCGCATGCTTTTACATGCTCTTTTTCGGTTTTCGGAACAGCTTACCGCCCGCCGGGGCAACGCTTGATACGGTATCTATGGGCTTCCTGCTATATAATATTCTCGCATTCGGCCTGCAGCCGCTTATAGGCTATGCATGTGATGCACGAAAAGACATCCCGATTGCCCTCATAGGATGCGGCCTGTTGCTCCTGGGACTTGCGTTGATTTCGTTTCCCTGGACTTCTCTGGTTCTTTGCGCGCTGGGAAACGCATGTTTTCATATCGGCGGCGGAATCAGCAGCCTCGTTCAATCTGACGGTAAAATGGCGCCAAGCGGCATATATGTTTCATCGGGCGCGATAGGCGTATCGCTGGGCATGATGGCAGGGCAAAGCGGAAGCATACCGCTTTTCGTACCGATGCTGCTTATCACAGTATGCGGTATCCTCATACTGACCCTTGATTACAGCCCGAAGTATGAGCGCCCGGCGATGAACTTTCAGGTTGCGAACGCGGTACTGCCCTTTTCAGCGGTGCTTGTGCTTTGCCTGATCTCCGTTGTAATCCGCGCCTACATCGGCGCCGCTATCCCGCTTGCGTGGAGGAACACCCCGCTGCTGATACTGCTTCCGGGTCTAGCGGCATGCGCCGGAAAAGCAGCGGGCGGTTATATTGCGGATGCATTCGGCGCAAAAAACACGGGTGTTATTACGCTTTTGCTCTCCATACCGTTACTGTGCCTGGGATACGGCCACCCCGTGTTTTGTACGGTCGGCATCTTTCTGTTTAACATTACCATGCCGGTCACGCTTTGCGCTGTCGCTTCCGTGTTCCCGTACAATCCGGGACTCTCCTTCGGGCTGACCACATTGGGGCTGTTATGCGGCAGTGTGCCCACATCTTTTTTCGTTCTTCCGCCCGCAGCTATACCAGCTGTCTCAATGCTGTGTATCCTTGCTTCGGTTGCGTGCCTTTCCATAACCACCGTCAATCAAAAGGAGAATGCATAATGATAAACATGACCATTTACATGACCAACATCCTGTTGGATCTCGCTCCCGGCCCGGAGGCGCTTCTTGGCATGCTCTTCGACATACCAGGTGTTCTGGTTCTTGCAGTTCTTGTGCTGGTCGCGCTCGCAATCGTGCTGATTGTGAAGGCGAGCCGTAAGAATAGAGCGAAAAAGAACCAAAACCCTGACAACCAGCCGTGATTTACTGCAGGTTCTTATTAAACCTTGCAGCGACATTACTGGTGGAGGGCTTAATCATCGCGCTGTGGTTCCACAGGCGTGATTATGTTTACTATAGTGTGCTGTGCAATCTGCTGACCAATCCCTCGCTGAATCTGGCTCTTCTGATTGCTGTCCGGCGTATAGGCGGGGAATACTACACGATAACTTTGGCTGTGCTGGAAATCGCGGCTGTTCTCGCTGAAGCCTTTGTTTTGAGACTGCTCTGCCGGTTCCGGCCGGCAAAGGCTCTGCTTGTGTCCTGCACCATGAATGCAGGCTCGCTGCTGGCAGGAATGCTGGTATATGGCCTGGGCGTTGCATAAAAGAATATGTCCGGCTGCAAAAGCAGACGGCCGTATCGAATCATACCATAAGAAACAGGTGCTTTGAGTAATTAAGCAAAGCTCGTCATATTTTTGTTACGTAAAGAGCTTGTGATTTGATGTGGGGTTCCGGTGAGCATCCAAACGAACATATTGTTGTCAGGTGTGCAGCTCAAAGACAATCATCGCTCCATTATGAATCCTGATCGACAAGACTTAAAAATTCCACTGCCCAGAAAGTAAGGTCACACAACAGCGCGTTCTTGTTCTTGTAGTCAGCTTCCAGTCGCACATCGCTGTAAGCACCGGTGTACTCAATCTTTTCGGGTGAATACCTCTTATTGTGGGGAGCTATCAAGTTCATCCGCAGAATACCGTCCTGATCGATGGCCTCATGTACTGCCTGCACGGACCGACGGATTATGTCCACACGATTCCCGACGCCCATCATGGCAATCTCACTGAGAATGCGCCGGTAAGCGATGCTGTCAATCAGGTTGGCATCGAAAGCCCGTAGTGGCTGCACAAACGAAAAGCAGGGTGCATAGAACTTGCCTGCAATACGAACATACATGATGCTGTCAGGCTTCATGATGGCATTGATATGATTCAGCTAATCGACCAGCATGGCGATATTTTCCTTATTGCGCCAACTCCTGGTATATGCCAGCATTCCTAATGTATACACATCGGGAAAGTACTCGCTTGCTTCAATGTAAGGGTGGTTGTATTTCCTCTTTGAATGGGCATCAAATGCTGTGATCTCATCAAGAGAGGAAATCTCCAAAACACGTTGGAATCCTTTCAGAGATATCCGCTGGAATTCCAGTAAATCTTCGTAATCATCACCGTAACCGAGCATGGCCTGCATGGTATATATGATTGCCATGAGACTGTTGCCGTTATTGAGACCCGCAAAGCGGTTCTCAAACCGGGGAATCTCAGGAGGAATGTAGGAGAACTCTTTTCGCAAAATATCCTCGTCCCGCATGGCCGCTACAAAATTTGCCACGATGGGCTGATCCTTCGGGACGCAGTAATAGGAGAGCAATCGGGCTGCATTCTCGCCATCCTGCAAAGGAGTTTCATGGAGCACCTTGCCCCTCCAGTTGCTCCAACTGTGCATACCGCTGCCAATGTAACCATTGGGTTTAACATAGCTTTTTACAAGTTGATAGTAAGGAAGCTCATATATCTGCGCCAACAGCTTTTCCTCGTTCTCAGGAGTAATATCATGAAGAATGTCTTTGCGAAGTCGATATTGAATGACCGGGCCGGCATTCTCAATAAGGAAATCAATTGATTTGGAATATGAACTTGGACTAAACATTGCTCCCTCCTGAATTGATGTTGGCTCCGTATATGATTATTTAGCTATGTCTTGTAATTTTACGAAAATATCGATCAAATCCAGCTGAAGCATTATGTAATGCCGATTAATCGGATTTATTATTTCAATTCGCTGTCGTCCCGTTCACTTCCTGCGAAAAAGCCCGGAAAACTGAGGATTTCACAGTTTTCTTCGCGTTTTTTTCTACTACTTCGGCAACAATGCGAAGGTCTCCGCCTGGGTCGTACGGGCAATTATCCCAGCAGCCCCATGCTGTGCATCGGAGGTGTTATGTTGGCTGTTAATCAGTAAACAAAGCTGCAGCATGAACTCCCGGAGCCGGATACCGTGTACATTTATAATCAGTTATCAGTTCTGAACGGCTTGTAAAGCCTGTCTTTTTAAAAATATTGCCTATGTGGAACTTGACCGTACTTTCGGTAATATATAGTGCGCCGGCCATCTCGGCAGTCGACATGCCCCGCAGGATATGGGCAAATATCTCCTGCTCGCGCGCGGACAGAGCAAAGCTGGCAGCATATTCCGTAAACTTCCGCCGTTCGCTTTCCTCCGTATTGATAGCCGGTGCATAGAGCTTTTGATATAGAGGAAAGAACAGTGCGATAACCACCGCAAAAATAATGCCTGAGAATACAATGAGCGGGGTACCGGTAAGCAAGCGGCCGGCCGTTCCTGCCGCTTCCCCTAAGCGCCCTGCCAATAGACCGATTACTGCAAAAGCAGGAAACTCAATCTTACCCGATATATCTGAAAATATCAGTATGCGGTAAGATGAGAAAAAACCCAGGAATATGTAAGCACAAACCCACATCAGAGTCTCGCCTGCAGTACTGCCGCCCAAAGCCAGTGCCGCAAAGGGAAACGCCAGTGCCGCCAGACAGCAGATCGCGCCCCATCGGCGGTTCTTGTCATTGACAACACCTGCAATGATTAGCCCGACCGCATAAAATGCGCGTGTGAATTCTATGTATACGCTGCCGGATGCGCTCTTGAGCGGGAAGGAAAAACCAAGCATGTATACCGTGCACATAAGGAAGACCACAGCAGCGGAAAATATGATCATTTTATTGCTGAACATATTGCGCGCAGGTTCAAAGGCATAGTCCCTTGCAGGCAACGGAGAGAGCCGGGTTAAAAACAGCAGCGATAGAAAGGCAAGCGCTGCTACGGCATATAAGCTGTTGCTGCTCCACAGGAACATGCCCTCCTCAGGCAACGACAACAACCATGTGCCGATACTGCCAAAGGCATATGCTCCGCCGAACACAATCCCACGGCGCTGCTGGACAACATTGGTGGACAGCCTTGTCAAATAACAGCCTGACAGCACCCCGATCATCACGTTCATCAAAGTACCGGCAGCGATAACAACAGGAACAGAAGAAGAATAAACCGTTGCAGCTAGGCATAAAATCGATAGGATGGTAGCCCGGAGAGGCAATCCGCGGCCGCTTGCCGAAATGGGTCGCTTGGTAAAGAGGATTGCGACAGCGCCGATACCGGCAGCCTGGCAGACGTAGTAGACACCGCAGACCAGCAAATTAACCGTAACTCCATCAAGAAATCGAAGCATTCGATAAGCCTGTACCATATACGCCGTACCCGTCCAAAGAAAGCCGACACCGATCAGCACGGCGAAATAAATGGAATTACTTTTCGTCCGGACGTGGCTGTCTGTCGTCATTGTTATACTCCTGTTTGATGATACCGTTTTTATCTTATATACCATATAAAAGGACATTATCCAAGTAAAATTGACAAAATTCAGGGTACTTGTATCAACTCTGTGATTGTTCTTTAAGAACCTATACCTTTTCTGGACTGTCCAGCCAAGCCGCGTCCGTTTAAACTGATGCTGGAGGTGAGCCGGGTGGAGATACTAGGTCGGTGCTTTGACTATGAGAAAAGCGTTGTGAATAATGCATTGTACGATACCATCGATGTCGTAGGGCTTTTCCTTGACAGTGCAAACAGTGTACGCGGAACACTTATCGTTTCAGATGCAAACCGGTCTGGAAGCATGAACCGTACCCGGGCTGACGTATTATCTCAGGATCCGGACAGCAGTATTTTCAAGGCACGGAGCGCCGTGATTCCGGACGAACTTTCGGGAACGATACGGCGGGCACTGTGCTCCGATAAGAGAAAAGAGTGTTGCGGAAAGTAGTGTCTGTTAATTGTATGAAAGCTGCTTCGCACTACCCTCTGGGTGTGCATAGCGGCAGCGTTTTAATAAATTGATACAATTTTAGGAGGGAATTTATGAAAACAAGTAAACTGAAGAATGTATGCATTCCGGTATTGGCCGCGGTATTGCTTTGCCTGGCTTCATGCGCCAAGAACCCGGGTGTGCAGGGTGGCGATTTTGCCGAACAAAGTTCCCTGAGTGACGTCTTTTCAACGGACGGCAATACGACCATTTCGCTGTCCGGCGACGAAACCATGGATTTGACCGGCATCCGGCTCATCGGCAGAAAAGAAATCTATCTCAACGATTGTACCCTGAGGCTTATTGGAGAGTATGCCGTGACACAGGAAGGTGTCATTGACATCAAACCTGCGGAAGGATCCAGCACCGCTGCGATAGACTTGAGCGGACTGCAGTTTGATTTATCGAACGCCCCTGCGCAAAACGAGCTTGATTTGCCTGTGATTGAAATCAGGAGCGGAGTAACCATACTTGAGCCTTCGGGAAATGACAGAATAGGTGTACGCGATTACGGTGTGCTGACAGAGATTCATGTGAAGTACAGCGACTGATCGAAAACACAGATACCTGAAGTGATGACAATCCGGCCGACGGGCGGGAGAGCAGTGGTTCATCAGGCGGGAGTGTCAGCCACTGTGCTTAACTCGCTAAATTCGATTTAAAATTTATATTAACAGTTTGATAAATGAAAGAGGATAATTTTATGAAATGGTTTAAGGGTGTTGCAGTATTGTCGGCCTTGCTTGCTTTATCAATATTACTTATGACAGGATGCGCCAAGCAAAAAGAAAATTTGGAGAAAATCGAGATCTTGGTAGGGGAGAACAATGCACTGCAGAGCAAAGCCGGACAACTTGAGCAACAGGTCGCACAGCTTACGGAGCAGCTTAATGCTCCGGTAGAACCTGTTTTGTTTAACTACGCGATTGGTATCAACTGCTCACTGAGCAGCGGCGAAGCGCAGCAGGCTGCAGAGATACCATTTTTAGAAAAGATTCCGGTAACGGCTACCGCACAAATACCGGAGCATATGGTGCTTGACCATTGGCTGGTGAACGGCATTGAAGTCGAGGGCACAGAACCGGAGCTTGTAATCGAGGCCGAGGGCAACTCCATAATCGAAGCTGTTCTCAGGGACAAGCTGACGGTGACTTCCATTAATGCCTACATACAGTTGCTAAATCAAAATGACAAGCCCGAAGGCGACAAACTCACCGAGTATGTGTTCGATTATAACAATGCTCAGGATTCTGCAAAGGTTTCCTTTCAGGTCAAGGCCGAGGTGCCAAACGGCTATGCAATAAACTATTGGCTCATAAACAATGTGCCTTACCATTTTAACAGGACAATCTCCAGCATCACCGTAAAGGGGCTCGAGGAGTCCACCGTATATGAGGTTGTGCTGCGGAAAGAGTCACAGGATTCATCTGAGCCGGCTCAGGCGCCGGATGCCCCTGCTCCAACATCGCGGCCTACATCAGTTGATTGATGAGTTTCACTTCGGCATGCCGGCTTTGTCCGAAGCAGTCATCAAGTCAGATTATCATATAAATGCGAATAACCACCCGCATGGATGGTTTCAGACTGTTAAAAAGCCAGTGCAAGCTGGCTTTTTAAAGTTATAATTCAGATGCATTGATTATTTATTGGCAATAAATGCAGAAGAGTGTGAAACTTGTGAATGATAGAACTTATATTTATAATGAGTTATATCAGTTGCTTGAGATTTATAAAAACAGACCTTCTGATACGCTTGATGAGGCATATGATAATTATGAATATAAGTATTTATATGACAGCCTTGGAAGACAGGAGTCTGAGCAATATTTTGAGTATATGAACGACACACGTACCGAGAAGAAAAGACAGGAGTTCATCTATAATGACATCGGTATGTTGGCTCAAGTTGAAATAACGGATAATACCGGCGCTATCGAAAAGATTTCCACCGAGAACTATATTTATAATTCAGGCGGGCAACGCTTCATAAAGACTTATACAGATTCTGATAATCAAAAACACATGACGCGGTACCTGTACTCCGGCACGGAAGTGATCATGACGGTTGATAGCGCCAGCATGAAGAAGACTGAGAATGTACTGGATCTGTCCGGCCAGATCATAGTATCGCAACGTTTCGATGTCAACGGGTAACCGCAGGGGTGGTTTGCATACAACTATGACATTAGGCAATCAACCACGGCAATTGTCAATAATGCCGGAAGCCTGGCAACTTGCTATAATTATGACGCATTCGGCAACATTATAAACTCTCCCGCGAGTTTCCTGAACGAAGTACAGTTCACCGGCGCGGTGTCCGATATCAATACCGGGCTTTACTACATGAACGCCAGGTATTATAATCCAAATACAGGGAGGTTCTTGAGCCAGGATAGCTATAAGGGCAGTACGTATGAACCGTGGACACAGCACCTGTATTCATACTGTGGTAATAATCCGGTTAATCTGGTTGATCCGACGGGGCATAAACCTATGGTAATGATGACTGATTCTGGTAGTAGAAGAACAATAGTAACACAAGAAGAAAAAGAAGCTGTGGTTAAAAAATCACAGGACAAGTATCAAAATGGTGTATATGAGAATGAAGAAGACGCAGCATATGCAGCGGCATCTGATCTATTAGCAATAACAGGGACAAAATATATCGAGGCAGTGGTTGCTATAACAAAACATGAAGTATTTGATATGAATGAAAATGGGGATTTAATTACTAAGGACATATATACTTATGGAAATGTATATACTGGGGTGCATAATACTGTATTTTTTAAAGCGCTTGCATTATGGATATTAATACCTGGTGAGAAATCATTACTTCATACCCATCCAAATTGTCGTTGTCATATTACTAATGAGTTCTCTGATGGTTGGATTAGTGATAAAACATATGCAAGCTTTCCAGGAATAGATAATTTTTACTTAGCTTCACCA
>Ga0123334_1001443_pt1 | contig 29653 bp, 25 predicted proteins | sample BiotimSIPDNA_FD_89706 | JGI IMG/M metagenome (GOLD analysis project Ga0123334, IMG submission 89706) | Anaerobic biogas reactor microbial communites from Washington, USA - Biogas_R1 time_0 SIP DNA | ecosystem: Engineered > Bioreactor > Anaerobic > Unclassified | place: Washington, USA...
AGATCAAATGCTTCCGGGCACAAGTGAAAGGAGTCAGAGACATACCTTTCTTCATGTATCGTTTAGCGACAGTTTTGGGTTAGCATCCGTACACTCTCCCCACAGGGTTTGTCGGGTGCGCCGCTGAAATGCTTGTCGTCCAACTTCACACTTGTCTCAATTGTCTCAATCTCACCCCATCAGATACGCACACCCACTGTCATGTCCGATTCAGACTTTAAAAAGAGAATATAATATATTTATATATTATATTCTCTTTTTAAACCTTTATTTTAAATTTTTTGTCACATGTGTGCATGTGGGTATCTGATGGGGTGAGATTGAGACAATTGAGACAGATTTTTTGCAATTAATTAAAAATCAGTTATATACAGGAGTTTTCAGGCAAGTTGGAACGATGATTTGAGATTGATTTGACCGAAAAAAGTCTTCTTGCTGTTTGATCATATGCTGCAAAGATGGAATCTTCTTTTCAAAGACTCCAATAAAAATAAGAATTTTGAGGTGTGAATAAGGGGGCACTTCATGAAGTGCCCCCTTATATTTAGGATTTTCTGGACGGGAAAGTCCATCTTTACATTCCCTATGTGGAATATTGATTTGCCTATTTAATATTCCTCCTCGTCCCAAAGGAAGTCTTCCTTTGATGGATAGTCGGGCCATATCTCTTCGATTGATTCGTAGATGTCGCCCTCGTCCTCTATTTCTTCAAGGTTTTCAATCACTTCGAGTGGCGCTCCTGAGCGTGAAGCGTAGTCAATCAACTCTTCCTTGGTGGCTGGCCAAGGTGCGTCTTCGAGCTTTGATGCTAATTCAAGTGTCCAATACATGATATGTAGTTATTAGTTATATGATTAATATGAGATTGTGCTCATCCTCTTTTTGAGCGTGCAAAAATACAAGATTTTATTTTCTTTTCCAAATAATTTCGGGATGATTTTCATCCATGTTGATTTTTCTTGCCAAAACGAAGAGATAGTCACTGAGTCTATTGACATAGTTGATGCATTGGTTGTCCACTTCTGCTCCCTCTTCCCGCAGATCAAGAATGCGTCGCTCTGCTCTTCTGCAAACGGTGCGACACACGTGAGCCTGAGAGGCTGCGATGCTTCCTCCTGGCAGGATGAAGCACTTGAAGGGTGGAATGATAGCATTGATGGCATCTATGTGTTGCTCCATTTCGCTGACAGCTTCGGAAGAAACGGCTGGACGGGATGGCGCGTCACCCTGTGAGGTGTCTGTGGCAAGGTATCCTCCAATGATGAAGAGCTTGCTCTGCACGTCGGTGAGGTATTCTTTGTCTTCTGCCTGATCGCAATAGGCAATGAGCAATCCGATGTGGGAAGTCAATTCGTCGATAGTTCCATAGGCTTCAATGCGTGTGCAGTTTTTCTTGACACGCTGTCCGCTGGCAAGTGATGTGGTGCCATCGTCACCTGTACGTGTGTAGATCTTCATAATAGATAGTTTTGTTTGATGCGTTTGGGGTCAAATGTCACCAATCCACGATGTCCCATGTCAAAAGTGATGATGGCGCGCGGATCTGCTACGATGTGATTCCAGAGATTGGCATTCTCATTGTGAGTGTGCTCAACAACGAGGATGGTGTCGGGGCTGACATGTGTCATGAGTTCTTCATACTGAAGAAGAGAGGCTTCTCCTTTGTCATCAATGATGATGAGGGGTTGCCTGCTGAAGTGGTTGCGGATGCGGTAGAGCTGACGCTCAAGAGGAGTGGTGAGATGCTGGTCGGTGTAGGCATAGTAGGAGAGTTGCTCAAAAAGAACATCACGAATGAGTTCGTATGCCCAGGGGGATTGAACACCAAACCCATGTCGGTGGACGACACGGGTGAGTGATGTGAAAAAGAGATGTGCGGAACGTCGTAAGTTCATGATTTCAGTGTGAGGACTTCCTTTTTCGGCATACTGAATTTGACATTACCTTCAGCCTCTGCTTCTGCCTTCATGACATGATTTGGGATGGTGAAGACGAATCGTGCACCTTCAGTGTAGAGCGTGTCAAGACAAATGTCGCCACCCAGAGCGCGGGCGATGAGTCGGCAGACATACAGTCCAAGTCCTAAGCCTGGGCTGTAGTGGTCGAGTTTCTCGAAATGCTGGAAGATGACATCGGCTTTCTCTATAGGAATGCCTGAACCTGTATCGGTCAAGATGAACTGCACGCCAGAGCCACTGTGTGAAGCCACATTGAGAACAATTTTTCCGCTGGTGGTGTTCTTGCAGGCGTTGGTGAGGAGATTGTACAGCACCTGGCCTATGCGCTTCTTGTCTGAAGTGATGCGCAGACCTCTCTGCATGGGATTGTAGATGCATTGCACACCTTCATTCACCTTTTCTTTTACACCATCAATATAGTTCTTGCAGAGCTGGTCTATATCTATTTCTTCAAAATGGAAGTTGAAAGTACCTACTTCCATGTTGCTCACGTCAATGATGTCGTCGAGGGTGCAGAGCAGTTTGTCATTGTTCTCTCGGATATATCCGTTGTAGAGGCTACGCTCCTCTTGTGAGAGGTCGTTTGACATGAGTTGGGCAAATCCCACAATGGCATTGAGTGGGGTGCGGATTTCGTGTCGCATGTTCTGGATGAAGACTGTCTTGACTCGGTCGGCAATGGTTGCCTGGTCAAGAGCCTTCTGAAGTTGATTGGCGCGTTGGCGTTCTTTCGACAATCGGCTCTTTCTCCATCCCAGATAGACCACTCCGGCCAGTGCAAAGGATAGGAATATCAGTGTGATGACGAGTGAGTTTCTCTTCATCACTCTTTCCTCTTCAAGATAAGCCTTGTGCAGGCTGTAGGACTGGTTGATGATGGGGAAATATGCCGACACGTTAAGTGCAAGTCTTTGGGATGGGTAGCGGTTGGCATCTTCCATGACGCACATGAGATAGCTGTATGCACGCTCGATGTCGCCCTTTTCATAGAGTGCCATCACAAGATGGGGCAAAGCCTCGTATTTGGTGTCGCCTCTGGAAATGTCGAGGATGGCAGACTTGGCGAGATAGTATATCTCATCATTTGTGCGGTCAATCAGTTTGCTGGCTGCCGCCATCTGGAAAAAGATGCAATATCGCTCGTCCTGATTCGCCATAGGGAGCAGGCGCTTGAGGTTAGCCAATGCTTTTCGGGGGTTACGGTTGAAGTAGATGTCTCGCTCGGCGGAAACGTAGTCGCGCTTTCCACCTTCGGTCAGAGATTGCATAATATTATTGTAGAGCCGCCTCATTTGTGCTTCCTCCTCGGTGGTGATACTGATGTTGGTGCGGTATTCGTTGATAATCTTATAGTTCTCTCTGCAAATGAAATGGTAGTGGAGTAGCTCCTCTTTGGAAAGAGTGTCGGGATGGATGGAGTCTGTGATGGCACTGGACTCGTTGAAGAGTCCCATGACAGCATAGACACGTGAGGTGTTGAGGTCTGTCCATACGTGAAGGTCGGGATCTGACTGATAGAATCCAGAGTTCTTGATACGGTCAAGAACCTTCAAGGTCTGTCGCCCGTCGTAGTCACATACAGCATCGTAGAGTCTCTTGCAGGTTGGGATGAATTGGTTAGGAGTGCTGAAACCTATTTCGCGTTCCAGACTATCAGCCAATGCTTGCCTGCGATCTTGGTAAGACCTTTTGTTGGCAATCACATGGTCAAGTTCTGCTAATACAGTCTCTAATTCCTTCTCGCGAACCTGATTTGTTTGGGACGAGGAGGATTGTCCTGTGCTAAAGAATAGCAGCAATATGAAGTAACGGAATATCCGCATGCTATTTGTCTTAATTTTCAGTGCTTTGTAATGGGTTTGGTCTTCTATGGGCTGTTTATGTTGATAAGCTGTGCAAGCGTAAAAAACTGTATGAAGCCACAAAGGTTGCCGAGGAGTGTATTCTCTCTTGATTGAATTTTCCTTGCAAATGTAGGGAATAGTTGTTTAAAAACATAATAAATGTTGCTTTTTTTGTTTTTTAAAGGCAAAATAATCCATTATGAATACATTTTCCCCCTTTTTTATGCTAACTTTGCACCCGAAATTTCCGCATATGATGAAAATGCCCGTCTCAAGAATCAATTTGCCTACAGTGGACTCTACCAATACCTTTGTGCATGAAATGCTGAAGGAAGAGGGCACTGATGGTGTGATTTCTCCTTCGGACTTGCCAGGGTTCACACTGGTGGTGGCTGATGACCAGACGAGGGGAAGAGGGCAGAAAGGTAATTCGTGGGAAACGGAGAAAGGAAAGAATCTGACGTTTTCATTGCTCTGCCACCCCACTTTCTTGCTTGCTGCTCACCAGTTTCTGATTTCCCAATGTATGGCTGTTGCCATTCGTGAGGCACTGAAGGACTATGTGGATGGCGTGACGGTGAAATGGCCAAATGATATTTACGTGGGTAAAGAGAAAATCAGCGGTACGTTGATAGAGTGTGATTTGCAGGGAAAAGGTATCAGCAACTGTATTATAGGTGTGGGTATCAATGTGAATCAAACCGTCTTTAGGAGTGACGCTCCTAATCCCACTTCGCTGAAGTGTCTCGTGGGGCGAGATGTGGACAGGGAAGAGGTGCTGACGAGTGTCATGCAACATTTTCAGGTGTGGTATAGAAGACTGGAGGCAGGCGAGGAGGAACTTTTACGAGAACAATATAAACAATTTCTATATAGACGCAAGGGCATGCACAGGTATGCTGATGTGAGAGGTGAGTTTTGTGCTGAAATTGCTGATGTGGAACCTACGGGACATCTGGTGCTGAGGTTTGACACAGGGCAACTGGTGCGCTACGAACTGAAGGAGGTGAGATTTGTTGAAGATTAATAATATAAAGATGTTGAATCCGAAAAACATACATATTGCAGATTATAATTATGACTTGCCAGATGAGCGTGTCGCCAAATATCCATTGGCTGAAAGGGACGCCAGCAAGTTGCTCGTATATAACCGTGGCGAGGTGAGTGAGGATGTGTTTACCTCGCTGCCAAAGTATTTGCCAAAAGGGGCACTGATGGTGTTTAACAACACGAAGGTGATTCAGGCAAGGTTGCATTTCCGTAAGGCTGCGACCGACGGAGTGCTGGGTGCGCTCATCGAGGTGTTCTGCTTAGAACCTGCTGTGCCTAACGACTATCAACTGAACTTCTCGCAGAAGGGCTGTGTGGAGTGGTACTGCTTGGTGGGCAATCTGAAGAAGTGGAAGGCTGGCAGACTCTATAGAGACATAGAGATGCCTAATGATGAAATGGTGACATTGGCATGTGAGCGTAAGGGACTTCGTGGCACATCACATCAGGTTGCATTTAGTTGGAATGGTGACTACACCTGGGCTGAACTGCTGGATGCTGTGGGTGAACTTCCCATCCCTCCATATTTGAACAGGGAAACCCAGGAGAGTGATAAGCGCACGTATCAGACGGTATATTCTAAAATTAAAGGTTCGGTGGCGGCTCCTACAGCAGGACTGCATTTCACGGAACGTGTGTTGAAGGCTCTGGACGAAGCGGGTATAGATCGTGAGGAACTGACACTGCATGTGGGTGCGGGAACTTTCAAGCCTGTGAAGAGTGAGGAGATAGGCGGGCATGATATGCACACGGAACACATTGCAGTGAGACGCCAGACCATTGAGAAACTTCTGGCTCATGGAGGTGAGGCGGTGGCTGTGGGTACGACAAGCGTGAGAACGCTGGAGAGCCTCTACTATATGGGTGTGTTGGCTGAGCAGGGAAAGGAAGAACTGCACGTGCCACAGTGGATGCCTTATGATGAGAACATCCAAATGCCGACCGAGGATGCACTGAAGGCCTTGCTGGCATACATGGACAGGCATCAGATAGATGTGCTTCATTCTTCCACTCAGATTATTATTGCCCCAGGGTATGAGTATCACATTGTGAGCAGAATGGTGACAAATTTCCATCAGCCTCAATCCACATTGTTGCTTTTGGTGTCAGCCTTTCTGAAGGGTGACTGGAAGAAAGTGTATGACTTTGCTTTGGGACACGGATTCCGCTTCTTGAGTTATGGTGACTCGTCACTCTTGATACCTTAATCAGATGAAAGACAATCAAAACGAGATGTTTCCGGTGGTGGATGAGAATGGCTCAATAGTGGGTGCTGCCACAAGAGGGGAATGCCATGCTGGAGGAGAGAACAAGTTGTTGCATCCAGTGGTGCATCTGCATGTGTTTAACTCGAAGGGAGAACTCTATCTGCAACACAGGCCTGGCTGGAAGGATATACAGCCTGACAAATGGGATACTGCTGTGGGTGGGCATGTGGATTTGGGTGAATGTGTGGAGGAAGCCTTGAAGAGAGAGGTGAGAGAGGAACTGGGGATAGAGGACTTCTCGCCCGAACGCATCACACAATATGTGTTTGAGAGTGCTCGTGAGAGGGAACTGGTCTTTGTGTACAAGACCGTGTATGATGGTGAGGTGAAGCCTTCGGAAGAATTGGATGGTGGACGCTTCTGGAGTAAGCAGGAAATTATTGATCATCTTGGGAAGGGCGTGTTCACCCCAAACTTTGAGAGTGAAATAGAGCGAGTGAACTTGCTCAAGTAATACTAACTAAATGAATGAAAGAGAAAAACCTTTTTATGAAAAAATTACTACAACTCGTATTATCATCTTTGCTGCTCTGTATGGTTTGTACAGCGGCAAGAGCACAACATGACATTTGGATAGATGTGAATGGTGTGAGGGATCTCACTGCAGACTCTATAGATGTAGCCAATCAGGTTCGTCCTGTGCCTGGAAGCAGTCGGAGGAAAGGCCGACCTGTGCTCTTCTTGATAGGTAATAGTACAATGAGGACAGGCACTTTGGGCAATGGAAGCAATGGCCAGTGGGGTTGGGGATTCTATGCTCATGAGTTTTTTGACGAGGAAAAGATTTCTGTAGAGAATCATGCCTTGGGAGGCACTTCTCCACGTACATTTTATAATATGCTTTGGCAATCAGTGCTGGAGGCAGTGCAGGAGGGTGATTATGTGTTGCTGGAATTGGGACATAATGATAATGGTCCTATTGATTCTATTCGGGCTCGCTCCAGTTATCGTCCAGAAGGGCGATTGGAGGTGAGGGATGACTCTATCTCTATCTATAATCAAGTGACTAAGAAGCAGGAAATGGTTTATACATTTGGTGGTTACACAAGGCGTTTCATCAATGAGATTCGTGCTAAGGGTGCTACTCCTGTTCTCTTCACGCTCACTCCTCGCAATGACTATGAGGAGGATGACCCAAAGAGGATTCAGCGTAAGTTGTTGGATTTCACACCAGCCCTCTTCGCTTTGGGAAAGGAGATGAATGTGCCAGTGATTGACTTGAATGACATTTCGGCTGCAAAGTTGGAAAAGTACGGGCGATGGAAAACAGATTATCATTTCTATCTGGACAAGATACACACTTCTGCTTTTGGTGCGATGATGAATGCTCGAAGTGCTGCTGAGGGCATTCTGGTTTCCGCCGATTCTCAGTTGGATGGGCTGAAGGCGTGCTTGAATGACAAGGTTGTGCCTAAGCGTTGTGACCAGAATCGCAAGAAGGGCAAGCCTGTGGTGTTCCTCTGTGGTGACTCTACAGGCAAGAATGAGGACAGCAAGCCTGATGGCATGTGGGGTTGGGGAAGTCAGGGCTATGCTGTGTTTGACTCCACCAAGTGTGTGTTTCAGAATCAGGCGAAGGCTGGTCGCTCATCTCGCACTTTCATAGAGGAGGATAGATGGGAAGAGGTGTATAATTCCCTTGAGCCAGGCGATGTGGTACTGATTCAATTTGGACACAACGACATTGGTGGCATCAAGGATGGGAAGGAGCGTGGTGTGATTGCAACGGCAAAGGATTCAAGTGCTGTTTATCACATGGAGAGCAGTGGCAACTATCAGGTGGTCTATTCTTATGGATGGTATTTGAAGAAGATGATTCGCGATGCTCAGGAGAAGGGTGCTCTACCTGTATTGCTGTCGCTCACTCCTCGTAATGAATGGCACGAGGGAGAGGGACATAGCCGTGGCTTTATCTATCCTGTGACAGAGAAGAGGGGAAAGATGTATGTGGAGAGAAGGAATGAAACCTATGGAGCATGGTGTCGCCAAGTGGCAAGGGAGACTGGTGCTGAATTTGTGGATGTGCATAACATCACGGCAGATGCGCTTGACAAGATGGGGCAGAAGAAAGCGGCTGCCTATTTCAATCAAGACCACACACATACATCGCTGAAGGGTGCGGGGCTGAATGCTCGTAGTGTGGCTAAGGGCTTGAGAGATATTCAGAGTCCTGTGGCTTGGTTGCTGAAATAAGAAGATGGTTTTTACTGCCTTTTTAAGAGGGTGGAGGATTTATTGGTATTGATTAAACATGGATATGGAGCAGGAGATGACAACAGACGAACGTTTCATGAAAATGGCACTGGAAGAGGCTAAAGCGGCGATGATGCAGGATGAGATTCCTGTGGGTGCTGTGGTGGTGGCAAACGGACAGGTGGTGGGTAGAGGACACAACCTGACTGAGACCCTGCATGATGTGACTGCCCATGCTGAGATGCAAGCCATAACAGCGGCCGCTGAAGGTTTGGGCGGTAAATACTTGACGGGGTGCACCTTGTATGTGACGGTAGAGCCTTGTGTGATGTGTGCAGGTGCTATCGGGTGGAGTCAGTTGAGCAGATTGGTGTATGGCGCAAGTGATGAGAAGCGTGGTTTCAGGAGATATGCTCCTGAGGCTTTGCATCCCAAGACTGTTGTGGTGGAGGGAGTGTTGGAAGAGGAGTGTGCTCGGTTGATGAAGGATTTTTTCAGGAAGAAACGATAAGAGGTTGTAAGGAATCGTTTTGTGTCCTGCAACAAAATGCCCATGCAGGTGCGATTCCCCTTCAATTTAACATGTCAAATATTTGAGGTATTCTTCATGCTCCAACGAACAATTGTTCATTGGCAAACGAACAATGTTTCAATGGCGAACGAACAATGGTTCATTGGCACTTGAACAATTGTTCGATGACCAATGAACCATGCGTGCGTTTTTCTCCTTCTTTCGTTGAAGTTAAAAAGCCATTATGCTATCCATGACTTTTGAAGAAAGATGAAAGATGGGAGCATGATTGAAAAGAGGTGCTAACACCCTATATCAACTGTTTCGTCTCCCGAATTCTTTGAGATTACATTATTTGTAGAGATAACGACGAATGCTGCGCTTGGGCGTTTTCTCAAATTCTTCCTTCAAGACCTCAATATCGGAGATGTTCTCGAAAGGTGGGAGATAAGAGTTGATTTGTCGTTTGTAAACATTGAGATTCTCCAGTAGCGTGTCGTGTGTCAAGCCATGTCGGTTGAGGGTGGCTTCACTGATATAGACAAGGGCAACGAGTTTTTCACCACGTTGCACGACTACTGTCTCCTCAAAGATAGTGTGGGTCATGATGGCATCTTCCACCTCTTCAGGGTAGATGTTCTGACCATTTGCCCCCAGTAGCATAGTCTTCTTGCGCCCACGGATGAAGATGTTCCCTTTCTTGTCAATAGTGCCAAGATCGCCAGTGTGTAGCCATCCCTCTTCATCTATTGTCTCAAGTGTCTCTGCTTCATTTTTGTAATATCCCAACATCACATTGGTTCCTCTGACCAGAATTTCTCCTGGCACATTGTTCGGGTCGTCAGAGTCTATCCTCACCTCCATTCTATTGACGACCTTTCCGCAGGAACCTTTGGTGAAGACATGCCAGTCCTCATATCCGATGATGGGTCCGCACTCGGTCATTCCATACCCCACGGTATAGGGGAAATGAATGAGTCGGAGAAAATCCTCCACCTCTTTGTTGAAGGCCGCTCCACCAATGACGCACTCGTAGAAGTTTCCACCCAGGGCAGCGTAGAGTTTGTTGCGGATCTGCCTATACACCACCTCGCGCAAGATGGGGATGGCTGTGAGTGCGCGTATGCGGCGTGTGCGGAGGATGGGGAAGATTTGCTTCTGCACAATCTTCTCCAGAATGAGGGGCACGACTACCACTACCACAGGCTTGATTTCGTTGAACGCCTTGATGATGATGTGGGGTGAGGGAGTCTTGGTGAGGAAATGCACGTGGCAGCCTACATGGAAGGCGAAGAAAAAGTCGAAGGCAAATCCATACATGTGTGCCAGTGGCAGGATGGACAGAGTTTTGTCGCCCGGGATGAAGTCAAGAATCTCATCAACGAAGATGGTGTTTGACCAGATGGAGCGATAGGGGAGCATGACTCCCTTACTCCTTCCTGTAGAACCACTTGTGTAGCTTAGCAGGGCGAGGTCTTCAGGCCGCTCGCGGAAATAATGCACATCATCTGGCTGAAGGTCTTTGAAGGCCTCCATGTCAATGGCGTATGGCTCGTCTTTCATGGTGAAATCACCCATATTGAGGATGCGAGCCTTGAGGTCCTTGGCATATTTAGAGCCACAGATGATCAGTTTGGCGTCAGAATGATTGTAGATGTTTTGAATCTGTTCCTTATTGAACTCCGACAGGATGGGCACAACTACAGCGCCGTAGCTGAATGCGGCAAAAAAGGAAATAGTCCACTGGGCATTGTTCTTGTCGCACAGGGCAATCTTGTTGCCAGGCTCAATGCCCAACCGTCTGAACAGTTGATGCAGGCGCGCAATCATCTTTGCCACATCGGCATAGGTGTAGCTCTCGTCCGTAGCATAGTTGGTGACGGAGGAAAGGTTCCAGTATTTCTTGATGGCATCTTCCATCATGCCGATAATGGAAGTGTCGCTGGGTTTGAAAAATCTTGTTTTTGCTTTAGCCAAAACTCTGCCTTTGGTTTTTGAGTTTGAAAATCTGTTTTCTGATACGATTTAATCCTTCAGGACAACTTTGCGCACGATAAGGTCACGATTAAAGAATCTGCAACTCCTCCAAATTGTTGGACTTGCCGGCCCTGCTTCCTTGTTTGGAAGATTTGCGAAGTAGCTTCTCGTTTTTGCGAAGATTGTTTTCTGCCTCCAGAAGGGCAATGCGTGCTTCGAGTTTCTGAATCGTCATCTCCAGGCAAACCACACGTGCCTCCAGATTCTCATCCACCTCATCTTCCGCTTCATGCGTTGCGACTGTCTTGTTCTTCAGGTATTCTCCTCCACTGATACTTGCGCTTTCGGTCGTACTGTCATTGGTGCTCTCTCTTGAGGATAATTTTGAAGTGCCCGCCACTTCTTTTCCAAACAGATTTAGATGGGAACTCTCAGAGACGACCCTTCGAGATGCCTTCGAGATGCCTTCGAGATGGTCTTTGGATGTGTTAGCGTCTGTGGTGGTGACTTTAGGTCTTTTCTCTTTCTTCGAGGGGAGGGTATTCATTCCTTCGTCAATGACAATCACCTCATTGACCGGCACAGGCACCTCAAATCCGTCAGCGTCTTCCACCAATACAATGCCTCCTGGACGGAATGCAGTGATAGTGCCTCCTCCCACATCGTTGAGAAATCTTACTTTATCGCCAATATTCATGATGGTTGTTATAGTAGTTTGTTGCGTGAAAATACAGCAAGCGAAAATGAAAGAGAAAGCAAAAAAGCCTGCTCGCTAATCCTAAGTTGTCGCTTGTCGAGTGCAAAATTAGTGAAAATGTGGCAAGAATAAAAAAAAACTCATAACTTTGCATCGTTTTTCGTCCACGAGATTGTTTTTGAAGGATGATTTGACTTTTGTGCGCATATTATATAATAATGTGTAATGAAGAAAAACTATTATCGCATTGCCATCGAGCGGTATTTCAGCATTTCCGTTCCCTATTTTCTGATTCTGTCTGTGCCCGTCATGATGTATGGCTATTTTGAAAATGACTATTTCTTCTGGATTGGGCTGGGAGCAACAGTGGTGCTTCTTGTACTTAATCATCTGATAATCCACAGCATTACGAGCGTTTTTGGCATATATGTAACCAAGAAACAGGTGAACTACGTGAAATCCTTTGTGAAAAAGGACAACAAGGCACTGACAGAAAAGGAAAGTTCTGAACTTTTTGAAATGATGGCCTCTCAAATGGGCAATCCTCATGTCGATATAGAAAACTACATCCACCGCATCAACCTCCTTCTGGAAGAAAAGATGAAACAGGGCAACGCAGAGGCTTATTATTGGCTGGGAATATATCACCATGTGTTGGGGGAGTCGGAAGACCACAATCAAGTGGCATATGAACTGATAGAAAAATCCGCCGAACTGGGAAGTGAACGTGCCAAAAAACTACAAAAGAAGGCCAAGAAGTGGATTTAAAGGTCAGTTTATGAAAAAAAACTCCTTAAAGTTTTGTGGTTAAAGAAATTTGCAGTAATTTTGCCGACCGTTGGGAAAACTCCCGACGGTTTTTTATTATTTTCTATAACATTATTAAAAAAGAATCGTAATGATTATTGTACCAGTTAAAGAAGGCGAGAACATCGAGAGAGCTCTCAAGAAGTTCAAGAGAAAAGCCGAAAAGACCGGCGTCATCAAAGAGGTTCGTAGCCGCAAGCAGTATGACAAGCCATCCGTTGTGAAGCGTATCAAGATGCAGCATGCTGTTTATGTAAACAAGCTCCGCCAGGAAGAGGAGTAGTCCTCTCTTGTCGTTAGACAGACAAAAAAAGAAAGATTAACAAAGTTTTCAGTTGAAAATTTTGTCGTTTGAAGGAAATGTCATAAATTAGTCGCAGAAATCGTTGAAACATGGAACTGTGGACTGATTCTTTCTTGGAATATCTTAGGTCGGAACGAAATTACTCTTCCAAGACCATCGAGTCTTATGCGAGAGACTTGAGGATGTTTCAAGAGTTTCTTGAGGAACAAAACACCCATGCCACATGGACTGCTATTGAAGCAGAAGACGTGAGAGAATGGGTGATTAACCTATTGGACGAGCAATCCCTGTCCGCATCCTCCGTCAATCGGATGCTTAGCGCACTTCGCAGTTACTTCAAGTACTTGCGTCGGATGGGATGGGTGAGCGTTAATCCAATGGAAAAAGTAGTCGCACCAAAGAAGAAACGCCCCTTGCCATATTTTGTGAGGGAATCAGAAATGGATAGACTCTTTGAATTGACCTCGGAGAACAAAAGCTTTCAAGGCATCAGGGACAGGCTTGTCCTGATGATGTTCTATGAAACAGGAATCAGGCGTGCCGAACTGCTGAACATGAAAGATACAGATGTGGATCTGGCAGGTAGGCAAGTGAAGGTGATGGGAAAACGCAACAAACAACGAGTCATTCCTTTTGGTGAGGAATTGGAAAACGAAATAAAAGCCTATCTGGCAGTTCGAGAAGAAACGCTGGGAAAGGAAAGGTTTCCAACGCTGTTTGTCACAAACAAGGGCTTGCCCATGACTGCAGATCTCGTCTCCAGAATCGTGAAAGACAATCTCTCGATGGTGACTACCATCAAAAAGAGAAGCCCTCACGTGCTACGACATTCATTCGCCACTGCAATGCTGAATCATCAGGCAGACTTGACCTCCATTCAGAAACTGCTGGGACACGAGAGCGTAGCCACCACGGAAATTTACACCCATGTGTCATTCGAGGAACTCAAGAATGAATATAAGAATGCGCACCCGCGCAAATAAATAACATGATTGTTCAACTTAAAAAATTTTGCGACTATGGACATTAACATTAAGGCGATTAAATTTGATGCGACAGACAAGTTGCAGGACTTCATCCAGAAGAAAGTTGGGAAACTGGACAAGCACTGCAACGATATAAGAAAGATAGAGGTGTCATTGAAAGTCGTGAAGCCTGAGACGGCAATGAACAAACAAGCCAGCATCACTGTTGTGCTCCCCAAAGATGAGTTGTTTGCCGAGAAGATTTGCGACACTTTTGAAGAATCTGTAATGGAATCTCTGGCTGCAATTGAAAAACAGCTGGAAAAATACAAAGAAAAGCAGGCAAATAACTAAAAAAGTCTGCAAAAAGTTTTGCATATGTAAAATAATGCCTAAATTTGCACCCGTTTCGCATGGATTCTTCTGCGCGAACGGCTCAATAAGCCTCTTTAGCTCAGTTGGCCAGAGCACGTGATTTGTAATCTCGGGGTCGTTGGTTCGAATCCGACAAGAGGCTCTGGGCAGGGTGAAAAGAGAGGACACAATTATATATTAAGAGAAATCTCTTGGACGAAAAGTTCAGGATTTAGGCATACAACTATAATTATTAGGAGAAAGTGCCCAAAGCACACACACAGGCTGTTATAGCTCAGTGGTAGAGCACTTCCTTGGTAAGGAAGAGGTCACGAGTTCAAATCTCGTTAACAGCTCTCCTCATAACGATAGAAATATAAGTGAACATTAACAAACAATTAATAACTCTAAAGAATATTTTTTAGCTATGGCAAAAGAAACATTCGTTCGTACCAAACCCCATGTAAACATCGGTACGATTGGTCACGTAGACCACGGTAAGACTACTCTTACTGCAGCTATCTCTAAGGTTCTTCACGAGAAGGGCTTCGGTGGCGAGGACGTTAAGTCATTTGATCAGATTGACAACGCACCAGAAGAAAAGGAGCGCGGTATCACAATCAACACTTCACACATCGAGTATGAAACAGCTAAGCGTCACTACGCTCACGTGGACTGTCCAGGTCACGCCGACTATGTGAAGAACATGGTAACAGGTGCTGCTCAGATGGACGGTGCTATCATCGTGGTTGCTGCTACTGATGGTCCTATGCCACAGACTCGTGAGCACATCCTCCTCGCTCGTCAGGTAAACGTACCACGCCTTGTTGTATTCATGAACAAGTGTGACATGGTTGATGATGAGGAAATGCTTGAGCTCGTTGAGATGGACATGCAAGACCTCCTCTCTCAGTACGACTTCGAGGCTGAGACTCCAATCATCCGCGGTTCTGCTCTTGGCGCACTCAACGGTGTTGCTGAGTGGGAAGACAAGGTAATGGAGTTGATGGATGCTTGTGACACTTGGATTCAGGAGCCAGTTCGTGCCGTTGATAAGCCATTCTTGATGCCAGTTGAGGACGTGTTCTCAATCACTGGTCGTGGTACAGTTGCTACTGGCCGTATCGAGACAGGTGTTGTTAAGGTTGGTGACGCTGTTCAGCTCCTCGGTCTTGGTGAAGATGCAAGTTCTACAGTTACTGGTGTCGAGATGTTCCGTAAGATTCTTGACGAAGGTCAGGCTGGTGACAACGTAGGTCTTCTCCTCCGTGGTATCGACAAGAAGGATGTAAAGCGTGGTATGGTTATCACACACCCAGGCGTGATCACTCCTCACCAGGGCTTCAAGGCTTCTATCTACGTCCTCAAGAAGGAAGAAGGTGGTCGTCACACTCCATTCAAGAACCACTATCGTCCACAGTTCTACCTCCGTACAATGGACTGTACTGGTGAAATCTCTCTTCCAGAAGGAATTGAAATGGTTATGCCAGGTGACAACGTTGAGATCAAGGTTGAACTTATCTACCCTGTAGCAATCAACGAAGGTCTTCGTTTCGCTATCCGCGAAGGTGGCCGCACAGTTGGTTCAGGTCAGATTACTGAGGTTTTTGATTAATCTTTGGATTAACAACAATCAAGATATGGTGTCAGGCGACATTCAGGTCGCTTGACACCTCATCTACGGGAATAGCTCAGTTGGCAGAGCACTGGTCTCCAAAACCAGGTGTCGGGAGTTCGAGCCTCTCTTCCCGTGCTTAAAAGTGTAAGAATATGAATAGTATTATCACATATTGCAAAGAATCCTACGATGAACTTGTTCATAAGGTGACTTGGCCAACAAGCAAAGAACTGACTTCGCAGGCGATACTCGTATTATCAGCTTCCATCATTATCGCATTGCTGGTCTGGGTCTTTGACTCTGCTTTTGAGCAGCTCATGAAGCTCGTTTATTCACTCTTTTATTAATTTGGTAGAAGAATGGCAGATTCAAATTTTAGAATAGATGAGAAGACAGGTCTCAAGATTTTTGAGAAATCAAAAAAGGAAGAGATCCGTATGAGATGGTATGTCCTTAAGGCCATCAGTGGTAAAGAAGCTCAAGTGAAGGAATATATCGAACTTGACATGAAGAACCACGGCTATGAGGAACGCGTATCTCAAGTCCTCATCCCACAGGAGAGTTTCATCAAGGTGGGCGCTAACAACAAGCGCATTCCTGCCAAACGAAATCTCCTCCCTGGATATGTTCTTGTAGAGGCTGCTCTTGATGGCGAGATTACTCACATGCTGCGCAACACTCCTAATGTGCTTGGCTTCCTTGGCGGAACTGACAAACCTTCTCCTGTACGTCAGGTAGAGGTGAACAGAATGCTGGGTCTTGGCACAGAAGATGAAGTGGAGAATGTGGACACTGTTGTTAATGTTGATTTTCTTGTGGGTGAGTCTGTCAAAGTCAATGACGGTCCATTTACAGGCTTCGATGGTACAATCGAGGAGGTCAATGCTGACAAGCAGAAACTCAAGGTGTCGGTCAAAATTTTCGGCAGGGTCACTCCTCTCGAATTGAGCTTTACACAAGTTTCGAAGGAACTCGCTTGATGTTACGCAGGCGTATCCTTTTATCGTTAAATTATTAAATATTTTAATTAAAAATGGCAAAAGAAGTTGCTGGATTAATCAAATTGCAGATTAAGGGCGGTGCAGCAAATCCATCACCTCCAGTAGGCCCAGCTTTGGGTTCTAAGGGAATCAACATCATGGATTTCTGCAAAGCATTCAACGCCAGAACTCAAGATAAGGCTGGAAAGGTTCTTCCTGTCGTTATCACTTACTATGCTGACAAGTCTTATGACTTCGTTATAAAGACTCCACCAGCTGCTATTCAGTTGATGGAAGCCGCCAAAATCAAGAAGGGTTCTGCTGAACCTAACCGTAAGAAGGTGGCTGAAGTGACATGGGATCAGATCCGCGCAATCGCTGAAGATAAGATGCCTGATTTGAATTGCTTCACAATCGAGTCTGCAATGTCAATGATTGCTGGTACAGCAAGAAGTATGGGTATTAAAGTTAAAGGAGAATTCCCTGGTAAATAATTAAAAATTCAATCAAATGAGTAAACTATCAAAAAATCAGAAAGCAGTTGCTGACAAGGTTGAAGCAGGGAAGGAATACACGTTGGCTGAGGCATCTCAACTTGTGAAGGATATTACTTTCACAAAGTTTGATGCGTCAATCGACATCGACATCCGTCTTGGTGTAGACCCTCGTAAGGCAAACCAGATGGTACGTGGTGTTGTGTCTCTCCCTAACGGAACTGGTAAGGAAGTTCGTGTGCTCGCACTCGTTCCTTCTGATCAGGTCACAGCTGCTACAGAGGCTGGTGCCGATTATGTGGGTCTTGAAGAGTATATCGACAAGATCAAGGGTGGATGGACTGATATTGACGTGATCATCACTACACCATCATGCATGGGTAAGCTTGGTGCTCTCGGTCGTGTTCTCGGTCCTCGTGGTCTCATGCCAAACCCAAAGAGCGGCACAGTTACTATGGACGTTGCTAAGGCTATCCGTGAGGTTAAGCAGGGTAAGATTGATTTCAAGGTTGATAAGACTGGTATTGTTCACACTTCTATCGGCAAGGCTTCATTCTCTGCCGAAAAGATTGTTCAGAACGCTCAGGAATTCATCAATACAATCATCAAGCTGAAGCCTGCTACAGCTAAGGGTACTTACATCAAGAGCATTTATCTTTCAAGTACTATGAGCAAGGGTGTCAAAATTGACCCTAAGTCTGTTGAATCATAAATTAAGATCAGATCATGAAGAAAGAAGATAAAGCTTTGCTTATTGATAGCCTTGTTGAACAGATCAACAACTATCCACATTTCTATGTAGTAGATGTAACTGCTCTTAACTCTCAGACTACAAGCGACCTTCGTCGTGAATGTTTCAAGAATGAAATCAAACTTCAGGTTGTTAAGAATACTCTTTTCATCAAAGCTCTTGAGAAGATCGGCAATCCTGAGTTTGAGGCATTGAAGCCAATCCTTAAGAATACTACCGCTATCATGTTCTCTCAGGTTGCTAACCAGCCTGCAAAACTGATCAAGTCTTTCGCTAAGGGTCATGGCGACATGCCAGCATTGAAGGGTGCTTTTGCTGAGGAAAGCGTATATGTTGGTGCAAATCAGCTTGATGCTCTTGCATCTATCAAGAGCAAGAACGAGCTCATTGCAGAAATCGTTTCTTTGCTCGAGAGCCCAATCAACAGCGTGCTTTCAGCACTCGATGCTGGTACTACCATTCACGGTGTGCTTGACGCTATTGAGAAGAAGGGTGAGTAATCATCTACACTCTCTGCAGAAGGCTTGCTGATTTCAAGTCCTTCGCAGAATCAATTAAAAATCAAAACAAATTATCACATAAAAAAACATTTAAGAAAATGGCAGATGTTAAAGCTATTGCTGAAGAGTTGGTAAACTTGACAGTTAAAGAAGTAAGTGAACTTAAGACTATCCTCAAGGATGAGTACGGAATTGAGCCTGCTGCTGCAGCTGTTGCAGTTGCTGCTGGTCCTGCAGCTGGTGGTGAGGCTGCTGCTGAAGAGAAGACATCTTTTGATGTTGTTCTCAAGAGCGCAGGTGCAGCTAAGCTTCAGGTAGTAAAGGCTGCTAAGGAAGCTCTCGGTCTTGGCCTTAAGGAGGCTAAGGATATTGTTGATGCTGCTCCTTGCAATGTGAAGGAAGGTGTTGACAAGGCTACAGCCGAGGCAGTAAAGGCAGCCCTTGAGGCAGCTGGTGCTGAGGTTGAGGTTAAGTAATTAATTCCCTTAGAATACGACGGTTAAGAATCCTCAGGTTGAGGGTTCTTAACCTTTTTGTGTCTTTTAGAAGGCATAAGAATTGTTCTTTTAGAAATCCTCGCCTTGATGAAACTCGGAATATCCTCTTCTTTATAGATTGAGTTCTGATTTTTTCACAAGAGTGGATGATTCCAGGTTTCATAATCAGTTTTTCTGAGTTATCATTCATACAAAACATACAAGATGTCTCAAATCATCAATAATCGAATAAATTTTGCAACCATAAAGAATCCAATGCCTTATCCTGATTTCTTGGATATTCAGCTCAAGTCATTCAGGGATTTCCTTCAGTTGGATACTCCTCCAGAGAAGCGTAAGAAGGATGGTCTTTATCAAGTTTTTGCAGAAAACTTCCCCATAGCAGACACACGTAATAATTTCAACCTTGAGTTCTTGGATTATTATATCGATGCTCCAAGATATTCTATTGAGGAGTGTTTGGAACGTGGTCTGACATATAGTGTTCCATTGAAGGCAAAGCTTAAGCTCTATTGCTCTGACCCTGATCATGAAGATTTCGATACCGTTATTCAGGATGTGTTCCTGGGCTCGATTCCTTACATGACCAACAACGGAACGTTTGTCATCAATGGTGCTGAACGTGTTGTTGTCTCTCAGTTGCACCGTTCACCAGGTGTGTTCTTTGGTTCAAGTGTACACGCTAATGGAACACCTCTTTTCTCTGCACGTATTATCCCTTTCAAGGGATCTTGGATTGAGTTTGCTACAGATATTAATAATGTGATGTATGCTTACATCGATCGTAAGAAAAAGTTGCCTGTAACAACACTTCTCCGTGCAATAGGTTTTGAGAATGATAAGGATATTCTCGACATCTTTAATCTTTCTGATGAGATTAAAGTTACTGATGAGAATCTTCAAGAGGCTAAGGGTCGCAAGCTTGCGGCTCGTATTCTCCAGTCATGGAATGAGGACTTTGTGGATGAAGATACTGGTGAAGTTGTTTCTATCGAGCGTAACGAGATTCTTGTGGATCGTGACAGTGTGATTACTGATGATGTTGTCGAGAAGATTCTTGATGCGGGTGTCGATACAATTCTTGTGCAGCGTGAGGATGCTTATACGGCAGATTTCTCTATAATCTTCAATACTCTTCAGAAAGACCCAAGTAACTCTGAGAAGGAGGCAATCACATATGTGTATCGTCAGCTTCGCAATGCAGATCCTGCAGATGATGCTTCTGCTCGTGAGGTAATTAATGGCCTCTTCTTCTCTGATAAGCGTTATGACCTCGGTGATGTTGGTCGTTACCGTATTAATAGAAAGTTGAATCTTGATATCAATCCAGAGACACGTGTTCTGACAAAGGAGGATATTATTGAAATCATTAAATATCTTGTAGAGTTGGCTAACTCTAAGGCTGTTGTAGATGATATTGACCACTTGTCAAATCGTCGCGTACGTACAGTGGGTGAGCAACTTTCTAATCAGTTCGCAAGTGGCCTTGCTCGTATGAGCCGTACCATCCGCGAACGTATGAATGTTCGTGATAACGAGGTGTTCTCTCCAACAGATTTGATCAATGCTAAGACTATTTCCAGTGTGATCAATTCTTTCTTCGGAACAAATCCATTGTCTCAGTTCATGGATCAAACCAATCCACTTGCAGAGGTTACACATAAGCGTCGTCTTTCTGCTCTTGGTCCTGGTGGTCTTTCTCGTGAGCGTGCAGGTTTTGAGGTTCGAGACGTACACTATACTCACTATGGTCGTCTTTGTCCTATTGAGTCACCAGAAGGTCCTAACATTGGTTTGATTTCTTCTCTTTGTGTTTATGCAAAGATCAATGACCTTGGTTTCATTGAGACTCCATACCGTAAGGTGAATGATGGTGTTGCAGATATTGACAACAATCATATTGTTTACCTTTCTGCTGAGGAGGAAGAGGACAAGGTAATCGGTCAGGGTAATGCTCCTTTGACAGATGATGGTCACTTCATCCGTAAGGTGGTGAAATGTCGTCAGGATGCCGACTATCCAGTCGTGCCTCCAGCAGAGGTTGATTATATGGACGTGGCTCCACAGCAGATCGCTTCTATCGCTGCGGCTCTCATTCCATTCCTTGAGCATGATGATGCCCACCGTGCACTCATGGGATCTAACATGATGCGTCAGGCAGTTCCATTGATTCGTACAGAAGCTCCTATTGTTGGTACTGGTATTGAGAAGCAGGTATGTGAAGACTCTCGTACAATGATTGTTGCAGAAGGTGATGGTGTGGTTGATTATGTTGATGCAACAACAATTCGTGTTTTGTATGACCGTACAGAAGATGAAGAGTTTGTTAGTTTCGAACCAGCACTCAAGGAATACAAGATTCCTAAGTTCCGTCGCACAAACCAGAACATGACTATTGACCTTCGTCCTATTTGTGACCGTGGTCAGAAAGTGAAGAAGGGCGACATCCTGACAGAGGGTTATGCAACAGAAGCAGGTGAGTTGGCATTGGGTCGCAACCTCTTGGTTGCTTACATGCCATGGAAGGGTTACAACTATGAGGATGCTATTGTACTGAACGAGCGTGTGGTTCGTGAAGACCTTCTCACATCTGTTCACGTAGATGAGTACTCTCTTGAAGTGCGCGAGACCAAACGTGGTGTTGAGGAACTCACAGCCGATATTCCAAATGTCAGCGAGGAGGCTACTAAGGACCTTGATGAGAATGGTATCGTTCGTGTGGGTGCTCGTATTGAACCAGGAGATATTTTGATTGGTAAGATTACTCCTAAGGGTGAATCTGATCCTACTCCAGAAGAGAAACTTCTCCGTGCCATCTTTGGTGACAAGGCTGGTGATGTGAAGGATGCTTCTCTCAAGGCAACCCCATCTCTTGCAGGTGTAGTCATTGACAAGAAACTCTTCTCTAAGGCTATCAAGACTCGTGCTTCTAAGGCTGAGGATAAGAAGATTCTTCCTAAGTATGATCAGGAATACCAGGATAAGATGGACGGTCTTAAGGAAATCCTCATCGATAAGATTCTTGAACTGACCAAGGGCAAGACTTCTAAGGGCGTTAAGGACTTTATGGGTGCAGACATTATCCCTGTTGGTGCCAAGTTTATCGCAGGTGCGCTTGGTAATATTGATTATACCGCTGTTCAGCTCTCTGGTTGGACAAAAGATGAGCATACCAACGACTTGATTCGTCAGCTTGTCATCAACTACCTCAAGCAGTATAAGATTCTTGCCGCAGAGCTTCATCGTAAGAAGTTTGCGCTCACAATAGGTGATGAACTTCCTTCTGGTATCATTCAGATGGCTAAGGTTTACATCGCTAAGAAGCGTAAGATGGGTGTAGGTGATAAGATGGCAGGTCGTCACGGTAACAAGGGTATTGTTTCTAAGATTGTACGTCAGGAGGATATGCCATTCTTGGAGGATGGTACTCCAGTTGATATTGTGCTCAACCCTCTGGGTGTGCCTTCACGTATGAATATTGGTCAGATTTTTGAGACAGTGTTGGGTGCTGCAGGTCAGAAACTCAATGTCAAGTTCGCCACTCCTATCTTTGATGGCGCTCATCTTGAAGACCTTTGCGAATGGACTGATAAGGCAGGTCTCCCACGTTATGGACGTACCTATCTCTATAATGGTGAGACAGGACTTCGCTTTGACCAGCCAGCCACAGTGGGTGTTACCTACATGTTGAAGCTCGGCCATATGGTTGAAGACAAGATGCACGCTCGTTCCATTGGTCCATACTCTCTCATCACGCAGCAACCTCTTGGTGGTAAAGCACAATTTGGTGGTCAGCGTTTCGGAGAAATGGAAGTTTGGGCACTCGAGGCATTCGGTGCATCACATGTTCTTCAGGAAATCCTCACTATTAAGTCTGATGATGTTAATGGACGTAGCAAGGCTTATGAGGCCATCGTCAAGGGTGACCCAATGCCAACTCCTGGTATTCCAGAGTCTCTCAACGTGCTCCTTCATGAGTTGCGTGGTCTCGGTCTTAGCATCTCATTGGATTAATATCTTAAGAACTCAAGAACTCAAAAACTTAAGTACAACATGCCTTTTAAGAAAGAAACAAAAAACAAAAATAACTTCACCAAGATCACCATTAGTCTTGCTTCTCCAGAGGAAATCCTCGAAAACAGCTATGGTGAGGTGCTGAAGCCAGAAACCATTAATTATCGTACCTACAAGCCTGAGCGTGATGGTCTTTTCTGCGAGCGCATCTTTGGTCCTACAAAGGATTATGAATGCCATTGCGGTAAGTACAAGCGCATCCGCTATAAGGGTATTGTCTGCGACCGTTGTGGTGTAGAGGTGACAGAGAAGAAGGTGCGTCGTGAGCGCACAGGTCATATTGCACTTGTGGTGCCAGTGGCTCATATTTGGTACTTCCGTTCTTTGCCAAATAAGATTGGCTACCTTCTTGGTCTCCCTACCAAGAAGTTGGACGCAATTATCTACTACGAGCGTTACATCATTATTCAGGCTGGTGCTGCAAAAGACGAGGAGAAGAACATTCTCGACAATGAACTCCTTTCTGAAGAAGAGTATTATGACGTGATTGACAACCTCGATCCAGAGAATGAGATGCTCTCAGATGATGATCCAAACAAGTTCATCGCAATGATGGGTGCAGAGGCTATAGAGTATATGCTCAAGCATATCGACCTTGATCACCTCGCAAATGATTTGCGTGCTCAGGCAGATAAGGATGGCTCTGTTCAGCGTAAGACAGAGGCTCTCAAGCGTCTTCAGGTAGTGGAATCTTTCCGTGCAAGCAAGGGAAAGAGCCGTCCTGAATGGATGATCATGCGTAACATTCCTGTTACTCCACCAGATCTCCGCCCACTCGTTCCATTGGATGGTGGTCGTTTCGCCACTTCAGACCTCAACGACCTATATCGTCGTGTGATTATTCGCAACAACCGTCTCAAGCGTCTGATTGAGATTAAGGCTCCAGATGTCATTCTCCGTAATGAGAAGCGCATGCTTCAGGAGGCAGTGGACTCTCTCTTCGACAACTCTCGTAAGAGCAGTGCTGTAAAGAGCGAGAGCAATCGTCCATTGAAGTCTCTCTCTGATGCTCTCAAGGGTAAGCAAGGTCGTTTCCGTCAGAACCTTCTCGGTAAGCGTGTGGACTACTCTGCACGTTCCGTTATCGTTGTAGGTCCTGAATTGAATATGGGTGAATGTGGTCTGCCTAAATTGATGGCAGCAGAACTCTATAAGCCATTCATTATTCGTAAGCTGATTGAACGTGGTATCGTGAAGACCGTCAAGTCTGCAAAGAAGATTGTTGATCGTCGCGATCCTGTTGTGTGGGATATCCTCGAATATGTGATGAAGGGTCATCCAGTGCTCCTCAACCGTGCACCTACACTTCACCGTTTGGGTATTCAGGCATTCCAGCCTCGCATGATTGAAGGTAAGGCAATCCAGCTTCATCCACTTGCATGTACTGCGTTCAATGCCGACTTCGATGGTGACCAGATGGCTGTTCACCTTCCACTCTCTAACGAGGCAGTTCTTGAGGCCCAACTCCTCATGCTCCAGTCTCACAACATCCTTTCACCTGCCAGTGGAGAGCCTATCACTGTACCTTCTCAGGATATGGTGCTCGGTTTGTACTACACTTCTAAGATTCGTCCAGGTGCTAAGGGAGAAGGTCTCACATTCTATGGTCCAGAGGAGGCTGTTATTGCTTTCAATGAAGGTCGTGTGGATGTGCATGCTCCTATCAAGTGTGTGGTGAAGGACCTCGATGAAAATGGTAATCCAATCAAACATATGGTTGAGACGACTGTAGGTCGTATCACAATTAATGAAGTAATTCCTGATGAAGTAGGCTTTGTCAATGAGGTTATCGGTAAGAAAGCACTCAAGAAGGTCATCACACGTGTTATCAAGAGTGTAGGTATGGCTCGTGCTTGCGAGTTCCTTGATGGTATCAAGAACCTCGGTTATCGCAAGGCATACGAAGGTGGTCTGTCATTTGTGCTTGATGATATTATCATTCCACAAGAGAAAGAGCAGATTGTCCAGGATGGTCATGATGCAGTAGATCAGATCACAATGAACTACCAGATGGGTCTTATCACAGACAAGGATCGTTACCAGCAGGTAGTGGAAACTTGGACAAAGGTGAATGAGAGCATCAAGAAGACATTGATGAAGCAGATGACTGAGGCAGACCAAGGTTTCAATGCCGTCTTCATGATGCTTGACTCAGGAGCCCGTGGTTCTGCAGACCAGATTGCTCAGTTGGCAGGTATGCGTGGTTTGATGGCAAAGCCACAAAAGGCTGGTGCTTCAGACAACAACATCATTGAAAATCCTATCCTTTCTAACTTTAAGGAAGGAATGTCAGTGCTTGAGTACTTTATCTCTACCCACGGTGCACGTAAGGGTCTTGCCGATACAGCCCTCAAGACAGCCGATGCGGGTTACCTCACTCGTCGTCTTGTCGATGTGTCTCACGATGTCATCATCAATGAAGAAGACTGTGGCACACTCCGTGGTCTCGTATGTACAGCACTCAAGGATGGAGACCGCATTGTTGCTTCTCTTGCAGAACGTATCCTTGGTCGTGTGTCTGTCCATGATATTGTGAATCCTCAAACCAACGAACTCATTGTGGCAAGTGGAGAGGAAATCACAGACCGTATCGCTGCAGAAATTGAGAGTTGTGGTATTGAAAGCGTTGAAATCCGCTCTGTGCTCACCTGCGAAAGCAAGAAGGGTGTCTGCATGAAGTGTTACGGACGCAACCTTGCCACTCAGCGTATGGTACAGAAGGGCGAATCAGTCGGTGTCATTGCTGCACAGGCAATTGGTGAGCCTGGTACACAGCTGACCCTCCGTACATTCCATGCCGGTGGTGTGGCAGGTAATGCTGCTGCTAATGCCCAGATCAAGGCTAAGAATAATTCTAAAGTGGAAATTGATGAGTTGCGCACAGTACCTCGTCCTACAGCAGAACATCCTGATGGTCAGGTTGTCGTAGGTCGTCTCGCTGAACTTCGATTCGTCGATCTCAATACAGGCATCATCCTTTCTTCTGTTCCACTTCCATACGGTGCAAACCTCTATGTCAATTCAGGCGACACTGTGGAAGCAGGTCAGGTCATTGCAGACTGGGATCCATTCAACTCTGTTATTGTGACTGAGTTCGATGGTGTGGCTCAGTTCGAGAACGTGAAGGAGGGTCTCACTTACCGTGTGGATGTCGATGAAACCACAGGTCTTCGTGACCTCATCGTTACAGAAGCAAAAGATCGTGCCGCAGTTCCATATTGCCACATTCTCAATGCTCCTCAGGGCGACCTTCTTCGCACTTACTCTTTCCCAATCAATGGTCACATTGTGGTGGAAGATGGACAGAAGTTGAAGGCTGGTGACATCCTTGTGAAGATTCCACGTTCTGTTGCTAAGGCAGGCGACATCACGGGTGGTCTCCCACGTGTTACAGAGCTCTTCGAGGCACGTAACCCTTCCAACCCAGCTGTTGTGGCTGAAATTGATGGTGAGGTGACCATGGGTAAGGTGAAGCGTGGCAATCGTGAAATCATCCTCACTTCCAAGGTCGGTGATGTACGTAAGTATCTTGTGCCACTGTCAAAACAGATTCTTGTGCAGGAAAACGACTATGTGCGTGCAGGTACACCACTCTCTGATGGTGCCATCACTCCAGCCGATATCTTGGCAATCAAGGGTCCTACTGCCGTACAGGAATACATCGTCAATCAGGTTCAGGATGTTTACCGTATGCAAGGTGTGGCTATCAACGATAAGCACTTCGAGATCATTGTTCGTCAGATGATGCGTAAGGTACGCATAGAAGATGCTGGCGACACTCGTTTCCTCGAAGGAGGTATTGTTGATAAACTTGACTTCCAGGAGGAGAACGACCGCATTTGGGGCAAGAAGTTCGTCACTGATGCAGGTGACTCAGAGGCACTCGAGCCAGGTATGATTATCACTGCACGCAAACTTCGTGATGAGAACTCCATGCTGAAACGTCGCGATATGCGTCTTGTGCAGACTCGTGATGCCATTCCTGCAACCTCTACCCAGATTCTTCAGGGTATTACTCGTGCAGGTCTCGGAAGCAAGAGCTTCATGTCTTCTGCATCATTCCAGGAGACCACAAAGGTGCTCAACGAGGCTGCCATCAGTGGCAAGAGCGACACCCTTGAAGGCATGAAGGAAAATGTGATCTCTGGTCACTTGATTCCTGCAGGAACAGGTATGCGCGACTTTGATAAGATTATCGTGGGTGCGAAGGAAGACTTCCAGACTGTTGAGCGTCGTCCATTCGATGCAGACATGGTCTTCTCTTCATTCGACAACGAGTTCTAAATTCTCAGACAGCAACTTATACATATATCATAAAGACGCAGGTCAGTTTCCACTGGCCTGCGTTTTTTGTGTGGTATATTCTTTTTTCTCTGTTGTCTTTGCAAATATCCCACATAATATTTATCTTTGTAATCGAATATCAAAGCCTATAACATGAAAAAAACGATTACATGGACACTCGTGTCTGTAGTGGTATTAGGTATTGCCGCCTTGCTTGCATGGCATTTCTGGCCAGTAGAGACCATCGATTTGGAGAACTATGTGCCCTCGGCAGAGTTTGAACCTGCCTACGATGCGTTAGAAGCGAAGACTCCCGAGTATGACATTGAAGAGACGGTGAGGGCTATGAATGCCCTTGAGGTAGCCCAATGCCAGTCAGAGGATTTCATGTCCTACCTTGAATATGTGGCAAAGCAAGACTTCAGCAAGGTTGCACCCGAGGTGCTCGAGCAGAAGAAGAAACTTTTCCCCATCCTTCAGCGTCTCTATGAGTTGCAGAAGCAACACAGCGAGCTGGATGACGCATGGATACTCATGAGGAGTGCCACGAGTGGTGCTACCACCTTTGCTGAATCCGTCAATCCTATTGGTGTGTTAAGTTCCATGCTTGCGGGCGACGCCACCTTGAGCAGTTTCACCGTGGTCGGTGGCATGGACAAGGCCCAGTCTGCCGCCTTCGAGGAGTATGAAAAGCAGAAACAGTTGCGCAGTAAACTTGAAAAGGAGATAGAGACCATTCGCCTGTCTTATGTGGAATATCTGGAAGGCTATGCCCCCATCTATTATCAATACATGCAGGAGTGGAACACACTGTGTCTCAAGAAAGACAAAGCCTACATCGACCTTTATGGTGGACGGCCTATTGACGCCTATAATAAGACCCAAGAGATTCTGAAGGATTATCCCACCAACCGTGAGGCTCTCCTGCTGAAGGGACTCTCCCTCATCAGCATAGCCTCCAATTTCCAGCCTACGGTGGATTCCTTGGCTAACAGAAACCAACTCTTGGCCTTATCCAAAGAAATGAACATTCAGGAGACCCAACCAGAAGAAATCACTGATCTCTATATAGAGGCAGAAAACACACTCGACAATTATATCCAACTCTATCCATCCCGTTCAGCCCCCGCTTTAGTGCTGAAAGGCTTGCTCTATCGCGAACAGGGCGAAGCAGGCAAAGCCATCTCCTATTTTGATCAGGCCTCGATGGAATACCCCCGTCAGGCAGAGGCACTTACCGATTTGCTGGACAGCTACAAGGCTCGTACCTACCTCAACAAGTCGGCAGAAGGCAAATACCTGCTCAGGCTCTACCGTTCCACAATGGAAGGCTTTGGTCTCTTCAGCCCCAATCTGCTCAAGGCAAAATATTATTCCCAGCATGGCGATGTGGAAAGGAGCAAGGAGGAAATCTTCAACCACTTCTATAGAAGAGGCAATCAAGGAGTGTATGACTGCCTGTTGAGCGACATGCAGTATTGTGAGGAAAACATGTACAGCAGTTTCCGCCAGATACTCATGGAACAATCTTTTCTGGACGTGAAAGTCGAACCCACCACCAATTGGACCCTCGCCAACAAGGATGATGAGATCAGAGTGCTCATCAACAATCGTTCAGACATCGATCTGGAAAATGTGCGCATATTCCTCTGCCTCCACTACACAGACATGTATAAAGACGAGTATGATGTGCAGAAACTCCCATCAGTCAATATCATCAAGCATAATGATGAGACCGAAATCGGAGTGATGAAACTGAACTATCAGGACAAGAGATACAATGACATCACCCGCATACGTGCCATTGCCATGACCGACGACAAGATTTGCTGGATTGACAATGTGGACTATAAATACATGAGAGCATCTGAGATGGCTTCAGGAAAACGCAGACAAGCCAGCACTGTGAAACAACAGCTGCTGGAAGACTTTCAGGTTGATAACACAAAGTTGCAGTCCCTCATTCAGCAAGGCATGAAGGTCTATGGCACGGTGAGCGATGGTAACATCTGGAACGACATCAAGCAAGATGTGACCAACCTCGTCACAGGTGGAGATAAGAGACTCCATATAGAGATACCACGCCTCTTCTCCATCATCGACCCTGTCTTCTCGCTCAATCAGGTGAACGACAAGGACAAGGCGGTGAAGCCATCAGAAAACTACCTCTCAGGCTCCAGCATTCGTCTTTCCTTCGACTACAAGCCCAAGCAGAACGAAACAATTCCACTCTACATCTACAGTGACTTTGCCAATTTCAGAGTAACCATACAATTTGAAGAGGGCAAGCCAAGCGTCAAGAAGGTAGAACTTCTTTAATGCAGAAAAGGGCAACCGATTTGTCTCAGATCATATCCACCCAGCCCACAACCCTTCTTTCCCCAAAAACGAAGACTACTTCAGTGAGGGTGTGTCAAAATAGGCACATCCTTTTTTTATATCAAAGCCCCGACTTTCTCAAGCCAGGGCTTCGTTATGTCGTAAAGTTTTCGTATCTTTACAACATGCAATATAAAACGCAACAAAG
>Ga0123334_1001444_pt1 | contig 29621 bp, 28 predicted proteins | sample BiotimSIPDNA_FD_89706 | JGI IMG/M metagenome (GOLD analysis project Ga0123334, IMG submission 89706) | Anaerobic biogas reactor microbial communites from Washington, USA - Biogas_R1 time_0 SIP DNA | ecosystem: Engineered > Bioreactor > Anaerobic > Unclassified | place: Washington, USA...
GTTAAGATCGGCGAAATGGCAGGAATCGAGGACAATTACATAGCCGCGATGCAGTCGCTTGATTTCCTGCAGAGCCAGCAGGCCACCATTTCGGAAACGAGCGGAAGCGAGAAATCGGCGCTGAGTGTGCTGACGATGCTGGAGCAGGCGTGTCCCCAGGATGTCAGCCTGATCAGCGTGGTCGCATCCCGGCTTTCCATTACGGTCAAAGGCGTGTCGCCGGATGATACATCGGTAGCCGAGTTCACCGTCAATCTGCGTTCCACCGGTATTTTTGACATCACAAACATATCCATCATCACTCCCTCCGAAATGGAAAATTCGGACGGTACGGGAAAAACCGAGGTAAGGGCGTTCAGTTTGATGCTGACCTATCCGGCGCAGGCGGCGCAGGAGGAACAGACCGGAGGTAACGGGCAATGAAGGGACTAAGCAAAAAGGAAATCATATTGCTGGTAGTACTGCTGGTGGTTATCATCATTGCGCTGTATTATTACTATTTCTACCGGCCGATGCAGGAAGACATGGCTGCCCTGAACAGTGAAATACAACAAAACCAGACAAAGCTTGATGATCTGAATACCAAACAGCAGACGATCGCAAGAGCCGAGGAGGAAATACTCAGGCTTCAGTCAGGCCTGAACGACAGCCTCTCAGACATACCCACCGGCATAGATGAGCCAGAGCTGCTGGTTTTTATCGAGGACAGCGTCAGGGGCTTGTCGGAAGATGTGACGATAGCATTCAATGCGACCCCGGAACTGACGGAATACTACCAGATCAAAACGGTTGTGGTAACCTTGAGCACGACATATGACCATTTAAAGACCATACTGTCGGCATTCGAGAATGCGCCCTGCCGCAATGTGATTATGGATTTTTCGGCAGCGTACCTGGCAGCCGAGGATTCGATGGGTCCGGTCACCGATCCGAGCTATGAACCGGGACGTGACACAGTCGCCGAGGAACTCTACGGTTCCGAGCAGGCCCAAAGCCAGCAACAGCAGCAAAAAAGCGAAATGACGCTGAGGGTGAAGATGAATGTGGAATTCATCAGCTTTGTGGGTGAAATACCCCAGAAAAACTATCCGTTTATGACCGGCACATACTATAACCCGGAGCTGTTTATAAAGTAGCGGCACGCGCCCTTGGACCGCGCCTTTCATGGGCGCGGTCCAAGGCGTTAATGGCTATATCGAGATAGATGATTTCGCAATTATTTTTGAATATTCATGTTTTAAAGATAAATAATATACTTATAAGTAATACAAATGGTATAAAAAATTTAAAATATGAAATAATGTAACTATGAGTCTACGCAATAGCATACCGGCTCTTACCAACATGATTAAGGAGTGGTTTTCGTGACCCAGGACATGAACAGGGTAGTAGAATTATCCGATAAATTGAAGGCCTTATCGCATCCCCACAGGCTATGCATCGTCCGCGGGCTTCTTGAGCACACGAGCAATGTCACAAGCATACAGCAGCAGCTTGGAATTCCGCAGCCCAGCGTTTCGGCGCACCTTGCGAAGCTCAAAACAGCAGGAATCATACGGGGCAGCAGGCGCGGCCAGGAAATTCAGTACAGCGTAGTCGATAAGGATGCAAAAATGCTGATCAATTCCCTGTTTAGCTGATAAAGCCTACATTTGTACAAAAAGAAAGCAATTCGGCCGCTGATAAGTTAAGACCAGCGGCCAAATTCATATTCTGTTTTAGTCCTGTACCGCAACCGAAACAAACAATTGGCAAGGAGTTTTGAATGGACTATCCCGAAATGAGAAGAAAAGACAGGCAGCTTCCATATAAAGAGGCCTATCCTATCATTGAGAGCGCAGAATTTGGCATTTTATCATTATCTCTTGAGGATCACCCGTATTGCGTTGCGTTAAGCCATGCCATCCGAGGCAATTCAATCTATTTCCACTCGGCGCAGCAGGGCTTTAAGATTGATATCATAAAAAATAACCCGAAAGGCTATTTTCTGTTTATCCAAAGCGCCGAGACGGTCAGGGAAAAGGGCACCGTCAGATATAAGAGCTGCGGCGCGACCGGATTGCTGCGGCAAGTCGACGAGCCTTGTGAGAAGTTGATGGCACTAAAGCTGCTGACAGACCGGCACATGGGAGCAGAATTTGCAGCGCAGGCTGATCAGATGATTCAAGACAGCGCGCAAATCACCGCCGTGTTTGCATTTGACATAACGGCAATCAATGGAAAGCACAACGATTAATATGGGGTTGCACCTGCAATTTCATAACCGCTTATGCATGAATATGAATTTGTTAAATATTTAACGTTATTTTGTTCGAATCTATTGTATTGTTAAAATCTATACTATATAATACTTTATTATAACGCTTTAGCGCTCTGAATCCAAAAACGCTTCTATTTTGTCATTAATTTATAATTTATATAGGAGGACTCAACATGAACAGAGTTTTCAACTTCTCAGCAGGGCCTTCGATGCTTCCGGTCGAGGTATTGAAAAAAGCCCAGGACAGTCTGCTATGCTACAAGGATTCCGGAATGAGCGTTATGGAGATGAGCCACCGTTCCGCGGTATTCGAAGAAATACTCTTCGGCGCCAAAGCATCGCTGAAAAAGCTTATGAACCTGCCGGACGAGTACGACATACTCTTTTTGCAGGGCGGAGCGTCGCTGCAGTTTGCGATGGTGCCGCTCAATCTATCGGAGGGCGCCACGGCATGCTATATTGACAGCGGCTCATTCGCCGACAAAGCGGCCAAGGAAGCCAAGAAGTTCTGCACAGTCAATGTACTTGCCTCTTCAAAGGGCGTCAACTATAGCGAAATCCCCCAAATACCCGCAGTCCCCCAGGATGCCAAGTATCTGCATATTACAACCAACAATACAATATTCGGCACGCAATACAACACCCTGCCGGAAACGGGCAATGTTCCGCTCGTTGCGGACATGTCTTCGAACATGCTCGGTAAAAAATATGATTTCACCAAATTTGCGCTGATCTATGCCGGCGCGCAGAAAAATGTGGCTCCTTCGGGGCTTACGATCGTAATCCTGAAGAAGGATCTGATGGGCAAGGCGATGCCGATCACACCTACCATGCTCGATTATAAGACAATGTCCGAAAACGACTCGATGTACAACACTCCCCCGTGCTGGAATATCTATATCGCCGCCCTCGTATTCGAGCATCTGCTTGAGAACGGCGGGCTCGACGCGATGGAGCGCAGGAACATCGAGAAATCCTCCATACTGTATGATGTTCTGGATTCTTCGGGATTCTATGAAGCGCACGCCGATAAAAACAGCCGTTCCATCATGAATGTGACATTCCGCCTGCCCAGCGAAGACTTGACCAGCCAGTTCGTATCACAGGCAAAGAGCATGGGTCTGGTCAACATCAAGGGCCACCGCTCGGTCGGCGGGATCAGGGCAAGCATATACAACGCAATGCCTGTCGAAGGTGTGCAGAAGCTTGCCGACTTCATGAAGGAATTCGAAAAGAAAAATTAAGCGCCGCAAGGGGGAAATTTACGATGTATAAGGTTTTAAAGCTTAACTCGATATCCGATATCATATATAACTATCTGGGCCCGGATTCCTATGAAACCGGCGAGGATATGCAGGATCCAGACGCGATACTGGTCAGAAGCGCCAAAATGCACGACATGGAGCTGCCGCAAAGCGTGCTCTGCATCGCAAGGGCGGGCGCCGGAGTCAACAATATACCGATAGACAAATGCGCAAAGCGAGGCATTGTCGTATTCAACACGCCCGGAGCCAATGCAAACGGCGTCAAGGAACTCGTCATATGCGGACTGCTGCTGTCGGCAAGGAAAATCATCGACGGTGCGGTGTGGGTAAAAACACTGAAAGGTCAGGGCGATGCGGTAGGCCCGGCTGTGGAAAAGGGCAAGGGCCAGTTCGGTGGCAACGAAGTCGGCGGCAAGAAACTCGGCATCATCGGCCTTGGCGCAATCGGCTCCATTGTGGCAAACGCAGCATTGGCGCTCGATATGGATGTGACAGGGTACGACCCGTTCCTGTCCGTTGAGTCAGCCCTGCTGATGTCGCGCTCGGTCAAGCGCACGCAGAATTTGGATGAAATACTATCGCAGAGCGATTACATCACACTGCATATACCGCTGCTTGACGGTACAAAAGCCTATATTGACGAAAAGAAGATTGCACAGATGAAGGACGGCGTCGCGATACTGAACTTTGCACGGGCTGAGCTTGTCGATGAAAAAGCGTTGATTCATGCGCTGGATTCCGGGAAAGTATCCAGGTATGTCACCGACTTTCCGACCGATGCGCTGCTGTGCCGTAACGATGTCGTGGCCCTTCCGCACCTGGGTGCTTCAACCGAGGAATCCGAGGAGAACTGTGCGGCAATGGCGGCAAAGCAGATCAGTGATTACATTGAAAACGGGAATATTGTCAACTCCGTCAATCTTCCGGCAACGGTCATGCCCCGTTCCGGTGCATACAGGCTCGCCGTCATACATGAAAACAAAACAAACATGGTTGGACAGATCACTGCGATTCTGGCTGCCGAGAACCTGAACATCGCCAACATGATCAACAAATCAAAGGGCGATATCGCCTATACGATACTGGACCTGGATGATGTTCCGGGCAAAAAGCTTGCAGAGGATATCAAAAACATCGGCGGAATCATCATGGTTCGCTCGCTGTAACCAAAAGATTATCAATAAAACCCGGTTTGGTACGCAAACCGGGTTTTTATTTTGCATGATTGACGGTATACGGATCAGTTAAGAACTCTCCTGGCCCAGGAGAACCTTGCGGTATAATACTGGCTGGTGTTCATGTCGGTAATGATGACCTTCATGGAGGTGCTGTTTGCATGTATAAACTGCCCGTTGCCCAGGTATATTCCCGAATGATCCGAAAGATCGCCGTCGTCGACGGTATTGAAAAATACCAAATCTCCCGGCTGCAGCTGCGACGGGTCGGTGATCTTGATGCCGTAATCACTGTATCCCTGATCGTATGCGCTCCTCGGAAGATTGATTCCGAAATTCTTGAACACATAGCAGGTATACCCGGTGCAGTCAAATGAATCAGGCCCGCTTGCGGCATATACATAGGGCTTGCCGAGGTATTGCCGGGCATATTCGATAAGCTGCTGGGCGGTGCCTGCAGCTGTGTTTGTGCCGTCGGCTGTCTGCACGCTGCCGGAGGCCGTTGTGAGCATTCTCCTGGCTTCCTGTTCCGTCAGTGCGGCGTTTGAAAACAAAACCTGCTTTGTTACGCTGCCTGCTATGCCGTCCTCGGTAAGGCCATGCGCTCTTTGGAAGTACATGACGGCTTCCTTCGTCTTTGTGCCGTAAGCTCCGTCGATATGATAGGTATAGTAGCCTAATGCGCTCAGGCGCTCCTGCAGTTCGGTAACATCGGAATTAACCATGCCCGGTATCAAGGATGTCTGCTGGTATTTGGAAAACAGCGCTTCATAAGTCCGGGGGCCTACGATTCCGTCGTCTTTCAGCCCGTGGGCCTTTTGAAACGACTTGACCGCCGTCTCGGTTATACTGCCGAAATAACCCGTGATCCGGTCGTAACCATAGAGCCCGAGCTCCTGCAGCCTTGTTTGAATCTTTACAACCTCCGGCCCCTCCATGTTTCTGGACAGAGAGATCTCACTGCCTGCCGCCCCGCCCGTGGGCTGAGGCAAAGGAGTCGCCGACGCATCCGAGGCAAAAAGCAAATTCCAGGTCTGCGGGCCGACAATGCCGTCCACCTTCAGTCCCTTTTCGCTCTGGAATTTCTTGACCGCGTCTTCGGTAATAACCCCAAAATATCCGGTGGCCTCATTGTATTGATAGTAGCCAAGATCCATCAACCTGGTCTGTACCTGCTTAACCTCATCCGATTTCAGGCCGCGCTTTAATAGTTCGCCGTCCGCCAAAGCGGTAGCCCCGATGGACATGGCCGCGATCAGTGAAACCATGATGGTAAAAATTGATGGCCTTCCTCTCTTCATTCTATCCTCCGATTGTCACGGGTGTTTATCCTATTATGTCAACTGTATGTATGTTTTGGATACATAACCTGTTGAGCCGTTGTAGTTGATCTTGTACCAATCCCCCGAAGTCGAAATGATCGTTACCTGCTGCCCTTTGGTAAGAAGTCCGGTCTGACTGTAGGTAAGCCCCGGTCCGCTCCGGACCCGGAGCGTTGTTGCCGTAACCTTGCCCGTTGCGTTCGTCGAAGGCGAGGTTGCCTGGCCGCCTGACAGGGAGATGTACTTGCCGCTTATCCAGCCTGTCTTGCCATTGTAATCGATTCTATACCAACCGTCCTTGCTTTCGAGCAATATGACCGCCGTACCCTCCTTGATCATTCCGAGGGATGCATAGCTGGTATTCGGACCTGTGCGGACATTGAGCCACGAGCAGTTGGAAATTGTGCCTGTGACGACACTGCTCTGCGCCAGTACGATGTACTCCGCGCTGACATAGCCCGTAATACCGTTGTATTCGATTTTCATCCATCCGTTTGACGCCTGTTCCAGCACCTTGACGGTTGCGCCGTGCGGCGCATGCCCCAGTATTGAAGCGGATGTCGAAGCGCTGCTCCTGATTCTGAGCGTGGATGAGGACGAGGACAGCTTGACTGTTCCGGTAACCGTCTGCGAACCGCTCTGGCCGCCGTTATTTGAGCCTCCGGCAAGGCTGTCGCCCGTCACGGCTTCCTTGGTGCCCTCAAAGTCGATATAATCATCCACAACATATCCGAGCAGGTTATTGTAGTTGATATACACCCATCCGTCATTCCTGTCCTCAAGAATGATAACCTGGCTGCCGTTGGGCGCATACCCTATGATCTGCGCGCTGGTCGATGCGTTGTTCCTGATCCTGACGCTCTCGCCGCCGGTCGCGACTGTTCCGGTCAGCTCCGAATCATCGTCGCTGCCGCCGGTATTGCCGCCGTTCTGGGTATCCTCCTTGGATCCGGTAAAGTTCATATGATCATCAAGCACATAGCCGTTGATCGAATTGTACAGTATCTGCAGCCAGCCGTCCGGGCGGTCCTGTATGATCTCGACGGTCGCGCCGCTCGGCACCTGGCCCTTCTTTGCGCTTGTAAGGCTTGCATACTCATAAATATCCATGTTTGCCTGCGCGGTTCCCGGGTATGCAAACTGCGGAGTTGCCGTCGGCCCCGGAGTTTGCGTCGGCACGGGTGTTGCCGTCGGTCCGGCTGTCTGCGTCGGCGCGGGCGTCTGTGTCGGCGCGGGCGTCTGTGTCGGTCCACCCGTCTGTGTCGGGCCTGGCGTCGCCGTGGGCTGGGCCGTATCCTCCTTGGAGCCTGTAAAGCTCATGTTGTCATCTATGACATAGCCGCTTATGGCATTGTACTGTATCTGTAGCCAGCCGTCGGGACGGTCCTCGAGAATTTCGACCGTCGTTCCGCTCGGTATCTGTCCCTTGACGGCGCTGGCGAGATCCGCTGACTCATGTATATCAATGATGGCCTGCGCAGTGCCGGGATATGTAAATTGAGGCTGCGGATCCTCCTTTACACCGGAAAACTGTATATGGTCATCGATGACATAACCGATCAGATTATTGTAATTGATACGCAGCCAGCCGTCGGTCCTGTCCTCGAGCACCGTGAATGTGCCGCCGTCGGGAATCGTGCCTATGACAAGCGATGCGGTTGAAGCTTCATTATATACATTGACTGCAGAGCCGTCCGGCGTGTCCACGGTACCGGGCATCTGCGCAGGCGACGGAGAAGGCGTAACCGCAGGGCTCACCATTACTAAGTACTTTGACGAACACCAACCGGTTCTTCCGTCCGACAGCCTGACATTGTAGAAGTCCTGCGAGGCTCCGATGCGGGTCACCAGCGTTCCGTCCGCCAGCTGATCGATAACATTGTCGGCTATGACAGGCTGGCTCCTGAAGTTGAGGAGCGATGCATTGACTCTGTAAATCCCGTCGTGCGTCTCAAAGGATCCCTGCGAGGGCGCGGGTGTCGGTGTCGTCTGTATGATGGTGATATCCAGGTATTCCCGCGAAACATAGCCGGTTTTTTGCTTGGAGGGAACATAGACCTTGCACCACGGGTCGTTGATGATGACATAGACTTCCGTACCCTTTGCAATGCTGGTCAGTGAACTGTAACTGGTCCCCGGGCCTGAGCGCACATTCAGCGAATCGCATGTGACCCTGCCGATTGCCGAAGGCAATGCGGTCGATGCCGGAAGGGGCTGCCTTGTCAAGGGCATTTTCTGCAATACGCAGCCGTTGTAGTAAAATTCAAGTATCTGCTGATAAGTCCAGTTTTCCTTGGCCATCTGCTGCGCGCCCCTCTGGCTCAGCCCGATCCCGTGCCCGAAGCGCCGCGCGACCAGAAGCCAGGATTTGCCGTCGGAAGTCTCCTCGGCATAAAGCAGCTGATGGTATTTTAAGTATGAGCTGTCCGACGCAAACGCTGTCTGCAGGTCGGCAAAGCTTAAATCCACAGTGATTTCGGGATATCCGGAGCCGCCCTGGTTATTCGAACCGCCGTTGGTCGGCGCAGGGGTTGCCGGAACCGAGGTTTCTTCCTTGGTTCCCGCGAAGTCAACAGGATCATCAATGATATAGCCGAGCAGATTGTTGTAGTTGACATACAGCCAGCCATTGTCCAGGTCATTGACGACAACAAGCGACGCACCGTTCGGGATCGTTCCAATCACCACAGAGGAAACGTCATGCTCGAGGTATACATTGATGCTTGCTGCGCCATCCTGCAATGATACGGTGCCCGGAAGATTAACCGGCGCCGGGGTGGCGGTTGCGGCCGGGGTTGGCGCGGGGGTCGCCGTTACGGCGGGAGCGTTTAATACGACATAGGAGCCGTGTACATAGCCCTCAAGGCCGTTGTAGGACATCCTGTACCAGCCGTCCGAGCGCTGCTCATAGACGGTAATGGTCGCGCCGTGGTTGACATAGCCGACAATGGTGGAGTCGGTGTTCGGCGCGCTGCGGATGCGAAGGCGCGAGCCTGAATCGGAAAGCCTGATCGATCCGGTCGTCTGGGTCGGCGTTGTTATACTGCCGGGCGGTATCGAGGCCGAGCCGGAGATGCTGTACAAAACCTTTACGGCCACCTTTGTAAACTGGTATGAGCCCGCAGGATAAGCACCGTAGCTTGTTGCCGGGGGCAATGTATGCGGGGTCAGACCGTTGATGCCCATTATTGTTATAGACGATTGTGCTACCGATATTGCGCTCGATATCTTTGCCTTCAGCATCGAATTCAGGCGTGAATCGAGGGTATTGGTCGTGGTGATTGTCTTGGGGAACAGGAATTGGAATTTTGGGCTCGCAGGGTTCTTTTTATCATACGGGTCGTCCTTGAGCTGATGGTAATAATTGACGCTGCCCCATTTCGGAACGCGCGTCATAATCTGCCCGCCGTTGCTTGCAGAATACACGCCGTCTGCCAATGCTCCGCCCCAGAGCAGAACCATTCCCTCGGTCGCCTGTACGGCCTGCTGAACAGGGGCGTCCACAGAGGGGTTATAGCCCTTGTACACCTGGTTGGATGTCGTATCCACAACATCGTATGTATTGCCCGGGGCAATGTAACGCATCGCATAGGTTCTTGCCGCCACCGCCTGGGCCTTCAGTGCTTCCTGCGGCCAACTCGGGCTCATCTCGTGCGCCACAACGCCGACAAGGTAGTCTTCCATGAAAAGCGTGCATATCGGTGCGATATAGGAGCCGCTCCGCGTAAAGGCCATATCGCCCGGGTAGTTTGTCCACCCTGTATTCGGGTGGTTGATGGTCAGCCAGTTTGTCTGTGAGGAATCAGCGCATCTTATGAATGTCGCAACAGCGCCGATGTATGTCTCGGTGGAACCGTCAACAAGCTTTACGCCGCTGCCCGATGTTTTGATATAGTAGGTATTACCTCTGATTAAAGGGTAATAAGGGTTTTCCTTGATATAGTAAGTGCCGTTGACCTTGAATGCGACACTTGTGACGGAACCCATGCTGGTCAGTTTTACCTTGATATAGCTGTAATCGGGCGCAGCAAGCGCTTTGGCGGCAGGCAACAAAAATCCCGACAGCATAACCACGGCCAGTAAGGCCACCAGCACCTTCTTTATTCTCATATCCCTCTCGCTCCCTAAGTCCTAAATATTTATATAATATCCATGCAGTCGCACACGACGGCTCCATATATAAGAAACGATTTGTAAGCGCTGCTGTTAATCTGTATATATAATAATATCACAATTCTAAATAAAATCAATATATCCGTAATACATTTGTAAAAATTGGCTTATAAGACAAGGCAGACAGCAGGGAGTGCCGCCACCCTGTAAATGCTTTAAAAACCCGGTGTTTTAAACACCGGGTTTCATGTAAATTACATGGTTAATACAATATGCAATTACTCCTCTTCCTCAGGCGCGTCGACCGGGCAGACATCTGCACATGCTCCGCAGCTTATGCAAAGATCCGGATCGATTACATATTTATCGTCACCCTCCGAGATAGCGTCAACCGGGCATTCGGGCTCGCAAGCACCGCATTTGATACAATCATCGTTAATACTAAAGGCCATACACTCCTCACCTCCTGCTACAGGTTTTCCTGATCGCAACCATTCTATCATCACAGTATTTTTTTGTAAAGGCTTTTATAGCCTTTCTCGGCCGTTTCAGGACTTTTGGGGCGGCCTTCTCCTTCTGCGCCTTCTATGATTCGCATTGCCTCCCTGTTGATTGCCGCCGTTTCTGTTCTCCCGGTTTTTCTGCTCGTTCTCCGAGACCACCGGCACGTCCCATGTGTCGATATTTTGCCGGATGCTGACCGGGGAGGCCGCGACCTTCTTGAGGGCTTCCTCCATTTCATCATCCGTGATCTCCTTCACATCATCAAATGCGAATTCCTTGAGTTCGACGTTTTCACCGGGGTACGAAACCTTTACCCTGCATTTTTCCTTAAGCAGCAGATTGTCAAACACATATCCCGGGCCTTCCGGAGTCATGACGGCTGCACCGGGCCTTCTCACCTTTTCCTTGATGCATTCATAAAACTCGTGCTCGTATTGCAGGCAGCACATCAGCCTTCCGCACAGGCCCGATATCTTGGTCGGGTTCAGCGATATATTCTGGTCCTTGGCCATTTTGATTGAAACCGGATGAAAATCGCTCATATACGATTTACAGCATATTTCCCTGCCGCAGGAGCCGATGCCGCCCTTCATCTTCGCCTCGTCCCTGACTCCGATCTGCCTGAGCTCAATGCGTGTTTTAAATTCACCCGCCAGATCCTTGACCAGTTCCCTGAAGTCAACTCTGCCGTCGGCAGTGAAATAAAATATGATTTTCTTTGCGTCAAATGTATATTCGACATCCACAAGGCACATATCGAGCTTATGCTGGTCTATCAGGCTTTGGCACCTTCTCATGGCCTCGCGCTCTTTATCGGTGATCTCCTTGAGCTGCTGATGATCCTGCTCCGTGCACATCCTGATGACTTTCTTCAGAGGCGTCACAATCTCGGCCTCCTCGACCTCCTTGGGGGCTACAACAACCTCTCCGAACTCGATCCCCCGGATGGTCTCGACAATGACGCAATCCCCCATTTTGACCTCTAAACCGCCGGGATCAAAATAATAGACCTTTCCGGTCCTCTTAAACCTGACACCAATGACTATGGGCATATTTCCTCCTATATCACGGACATGAGCCAGTCAATGAGTATGGCATACTGGCAATTCGACAGCAGCCTTTCTTCAGCCTGGCAGAGCATGTCCAGCTTTCTTATTATATCATGCGCATCATGCGCCCGGGCATAGCGCCCGAGCCGGTCCATATCGCCGGCAGAACCTATTATATCATAGCTGCCCTGTGTAACAGCCAGGCAGTCCCTGAAAATATTCTGCCATATATTCAGTACATGCCTTGCATTCTGTCTGTTGCCAATTAAAAATTCGCAGGCATCCAGTTTACCGCCGGGCTGATTCATGCCGAAGAACACATCCCCGGCCCGCTCATGCAGAGCGGGTTTCACGCCCTCCCGCACTTTTTCCGGGCTGCTTATGGACATACGCGGGGTGCGTATTCTGATGCACCTTGACAGCACCGTCGGCAGTATGGAGGATATATTGCCGCATAAAAGCAGTATGACAAGATAAAACGGCGGTTCCTCCAGCAACTTTAACAGTTTGTTTTGCGCAGGCACAGTCAGCAGGTGGGCGTCCTCGATTATAAATACCTTCCTGCCGCCTTCGTTGGGCATTATATAAGCCTGCCTGATAAGCTGCGCAATATCCTCAACGCCTATTGAAGCGCTGTTCAGCGCCGAAACAGCAACAATATCGGGGTGGTTGCCGCCCGTAAAAAGCCTGCATGACTTGCATGCATTGCATGGCGATGATTTACCGGACCGGCACAGCAGCGCGTGCGCATAGGCCTTGGCAAGCGCTTGCCTGTCCGAATCCGTATTGCCCTCTATGATAACAGCATGGACAACCCTGCCTGACTCAATGCCCGAAAATAGAGCGTCAACAGACCTGGATTGTCCAGCAAAGTGTCTATACTCCATTGATTTTACAGTTTCTTAAACTGCTCCACATCCAGTACGAATATTGTGGCGCCGCCCACGACCACTTCGATCGGATAGGGCATATACATGCCCGTATCGCCCGAAACGGACGACGGCGAGGTTGCAATCTGCTTGCGCGACTTGCATATTTTTTCAATGATAGCCATAGCCTCGGGAAGCTTGTTGACATCGACACCCACGATCAGTGTCGTATTGCCCGCCCGCAGGAATCCCCCTGTTGTGGCAAGCTTTGTAACACCGAAGCCTTCGTTCATAAGTGCCGATATCAGCCTGCCGGCGTCTTCATCCTGAATGATAGCCACGATAAGTTTCATCTGCACAACCTCCTTTATATATTTATTATAGCCCACCGTTGGCATATATTGCAAACACAACAATCCAAAAGATACGCTGAAATTAACAGTCGGCCGGTTCTTTTTTCAGATCACCCTTACGCCGCCCGCGGCGCCAAACAGGGCGCCCCCCGACTCCCGGACGCGGATAAGGTATTCGACAGCGCTGCCGGTGAACTCCTCCCCGGGGAGAACAACAGGGGTTCCTGGCGGATATGCGCCGACAGGCTCGCAGCTGATGCATCCCGTCGCGTTTTCAAGCGCGGCAAGCCTTCCCTGCGAAAAATAGGCCTGCTGCATCGGAAGTGCCTTTTTACAGGGCTCCGGATACGGCAAATTCACCGTGGGCGCAGGCCTGCAGATACGCCTCAGGCTGCAGATCAACTGATCATACCACCTGGGCTTGTCATAGGGCGTCAGTATGGCCGTGATGTGATAAAAATCTGCCATCTCGACAAAGATATCCTGCCACTCATGCAGCTTCGCCACATAAAAGCCGCCGCCCGATTCCGAAACATCCAGCACCAGCCGTGTCGGATCCTTGTCCCGGTAACCCGCGCTCTGCGCCCATGCGCTGCCCAAAACCTTCAGTCCGGGTATGCTGTCAAGCACCGGCGTTATGCCGTCGATCCTGCCGATGCAATCCTCCCATCTTCGGCGCCCGCCGAAGCTGTCGGCCCTGCAGTCATCCATCGACATGATCAGCTCATAATTCGGGCTTGATGTCCTGACCGACGGCAAAATGCCGCACATCAGCTTTTCATCGATGTTCCCGGAGCAGTGCAGATAGGCCGAAGGCGTCAGCGCGCCAAGAGTCTTATGAGCGCTGTGCACCCACAGATCCGCATAGCCCGAGGCGTCGCAGGGCAGCCGATCCGACAGCGCGAAGTGGGCTCCGTGCGCGCTGTCGCATAGAACCAGCATGCCGAAGGCGCGCGCTTGCTCCGATATACGCTTTAAATCCAGGCATCGCCCGTAATAATCGGGGCGTGTGACAAAGACGGCACCGGCCCCCGGATTGGCCCTCATAGCGTCAAGCAGAGAGTCTTCATAAGACAGTACGCCCAGCCGTGCATCGCAGCCTGCGTCAACGATGACCGGTTCAATGCCGTTTTCGATGCAGGCATAAAACGCATTCCTGTGCGAATGTCTCGGCATAATGACGCTCCGCCCGGACAGCTTCAGGTATCGGAACATCGCCTTCAGGCCTTCGGTGGTGCCGCCGCAAAGAAAATAACTTTTATCCGATTGATAGCAGGCTGCCAGCAATTCCTGCGCTCTTCTTATCGCCGTACCGGGGCTGTTCAGGTCGTCGGTTATGCCAAGCTCTGTCACATCCCATGCGCTTAAGAATCCCTTATGTCCCGGCATATGGAATCTTACGGGATTTCTGTCCGAATATTTGCTCAGCATGTCCCTGATCGGGCGTTCCGGCATAGGCCGCTCCTTCTGCATATCCAAAGTAACTACAATAAAAATAAAACCCCTGCCGGGGTTTTACCGGTCTCTGGATCCGGCGGTATCATGGATTGATCTGTCCCGCAGCACTGCCGACAGGCAATGGCCTTGAACTTAGCTAATAACCGTACATTGCCGCAGTGCTCCTTAGCGGTTACCGTCCCCGGGCCTCCGGTCTCCCCGGGAGCACTTACTGCCCGCCCTTTTGCTCCAGTATAAACTTTGTGCATTCTATGGCATTCTCCAGGTTTTTATTGGCGGTAAACACCGATATGACCTTGCCGGCAGGATCAATGCCCAGTTCAAGCAGCATGCCTTTGGCACCGTCGGCAGGCAGGCCGTACAGCCTGGGCTGCAGCACAACGCCTTCTTTGGCCTCGGCTGCCACATAATAGTCGTCAAGCGTTCTGTCATCCGGCAGTTCATAGCTGAATGTATCGGCAATATCGGTCAGATCATAGAACGCCTCCTGGGACGCAAATACATAATACATGTCATAGGGCAGGATATAAACTTCATATTCCGCTACGGACATCTTTGCCGCAATAAGTTCCATTGCCTGATACCCGTACGTGGTAAGGGGCATTCCGAACACATCAACCACCTGCTGGTCGGGCGTAAGGCGTGCAAGCATTTCCTGGTTCCAGCGGTCGGCGCCCTCCGGATAAAGCACATTGCCGTCAATCAAGATATCCACTCTGTACTCGTCGGGCACTTTGGGCTCCGTCATCGAATAGGCCATGCCGAACAACAGGCAGGCACCGGCGATCAAGCCGATATACAGCCACTTGGCGTATTCCATGTGGTTTTTGAATCTGCGTTTATCAACTTTTAAGTCTATCATAGCTTACCATATCCTAATCCTTCGGCTTCATGGTCGGGAACAGCAGCACATCGCGTATTGAGGGCGCATCGGTAAAGATCATGATGAGCCTGTCCACGCCTATGCCGATTCCTCCCGCAGGCGGCATGCCGTACTCCATTGCGCTGATAAAATCCTCGTCGATCGTATAATCTTCATCACCGTACTTCAGCTTTGCCTGCTGAATAAACCTTTCGCGCTGATCCAGCGGGTCGTTGAGCTCTGAGAACGCATTGGCCAGTTCCCTGCCGACCACAAACAACTCGAAGCGCTCGGTTATGTGCATTTTGTCCGGCTTCCGCTTTGCAAGCGGAGATATTTCTATGGGATAATCATAAATAAAGGTGGGCTGAACCAGCTTTTCCTCAACATATGCCTCGAAAAACTCATTGAGCAGCGAGCCCCATGTGGAATCCTCGTTGACCTCCAGATGGTGCTGCCGGGCAACGCTCTTTGCCGCTTTATCGTCACATTCGAATTCGTCAAAGTCGACTCCGGAGTATTTTTTTACCGACTCCACCATCGTCATTCTTGCATAAGACGATTGAAAGTCCAACTCGATGCCCTGATACTCGACTGTTCTTTGCCCTGCAATGTTGTCGGCGATATGCCGGATCAGGCTTTCGGCAAGCTCCATCATTCCCTTGTAGTCGGTATAAGCCTGATAAGCCTCGATTGATGTAAACTCGGGATTATGGCGGGTATCCATGCCCTCGTTGCGGAATATGCGCCCGATTTCGTACACGCGCTCAAAGCCGCCTATGATCAGGCGCTTTAAGTAAAGCTCCGTTTCGACACGCAGGAACATATCGATATCAAGCGTATTGTGGTGCGTCTTGAACGGCTTTGCTGCGGCGTTGGTCGCATGGCTGTGAAGCACGGGAGTGTCGACTTCCAAAAAGCCCCGCGCGTCCATAAACTGCCTGATACCCGATATCACCTTCGAGCGTGTTATGAATGTCTGCCGGACCTCCGGGTTTACCATCAGATCGACATGCCTTTGCCTGTATCTCAAATCCTGGTCCTTGAGGCCGTGGAACTTTTCGGGCAGCGGCAGCAATGATTTGGCCAACAGTGTTATGCTTTCGGCAACAATCGATATTTCGCCCATATGAGTCTTGAAGACCTCGCCCGAAAACCCGATGATATCGCCGATATCCAGCTTTTTAAACCTGGCGTAGGCCTCCTCGCCGAGAACATCGCGCTTGGCGTAAATCTGTATGGTTCCCTCATTGTCAAGCACATGGGCAAAGCTGGCCTTGCCCATGACTCTTTTGCTGATGAGCCGGCCGGCAAGCCTTGCCTGCTTGCCCTCTAGCTCATCAAAGTGCTCCGCTACCTGCTTTGATGAATGTGTCTTATCGTAAGAAAAAACCTCAAAGGGATTCTCTCCGGCTGCAAGCAGCGCATCGAGTTTTTCCCTTCGAGATCTTATGATGTCATTCATGTTTTCCTGGCTTTTATTATGGTGCTCTGTGTCTTGCGACATTTTTATCTCCTATGCGTTTATGGCAATGATCTGAAACTCCTTGACCCCGCCGGGGGTATCAACTTCGACCACATCATTGATATTTTTGCCAATAAGAGCCTTCCCGATAGGCGATTCATTGGATATTCTGCCCGTGAAAGGATCGGCTTCGTCGGAGCCCACGATCATGTACTCAATTTCCTTTTTGGAAGACTTGTCCTTAACTTTGACTCTGGCTCCTATGATCACCGTCTTCCCATCGATATCCTTTTCATTGATGAGAACGGCGTGCCTTAAGGTAGACTCTATTGACATGATCTCACCTTCAAGAAAAGCCTGCTCATTTTTGGCGTCTTCGTATTCAGAATTCTCCGATAAGTCCCCCAAGGCTATCGCAGCCTTGATCCTTTCAGCCACTTCCTGCCTGCGAACGCTTGATAGATAGCTAAGCCTTTCCTCAAGCTTCATCTTCCCGTCTTTTGTAAGAAACGTAGTTTTGGTTGTCATTAAAGGTCTCCCCCTTAAGATTTCCTTTTCGATAATATATGTATCGAATATTTTTCTTATGCCCGCCAAATTTTATGGTAAGCATAAAGATAAAGCCTTATAAATAAATATACGTAGAAACTGAATTCTACGTGATCTTGATCTTCAATGTAATATTTAAAGAAATTATATGTTTGAAGGCTAGAAATGTCAAGGTTTTTTAGCTAAATTATGCATGCGGCAAATGTAATATATTGTCGCAAAACGCCGCAATATCAGCCATGGAACTCGCATGCGAAGCCATCATTCTGAGCTTTGAGGCGCTTTGGAGACCCCTCGTATACCACCCAAGGTGTTTTCTCATGATCATTGCGGCGTGCTTTTCGCCGTATACCGCGGCAAGTCCCCGTGCATGCTCCAGTATCACACCGGAAAGCTCCGCTGTGCCTGCTCCCGCTTGTCCCGTACGTGTTATTTCCCTGAATATGAATGGATTCCCCTGACAAGCCCGGCCGATCATGACGGCGTCGGCTCCGGTTGCATACAGAATCTCATGATAATCCTCCGGGCTTGCAACATCGCCGTTTGCTATGACAGGAATATCCAGCGCGCTTTTGACCTGCCTGATAATGTCCCAATCGGCCCTGCCCGCATAAAACTGCTCCCGCGTCCTGCCATGCACCGTAACGGCGTCGGCCCCGGACTGCTGCATCAGAACGGCAAATTCGACCGCGTTTATGCTGTCCCCGTCCCAGCCCTTCCGTATTTTGACCGTCACCGGTTTTTGCGCCGCATCCTTGACGCGCCGCACGATTTCTGCGGCAAGCGCCGGCGTTTTCATCAGCGCCGCACCTGCTCCGCCCTTTACAATCTTAAGCGTGGGGCAGCCCATATTGATGTCGATGATATCAAAGGCCGCTCCGAAAACAGAGGCCGCCCGGGCCATGCTGTCGGGATCAGACCCGAATATCTGCATGGCGACCGGCTTTTCCTCCGGTGAGACCAGGCGCAGTTCGCCGCTCTTTTCGGGCGAATACTTAAGCCCCATCGCGCTGACCATCTCGGTACAGGTCATGACGGCGCCGTATCTCCTGCAAATCATTCGGAATACCGCATCCGTCACGCCGGCCATCGGCGCCAGCCACGGGCCTTCTTTGATTGTCACATTTCCGATCAGTATGATGGATCTCCGCCGGTTAAGATTGCGGCGCCGCAGTCGCAACCGGCGCCGGAGATTCGCTTGGCGACGGCAGCGGCGTCGGGGTGGGCTCGGGTTCCAGGTTCTCCAGGACAATGAGTTCCGTTATGAGCCATGCTCCGTCCATTTTTTGCATATTAACCTGATAACGCCTGCGCTGCCAGGCAGGAGGTGCTTCATCCGGTATGCCCTCGCTTGCCGATGGCCGCTCGCCCTCAATTTCGGGGATCGATTCGACAACGGTCAGCTGCGCGGTCTGCCCCCAGGGATTAACCAGCATGGACTCGAGTTTATACTTGTATTCAAAATCCCGGATGATGAACCCGGTGTAGATGTTCTGTGTCAGCCCCTGATCCTGGGGCAGGTACGCTGCGGCAAAGTATTTGGAAAGCTCGGCCGAGTTCTTCTGTCCGAGTATTGCGGCGGCACGCTGCTCCATGCCTTCGCTTGCGATGATATAGACATTGACCGAATCCCTGGCCATCATGAATCCGACCACAGACAGGCTGATGACGGCGGTCACGGCCAGAATCAGTCTCAGTATGAACCAAATAAATCGAAGTACGATAGGCAATGCTTTCAATCTATGAAGCTCCTTTCCCATATACGCATACTAACACAAGGACAAGCATATTCCTAGAGGAAAGTATTAAAAACCAGACAGCTTTAAAGCGCTGCTTATGTCGATGTTCCACCTGCCGCAAATCATCTTCTATTTCCGAAGATATGCGAAAGTATCTCGTCAAAGCTCCCGACAACCGGCAGCCCTGTTTGCTTGAGCCTTTCCCCGTTCTGGTGTCCGAAAGAAGCCAGCAGGCAACTGCAGCCGATTTCATCGGCCACTTCCTTGTCGTGCAGCGTATCGCCGATAAAGAGGATCTCGCCGCGCGGCACATCCAGAGAGCTCATATGCCTGCCCACCAGCTTGACTTTACCCGAGGCATGATGGTCGGAATCGCCCGTGACCGGGGAGAAATAGCCCGCTATACCGAAATGCCCAAGCTGTCTTTCGATCGCAGACTGTGAGCTTGCCGTCAGCACCGATTGCGTAAGCCCCGCTTCCCTGATCTGCTCTATGGCCTGCCTTGCGCCCTTGTGGAGACTGCAGGACTCAAAGCCCGCATCATAGAGCGCGATGTACTCGTCCGCAAGTTCGGCAAAGACATACTTTTCAAAATCAAACCCGGCTTTGGAGTAATAATCGAGTATCGGAAAACCGAATATCTCAAGATATTGCTGCCTTGACAGCGATGCCAGACCCCTTTTTGCCAGCATGCTGTTGATGATGTTGATCCCCAGCTCCGTATCGTCCAGAAGCGTTCCGTTAAAATCCCATATCACATGCCTGTATGCCATTGCCCTTCTCCTAATCTAAACAATATATAACAATTATCCGCCAAAATCAATTCTTTACGAATAATGGCAAAATTATGATTGACTGTAAACCGAAAAAGCAGTAAAATATATTTCCTTTTGTTGTTAGGAGGAATCTATGCAGCCTCACAATGATATGCCTGCCGAAAAGCAGCATCTGAAAAGCACCATCGGCTACATTAAAAAGCGGCTTACTGTTGCCGATGAAACCAACGAGGCCCGACGCAGGGAAATGGACAAGGAGTTCATATCGGCAGGCGGAGGGTACACCAATGAACTGCAGATTGCAAGAAACCTGTATTCGATCTCAAAGAGCACCGTCGTACGCCTTCGCCATGCCGCACAATCGCCATATTTCACACGCATCGACTTTGCTCCGGACAACAAAGACCCTCAAAGACTCTATATCGGAAAATGGGGCGTGCTCGACGAAACCGGCAGGAATCCGGTCGTACTCGACTGGCGGAGCCCCATCGCAAACCTTTACTACACACATCAGGTCGGCCCGGCTTATTACGAGAGCGGCCGCGGTGTCGTAAACGGCGAGATACTCAGGAAGCTGCTGCTGTTTATCAACGAAGGCGAGCTTGACTCGATCGTCGAGGCCGACATCATCAACCAGGACCAGTATCTGAACGATATATTATCCGACCATGCCGACGCGAAGCTGCGCGATGTCGTGACTACCATACAGGCCGAGCAGAATGCAATACTGCGCCAAAGCCCGGCGCGGCCGATCGTGGTGCAGGGCGTGGCGGGCGCGGGCAAAACGACCATCGCGCTGCACCGCATCACCTGGCTGCTCTATACCTTCCGCGAAACGATGGCCCCTTACAATCTGATGGTCGTAGCTCCGAACCCGCTGTTCCTGGACTACATCTCCGAGGTGTTGCCCGGTCTTGGCGTTGAGGATGTCATACAGGAAACATTCTACAGCCTGGCCAACAGGCTTTGCGCCGGCAGGCTTTATAAGTTCGACGACAACCGGTCGCTGCTCGAACTGATCGACAGGGCCGTCCCGCCGGATAGAAAAAACCTGGTGGAGCAGGCTTCCCGGTTCAAGGGCTCGCTTAAGTTCAAGCAGTGCGTCGAGCGTTACATCGAGCATATACAGCATGAGATGATACCCGGCGACTTCATGATGGGGCCGGTCAGGCTGCTATCGGAGAGCAAGGTGCGGAGCATATTCATAAACGACCTGGCGCCGTTTCCGATCATGCACAGAATTCCGGAGCTCAAAAAGAGGCTCTCCTCGCTTGTAAAGGCAGCCTCGGAGGAACTGAAGCAAAAATACCAGCTCGAGACGATCCGGCGCGCCAATCTGTTCCGGGCTTCCTTAAGCGACGACAACCCGGAAAAAAGGGAGCACATGCAGAAGCTCTACAGCTCCCGCGACCGGCGCATAGCACAGATCGACGAGGCCGCAAAGACCGCGGTCGCAAGGTATCTGGCAGGTTTTCCAAAGCTGGATCTCCTGGAATGCTATAAAGAATTCCTGTCGCCCGAGCCGCCGTTCGCGCTGCCCGAGGGCGTCGGGCGATCCGAATGGCTGGATTGCTGCACCTGGACGGGCGAGCTCCTTGCCGAGCGCAGGATCGAGAGCACCGATCTGCCGGCGCTCATTGTGCTGCAAAAGGCGATATTCGGGCACGCCGAGAGGCTCGATATACATCACACAGTGCTCGACGAAGCCCAGGATTTTTCACCGTTCATGTTCGACATACTGCAGACGCTGACGCACAACCTGTCCTTCACGATCGTCGGCGACCTTTCGCAGGGAATCTACAACTTCCGCGGCGTCAACAACTGGCATTCGATGATCAGCGACAGCTTCGGCAGCAACGCCGGGTATTTCGAGCTTTCAACATCCTACAGGAACACGGTCGAGATCATGGAACTTGCCGAAAAATGTGCGGCCCGCCACAGGGACGGGCATGTGACCGGGGCAAAACCGGTATTGCGGCACGGACTGCCCCCGAAGATCGAAAAGAATGAAAAGGGCGCGGAAACGCTGGCTCGCGAGGTCGATGCGATGCGGCAGGCGGGCTGCAAGACCATCGCGCTGATCAGCAAGATGCCGTCCGACTGCAAAAAGATATTCGGTAGCCTCAAAAACAGGATTGAAGGCATCAAGCTCATGAAAGCCGAGGACGATAAGTATACCGGCGGTATCATGGTGCTGCCCGCATACCTGTGCAAGGGCCTTGAATTCGACGGCGTCATCATATGCGACGCGGATGAGGGCATGTATCCGGACGACAAGCTTCACTGCAATATGCTGTATGTCTGCCTGACGCGGCCGCTTCATCTTCTGACTGTGTTTTACAATGAATCGCTGACCCGACTGCTGCCATAGATCAACAGTCAAATGGGACTATTAAAGATATAAAGAACCTGGGTACTCTAACATGACAAAAACTCCAAGGCCCAGACAAGTAGATGATCGAACATCAAAGAGGCAGTCTCAGCCACTCTTTCAGTTTAACTTCCGATATTGCTTATAGCATGCACTCCATTTTACCTACTATAAACGGAGCACCATCATATTTTTTGTAGCCAACGTTCACAAATCCATTGTCTTCATACCATTTTCTTAAACGTTTATTATCATCAATCATACCCAACGCTACTTTACCAGCACCAAGCCTTTTAGCGCTTTGTTTGCAAAAATCAAGCAGTTCCTTACCGTAACCATGACGTCTGTATTCAGGAAGGACAATAATATCATCCAGCTTACAAACTCCGTCATCACGCATTTTCATGCCTAAAAAGCCAAGAAGTTTTTCTTCGCAATAGTACCCGAACATTAATGTCCCATTTTCAAACTCTTCAAGTAACTCTTCATATGGCAGGCTTGCCCGACCTCTATCAGGGCAGTTTCCTTCCGTCAGTCCAAACTCAATTGCAACAGTTTCATAGCCTTGGTGAAATATTTCAAGGCAATAAATCAAATCATATTTAGCAATTGGCTTTATCAATGCTGCACCTCCGCAGTCAAAAAAAGTCCGCAATCCAAAGCTACTCGATCCTGTTTATCTCATGTTAAATCATTACTGGCATTCTATATAAACAAAAGAGGGCTATCTCACTTCGAGACAGCCCGTGTTCCTACTTGGTTTCCTTAACCTTGTCAACAAAACCTCGGATATAATCGTCAAACTGCCTGAGCGCCGGATCCGACGGCTTGAAACGCGTTTTAAAGCCCTCGTCCTGCACCTTCATGCCGAGCGACCTCATGCGTTCCAGTATCATCGGCACGGCTTCACCGCTCCAGCCGAAGCTCCCGAACGCCGAAGCCGGCATGTTGCGCTGGCGAAACGCCGACAAACTGATCAGCAGCTCCCAGACCGGCGGCAGCGCATCGCGGTTGAATGTCGGGCAGCCGATGAGCAGGGCATCGGCGGCATCGATCTTTGCTTTGAGCTCCTCCACATTGTACGAGGTCGTCTCATAGAGCTCGACGGAAAGCCCGGCTTCACGCACCAGACTTCGGGCCCGTTCTGCCAATGTTCTCGTATATCCGTAAGCCGAGACATAAGTGATGACGACCTTTTTCGGGTCGTTTTTTACCAATATGTCCTGCGACCACTCGGAAAAGCGCTTAACCGTATCCATCGGCTTATTGAGCAATACCGGGCCGTGCGACGGGCAAATCGCCTCGATCTTGAGGCCCGAAATCTTATCGATAGCCTTCAGCGCATAGTCCTTGAACGGGCTGATGATAACATCGAAATAAAATTTCTGCGCCTCAATGAGTTCCGGGCATGCCTGTTCATCAAATACGCCCTCCGGACAATAATGGCATCCGAACATATCACCCGATATCAGCGTCTTTGCTTCCCTGACATAGGTAAACATTGTATCGGGCCAATGCAGGAACGGAGCCATGATGAATTCCAGCGTTACGCCGCCGAGATCGATTTGATCGCCGTCGTTCACGACCATCGACTTATACGGGCGGTTTGTGATCTCGGGCAGGAAATTGTGCGCAGCCCTTGAGGCCACCACGGTTGCGTTCGGCGCGGCATCGAGGAATTCCGCAAGCGAGCCTGAATGATCCGGTTCGGTGTGGCTCATGACGATATAGTCGATTTGATCTAGTTTGACGAGTTTGGCGATATCCTGCCGGTGCTCGAGCGCATAGGGCTCCTTGACCATCTCGATGACGGCGGTTTTGTCGGAACCCTTGATGACGTACGAATTGTATGTCGTACCGTACTTGGTTTTCATGATGACGTCAAAAACCCTTAAGTCAGGGTTTTTAACGCCTGTGTAGTAGATGAAGTCGTTTACTTTAACCGGCATTATTCTTCCTCGAACAAATCCTTGCCTGCACCGCAGACCGGACACTCGTAATCGTCGGGCAGCTCTTCAAAAGGCACACCCTCCACCTCTTCGTCATAAACAAATCCGCAAACCGTGCAAATATACTTTTTCATAAGCAATCCTCCTATATCGTGTTTTCTTCAAAGAATTCGTTGAGCTTGTCTACCAGTTCGTCCACGCTTACTCCGTGGGCTGAGGTCGCCTGCTCAAGCGTTTCCATCATGGACATCGGGCATCCCAGGCAATGCATGCCGTACTCAAGCAGTATCGGAGCTGTTCTGCGGTCGAGCTCCATAACATCGTTGATTGTCATATCCTTTGTAATTTTTACAGCCATAGTAACCATTCCTTCCATATACAGACTACAATACTATACTAAATCAGTCAAGTATTATCTATTCATCTTTATTATATACATATTGCAGATTTGTACAATCACAATAGAAATCCAGTGCAAAATCATGTGCACATGGAAATATTACGGCCGGAAAAGCGACATTTCAGCGGGAAATGCAAAAAGCCTGAGGAACCTGTGTTACCATTAAAATGCGAATACACTTCTCCCCTTCTTAATATTTTGGCCGCCCGGCAAAGGGCGGCCGCATTTTATCTAGTCAAACACGATGGATCCGAACACGCAGTTGGCTTCAATCTCGATTTCCGGTCCTTCCCCGTCTCCATAATAGGTTCTCTCGCCAAAGGTCACCGTTCCGCCATCCGGCATACGGATGCTGCAGAAAGCGCCGCTCCCCTTGATCTTGACCCTGTGGTTTCCGACATTGACCCGTACATTGGAGAAAATGCTGTTGATTTCGACTTCCTGCTGTGCATTGTCAAGGTCGACCGTTACATTGGAAAACACATAACTCGCTTCATCAGCAACCGATTGCACGCCTCCGCCCATGAATATGTCGTCGTTGGCTCTCTTATTCCATCCTGTGATGATGCAGATGCCAAGCAAGAGCAGGAATACGCCAAATATAATGCCAAATACGTTTACGTTCCACCTAAGCACATGCTTGAGCAGCAGCAGCGCGCCGCCGAGTATAAGCAGTATCGCCCAGAAAACCGCGCCGAAAGGCCTCATGTAATCACATCCTTCGCATATTTTAGAATTTTAACTAGATTATACTATACCGCAATACTTTTTAAAACTGAATTTAACGCAAAAGAGCCTTCGCACATTGTTAAGCGGGCCACTCCCGCTGATATCTCCGGAACACCTCGATTTTACGCATTCTTTTCCTTTTTGTTGACAGAACTATTGATACTCGCTACTATTTTATTGAAACTTTTCAAGGCTAAGCATCATCCATAAAGTAACTTTATGGAATCATACAGATCCAGAATCGGAGGATACCATGCACCCAATCATACTGATTCCGGCTTACAAACCGGATGAAAAGCTGCTCAAGCTCATCGACGAGCTGACAGAGTCCGGATATGAAAACATACTGCTGGTCGACGACGGAAGCGGCGAGGAATATTCCGGCATCTTCGAGCAGGCCGAAACACATGAACAGGTCGAGGTGATCCGCCATCATGTCAATCTCGGGAAAGGCCGCGCGCTAAAGACAGGTTTCAACCATATCATCGGAAAATACCCCGGCCGGGGCGCAATCACGTGCGACGCGGACGGACAGCACACCGTGCCGTCGATCAATGATATCAACGACGCCATGAGCAAACACCCGGGGCAGATCGTACTGGGCGCGCGCAAATTCGTAGGGGCTGGGAACATTCCGGTTACGAATTTTCTGGGCAACACAATCACAAGGATCGTATTTTTTCTGCTTACGGGGCTGTCATTCGGCGACACACAGAGCGGGCTGCGTGCATTTCCGCCGGAAGCAATGAAGTTCCTGATGAAGGTCAGGGGCGAAAGATACGAATTTGAAAATACAATGCTTCTGGCGATCCGCGAAAATCATATGGACTTCGTCGAATCCACGATCGAAACGGTGTATATCGGGCAAAACCAAAGCTCCCACTTTGATAAATTGAGGGATTCCTACAGAATCTATTCGAGCATACTGTCCTTTGCGGGTCTTGCATTCCTGGCGGCGCTCGCGGCCCATGTGTTGTTTGTCATCTCAATCAATATCGTTGAAATGTGCTCGCTCTACCGGCCTGTCAGTATTTATGCGGCGTCGCTGATACTGGGCTGGCTTATATTAAGCTCCGGCATCAAGCGCGGCAATTCGTGGGTACAGTTTTTTTCGATGCTCGGCGCCGTTGCGCTGTGCTCGGCGCTGTATTATCTGTCATACCGCTATGTTGTCCCGTCACTTTATTGGGCCTGGTGGCTTGCGGCGATCGCAGCGGCACCGCTGTTCTGGGGCATGAACCTGCGATTCCGTTACGGAAAAAAACCGGAAAAAACGATGTATCGGAAAGAGGAGTAAGCGTATATATCCCCCGGCGAAGCCGGGGGATATTATTTGGCAGGTTAGCGGCTCACAGCCGAAAATCCGGGCATAGATCGGAACTTTAGCATACGCCTAGAACAGGAAGATGAAGAAAATGATGACCGGTATCGCCGCAAGTATGATTCCGGCAATCCTCAGCCAGGTGATGATCCTGTCGTTTGTCTTGTCGGTCGCATATTTGTTCCTGAGGAATATCCTGACAACCGCAGGAGCCGCAAGCACCAGAAGTATCCCCAGAATGAACAGCACCGTAAGCCAAACCGTCCACTTCGCGATCGTTTCCGAGCGGAGCCTTGCCGCGTCGGAGTGGACCTGCGACGCAATCCTGAAAATATCATAATCCTGCTCCGTCAGCGTGGTTTCCGGCTTGACCGTCAGTTCCCGGATGCTGCCGTCCTTCTCAAAGTAAATCTGGACATCGTCACCCTCGATGTTAACCGCCTCGGCCCTGGTTCCGCGCACGCGCATGACAAGATCGCCGTCAAATTCGATGACAGACCAGCCCTTGTCCCTTTGCCATGTGATCTCCACATCATCCCAGGTATACTCATAAACGCCGTTTCGTTCATCCTCAAAATCCGCTTCTATATCCCGCTCCTGCCTAACGCAGCCGGTAAACAGGCTTGCGAACAGGAAAGCGGCTAGAACGGCAAAAACAATTTTCTTCATACCCTCACTGCCTTTCTTTCTGGCCTTTATAAATATTATATATCAATATTGACAAAATCAAACATATATTTCCTTATTGTTTTATATAAATGACAAATCTTCATGATTGGATGAAAACAGCATACTTTAAAGCCATAAAAATGCAAAATTCAATTTGCATATACCGAACATATGTATTAAAATAATGGTGAGGATATTTCGTATGGAACTCTATGAGAAACTGGAAATATTAGGTGCCGCCGCAAAATACGACGCATCCTGTTCATCAAGCGGCTCCAACAGACAGGGCAAGGTCGGTTCCGCGGCACTGCCGGGGATATGCCACTCCTGGGCCAACGACGGGCGCTGCATTTCGCTGCTTAAGGTGCTGCTTTCAAACAAATGCATTTACAATTGCGCATACTGCAAGAACAGCACGGACAGCGATGTTCCGCGGGCCGAATTTGCGCCCGAAGAGCTCGTAAAAATCACGGAGTCCTTCTATGCCCGAAATTACATTGAGGGGCTCTTTCTAAGCTCGGCAGTCACTAGGAACCCGGACTACACGATGGAGCGCATGCTGGAAGTCATGCGTCTGCTCAGGCAGCGCGGCTTCGGCGGCTATATACACTGCAAGGCGATCCCGGGGGCATCGGATGACCTGGTCAGGCAGTGCGGCTTTCTGGCCGACAGGATGAGCGTCAACATCGAGCTTCCCTCGCAGTCGAGCCTTCAGCTCCTTGCCCCGAAAAAATCAAAGCTCGACATCCTGAACCCGATGGGCGTCATCAGGAATGCCATAACCGAAGCGAGAGATAAAAAATCCATACATGCTCCCGAACCGTTTGTTCCGGCCGGGCAGAGCACGCAGATGATTGTCGGCGCGTCCCCCGAAACGGACAGGCAAATACTGCTCTTATCCGGAGCGCTGTACAGGAACTATGAACTCAAGCGGGTGTATTACTCTGCCTATGTGCCGGTCACAAACCACCCGGCGCTGCCGGGCATCACCAAACCCCCGCTGCTGCGTGAGCACAGGCTCTATCAGGCGGACTGGCTGATGCGCTTTTACAACTTCTCCTCCGATGAAATTCTCGATGAGCGCCTGCCGATGCTCGACGAATACCTGGATCCGAAATGCGCATGGGCATTGAGGCATATGGAGTATTTCCCGGTCGAAGTCAACAGGGCGCCGCTCAATACGCTGCTGCGGGTTCCCGGAATCGGCAACATATCGGCCCGCAGGATACTCTCAGCCCGCAGGATGGCAAAACTGACCTTCAGCGACCTGAAGGCATTGGGCGTGGTGTTGAAGCGCGCGGCTTATTTTATCACTTGCAGCGGCAAATACGAACCGCAGCTCAAGATGTCGCCCGCCTATGTTTACCGCGCACTCTCGGCGCAGGAAAAGCTGCCGGTATTCGACGCAGGGATTCAGACAAGCATGTTTGACGAAGCCCGGGAGCTGTCGGCCATGCGCCTTCTGGGACGCCTGCAGGCATGACCGAAGTCATCTACATGACCGACGGCAGTCTCGAAGGGCTCTTTGCCGCCGTCCATGAAGCATACTACAGCGGCGAGAACGTCGTCGACATATTGCCCGGCCCCGCGCAAATGCAGAATTATCTCGTGCAATACAAATCCATCGCCGCAGACGGTGAGAAATCGGACAGGGTTTATAGCGCCCTCAATAAGAAAGTATCCTATGAAGCCTTTGAATACGTGCGCGACGCATGGCTCTCGGAACTGCCCGGCATCGGGGGGCATATACTCAGCTATATCCGGCTTGCTTTCAGGCTTGGCCGGAAAATCGACGACTTCCTGACTAATGCCGACGTTGCCGCAGTTCACGCCGCCTCGTACAAGGTCGGAGCGGAAACGCACCGCATGCTTGGGCTGCTGCGCTTTGAGCTGACCGCAGACGGCATTTACTTTGCGAAAATCGATACCGACCACAATGTCATTGTTCCGATTGCCGAGCACTTTGCGCAAAGGCTCGGCGACCGGAGCTTTGTGATCTATGACACGAAGCGGAAGCTTGCGGCATTGGCCAAAAACGGCGAATATGCGCTGTACAGCGGCGTCGACATGCCCGAAATGCAGTTGCACCCGGAGGAAATGCAGTTTGCGGATATGTGGAGACGATATTTCGATGCGATCGCGATCAAGGAGAGGACAAACCCGAAGCTGCAAAGGGCATTCATGCCGAAGCGGTATTGGAAAAACCTGACCGAAAAAAAGCCGCCGGCTACCAGATAAGCGGTACCAGCACGTAGGAAACCCTTTTGGTATAATCGTAATAATATTCGTAGTTTACAAAGCGCCAGTGGTCCTTCAGCGCCGCTTGGACAATGATCAGCGCCGCGGAAACACCGGCAGGTATGAATGCCGGCATATACCCGAAGTACAGCGGGATCGAGAGCACAATGAGTATGGCCGCCAAC
>Ga0123334_1001446_pt1 | contig 29597 bp, 26 predicted proteins | sample BiotimSIPDNA_FD_89706 | JGI IMG/M metagenome (GOLD analysis project Ga0123334, IMG submission 89706) | Anaerobic biogas reactor microbial communites from Washington, USA - Biogas_R1 time_0 SIP DNA | ecosystem: Engineered > Bioreactor > Anaerobic > Unclassified | place: Washington, USA...
CGGGTTAAAGATGCCGGTGCTGACTTGATTGAGGATTGTTGTATTATGGTTGAGCACCGCCGCCTGATTAATTAGCGGTCATCAGGTTTCGGCAAATAATGATTCCAATCGTGTAAGCAAGGTGTCGATTCCCTGTCCGGTCAAGGCAGATACAACCAGGCCATGGTGACCGGGCAGGGGAGGATTGTCCAACCGATCAGCTTTGTTAAATACCGTCAGGATTCGCTCCTGATCGGCTCCCAACTCCCGCAGCACCTCTTCCACCACTGCTATTTTTTCCAAGAGATTAGGATCTGATAAATCCGCTACATGTAGCAGCAGATCTGCATCCACTGCCTCTTCCAATGTAGAGCGGAAGGCAGCCATCAAATGATGGGGCAAATTCTGAATAAAACCCACCGTATCGGTTAGGAGAATTTCCCGGCGGGAAGGCAGGTAAACTTTCCTAATGGTGGTATCCAGGGTCTGAAACAATCTATGGTCAGCTTCCACCTGCTCCATGCCGCTGCGGTGCCCCGTCCGGCAAATGGTATTAAATAAGGAAGACTTGCCGGCATTGGTATACCCCACCAACGACACTACCTTTATCCCGGCCCGCTGGCGTTTTTCGCGCTGCAAGTTTCTGGTACTCTGTACCTTGTCCAGTTTCTTTTTGACCTCCTGGATGCGCTTGCGGATATGGCGCCGATCCAATTCCAGTTTCTGTTCACCGGCACCGCGGGTTCCAATTCCTGCGCCCAAACGGCTCATGCCCGCACCTTTGCCAGTCAGCCGCGGCAGGCGATACTCCAGCAGTGCCAGTTCAACCTGCAGTTTGCCTTCATTGGAACGGGCCCGCTGGCTGAATATATCCAGAATCAACCTGGTACGATCGATCACCTTAAAGTCCAGTTCTTCCTCCAGATTGCGCAGCTGTACCGGCGACAATTCCCGATCAAAGATGATCAAATCCGGCTGCAGTTCAGCGGCCAGATGCTTTAATTCCTGTAATTTACCGCTGCCTATATAGGTGGTATTGTTGATTCGCTCCCGGGCCTGCACCAGCGTAGCCATCACTTCTCCACCGGCAGCTTCGGTCAGACTTTTTAGTTCTTCAAGGGAATCGTTAAAGTTGATATCAGCCCTACGGCCTAAATCTACCCCGACCAGAATGGCTTTTTCTGTTTTTTCTGCTTGCATTGCCTGGCTCCTTTGCTGCTCTGGGATTTTTTCCTGCTGCTTTGGTTTTCTTCCTGTCACTTTGCCTGGTGGTTTTGTTTTTCTCGGTTCGGATCAGTAAGCCCTGGGGTGAACTGTTGATCAAATCCGCTCGTCCGCAGCTTTGCAGTGCTTGCCTTACCAAATTGCGGTTGCGGGGGTCGCGGTATTGTAATAAAGCCCGCTGCCATCTGCGTTCCCGGGCCTGCCTGGGCACATATATTTTGCGTTTACTCAGCGGATCTAATCCGGTATGGTACATACAGGTGGAAATCGTCATGGGGGTAGGGGTAAAATTCTGCACCTGCTCGGGATAATACTGTAGATTGTCGCGGACAAATTCCGTCAGTTCAATCGTATCCTCGAGTTCGCAGCCCGGATGGGCGGAAATAAAATATGGCACCAGATACTGATCTTTGCCCAGTTGCTCATTAACCTTTTTAAACCTCTCCACGAACTTTCTGTATTCAGCCTGGGAAGGCTTGTGCATAAGTTTCAATACTCGGTCGGAAACGTGTTCCGGGGCAATTTTAAGCTGCCCGCCGACATGATATTGACAGAGATCTTTTAAATATTGGCCGGAATTGTCTTGCAAAATTAAATCGTAACGCACCCCCGAGGCCACAAACAAGTGCTTGACCCGCGGGTTGCGGCGCAGTTCCCTCCATAGCCGTACCGAAGGGCTATGATCAGTCTGCAGATTCTTGCATACCGTCGGGTAAAGACAACTTTCCTGGCGGCAGGCTTGACAGCGCTTATCATCTTTTCCCCGTAATCCGAACATGTTGGCGGATGCGGCCCCTACATCGGGGATACTGCCTTTGAAATCAGGATGACGGCTGATGGCCTCAACTTCCTGCACAATTGAATTTACACTGCGATTTTGGATAAACTTGCCCTGATGAAGCCCCAGCGAACAAAAGGCACAGCCACCGAAACATCCACGATGGGTGGTTACCGAAAACTGTACCGGTTCCAAGGCGGGTATCCCCCCCTGCTTTTCGTAGACAGGATGAGCTCTTCTGGTAAATTCCAGATCATAAATTGCATCCATCTGGGCAGTATTTAGTGGCAGGGCGGGCGGGTTGACCACCACCCAGCGCTCCCCGTGTTTTTGGGCCAGACTGCGCGCACAGTAAGGATTCAATTCCTGATGGATTAATCGGGTTGCCTCGGCAAATGCATCCGGATTATCTTTGACGGCCTCATAGGCAGGCAATTCCAACACACCTTCCGGCAATGATTTACTCATATATGAAGTGCTGCGCAGATGGGTCAGGTAACGAATATCCTTGCCCGATTTGAGATGACGTGCAATCTCCAGGAGCGGATACTCGCCCATACCGTAGACCAACAGATCCGCTTTGCTGTCGGCCAACATTGAACGTCGCACCTTGTCGCTCCAGTAATCATAATGCGCCAGACGCCGCAGACTGGGTTCAACTCCTCCCAGAACAACCGGCACCCCCGGCCAGGCCTGTCGTATCAGGTTGGTGTAGACGATGCTGGCGCGATCAGGACGCAGTCCGGCCAGTCCGCCAGGCGAATACAGATCCTGCGAGCGTCTTTTTTTATCGGCCGTATAGTGACTGACCATACTATCCAGGTTGCCGGCAGAAACCGCAAAAAACAAGCGGGGCCGGTCCAGTTTCTGAATATCCTGCAGGCTGTGCCAGTCCGGCTGGGTAATGATGCCTACCCTGAATCCCTGCTTTTCCAGAAATCTTCCCAACAACGCCGCGGCCCAGGCGGGGTGATCAACATAGGCATCACCGGAAACAAATATTATATCTAGTTCATCCCAGCCACGTTCGGCCAGGTCTTGCAGTTTAACGGGCAAATAATTCATCGTTGTTGCCTTCCATCGGTTCATCTTCAAGTAGTTTACTTAATTCTTCCCATTCGTTATAAGCAGATTGCAACTCTTCTTCCAGTTCTTTATAAGCGGCGGTAAAAGCACGAGCGTTTTCCTCCTCGCTGTAAGTCAGCGGATCCGAAAGTTTAATTTCTATCCGGCTCTTCTGCTCCTCCAGCTCCGTAATCCGATGCTCCATATCCTCCAACGCACGAATCCTCTTGCGCCTTATTCTTTCTTGTTCCTTCTTCTGCTCGCGGGCTGCGGTTTCAGGCTTGCTTTGCTCCCGTGCGGCTTCTCTGCGTGCTGCCATATCTGCCTTATTCCGGCTTTGAACTTTTTCCTGGTAATAACTGTAGTTGCCGTGATAGGACTCCAGCCTGCCGTTTTGCAAAGTAATAACCCGATCGGCAATCTGATCAATAAAATAGCGATCATGTGATACCATCAACAGCGTGCCCTCATAATCCTGCAGTATTTTTTCCACCGTTTGACAGCTGTCCAGGTCAAGGTGATTGGTTGGTTCATCCAAAAGCAAAAAATTGGCCCCGGACAGAATTAATTTCAACAGGGCCAAGCGGCCTTTTTCTCCGCCGCTCAGGTTTTTAATCGGTTTGAATACATCATCCTCGCTGAAAAGGATGGAGCCAAGTACGGTGCGAGCTTGCTCAATCTGTATATCGAAATTGGCAAGTATCTCTTCCAGCACCGTATTTTGGGGATCCAAATCCTCGTATTCCTGCCCGTAATAACCGGGCTCAACCCGGCTACCCAGCCATACTTCCCCTTCATCCGCCGCTATACGATTACTAATTATCTTTAATAATGTGGTCTTGCCACATCCGTTAGGGCCAACCAAAGCAATTTTTTCACCTTTGCTGATGTTCAGATCCAAATCCTTGAACAAATGATTTTGATCGAATGATTTGGCAATTCCCTGCAATCGCAATACATCATGACCACTCTCCTGTTTTAAATTAAGCGAGCGCAGGGCAAGACCTTTTTCCTGCCGGGGTCTGTTAATACGCTCCAATCGCTGCAGTTGCGACTGCCTGCCCCGGGCTTGTTTGGACTTGATGCCCGCCTTGAAACGGCGGATATAGGCTTCAGTTGTGCGGATGTATTCCTGTTGTTTGTCATAGGCCCGCTGCCAGGCCAAGTCATTGGCCGCTCGCTTAACCAGATACTGACTGTAATTGCCTTCGTATGATGATATGTTTCCCCACCTTAAATCCAGAATGCGGGTAGCAATCTTGTCCAAAAACCTGCGGTCATGGGAAACAACCAGAACGGTACCCGGGTAATTCTTCACAAACTCCTCCAGCCATTCAACCGATGAAATATCCAGATGATTGGTCGGTTCATCCAGGCATAGTAAATCGGGTAACTTGGCCAATAAGCACGCTAAGTTCAGGCGGGTCTTCTGTCCCCCGCTGAGGCTTTGTGCCTGGCGATCATATTCTTCCGGGGTAAATCCCAGACCGCTTAAAATCCTGCGGGCCGTATTTTCACAGGCGTAGCCGTCGGCCAGTTCATATTCTTCGCTGCAGCGGGCATAACGAGCCATATTTTTTTCCAGCTCCGAACCTCCCCGGGTGATTGCTGCTTCCAATTCATTTAAACGGTATCTAAGATTTAAAATTCCCGAATAGCTTGCCATGATGGCATTCCAGATGGTTATACCCTCTTCATAATCAGCCAGCTGTTCCAGGTAGCCGATAGTTAAGCCGGTTGAAAAACTCACCTCGCCGCTATCTGCAGCCATTAAACCGTTCAGACATTTCAGCAGGGTAGTTTTGCCGGCACCATTGACCCCAATCAAACCGACCCTTTCCCGGGCCTTAACGCTTAGACTGACGTCATGCAGAACCTGTTGATCCGCAAAAGATTTATTAATTTTCTGTGCCTGTAATACTATCATTTCTCCACCATTTGAAATCTTTATGTAAATGCATACAGTATTTAATTATATCATGCCATAGTGTTCTGCCCATAAAATTACCTACAAAAATGTTTTTTCCGATATGCATTAACGGTATGGTCGCTGACCCAGATTTTTCTCATCTGTTATTGGATTTAACTTGTCATTTAAATAAACCGTGATTAAATATACCAATTATTTTCTAAATATTACAAAATTTCAATGAGTAATATTTTGTTATATGCTAATAAAGTTTATTACGTTATAATATTAAATATAAAATTTTTAAATATTTTAATTTAGGAGGGGTGACCTTGTCAGCAAAGTTTTTCTACAACGAGGAGGCGCTGGATAATCTAAGAATCTCCGATCCCAGTGTTTTAGACCGACTCATAGATCACGAATCCTTCAGAGAAAACAACCTCAAAAAAAGCCGTCTGAAAGTGGATAAAAGGATGAGTCTGCATGACGCGATCGCAAAATACGTCGAAGATTGCGATGTTGTAGCTGATTCCGGATTCTCATATGTCCGCACACCATTGCAGGCCCATTTCGAAATATGGCGCCAGCAGAAAAAAAACCTGCAATACATCGGTTCTCCCAATACGATACATTCCTTTGCTGTTTTTACCGGTTGCTGCAATTATACCCACAATTCATACTGCGGAGCAGAAATGCGGGGTACCGATCGTCAGTTTTCGAAAGCTGTCCAGAACGGCAAAACCAAGATTCTTTCCGAATGGAGCCATGGATCCATGGGGTTGGGCTTTAAAGCGGCCCAATATGGCGAGCCTTATGTGGCTGCCCATCAGCTGCTGGGATCCGATATCATAAAATATAATCCTTATGTCAAGGAAGTAAAAGATCCCTGGAACGGCCAGCCAGTGGCGTTGATTCCGGCCTTGCATCCGGATGTTTGCATCATTCACTGCCAGCAGGCCGACATGTACGGCAACGGAAAAATATTTGGACCGGCTGTCAATGACATTGCCGTAGCTTTCGCCTCCCGAAAAGTAATCATCACCTGTGAAGAAGTGGTTCCCGAGTTAAGTATACGCTTTGACAACAGCAACACGGTCATCCCTTTCATGATCGTCGATGCGGTGGTTGAACTTCCTTACGGATGTTTGCCCGGCTCCTGCCCCGGCCATTATTACTGGGCCAGAGAATGGTGGGAATGGCTGATGCGGATTGCCACCAAAAACGATGTTGCCATGCAGGATTTCGTGGATAATTGGATTTTTGGCTGCAAAGACCAGTATGCGCTGATCGACCGTCTCAGCAGAGACATGGGCGGTTTTGGCTACGTTGACAATCTGCGCAGGATGGAAAAAGCGGAAGAATATCTGATCGAAGACAGCGGGGTTGATTTTACCTATGAACCGGTAATCCCCAAATGGGATTAAGATAAAATAAAGGAGGCGAATACTTTGAATACACCAGCACCGGCTAATCCTTTTGAACAACTGGCATATAACATTGCTTTGCAGATACAAGACGGTATGATCGTTTATGTGGGAACGGGGCTTCCCATGGTCGGGGCCATGTTAGCCAAGAAAACCCATGCCCCCCATATAACACTGGTTTATGAAAGCGGCGGGCAGGATCCCTGGGAAGGCCCGATGCCCTGGTCGGTAGGCGGCGCGGCAACTTTCCGCCGGGCCCCGATGAGCATGGAAATGGCCCACTCCTTTGCCATGGCCGCCAACGGTTTTGTTGATATTGCTTTCCAGGGTGCGGCCCAGATCGATATGTATGGGAATCTGAATACGCATTTTATCGGCGGTGATTTTCACAATTTCAAATCCCGTCTGACCGGTAGCGGTGGCGGAAATGATCTGAGTTCCCTGTCTGAGACCTTTGTATTGGTTGGTCTGCAGGATCCCAGTAAATTCCCGGTCAAATTGGACTTTCTTACCAGTCCGGGGTTCCTGAACGGCGGCAACAGCCGTATGGAAGCCGGATTATTGGGAAAGGGTCCGCAATCGGTGGTTACCCAGATTGGAGTTATGGATTTCGAGCCGGAAAGTAAACGGATGCGGATCAAAGGATTGAATCCTTACTGTACAGTGGAAATTGCTCAGGCCTGCACCGGGTTTGAATTGATCGTTCCGGAAAAGGTCGAGGAAATCCCTGCCCCGCCGGAAGATATCTTAATGGTTTTACGTAAAGAAGTCGATCCCCACAAGATCTTTATAGAATTCCCGCCCCGGGTTAAATAAGTAAATATATAGTCATAAATGGTTTAGCACAAGACAATCGGGAAGCCCGTGATGTTATAGGGACACACCCCTTAGGGGAAATGTCCCTATAACATGAGCGAGCTTCCCGTATTAACGCAGCGGTAAGCTTTTTGGACAGTCTGAAGGGCTGGCGTCATGCCAGCCCTTCTGTTTCTTTTTACATTCCCGGCATCTTGGTGAATACTCCGCGGGGATCCACCACAGTACGCAAGATTTCCAGAACTTCATCGGGAGGCGGTGCTACCATTTGAATTTCATCGGGTACCAGCAATTCAAAGCCAGTACACATCTGGGCGATTTCTACCGTCATACCGGGGTTCAGAGCTTTGATCCGCATCCGTTTGCTGACCGGTTCAAAGTCATAAATTCCGACCTGCGTAACAACGGCAATCGGTCCTCCATAGAGTCCGGCTTTTTCGCGGCTGTCGCCGCCTTCCAGATAACCGGGGGTGGTCAGGAAATCCACCCGTTCCGGAAAGCGCTCGGGGAGTTGCAAGCCAACCAGCACTGATTTTTCCGTGAGCGAACCGATATCGTTGCCGCCGCCGCTGCCCGGCAGAATGGATTTCAGGTTTTCATAACTGCCAATAACTGAAGTATTTACATTGCCATACATGTCAAACTGGGCCCCGCCCTGAAATGCGATATCGACATAGCCCAATGCGCACTGGCCAAAGGAAATAGACATTTCCATGCTCATGGGCGATTTACGGTAGGTAAACGGGCAGCCAACGGACCAGGGCACATCACAGCCATCCAAAGGATCCTGTCCGCCGCTTTCAAATACCAAGGTTATATTTTTAGCATGCGTCTTTTTGGCCAGCATTCCTCCCACCATGGGCAGACCGGTTCCCACATATACGATCTGGTTATCATCAATCATCATAGACAGATTATAGGCCAGCATCTCCAATGGATTAGCGGGTGCTACATTGCTCATAATTCTCCTCCTTACTTAGTCCCATTTGGGTATAACTTCTTGATAATGAAAACTGATCGCAGAATCATCTGCTGTACCCTCAGCTGCTTCCATTAAGCGGCGGGCCTTGTCTATAACAGATATTCCGCCCACTTTATCGATGAAATCATACGGACCAGTGGTGTTCATTATCCAGCGATCGGTATATTCAATCATGTTTTCATAGGTGACCGTGCTAATACGGATCAGCCATTCCCACCATTCCCGATTCCAGTAATAATGTCCCGGACAACATCCCGGATAAGCTCCGTATGGAAGTTCAACCACCGCATCAACATACATAAAGGGGATGCTGGCGCTGCTGTTGTCCCGGATCGTCATTTCCGGAACAATCCGCTCCGCAGTTATAATAACCCGGCGGCAGGCGGCTGCCAGAGCAATATCATTAATCGCCGGGCCTTTGATAACCGCATTGCCGTAGCGATCAGCCTGCTGAACATGAACGATGCATACATCGGGGAATAAGGCCGGGATCAGACAAACCGGGTCATGATCGGTACCAACCGGATTGTCGATAACTTTGACAAAGGGATTTTGTTTGATCATATCCGTACCCAGCAATTGTTTGGATGCGATAAAGGGAGCACCCAATTGGGCCGCCTTGAATCCCAATGCCATTGAGCCGTGACTCCATAAAGACAGGATTTCGGCTTCCTTGTTCTTGATGATGCGGGCAAAGTTTTTGTCATTACCGCGCATTTCCACCCCAATATAGGACAAATGTATCGCTTTCATGCATTCGCGAGCCATGAAATACGAACAGTTGGACATAGGTGAGCCGATACCGACGAGATTTTTCTTTTGTTGACGGACAATTTCAAAATAGGCCTGAATCGGACTTCTGACATAGGAGAAACCGGTTTCAGCAAAAATATCGCCGTCATGAACAAACTCAGCAATGGCCTCTTTTAAAGGCATACGCTTGTCTTTTTTGCGGCGATCCTTTTTCAGATGGTATTCGCGAGCACCTTTAAAATCAACAAGTCGATCCATTTGCTCGTCGCTGGTATAAAGATGTGCCATTCGTTCTGTGCCTCCTCATTAATATTTAATATACTTAAATGCTCCAGACTGCTTAAGCCCCCTTCCTGCATATGATAAAAACGATACCGTAGAGTATCCCCGTGGCAGCTTTTCAACAAATTAATAATGCAAAATAGACAATTCTGCTGATAATTATAAATAAATCCAAAAATATGCTATTACTACCTATTATAATTAAGCATAATAAATCTATCAATGTAATTTTGCGTAATAATATTACAATTTAAAATATTTATAAAATTAATTTTAAAGCACAATCAATTTAAGCTTTAATTTCCCTTATAACAGAAGCTTTTGTGCTATCATTTATTTGAGTATCATAAGCGAACAAGGAGCGAGTATTATGAATGATGTTTCGGGGTTTGATATAACCCATACCGTCATGGGCACACTGGGAATTGAAATCATTGAATATACGCCGGAAAGAGTCGTAGCGCAAATGCCGGTAACTCCTAAAACCCATCAGCCTTTTGGGCTGTTGCATGGGGGAGTATCAGTTGTAATTGCAGAAACAGTTGCTTCCGCAGGCAGTTACCAATTTGTTGATGCCAGTTACCAACGGGCAGTCGGCCTGGAGATTAATGCCAACCATATTCGCAGCAAAGCCAGCGGCATGGTGCATGCGGTAGGAGTACCGATCCATGTGGGAAAACGCACCATTATTTGGGATATCCGCATCTATGACGAAGAGGAAAACCTTATTTGTGTTTCCCGCTGCACCATGGCGGTTATAGAGGTGGGAAATAAACCGGCAGAAGAATAAAAACGGATTAAGCTTTATATATAGCCAAAAACCGTTTTTTTGAGGTACATATGATATGACAAAAAAGAGAAAGTATATTTTGGGCTTAGTATTTATTGTTTGGCTTGCATTTTTTATTACAGATTTTTCTTTAGTAAAAGCAAATAAATCTCCTCTATTTGCAGTGCCAATAATAATATACAAAGACGGTGGTTCAACAGAATACTATGGGCTGGGGTACAAGGTTATAAAATATGTTAATTTAACGGTTGAGAAAGGCCCAGAGGTTGTAAAAACCGATTTTGGCACTTGGTTTATGCGGTTTTCATTTCCAGAATAGAATTTAGTAATAAAAATTATTTATATGATATTGCGAATCAGAAGAGAAAAGCTCAACTTGCAGGGCATTTTTATCTAAATTTTCAACTATTGTTTGCTGCAATTGGGCCAATCGTTTTATGTTTTTAGTTAATTTTATTGCTCCGGCGCCAGATATTCATCCTGTTGGCTTCCTGAATCAATTCATCCTGAAAACGGGGATGAGCAATTTTAACCATTTCCTCAGCCCGCTCCCAGGTGGATTTGCCTTTGACATTGGCGATGCCGTATTCGGTTACTATATAATGGGCGATCGTCCTGGGGACGGTTACGACAGATCCCGAACCAAGGGTGGGTCTAATCCGGGAACTGAGTTTGCCCTCCCGGTCGGTGAAGGTTGAAGGCAAACAAATAAATCCTTTGCCGCCTTCTGACATATATGAGCCCAGCATAAAATCGACCTGTCCGCCCGATCCTGAAATTTGCCGAAAGCCCGAAGACTCGGAGTTAATTTGTGAAAACAGATCAACCTCTATCGCTGCATTTATAGCTATCATTTTGGGGTTTTTGGCGACCATCGAGGGAGTATTGACATGAGTTATCGGATAGGCAGCGCAAACCGGATTTTTATCAATGAAATCATACAGAGCCTGTGAGCCCATGGCAAAACCATAAACTATTCTGCCTTTGTCTATAACCTTGTTTTTCCCGTTCAGCCTACCGGTCTCATATATTTTAATATATGCATCCGCCAGCATTTCCGTATGCGCACCCAGATCCTGCAAATCAGATTCAGCAATCAATTCCCCGATAAAATTAGGCATAGCCCCGATACCAAGCTGTATACAGGCTCCATCTTCAATTCCAGTCATAACCCATTTGGCAATGCGCTGTTCAACTTCGTTGGCCTGCAAAACCGGTAACGAAAAGAGCGGTTGCTGATCCCCTTCCACCACCAGATCAACTTCACTGATATGTACCGCTTCATCATAGCCGCCGTAAGCTGTAGGCATATTAGGGTTAACTTCCACAATTACTTTCTTGCCGGCTTTAACCAGCGCCTGTGCATGCCCTACATTTGGCCCATGATTCATATAACCCATTTTATCAATACTTCCGACCTGCAGCAAAACTACATCAAGTTTTTCATTTTGTTTTAATATTTTAGGCAATTCATAATACATGGAAGGAACGTAATAATAATTGCCCGCCTGAGCCAGTTTACGGTCATGACCTGAAGCATGCCAGTTGTTGTATATAAAATGTTTGCCTTCTGGATCTGAAGCGATTGTCTGCAGTGGAAACAGGGTTACACTTGTGTTTATAATAACTTCTTCCAATTCATCCCGACGTAAAGCCAGAGCCCTATCCAGAGCAGGGGGAACACCATTGTAGGAATTATATTGTATGCGGTCGCCGGATTTGATAATTTTTACAGCCTCTTTTGGTGACATTAACTTCTGTTTATATTCTTTAGCAAAAGTCAAGTTAGTTTTCCTCCCTCGAGGGAATAACACGAACGGCATCCCAGATAATTTACATAAAATAATAAATTTTGCAGTCCAGCATCTATAACGGAAATTATAGCAAGAGATGGTTTCGTCGGCAACCGGTTCATCTTCATAGGATTCGCAATTCCTTGATATATAGCAGGGTCTTTATTAAGATACCAGACTATATGAAAACTGTCCCCTATCCCTATTTGCCCCACCTACGATCAATATCTGTTGTATTTTGGGGACGAAGGCGATAAATATACCCCAAATTTAAACTATGTCCTCCACTTTGGATAAATAGCCCGGCGATTTTTGCGGTTTTCACATAGTCTGATACCCTCCGATAATATTTTATAAAACAACATCTGACCTAATTCGATATGGGAACAATAATTTCTATCAGGGTCACATTGTATGTATACTGTCATTTTTCTGTAACCCTTATCACATTCATCAAACACTAAAGTTACATGTATGTTACACCTCCATTATATATCCCTTATTTATTATGCAATGGTTTCCCTTCCAGAAAAGTATCGAATGAGCCAACAGACGCCTAAATAAAGCAGAATTTAAAGAATATTTATTACCAGCGGATATCTGCATTTCCCGGCCGCAGCACGATTTCAGTGAATTGGCATGCAACTTGCATTACTATGTGCCTAAAGCTTAGATAGTTACATGTTTCACATATAAAAAGGAGGATGACGAGAAATGAGAACTGCACAAGAAATAAAAATCAACTACCACACCAAAGCTGCTTACGAGATGGCAAGTTCACTTCCCTGTCCTCGATCAGCAAATGATGTTTATGCTCTGGGAGTCAGTCTGCAATACTGTATCAGGGCAAAATACCTTGAAATCGCTAATCTGATGAACAACAAAACCTATTTGACTGATCAGGCAGCGCAGCAACTGAAAATCAAATCACAAATTGAAAAGCTGTCCATCTACAAGTTGAATATGCAGCTAAACAAATTCTATGAGCAAGGCGGCCCCATCATGGAAGACCCAATAACTCAGGAAATGGCTAGGGAAATCCAACCCTTCTTCAGCCGGATCACGGGTCGTTTTCTCCAATCATTGGATGAAACTGCCTCGCGCTTATTAACCAAACAAATCAGCGCTGGGGAAATGACGTCTGAAGTCAGGCAGCAAATCACCGAAACATACAATACCCTGGGAAAAATGTTTACGGCTGAGGAAATCGAAAGTGCCTTTGCGGAATTAGCTGAAATCATACAATCATAACCTAATGCGCAGCATCCGCATTGCTGCAATAGTTTAGTAATTTACGCCCTTATGCTTGATGCAGGCAGATATGTAAATTTATTTGTGAAAGAAGGAACATAGTATGTGTAATTGCGGTGAAAAGGTACAGGATATGCGTTATGTGACACTTGATAAAATGTTAGACAAATACCGCGATACAAATGGCAAAATTATTCCAGCCTTGCAGGAAACCCAAGATATTTTTGGATATATCCCGGAAGATGCGATAAAAATGATTGCCAGTACGTTGAAGATCCCTTCCAGTGAAGTATATGGAGTGGTTACCTTCTATGGTCAATTTCATCTGCAGGTACGGGGAAAAAATATTATCCGCGTTTGCACCGGAACTGCCTGTCATGTACAGGGCGGCGGCAAGATTCTGGAATCGATCAATAAAACTTTAGGTTTGGCGGGCGGAAATATGACCACCGAAGATTTGCTTTTTACGGTTGAACCTGTAGCCTGCCTGGGAGCCTGCGGTATGGCTCCGGTTATAATGGTCAACGAAGATGCGTATGGAAGAGTAAGCCCCGATGACGTTCCGGAAATACTGGCACGTTATCGGGAAAAGGACGGGGAAGAAAAATGCATAGCTTAAATGAAATGCGTAAACAGTTTCAAAATGCATACGATGAATCAAAGAATCGTATTAAGGTCGTATTCGGGCTGGGTACATGCGGAATTGCCGCCGGCGGAGAAAAGATCTGGGATGCAGTCAGCAGCTATATCGATACCCATGGATTGGATATTGACATGATGTCCACCGGATGTATCGGCATGTGCTACGCAGAACCCCTTATGGAAGTTCATATGCCGGGTGAGCCACGGTTTATCTATGGTAATCTGAAACCTGAAGTTGCCATTGATATTTTAAAAAAACATCTCGTGGAGGGGAATCCCTCTCCGGAATATATTGTGGCCCAGGATCCCCGGGGCTATGAAGCAGCAGCCAATATTGAAAAACTTGAAGAAATACCTTTTTACAAAGCCCAGGTTAAAAATGTGCTGGGGCGCTGCGGAATCATCGATCCGGATCAAATCGTCCATTATATCGCTTTTGATGGCTATGAAGCCCTGGAAAAAGCTTTGTCCTCCATGACTCCGGCCGAGGTGATTCAAGAAATCAGCCAATCCGGGTTAAGAGGCCGGGGCGGAGGAGGATTTCCCGCCGGGCGTAAATGGGAAGCAGCTTACAAATCTCCCGGTAATAAAAAATATGTCGTTTGCAACGCGGACGAAGGAGATCCCGGCGCTTTCATGGATCGCAGTGTTCTGGAAGGTGATCCGCATGCACTGCTGGAAGGGATGGCTATCTGCGGCTATGCTATTGGCGCCGACGAAGGATATATATACGTTCGGGCCGAATACCCGCTGGCGATAAAAAGATTGAAAAAAGCTATTCGGGATGCGGAAAGCATGGGTATTCTGGGCAATAATATCCTGGGTAGCGGATTCAGCTTCAAAATACAAATTGCTGCCGGTGCCGGAGCTTTTGTCTGCGGGGAGGAAACCGCGCTGATGCATTCTATCGAGGGCAAGCGTGGCATGCCTCGAGTAAGGCCTCCTTATCCGGCGCAGTCAGGATTATGGGGCAAGCCCACCAATATTAATAATGTAGAGACTTATGCCAATGTTCCCGTTATCATCCGCCAAGGAGCGGACTGGTTTGCCGGTATGGGTACAGAGAACAGCAAGGGATCAAAAGTATTTGCCCTGACCGGCAAGATCAACCGAACCGGTCTGGCTGAAGTTCCCATTGGCATTTCCCTGCGCGATATCGTATTTAATGTCGGGGGCGGAATCCAGAATGGAAAACATTACAAAGCGGTGCAGATCGGCGGGCCCTCCGGCGGTTGTATTCCGGAAAGCCTGCTTGACACACCCGTAGATTATGATTCCCTGATCAAGCTGGGAGCTATGATGGGGTCAGGCGGCCTGGTGGTCATGGACGAAGATACCTGCATGGTTGATGTTGCCAGATACTTTCTGCATTTTACCCAGGAAGAGTCCTGCGGCAAATGTGCCCCCTGCCGTGAAGGCACAATGCGCATGCTGCAGATTCTTAATAAGATTTGTGACGGCAAGGGCACCCCGGATAATCTTGATACCCTGGAAAGTTTATGCCGGGTAGTCCAATCCACTTCCCTGTGTGGTCTGGGACAATCTGCACCCAATCCGGTACTGGCAACCTTACGCTATTTTCGACCTGAATATGAAGCCCATATTTATGATAAAAAATGTCCCGCCGGTGTATGTGTAGAACTACTGGATATAAAGATTGATGCCGATAAATGTAAAGGCTGTACCATTTGTGCCGATGTCTGTCCGGTGGGAGCTATCAGCGGGGAACGCAAAAAGCCGCATGTGATCGATTCAGACAAGTGTATCAAATGTCAGGCCTGTATGGTGAAATGCAAATTTGGCGCCATTTCCAAGGGTTAAGAATGGATAGAGGGACGGTGAAAGAAATGTCTGAAATAACTGTCATGATCAATGGCATTAAAACGATCATACCTGAAGGTACTTCCATATTGCATACCGCGCAAGCAGCCGGTATAAAAATTCCCACGCTTTGTTTCCATCCTGACCAGGAAATCAAGGCCAATTGCAGGATTTGTGTGGTAGAAGTAGAAGGGCAAAAAAACCTCATACCGGCTTGTGCCACCGCAGTAAATGAAGGCATGGTGATAAATACTGCCACACCTAGGGTACTTGAAGCCCGCCGGATGATACTTGAACTAATTTTGGCCCATCATCCGCAGGACTGTCTGCATTGTGTCCGCAGCGGCAGCTGTGAACTTCAGCAATTGGCCGCGGAATACGATGTGCGTTTCAATCGTTTCCCGCTGGAAGATGCGCATCTGCCCCTGGATTATTCCAGCCCTTCAATAGTAAGGGATTCCAATAAGTGCATCCTCTGTGGTCGCTGTATTGAGTTTTGTACATCAAAGCAGACCGTAAATGCCCTGGGACTGGCTCATCGCGGTTTTGATTCCCAAGTGGTTCCTTCAATCGGTCAGGAACTTTTTGAGAGTCCCTGCGTTATGTGTGGACAATGTATTCATGCCTGCCCGGTAGGTGCGATCTCCGGACGCGAACAAACCGATGAATTTATGGCGGCGGCAGCTGATCCGGATAAAATTGTTGTAACCCAAATTGCGCCGGCCGTGCGGCTGGCAATCGCCGAAGCCTTCGGGGCTGACCGTGACCAATTGCAGATGGGGCAACTGGCCAGTGCGCTGAGAATGCTAGGGTTTAACCATGTACTTAATACCAATTTTGCCGCTGATCTGACCATCATGGAAGAAAGTCAGGAATTGCTGGAAAGGATCAGCAACGGAGGCGTGCTGCCGATGTTTACCTCCTGCTGTCCGGCTTGGGTACGTTTTACGGAGGTTTTTTATCCTGACCAATTGGATCATTTATCCACCTGCAAGTCACCCCAGCAAATGTTTGGGGCTTTGGTGAAAACCTACTGGGCGGAAAGAATGAATATAAGTCCTGATAAGATTTTTTCAGTTTCCATCATGCCCTGTACAGCTAAAAAATACGAGGCCGTGCGTCCGGAGATGACCGACAGCGATTATTCTGATGTGGATATGGTGCTGACCACCCGGGAAATCGTCCGTCTGCTGCAAATGACGGGAATTAATCCCCTGAAGCTGGAAGAAACAGAATTTGACCCCTGGATGGGTGAATATACGGGATCAGCGGTATTATTCGGAGCCAGCGGCGGGGTCATGGAGGCGGCCTTGCGTACCGTTTATGAAAAAGTTACCGGTCGGGTACTGGAAAAACTTGATTTTAGTGATGTGCGAGGCATGGCTGGCCTAAAAGAGGCAACGGTAGATATGGACGGAACAATCGTAAAGGTGGCGGCAGCGCATACGCTGGGCAATGCCCGGGCGCTCATGGATGAAGTGGCAGCAGGCAAATCCCCCTATCATTTCATCGAAATTATGGCCTGTCCGGGCGGATGTATCGGCGGCGGCGGTCAGCCCATCACCCGCAGCAACGAGCAAAGAGCCCAAAGGATGGAAGCCATCTATGTCGAAGATCGCAGCAAAATTTTGCGCAAATCCCATGAGAATCACGAGATCCAAATGCTCTACGAAGAATTCCTGCAGGAAACTCTGGGACACAGATCCCACGAATTGCTGCATACCAAATATACTCTCAAACGCAAAAACATTTAAATAGATTTATTGATAAGCAAATTTTTGCCGCAAATGCTCTAAGGATTATTAATCCCCTTTGAGCATTTGCGGCAAAAAATCAGATTTCCTTGCTTCCTCCCTGAACATCTCTGCTGCCGGGTATTTTTCAGATCAAGCCTCGTCGATATTCAGCATCAGCATTAATATAGGAAAAACAAGATAAATGCTGGTGGTTGAAGCAGCCACTATTCCAGAATCATTGACCAGCAAAGCGACAAATGCTGCAGTTATTATGCCGATAAAGCCTTTAAAAATATAGGGATGCTGCTGACGCAACTGCTGCATTGCTCCAACCGGCCGCACCAATAACAGCGATACTACCAGCATAATAACCATAAACACATAACTCCAGATCGTGTATCTGATTAATTTTATATTCATAGCCATTTTGCGTTTTATAATCAGCAGGATTTCCTGCCACCCTCCGGCAACAATTTGATTTGCAGCTCTGCCGATATGGGTTTGCATTTCCACCGGCCGCTGCATATCATAAAATGTCCCCCCGGCTGCCACCAGGATAACAATCATCAAAAGCCTGGATATTACTCGGGGATTCATTTTTACATTGCGCAGCAGCAGAAATGTAAGCAAAAAGGCGATGGGCGCAGTCAACAGGCCGTCAGAATTGGCTCCCAGCGATGGCCCCGCGATCAAATAGCATTCCAACATAAAAAACACTGCTATTATAGTTAACAGCCAACGATTTTTATATTTTTCATATATTGATGCCGCTACAGCAATACTGCTGCCGATCAAAACCCCCATGTATTCGTTACCAATCCCGTAATATCTGGCTCCGGTCATGGGGTCATAACCCAGCAATGAACTCTTTATCATGGGGGCCCCCAGGATTATATCCAGATTTATCATTAAAACTGTGATCAGGCTGACTGCTACAAAACTCTTAAAGCTGCTGCCCTTACAGAAATACATTACCAGTTTAGTCAACACAATGGTTATCACAACCGCAGCAATAACGTAACTCCAATCCCCGGGCAGGCTGATTTTATTCAGCGGCAGCAACACCAGAGGAATTGTGACCATGGAAACGAGCAGCGGTTTTATTACCTGTTTTCCCTTCTTAATCCAGAAAATAACCATGAGAGCCAGAAGTATACTTATTATCTGCAAAATAACATATCCCTTGATTACAATTGGACGCAGGCGGTTAGCAGTACTCGTATCTGCAGACAGCTTACTGGCCGCCGCAAGGTTATCTGCTCCTCTTGCAGGTTTGGAAGTCATTGCCTGACCGATCATTACCCGCTGTTTATCTTCCAGATTAAAAAACTTCAGTACGGTGGGAGCAAAATCAGTATTGGCCACTATATAATCCCGCCGGCTGGTGGCGGAAGTGAGGATGCCTGAGGAAAAACCTTTTCCATATGCCAGAACCGGGGTGAAATTATTTTTCCAATCCATCTCCTTAGCAGCAGGCGAGAGGCCAACCAGCAACATCAGATCCTGATCAGGATCAACTTGCCGGCTCACTCGGGCGACCATTTGGTCAATTTTTTCCAGATAATGTTTCCTTTCCCGGGCCGAAACTTCCGGGAGTGCCGTATCGGCGCTCTCCAGCCGGGCCAAATCGGATAAGTCTATTATTATCAAGTCTGCCTGGGAACGATAGTTCTCTATCTGTGCGGATATATATTCATAATTGGTTTCATAACTTAGGTAGCCGGACGAAGCGAAACGGCAGACGGAGGGACCAACATCCCCAAGAGGTACCTGTCCGCTGCCATCCATACCTACGGCTATGCCGGAACGCATTTTCCCAATCCCATTATCTCCATTGCCCAGTACACAGACCTTAAGCTGGTTGGCACGTAAAATTTCACCCAACGCGCCGGGAACGGTATTAACGTGTTCTTTATTTAAACCTTCCAATATTTCCGGCAGATTCACCAGCAGCAGATGGCCTTGGTCTTCAATCCCGGTCAAGCTCCGGTATAATTGTCCGGCGGTTTTCTCCCGCTCAGGCACGAGCTCTTCCTTATTGAAACCCAGTAAATCATTTTTATAACCGCGGGCCAAATTCCCTGCCCCCAGCGTCAAACTGCAGTCAATTGTATTGCGTGCTCTCAGGGTGCGGTTGCTGGCCAGGCCAATTGCCCCCTGCCGGGTGAGATGATATATTCCCGGCGTTGCCGTCGGGTCAATGTCATTGACGGAAAGCTTGTCAACCAGAATAACATAGGCGGTTGGACTTCCCTCGCTGCTGGCTGCCTGAACCGGCAATGAGCCTGCGAGGAAAATAATGAAAGCTGCAGAAAGAGTAACCAGCAGACGTTGGAAAGCAATTTTTTTGTTCATGCCCACAACCTCGTAAGTTTTTTACTTATTATATCAGTATACACGTCTTTTCCGATCGCTGTAAAATTTTTCAGCAGATGCGGGGCACATGTTCGCCTTCCAAAATTCCCAGAATGCGCTCTGCACCCAATTCGGTTTCAATCAGTACCAGACCGGACGGCCCGGCATCAACTTGCCCGATAATGGCTGCATTTGCCGTCGGGGAGAGCTGGTGTAAATCAAAGAGCAAATCCCGGGCTGCCGCTGCTGCCACAAACATGACCATTTTACCTTCATTGGCCATATAAAGCGGATCCATACCCAGCATATCGCAGGCTCCCTTTACCGCAGGCGCAACCGGGATGGCAGCTTCTTTTACCCGAATACCGATGCCGGCCTGAACAGCGATTTCGTTTAAAACCGTAGCCAGACCTCCCCGGGTGGGATCGCGCATACATTTTATGGCATCGCCGTATTTGGCAACCATTTCTTCCAATTGGTACAGCGCGGCGCAGTCACTTACCACCGGGGTACTAAAGGTAAGGCCTTCACGTTGCGCCAGAATCGCCAGACCATGATCGCCAACGTAGCCGGTGACGATAACCTTATCGCCAGGTTGTATCCGCGGGGGCTGGTAGTCAATGCCTTCCGGAATAATGCCAATTCCGGTGGTATTGATAAACACCCCGTCGCAACTGCCTTTTTCCACTACTTTGGTATCTCCGGTAACCAGCTTGACTCCAACTTCCCTGGCTGTTTTAGCCATTGATTCGGCAATTAATCTGAGCTCAGCGATAGGCAAACCCTCTTCAATAATAAAGGCAGTCGACAAATAGAGCGGAGTGGCCCCGCAAGCCAGTAAATCATTAACCGTCCCGCAAATGGAAAGCTTGCCTATATCCCCTCCCGGAAAAAAGAGCGGGGTAATTACAAATGAATCCGTCGACATGGCCAGGCGACCAGCCGGCATCTGCAAAATAGCTCCATCCAGCATAGGTTCCATTATTTCATTTTGCCAGGCCTGTTTGAACACCTCATCGATCAGGCGCTGACTCATCAGCCCTCCGCTGCCGTGGGCCATTAATATTCTATCCTGCGTCATCTAACCTCTCCCTTTCACTGGCGTATAACGATAAAAAGCTGCACAAGAACCTTCATGGGAAACCATACACGGACCAACCGGTTTTAACGGGGTACATGCCCGTCCGAACAAAGCACAATCAGGCGGGCTTATTTTACCGGTCAGTACTTCGCCGCAGGCACAGCCTTTAATGGGGAGCTCTTCTATTTCCGGAATACCGAACTTCAAACGCGTGTCCATCCCGGCATATTCCTCCCGCAATTCCAGGCCGCTGGCCGGAATCATTCCCAAGCCCCTCCAGCGCGCCGCAGCGGGCTTAAATACACGCTCCATGGTCTGGCGGGCGATTGGATTGCCTTCCGGCTTAACCACCCGGCCATACTGGATTTCCACCCGAGCCTCGTCTTTTTTCAACTGCTGCAAAAGCATATAAATCCCTTCCAGTATATCTTGGGTCTCAAAGCCCGTTATTACACAAGGTTTCTTGTATTTATCAGTCAGGATTTCATATGGTTTAACCCCGATTACCGCTGAAACATGGCCGGGACATATCAAGCCATCCACCTTAATATCAGTATCAGAAAAAATAAGTTCCAGCGCCGGCGGTACCACTTTATGCAGGGAAAAGACGGAGAAGTTTTTCAATCCTTCCTTTGCGGCCTGCTCCAGGGTTATGGCGATCGTCGGCGTCGTCGTTTCAAAGCCAATCCCCAGGAAAACCACTTCATTCTGCGGATTTTCCCGCGCTACCCGCAACGCATCCAGCGGCGAATAGGCTACCCTGACATCTGCGCCTTGGCTGCGTTCTTCCTGCAGACTGCTGTAAGTACCGGGAACTCTCATCATGTCCCCAAAGGTAACCAGGATGAGATCCTTCTGCTGAACCATTAAAATAACCGCATCAATATCCCCCTGTGACGTCACGCACACCGGACACCCCGGCCCGGAAAGGAGTTTGATATTAGGAGGCAACAGTTCCCGAATGCCGCTCTTGGCAATCGCCATGGTATGGGTACCGCAAACCTCCATTAAAGATGCAGAACCGTTAAATGATTGGATGGCCTGCAACAAATGCTGTTGATAATCCTTTACATCATTGCTCATATTGCAGCATCTCCTCCAGATAGCGCATGGTTTCCAGGGCTATGCTCTCATCAATGATTTCCATGGCAAAACCGGCATGAACCAGTACATATTGTCCCGGTTCCACTTCCGGGGTTAAACGAATATTGATTTCTGTCCGGTTGCCATTGACATCCACCCGGGCGGTATCATTAGCCCTTTTCTCAACTACTTTGGCGGGAACCCCCAAACACATTACCGCAACACCTCGCTTGCTATTATTGCCTGTCCCAGCGATATTCCGCCGTCTCCCGGAGGAACCTGCCGGTGATGAAAAACTATAAATTCCTGTTCACCAAGCCGTTCAGTTATTTTATTCAGCAGGATTTGATTGTGGAATACCCCTCCGCTTAATACCACCCGGTTTAAGCCGCTTTCATCGCGCAGCCTGATTAGCGCGGCAGTAAACATTTCCACCAGGGTCAGGTGAAATTTTTGTGCCATGCCGGCCTTTAAACAGCCTTGTTTCAAATCAGCAACTAACTCCGGCCACATCGGCAGCACATCCATCATCCAGGTATCCTGGTCTTTGTAAAGATCAAATCCATAATGAGCGTGCACGGTTTTGTCTGCCCGTGCCTCCAGTTCTGCTGCTGCCTGACCTTCATATCTATTGATACCGCAACCCCCCAAAACTGCTCCCACCGCATCAAACAGCCGTCCGCAGGAAGAGGTTAAACTGGCGGTTTTTTCCGCTCTCATTTGACTTAACATAAGATTTTTTTCTTCTCCGTTCAAATCCGGCAGGATTTCATCCGCTATCCCCAGACCTTTTTCTCCCAGTGCTGCATACAAATAAATCAAACCCATGCGGTAAGGCCTTTGGGCATTTATATCGCCGCCCGGATACGGTACATATTTAAGGTGGGCGGCACGCCTGAAATGACGGTAGTCTCCCTGCAGGATTTCCCCTCCCCAGACAGCGCCATCCGTTCCCCATCCGGTTCCGTCACATATCAACCCCAGCACTTCCCCCTGCAAAGCATTTTCCGCCATCACTGACGCCATATGAGCAAAATGATGCTGAATGCCGATTTTCTTGAGATCCGGCTGTTGTCTGGCCCAGCGGCTGGTTTGATATTCAGGGTGCAAATCATGGGCAATGATCTTGGGTTCAACATATAGACTTTGCTTAAAGCGCTCAATACCCATCTGGAAATTGACATAGTTATGATAATGATTCAAATCTCCCCAGTGCTGGCTCAAGAAAGCCTCCCCGTTTCTGGTTATACAGAAGGTATTTTTCATCTCGCCGCCCAGGGCCAAAACCGGTTCCGCCTGCAAGGCAATGGGGATACCACGGGGTACAAATCCCCGGGCTCGCCTGAAAAAATGCGGGGTCTGCAAATCCGTTACCCGCATCACCGAATCATCACAGGGATTGTAAATATCCCGGTTATGCAGCAGAAAATAATCGGCTATATCCTTAAGCTTATCCAGGGCTTCCTCATTATCAATAATCAAAGGCTCATCACTGATATTGGCACTGGTCATGATGAGTATTTCCAGTTCCTCATCAAACAGGAGAAAATGCAGCGGCGTATACGGCAGCATCACTCCCAGCGTATTTATACCCGGATGAATAATATCAGCCGCCAGTGAACACTGCTCCTTTCTCTCCAGAATAACGATGGGAGCCTGGGGTGAACTAAGCCATTTTTCTTCTTCTGCATTGATGCGGCAATATTTATACGCTGCCTCTAAATCTCTCACCATTACCGCGAAAGGCTTGGTATCTCTCTTTTTGCGTTGGCGCAGGCCAGCTACCGCCTCACGGTTACGGGCATCAACCGCCAGATGAAAACCACCCAGTCCTTTGACGGCTACAATATATCCCTGCTTCAAGATATCTCTGACATCTCCATCCACTTCCTGGCCCTGCCGATTATAGAGCTTGGTCTGCGGACCGCATACCGGACAGGCATTGGGTTGGGCATGAAAGCGCCGGTGCAAAGGATTTTCATATTCAGCCTGACAATCCGGACACATAGGAAATGCATCCATGGTCGTCATGGCCCGGTCATAGGGCAGGCCTTTAATAATCGTAAAGCGGGGACCACAGTTGGTACAGTTGGTAAATGGATATCCATAACGACGATCCTTGCTGTTTCCAACTTCGTCCCGGCAATCTTGACAGATGGCAATGTCAGGAGAAATCATCACCGTTTTATCTTCCCGGTCATCACTTATCTTTATAGTAAATTCACTATATCCGTGCCATTCTGTTTCGTTTATTTGCCAATCACGAATTACGGCCAGAACAGGTGCCTCCTCCAAAACCCGGTGCAAAAATTCTTTAATATTTTTTTCTTCACCTTCGACTTCAATAACTACCCCGGCCGATGAATTCAAAACCCAGCCTTTCAGTTCATATAGCATGGCCAGACGATAGACGTGAGGCCTGAACCCTACCCCCTGAACAATTCCGTTGATGTTCATCCGATAACTGCTTTTTATTAACTGCATATTTATCCCTGCTTTAAGATTATTAACAGACGCGGGCGGCACTGCCGCAAGCAGTTTACAAAGAACCTGCTTGTCTGCAATGTTCCTCATTATCTGCGTTACCCGCGTCTGTCTTGGTTATGATAACATTATGTTCTGTTTTTTGTACTCAAGGGGTAATTATTCCGCCATCAAAGCGCGAATCTCCTCAGCCACCAATTCGGTCAGGCGCGGCAGCTTTTCCTCTATTAGGGGAGTCAGCTCCATGCCCCAATCAATCACCTCAGGTTCAATACCATAGACGATTATTTTGGGATAGTGTCCCATCATGTTTACCATTTTAACCGCCTCGATAAAATGCATCTCGTGTAGAGAAGTACAGTTTTCCTGGGGACGCAAGCCCAATTCCTCCAGAGGAGCCCGGTACATCGTTCCCGCCTCTCCCCCGGCTTGCATCGCATCAATAATAATTAGGTTTTCCGCCTGACAAAAGAAATCAACCAGATCATAGCTGTGGGTTCCGCCATCAACCAGTTCAACTCCGTCCGGAAGATCCATTTCCATCAGGCGGTTAATGGCGTGTACTCCCACTCCTTCATCCTGCAGGATATAATTTCCTATTCCTACCACCATAAGCTTGTTCAAGTTCTATCCTCCAATTAACTAAACGCTGATCCCCTTGTCGATCCTTGCCCCATGTTCCTCTTCGTGGATACCATGGTCAAAATCGGCCGGTAATTTGCCCGTAAACATTGATTTTAGCACCGGTATTCCTTCAGAAATATCCAGGTATACATGGGCCAGAACCGACAGAACAAACAACCAGGTTACAATATAATGAATCACTCTGATCGCAATCAGTCCGCCCAGAGCACCGCCCAACCAGGCAAAGGTAACTGGTTTATAGAGGATAAATCCGGTGATGATCTGGATCAATGCCATGAACAGCCAGCCGGTATACATCATTTTCTGTCCCGGGTTATACTTGCCATAATAGGGATGGGTATCTGCCAAAAACAGATAGTATTTAATCATACTCGGAAATTTCTGAGTATCTTCCTTGACGTTAAAAACGATGTTTTTAGCATCTTTGGCAACTATGGCATAATATACTCGACCCACAACACCGAAACATAACAGGTAAGCCATAGCAAAATGAATCATCCGGGGGGTATCCATATTGCTAAACAACCTGAATCCATGCGGGCTGTGAATATAATACCCGGTCAGAATCAGCAGGGTGATGGCTATCATATTGGTCCAATGAAAGAACCTGATCCAGACAGAATGTCTTACTTCCATCTCTTTAACCATATTCTCACCCCCTAATTTATCTGGAATTGGCTGATCACCTTTTTATCTGGAGTCATTATATGAATCGCACAAGCCAGACAGGGATCAAAGGATCTGACCACCCGAACCACCTCGATGGGGTTCTTGGTATCCGCAACCGGTGTTCCGATCAGAGCCTCTTCCATTGCACCCATTTTGCCATTATCGTCACGCGGAGACATGTTCCAGGTACTGGGCACAATAGCATTGTAAACTGCGGTTCTCTGATGTTCAATGCGATTCCAGTGACCGAGAGCACCGCGGGCAGCTTCCGTCAATCCCACACCCTGAGCAGAAGCAGGAATCTTATGGGGAGTTGCCACCGGCTGACCGGCTTCCAATTTAAGCGCCCAGTCTTTCATGGCATGAGCCACTGCTGAACATTCAACCGCCCGGGCAAAATGACGGCCCAGTACTGAAAAGGCCTTGTCGCCTAAAGCGATTACATCAGGTTGTTTGCTTACAATCGCCCGCGCCAGAGGACCTACTTCCATAACTTCGCCGTTATAACGAGGTGCCTTGAGGAACGAATAAGCATCTTTTTTGTTTACCTCAGGCTCAACCATGGCCTGGTCAGGAGTGCCGGCAATGCCGTCTTTAAACCAGGAATATTTTACTTGTTCGGTAATCTTTTCGGGTTCAAGTTCTTTATACTGGCCCCGTACATAAACACCCGCGGGGAAGAATTTTTTCTTTTTAATATGATCCATGCCTTCTTCCTGGGGGAAGGCACCATAGGCCAGCATATTCATGCAGCCCCGGCCAATATCAAACCAGTCTGCATAGGCTCCAGCCACTGCTTTGACAATAGGAATATAAGTATTGTCAATAAAAGCAGTTACTTCGTCCAAACGGCTGACAAACTCGAAAATCTTTGAGGTGTCCGGAACTTCAGTTACACCGCCGGGAACGATGGCTTGCTGGTGAGGCATCTTGCCTCCCCAGAGAGCAGTCATTTCATGTGCCTTGCGGCGCATATTCAAGGCTTCCAGATAGCTGTTCACCGCCAGTTGGTTTACATCGGCGGGCAGACGATAATCGCCCTGGTAGCGCGGCACAAAGGGCGGAACATCAGGGCCCTGTACATAGTCAAGCGCAGCCAGATGGAAGAAATGTAAAATATGTGATTGCAGATAATTGGAACCGAGAATAAGATTCCTTATTATGCGGCCATTGGGCGGCGGTTCAATGCCAAATGCATTGTCCAATGCCAGCGAACCCGCGCTGGCGTGTCCGACCGGTCAAACCCCGCAGACGCGCTGCATGATCTGTTGCGCATCGCGAGGATCACGACCGCGCATGATAAGTTCCAAACCTCTGAATAGCATACCGCTGGCTTGGGCGTTGACAACAGAACCGCCTTCTACCTCAACTTCAACTTTAAGATGCCCTTCTATTCTGGTTACGGGATCAATAATTACTCTTTCAGCCATTAATTTTCACCTTCCTTCTCGTCCTTCTTGGGACCTATGCGACCGGTAATAATATTGCCGGCCAGATGCCCGCCAATTCCCAAAACTGCAGCCGCTCCCAAAACTCCGCCAATCTGATCAACTGTAGCGGTCATTGCAGGTCCAATCGGCATTTCAGGCATTCTTTCATAAATAGGCCAACCGGGGAATTGCGGTTCAGTACATGCCAGACAGGGAGCTCCGGCTTTAACGCACCAGTTAACTCCACCGTTCCATAAACGAGTAGTTGAATCACAATGGGCAAAGGGGCCCTTGCAGCCTATTTCGAGAAGGCAACCGGGATCGCCAAAGTTTTTGGCAAAAATGGCATTGTCAAAGTATTGTCTTCTCTGGCAATTGTCATGGATAATATCGCTGAAAAACATCTTGGGACGTCCAAAGCTATCCAGTTCAGGGATATCCTTATATAGAAGAACATGAGCGATGGTTCCCACCATCCAATCCGGATGAGGCGGACAACCGGGAACATTAACGATCGGCACATTCTTGACTACATCACCGACAGCTTTACATCCGGTCGGATTGGGCGGAGTTGCCGGCAAGCCGCCATAAGCTGAACAGGTACCGAAATTCAGAATGGCGGCCGCCTGGCTGCCGAGTTCCTTAACTAATTCCAGGAAGGTAATTGGTTTGCCGTCACGTTCCCCTACCATGCAATACATACCATTGGCGCCGGTAGGTACAGCACCTTCAACCACAAGGTAGAATCCCTTGGGATTTTCCCGGGCAGTTTTAAAGAGTCCTTCTTCAAGGGCCAAATCTCCGGCTGCGGCCGAAAGATTGGGATGATAACGAACACTTATGGTTTTGAGCAATACATCCTTTATGTCAGGATGAACCGTATTCAGCAGCGAAATGGAACATCCGGTACAGCTGGCACCTTGAATCCAAATAACCGGCGGTGCACCGGCTTCGACTGCCTGCGCCATGTAGGGTGCCAAAAGTCCTGACATGGAAATGGCTGCCGCTGACCCGGCACAAAGCTTGACAAAGTCGCGCCGACTTAGTTTTTTAGGCATATGACCTATTCCCCCCAACAAATTTAATAAGTACAACCCCATCTAATTCCAATCTTTCAATTTATGAAAACTCCCACCTTACGAACTTCCGAAACACCTCTTTAGGCTATTGGCTCGCGTGATCTGTTTTCATATTAAATGAGCTTATCCTCTATCTTTCTATGATTCAGCTCTTTTGCTCCTCACCTCCCCCAATATCCATTCATTCCATTCAGAAATTCCTTCACCGGTACGCCCGGAAACAAGAAATACCGGCGCAGTAGGGTTGATCTGAGCCAGATCTTCCCTGAATTGCTGCAAACTGAAGTTTGTATAAGGTAAAAGGTCTATTTTGTTTAGCAAAATGACCTTTGCCTCACGAAAAATTAAGGGGTATTTTACTGGTTTGTCATTACCTTCGGTGGTACTGATTACCACTGCTTTAAAGTCTTCACCCAGATCAAACTCCGCCGGGCAGACCAAATTGCCGACATTTTCAATAAAAAGCAGATCCAACGGGTCGTCCGGCAAATTGTGAAAAGCCTTGCCTACCATGCCGGCGTCCAGGTGACAGGCACCTTCCGTATTTATCTGCACGACCTTAACTCCTTTTTGCTCGATCCGCTGAGCATCCCTGTCTGTATAAAGATCTCCTTCGATGACTCCCAGCTTGATTTTTCCGTTCAGGTTTTCAATCGTTTTTTCCAATATGGTGGTTTTACCTGATCCCGGTGAACTCATCAGATTAATTACCAGCAAACGGCGCTGTGCAAAATTTCGGCGGTTATTCCTGGCCAAAAGCTCGTTGGCTCCCAACAAATTGCTTTCCATGCGAACTTGTACCATCAGCATCTAGTCTCCTTCGTAGTAATCCAGATACAGCTCTCTCCCCTGGATGATTTCAACTTGCACTGACCCGCAATGGGAACAGACAAAGCGATAGTTGTCTTCCATGGCGGTTTTCCTGTCACACTCCAGGCACCGGCAGACGATTGGCCGGGTTTCGATCTCCAAAACCGCACCGGCAAACAATGGTTCAGCGGCGGCAATCACTTCAAAAGCGAACTGCATGCTGTCCGGCATGGCCATGGAAAACGTGCCGACCACCAGCCTGATTTTATTGATTTTATACAGGTTGTTTTGGGCGGCACTTTCCCGGACGATATCCGTTACGCTTTGCATTAACGATAATTCGTGCATTTTTCCATCCTTGTAATGGTTTTTTAGTATTATTGACCTGTCGTTTGCTATACAACCCCATAGAAAACCACCCGGACAAGAAATGTCGGGTGGCAATATGAGCACAAATCAGCCATGCCTCCTTTGTGGACACACTGATTTATTGCCTGACCTGAGCACTCCTTTACATAATGGAAGGCGCAGCCGTTTCCAACTGTACCCAATGGCCTTGTCACCATAGCCTTTATCGCCTTAGGATGACAGACTCGGAGAAATATTTAATTCTAAATACAACAAAGCCGCCCTGCAAAAAGATGCCGGGCGGCAATATGAGCACAAACGAGCATTGCATCCTGCTGGACACACTCTGATTGATTGCCTGACCTGAG
>Ga0123334_1001450_pt1 | contig 29546 bp, 25 predicted proteins | sample BiotimSIPDNA_FD_89706 | JGI IMG/M metagenome (GOLD analysis project Ga0123334, IMG submission 89706) | Anaerobic biogas reactor microbial communites from Washington, USA - Biogas_R1 time_0 SIP DNA | ecosystem: Engineered > Bioreactor > Anaerobic > Unclassified | place: Washington, USA...
CGGTTGCGTTTCGGCCCTCGGGTACGTTCTTTTAAGGATATGAAAGACAGTGAGATCGCTGAATCCATCGCTTCCGAGGCTGGATTAACACCACAAGTCGATGATACCGGGACTATTCAGACATATCTTTTTCAGAATAATCAGAATGGTTATGAATTTTTACGAGAACGAGCCAATCGTTTGGGATACGAAATGTTTGTTAATAACAAGAATTTTATCTTCCGTAAATCCGAAGAGGGTCGATCCCAGGTAACTACTTTAAAATTTGGTGTGAATTTGGACAGTTTTAATGTAGAGTTACGGACACTCCATGAAGGAAACAAGGTTGAGGTTCGGGGATGGGATGTAAAAAACAAACAAGAAATAACCGGCATGGCGGCGCAAGGCGATGAAAATTCTTTAATGGGGTCTAAATTATCGGGGAGCGCTCTTTCTCAAAATGCCTTTAGCGAAGCCCCAATAATTATCACTGAAGAATCAAACATTGATGAGAATGAGGCCCAAAACATCGCTAAAGCAAGATATAATAGGCTACTCCGAGAATTTGTTACTGCCGAAGGCAAGACTGGGGGCAACCCGGTAATCCGGGCTGGAAAAAACATCCGGATTGATGGTATTGGAGAACGTTTCAGCGGAATTTATTATATTGTCTCTTCTATCCATATGATTGGATCGGAAGGGTATATTACAAAATTTAAGGTAAAGAGGACTGGGATATGAGTATCAGTGACTTTTGGGAAATAGATCAAAAAAACAAATCGAAAATTTCCGGGGTGGTAATCGGAATAGTAACCAACAACCAAGATCCCGAAGAATTAGGGCGGGTAAAAGTGAAGTTGCCGCGCTTGAGCGGGGAGGATGAATCAAATTGGGCCCGGGTTGCCACATTTATGGCTGGAAATGAACGGGGCGCCTTTTTCCTACCGGAAATTGACGATGAAGTGCTGGTGGCTTTTGAACATGGTGATATTAATATACCTTATGTAATCGGCGCTTTATGGAACGGTGTCGATAAACCTTATGAAACCAACCGGGATGGCAATAATGATCGTCGGGTGATCAAATCTCGGAGCGGACATCTGATCCGGTTTGATGATCAAGATGGTGCGGAAAAGATTGAAATTATTGATAAAACAGAGAAAAATTTTATCACCATCGATGCGGCGACCAATAAAATTACCGTTAGTTCCGAGCAGAACCTTGAATTAGTGGCCAAAAACGGTAAAGTGGTCATTGACGCCCAAGATGTGGAGATTAAATCATCGAATGCCACTAAAATCGAAGCTTCCGCCGATATGGAACTTAAGGCTTCAGGAAATATGATCGTTAAGGGAGCGACAGTGAATATTAATTAGGAGGATTCTCATGGGACAACCTGCAGCAAAACAAGGTGACCAGGTAATAGCCACCAATACTCATATAGTAATGCTCCCGGTTCCATCCGGGGCGGTTCCTACTCCTTTGCCTCATCCTTTTACCGGGATAATTGACGGAGGATTAAGTTCGGATGTTAATATTATGGGAATGCCGGCGGCTACCGTTGACTCAACGGCATCCAATCTTCCGCCTCACATCCCTCAAGGTGGGCCGTTTCAAAAACCACCTTCCAATAAAGCCACCATCAAAATGGGTAGTGCTACGGTGAAGATTAATGGAAAGATGGCGGCCCGAAATGGAGATATGGCAATGACATGCAATGATCCGGCCGATTTACCGGACGGTCAAGTAATCGCGGTTGGTACCGTATTTATCGGAGGTTAAAATGGCAATCGTTGATTTTTTGGGAAAAGGGTGGCGATTCCCAGTCTCGGTAAATAACCGGCAAATTATGAGTTCCGAGGCAGAAGAGTCGATTCGGGAATCAATCATGGTTATTCTCGGAACGGCGAAAGGTGAAAGAGTAATGCGGCCTGATTTCGGGTGTGGGCTTAATGAATTGGTTTTTGCGCCTAATGATATCTCGACTGCAACTTTGGTTACTTTTCATGTTAAGGAGGCCCTGTTGAAATGGGAACCCAGAATTGATCTCATTGATGTCAAGGTTGTTCCCGATGAAATGGAGTATAATAAGTTGAATGTTGAAATTGAATATCAGATTAAAACCAACAATACCAAAGCCAATCTTGTATACCCATTTTATCTGGAGAGAGCGGGGAAATAATGGCCATTTTACCACCGAAGATTGATTCGCGTGATCAGAAAAAACTGGTTAAGCAATTACAACAATTAATTTTAAATTACTGCCCCGACCAATGGCGAAATATTCAAGAACTTGAGCTTGACAAGCAAGCCGGTGCGTTGGTTTGGATTTTTGCGCGGATGATGGACACCTTGGTTCAACGTCTCAATAAGGTTCCAGAGAAAAATCTAATCAGGTTTTTAGATGTGATGGGTATCAATTTGGCTCCGGCTCGGGTGGCCCGAGTTCCGGTAACGTTTAAGATGGCCAAAGGAGCCGCTCAGTATGGTTATATACCCGGAGGAACCCAGGTGGCCGCTTCCGTAAAGAATGGCCCTTCGATTGTTTATGAAACGGCGAAAGACATTACTATCATATTGCCGAAACTCGTGAAAGCGATCAGCTTGAATCCTCATACCGATATGTGGCAAGAGCGAAGCGGGGTTTTGAACCCTCAGTTTCAAACCAACGACTGTGAGGAGTTGTTTCAAGGTTCGGATTTAATGCCGCATCGTCTTTATCTAGGACACTCGAAACTTTTTAGTCACCAAGAACCAACCACTTTAATTTTGGATGTGGAGATCGGCAATGAAAAAGATTGTATCGGCCTAGATCCCACCCAATGGTCGGTTAAATGGTTTTGTTATTTCGAAGGTCATCAAGTACCTCTTAAAGTTTTTAATCAAAGTAACTATGATTTGGAGAGTAGAAACGTTGATTCGAAGGTTGTCAATTTATTAAAGAGCGGGAAGATTTATTTTCCATACTTATCGTCCTTTTCCAAAAAATCAATCCAAGGATTTACCGGAATCGATTCCACTCAACCGGGTGAATGGTCAAACTTTTGGATTGTCGCTGAAGTAGCCCGACCTATTACTGATTTTGTAAAGGGCAATCTGCCTGAAATCAAGAAAATTTCCGCAGCGGCGCAGATTGAGAAGATGCCTTCACCAGGAACGGGCGTCGTAAGTAATGATGGGAGCCAACTCAAAGGAGAACATACCGAATTTAAAAGGGAACTATCCGAGGGAGACGTAATTATTGCCCAAAATCAATATCGGTTTGTAAAAAAGGTTCTCTCGGATAATTTGTTGTTATTGGATGGTTCTTTCGAACCTGCTCTTGCGGAGGGCACCTCATTTAGAATAATACACCGGACCTCAGGTGAATCGGAACCATCAAAACCGATGGTTTTTCCGGATCAACTGTTTTATAACAATGTGCCGATTGACTCCGGCTCGGCTTTTTATCCCTTCGGGGAGCGCCCCAAATTTAACGATTTATTTTACATCGGATCCCGGGAAACTTTTTCCAAAGCGGGCGCGGATGTAACCCTTGATGTTACGCTGGTGTCGGGTAAATACGGGTCTACCTCCGAGATCAATTTGAAATGGGAATATTGGAATGGGGAAAAATGGGAACTATTTGGAAAAACCGTAGTAAAGTCGGATAGGACATTGAGTATTGAATATCACAACAGTGAATTTCAGGATGACACCGAAGCTTTTAAAGTATCGAAACAAATCAAATTTAAATGTCCCGATGTCCGGGTCACCAAAGTTAATCAGATAGAAAATTATTGGATCAGAGCCGGAATCTCCAATGGAGGGTATGGCAGGGATGTTGAATACCAGGAGCAGACTGTAAAAGAACATTATTTGGTATCGGTTTTTACGAATGTTTCGAACCAAATGATAAAGAAGAAGTATGTGCCGCAACGAGGTTATATTGAATTGGGAGATAAGGAGGATACCGAATGGATAGTTTTACCTCCTTCATATGAAGCTCCGGTAATTGATAAGTTGAGTTTATCATATGTATTACCACCTTTTTTTGAAAAACTGGAAACCGTTTTGACTTATAATAATTTTAGATATCAAGACCAAACCCAGTCGGCCCAGAGTGGAGTAATTTTTAAACCCTTTGAGGCAGCCAATGATAAGGAACCTGCATTATATCTTGGATTTGATCAAGAGATCGCTAATTTACCGATTAGCCTATTCTTTTCGTTGACGGGCGAATTTCGCCATGATAGTGGGCTTGCATTTGACCAAGCTGGTCCCGGCGTTACCGATATCTCCGTGAAACTAAAAAGCGCACGCGGTTTGCAGATAGGTGATTTGGTCGAATTTCGGAGTGACGGGGAGAGCGAGCGGCGGGAAATCACCCGGATCAATGCGGCTTTAAATTGCATTTATTGGTTGGAGGGTTTAAATAAAGATTTCAGTAGTCCGGGAAGTATTTTGCTTCCGGTTTACCGTCAACCTGTCGTCGCTTGGGAGTATTGGAACGGTAAAGAGTGGAGAACTCTTCATCCGATGGATCATACGGAAAACTTTAGGCAACGTGAATTTATAGAATTTATTGCTCCGGATGATGTCACCGACGGCTGTTTATTCGGGGAGGATCTACATTGGATTCGTGCTCGTTTAGAAAAAGGGTCTTATGAAATCTCCCCGTATTTGCGGGCGATTTATACCAATACCGTCTGGGCTTACCATCAGACTACCGTAAAAGATGAGATTATCGGTTCGAGTAATGGCCAACCAAACCAAATTTTTCAGTTAGCCAATTATCCGGTTTTACCCGGTCAAGTAATTATGATATTGGAAACAACCATTTCCGAAGAGGAACGAAAGCAGTTCCAAGAAGGTGAGGAAGTCGGTGCCGAGGTAAAGGATCTATTCGGGAATGTAATCGGTTTTTGGACACCCTGGCGGGAAGTGAATCATTTTTATTTTTCCAAACCGGATAGTCGTCATTATCGACTGGATCGAAACAACGGAACAATAGTATTTGGAGATTCAGTCCGGGGGATGATCCCTCCGGCGGGCAAAGATAATATTAAATGCCTGTTTTATCAGTCCGGAGGCGGAGTTAAGGGTAATGTCTCCGTCGGGACCATTACCAAATTAAGGACTACCTTTCCATATGTAGATGGGGTGAACAATTATGAAGCCGCTGATGGCGGCTGTGAGGCCGAAGACTTGGAAAGGGCTAAAATCAGAGGACCCCAAAGCTTAAAAAACCGGGACCGGGCTGTTACTTGCGAAGATTATGAATGGTTAGTCAGAGCAGCATCCACTAAAGTTGCTAAGGTCAAATGCCTGCCAACCACAGGCTCCCATTTGCGGTTTGAACCCGGCGGAGTCGTAATAATTGTTGTTCCGGAAAGCCAAGATTTGAAACCTTTACCTAGTCAGGAGTTAATCCAAGAGATCACTGATTACCTTGAACAAAGGGCGCCTGGAGATATAACCGTCGCTTCCCGGAGGATTAAAGTGACGGCCCCGGATTATATCAGGGTTGATATCAACGCCGCTGTTGAATTCATTTCCATCAGTAGCTCAAAAATAACCGAAGGAATGATCCATGAAACACTACGTCGTTATTTTCATCCCATCAGCGGCGGACTGGATGGAAAGGGGTGGGAGTTCGGCTGTCCGGCGCATTTATCGGAAATTTACGCCGTCATTGCCGGAATAGATGGAGTTGACCATATAACCGACCTCCATCTAAGGGCTTCGGTTCAATCGTACACTCTGAAACTCAACGGAAAAACACGGATGGCGGCGAGTTATTTTCGTTGGAACGGGGTAAAAACCTTTAACGGCCGAATTGTTTTGGCATTGGCGAACCCGATTCCCGACCGTTCGGTAATAGATTCGATTAAGGTCTGTGGCTTCCGCGAGGGAGACGTGATTGTGATCAGTAACATTAATCGAGAACACGCTAATTTGATTATTCGGAGGATTTACGACGACGTTTTGGAATGTCTGCCTTTGGAACCAGAGCGTGAACCGGTTTTTTTCCTGAGCAATAGTATGGTGAAGAATGTAGGAGCCGGAAAAGGGATTCAAACATTTACCTTAAATCACGTTTTAGTTGGTAAAGAACCGTGTTACCTTAAAGTAGCGTTGATTGAAAAAAATGATCGGGTGGTTCTAACCGATATCAACGGAATGCAACGGGAAGAAGCTTTGTTAGTGGAAAATCGGACTACCGATACGGTTTTTCTTGAAGAACATGATTTGGTTTATGCCGGATCGGTAACGATTAATCAGATTGAAAGCTTACCCTATCCCGGTTACCTTGACCGGTTTACCAGGAATAGTCCGGAACCGAAACCGCCGCTAAATCTCCCATTGCCCTATATCGAAGCGGGGTCGGCACCACTTGGGTATCCGGGTGTAGAAGGGTTCGATAGTTTTGGTGTCGGCGGGGACTTATTAAACCAGGCGCCAGGGGGTAATCCCCTTTATTATTACTATCATTATTGGTATTGGTACGCGAAATATGGCTATGATTATTTTTACCGGTTCATGAATTACGAAACAGGAACCCAATTTGATATGGGTTTAGGCGGACATCTGCTTTAGAAATTACGTGATTGGAAAAGGGGCGACAAATGACTTTACCGGTACCCAATTTGGATGACCGTAGTTTTCAAGAACTACTAAACGAGGCAAAATCATTAATTCCAATCTATAATAGTGATTGGACCAATCATAATCCCTCCGATCCCGGTATTACACTCCTGGAACTTTTTGCGTGGCTGACTGAAATGACTATCTACCGGATGAACCAGATCCCGGAAGAATCTTATCGCCGTTTTCTTAAATTGATTGGGATCGATTATTTATTTAGCTGGGACTTGATTCCGGGATCGGATAGTGAAAGTCTGCGCCGTTTTTTAGTCCAAAACTATCGGATGGATTGGGTGAAAGAGGCGGAGATAACCAAGGAGGAAGGTTCGGATACAATTCGATTGGCCAAGAACGGCAATCTGCTTACCCTCCGTATGAACTCTGACCGGGATAAAATGAGTCTAACCTTAAGTTCCGGGGAAACTTATCATTTTCCGGTTCGCCGGGAGATAGATTACGCATTTCATTGGGAGCGGATACCTGGTAACGAAAACTACCGTATGCTGGACTATTTGAACCAAAACTTCGGCTTGAATTGGGCTGGGGCCGTTTTTTCCAAAAGCGAGGATCAATCCCGGATAACCATTAGCCATGGTTTGGATTCGATCTATCTCCGGATTGCCGCCGATCGGAACACGGTCGATCTGGAACTGGATATCGGCAACTGGTTTCAGTTTTCGTTGCTGCAAGAGAAGGAACCCTGGTTTGAATGGTCTAAAGTCCCTGGTGAGCATGATCGCTTAATCCTTAAAAGGCTGGCAAAATTGTTTGGTCTGTCCTGGAAGTCAATTCCCCGAATTACTAAGAGTAGTAACGGAAAAATGATAACCATCCGAGATTCGGAGATTACAGTTTTACTCCATATTCACGAGGATAAAGATCGGGTGACTCTAACTATCGCTGGTGAGGAAGGATTTGAGTTCCAGGCTCTGCATGATCTGAGCGCCATTTTTGAAGAGGAACCGACCTGGTCCGAGATAAAAACTCGGTTGGTCAATTTCATGATCAGTCAATACGGATTGTATTGGGTTCGTGATGCCGTTATTAAAAAAAGTGGCAATGGAGAACAGATTGTTATTTCATACCTTAACTATAAAATCCGAATTCAACACCTGGCGGAATCAAAGGAAGCTTTGCTAGCTTTTAAAGTGGGGAATAGTTTCGAATTGCATTTAATAGAAGACCCTGAATATTTGTTTAATTGGGAAGAAGTCGGCGTTGAGAAAGACCGAAAAAAACTTATTAATCACCTAATCCGGAATTTCGCGGAAACCGATTGGCTTTCCAGAGCCGGTTTTAAGGTGATCAATAACAATATCCTTGAGTTATCTGATGATACTCGAAAAGTAATTCTTGTGAAGAGTGACGGCAGCGATCTGGTTACCGGGGAATTTCAGCCTCATAACACTTATCGCTTTCATATCAAAAGGAAACTGGTGAATTTTTTTGATTGGGAACGGTTTGGCGATGTTGAACAAGAAAGGCTAAGAACTTATCTGATCAAAAGATACGGATTGCCTTGGTTGGCTACAGCCGAGATTATCAAGGATAATAACAAACAGATAATTACCATTAAGGATCGGAATCCCGGCAACCCCAACGGAATGGTTTTAATCCGGTTGGGTTATGACGGGGATCTGGTCCATCTCCAATTCAACACCGGGAATTCATATAGTTTCAAACTGCGGAAAGATGAGGGCCGGCTTCAGGTCTATCAGGATCTGGAACATGATATCAGGCGGGGATTGGAATCCGTCACTTCACGATATCGGGCCATCACAACTGGTGATTTTGAATTTTTGGCGGGAGAATGCATGGAAAAGCTGAGGCCGGGCATGTCGGGCCGGGCTATTTGCATTCAAAACCGTAATTTGGAGTTTGGCGATCCGGCCAGTGAAAAAGTGGGACATGTTTCCGTGATTATTCTCCCTAGATTTCTAGGACCTGAGTTTAGTTGGGATATTAGTCTGATTGAAGAACGTGAACGGTTATTGGATTTTTTATTCAGGGTGTATCAGTGGAATTGGTTAAAAAACAACCCCCGAGTCGAGAAAAATTCGGTTAATGGAAATGAAATTATTGCAGTTACCAGTGAGTCTAATACAATCGAGTTGAAGCTGGATTTGGATCGCAAAAGGATTTTCATGCATTCGTCGGATTATCGCGTTTATGAGCTGCCGATCCGAATTAAAGGAAAAGAGATTTTAGGATACGGTTTTTGTGTTAAAGACGGACGACCCACCGATTTACTCAAGGAATTGGTTCTTGAATATCTTGACCGCCGTCGATTAATTACCACCAGAGCGCATGTGGTGGCGCCGCAATTCCAAGAAGCGCAACTGTCGGTCAGATTGGTGTTAACGAAGAATTTTGCCGAAGTTAAGGTACAAAGCGCGGTAAAAACTGAGCTGCGCCAGTACTTCAGCCCATTTACGGGAGGCCGTGACGGTAAAGGCTGGGTAACCGGGAAGGGGATTTACCGTTCCGAAGTCTATCGATTGCTGGAGCAAATTCCGGGTGTGGATTATGTTGCCGAATTATCAATCAATGGGGATTCGGAGTGTGAGGTCTTTCCGATTTCACCCGGTTCTTTAATCGAACTGGATACTACTGTTACAGTTGAAGAGAGGTACCATGGACAGTAATCTTGATAAATCAGACGCTAAATATTTAAAATACCTGCCATTGATTTACCAGCCCGGCAATTCCGACAATGGGAAGGATTTCTTTCTGGGGCGTTTTCTAAAAGCATTTGAAAAAATTCTTTCCGGCAGGGATCCGGATCTTAAAATTAACGGCTATAAGTTACCAGGGATTGAGGAAATCCTGGATTCAATTCATGGGTATTTTGACCCGTACGAGACCCCGGTGGAGTTTCTCCCTTGGCTGGCCAGTTGGGTGGCTTTGACTTTAGGCGAAGGCGATGAATGGGATGAGGCCAAAAAAAGACGGTTGATTGCTCAAATCGTTCCCCTTTATAAAAAACGTGGGACAGTTGAAGGTCTAAAGGAATATCTGGAAGCGTATTTCAATGAAGGGGAGGGAGTATCCGTATCAATTAGCGAGTTTCTAAAGCCGCTTCGGGTCGGAGCAATGTCAACCATTGGTTTGAATACGGTAGTAGGCGAAGGGAGACCGTATTATTTCCAGGTATACGTGAAACTGCCGATTAATGATCGGGTGATGTTGGAGAAAAAGGTCCAGATGATTATGGATATCATCAAACGGGAAAAACCGGCCCATACCTATTGCATGTTAATCGTTAAGGTTCCGTCGATGAAAATTGCCGCGATGATCGGTGAAGATACATTATTGGGAGGCTATACCATGGTTGAAAAGTCATATGATACTTAGTTTATTCAATATCTAAAAGTATCAATTAACCGGAATTGACCGAGATTGGGAGGATAATGATGGCTGATAATGAAAAAAACGAAGCTCGCAAAGTGAAGCGGATGCGTTATTTTGACGGTCTTTTTTTGAGACAGGAAGAATTTAACCTGGAACAGGAATATCACATTCGGATGCGGCGTTTGCATAACCATAATTTACATACTCATGGGATTATCGACGGTTTAGAGGTAACAGTCAATGGAGATCAACAGAGTGTTACAGTAGCTCCGGGAATGGCTTTGGTTAAGGTTTATGACTGGGAACATGAGGAAGAAGTCAATCAAGAGGTAATTTTAAAAGACCCCGTTAATCTTGACTTTTTAAACACGAATCTTGGGAATCAAGATTGCGAGGTCTATCTTTACCTGGCATACACTCAGGAAAAAGACTTTATCGCTGAGGAATGCGGGGGTAAGGAACCAATCCATTGGTGGGAGAAACCGGTGGTGGATTATGAGAAGACATGGTCCGATGACCCCGTGAAATTGCTACTGGCTAAAGTATCCTTACATTACAATACCGAAGGAAAAAGAATCATTACGGCAATTAATACCGACGGTCGGGTTTATTCTGGGGCTTATGGCAAAATATTACTGCCGGTGGAAGGTAAAAACTGCGGTTTAGCGGTGGAAGGGGCGCGAGTCGATGGTCAAGAAGTAATTCGGGTTAAAGCTCCAGCCATGGTAATAAACGGTGATTTGGTAGTCGGCGGTCCGGAACAATCAAATGATAAAGTTAAGCTTTATTTAGAACACCTGGACTCCGGAGAGTGTAACTTGCATGTGGATGGGAGTCTGGTTATTAATAAAGATCTCACCATTTTAGGTTCCACCACCACGATTCAGGGTCAAACCACGGAGATTGCCGATAATATTCTTCGGGTCAACAATTATAACTCTAAAAAAATTAAAGAGCCGCCGGAGTACGATAGCGGTTTGGAGGTTTTTCGCGGGAAACTTCCCTCTGCCCAGATAGTATGGGATGAAAGATTAAAACAATGGCGGATTGGCTTGGAGGACAATCTAGTCAACCTCTCATGCCTATTGGACCAATCGGTGGTGGACGCTCATCGTCATAATTCCCTATATTCCTTAAAGGAAACCCAAAAGCCGGCTTTGAGCATTAATGATGATGGCAATATCGGGATTGGGACTGATGCTCCGAAACAACGCCTTCACGTGAACGGGGGCGCGATTATCCAAGGGGAGCATGGGGTTGAGATTCGGAGTAATAGCAAGCTTTATCAATCCTGGCAGCTTGCTGTGACCCAAAAGGGACTATTTCATCTTGGAAAACCCGGTTTAAAAGGTGCGGCATTAACCATTCATCCTGACTCTATCGAGGATGCGCTGGTTTTGACCGCCAAGGGAATCGGCGTGGGTACCGCCAAACCTGGTGAGACTCTAGAAGTTGCGGGAACGGTGAAAGCCGAGAAATTTATCGGCGACGGTTCACTATTAGAAGGAATTCAGAGCGGCGACGGTCATTGGGCTAAAGGCGCTGGCGGTATTGGATATCTTGATGGGAATGTGGGTATCGGAACTGAAAATCCGAAGGCCGCATTGTCCATTAATGGTAATTTTTCGGATTTAAAAATAACTTTTCCGGCGATTACGATTATGAATCCCACGGGTGGGACCGGGATTGTTCAGGGGACCAACGGAAAAAATTGCGTATCGTTTTTATGGAAGGGAAGAGGGAGGAGTATTTCAAATACTTATGCCGCGATTAATACTTCGGGACAACCTTTGGTTTTGCAAGAGGGAGTACTGGGTAAAGTTGGGATTGGAACAGTGAATCCGGCCGCAAGTCTTGATATCGGCGGTACTTTTCGTGTTAATGGAGGGACTATTTTTTCGACAGTCCAAGCCGGATCATTGGGTGCTTCCGCCAGCGCCACTCCCATAAAGTCATATACTTTAAAATTTAAAAAAGCATTTTCTCGCGAACCTAGAATTATTTTTTCAGCTCGCACGAATAATCTTAAAGGATTATTTAATGTAACATGCTCTTCGGTCACCAAGGATGCAGTAATAATTCATCTTTTTCGGGTCGATAAGAAAGAGGGCTGGAATGAGATTATTAACATCGATTGGTTTGCTTGGGAGAACCTTGGAGAAAAATATGATGGTTTTGATAATATTGGAATTGGAACGATTCCGAAATAAGGGGGATTTAGATGATTGCCGTTTGGACAAATTGGACCAAGCCGGGTGAGAACCAAATTTCCCCCTGGCTAACGGAGAAAGATCATTATCTGTCATGGATATTATCGGTGGAGACCGCCCGTAAGCACTTTTCAGAACTTCATTTGTATACCGATAGCAATGGCGCCCGGATTTTAGTGGATCGTCTTGGACTGGAATTTACTACTGTGACTACGGATTATGATCGACTTGAGAAGATCGACCCGCAATGGTGGGCTTTGGCTAAAATTTATAGTTATGCCCGGATGGAAAAGGCATTTGTTCATATTGACAGTGATGTTTATTTGTGGAATGGATTGCCTGATTACCTTTTGACCGCTCCTTTGTTGGGACAAAACCCCGAACATTTTAAAGTAGGAGAGTCATGGTATCAACCTGACAAGTTTGACCGGATTGCCGAGGCCCAAGGGTGGGTTCCCAAGGAAGTGGTTTGGTACAATCGGACGGGTGAAGAACGGGAAGCGGTTTGCTGCGGGATTTTTGGCGGTAATAATACGGAATTCATCAATTATTACGCCAATAAAGCGATTCAGTTGGCGGAGGATGTTCGAAACCGTGAAATCTGGCCGAAATTGGGTTTTGACAACATTCTAGTTGAGCAATATTTTTTGACTGCCTGTCATAAATATCATTCACGTGAATCCGGCAATTTTAATAATGTCTCCATTAGGTATCTCTTTGATTCCTCCGCCGACGCTTTCAATCCTCAAATCGCGGAAGAAAAGAATTATACTCATTTAATCGGCGGCGCCAAGCGCAATCAAAATTTAATTGCCCGTCTGGAGAATAGGGTTAGTCGGGATTATCCGGAATGTTACGAGCGGTGTTTGCGTTGTTTTGGTGAAACGGTTGTGGCATAATACTTTCAAATAATGTTTCAAGGTGGAGGTATATTTTCATGAAAGAACAACTGGAGAGGCGTTTGAACGAATTGAGGGCTGAATTTGAGGCGGGTCAAAAAATGATGGCTGAAATGGAAGCTAAACAAGGGAATCTACGGGATACTCTATTGCGGATAAGCGGCGCTATTCAAGCTTTGGAAGAGGAGTTGGCCAAAGTCGAAACGGTATGAGAAAACAATAACCTTACTGAAGTTGGATAAAAAATACAAGTGATGGATTAATATTAATAAAAACGAAAGTAATGTATTAGTTGTCTGAGTTGAAGTTTTTGCATGTGCTAGGAGGATAATTATGAAAACGTTTCAACCGAACAGCGCCCGTTCAAACATTAAAACTAAAGCTTCCAAACCAAGCAGACCGGAGATTAATTTGCTTCAACCAACTGTAATGATTCAACAAGCGATCGGTAATCAAGCTTTGTTACGGATGTTCGGTTCATACGTTCAACCTAAATTAAAAGTAGGGGCGCCCGGGGATAAGTATGAGCGGGAGGCTGACCTAGTAGCCGGTCGAATAATGACTATGCCCGCGCCGGAACTTCAGGAGCAACCGGAGGAAGAAGAGGATAAGATCCGGACCAGCCCCACGGAGAGCGCTTTGGCGTCTAACATTCAAAAGTTATCCGCGGCACAAGAAGAAGATGAACTTCATGGTTCATTCTTACAACGGGAAAATGAACAGGAAGATGAAGAAACGGGACTCTTGCAACGGAGCGAAACCGGGGAACAAGCGCAATCCGTAAATCCGGAAATCGAGAGAAACATCGATAATTTTCACGGCGGTGGCGCACCTTTGCCGGAAAGTTCCCGCGCTTTTTTTGAACCCCGCTTCGGATATGACTTTAGCCGAGTGCGGATCCATAACGGGTCAGCGGCGACGGAAACGGCGGAAGCGATTAATGCCCGGGCTTTTACTCTAGGCAACGATATCGTTTTTGGAGCGGGTCAATACACCCCTGAACAAGAGAGCGGCCAAAAATTGTTGGCCCACGAATTGACCCATGTGATCCAGCAGAATGGAATAATCAGCCGGTGGTCCGGACATGAACATTCTGGATTCGGCGAGGTGGCCAGTAAAAGAGTGAAAAATAATCTGGATAAATTTAAAGTTACTATTCCCGACGAACAAGATTCTTCTTTGAATCCAACAGAAGAAGGCCGAGAATCCTCCGGTCGGGAAATAACACCTTCAATACTGGGGGAGAGTGGAGTGGAAGTCTCACATAAACCCGAACCGAAAGTTATCGTAAGCATGGGGACTCCCGTGGTGATTCCCGGCGGGCCTAAAAAGCATATGACTCTAGGTCAGGCAAATGAACTGGCGGGCGATTATACTGCTTCCCCCAGCGAATTGTCTAAATTAAGATCTGCTAATCCCGGATCGGTTGCCTGGACTCACTATGTTAACCTTGCTTCCACCAATATTAATCACTTTTTCCCTTTGGCCCATCGAGAATGGCAAATACAACACCGTCGAGCTTTGGGATTGGCCGTGACGGCCAATATGGCTTACCGTGACGGCGATAAATCGGAAGGCGATCGGGCTGCGGAACTAGCCATCCAAACCGAAGCCTTTGGGTTGCATTTCTTACAAGATTCTTATGCTTCGGGACATCAGTATCCGCGGGCTTTTGAAATGGCGGCAGCCAGTTGGGTCAGAACGGCAATAAGAGGTTATTATGACGCCAAAACCTATCATGATATTTTGTGCGCCTTGCCAGATGGTCTGGATATGGCGGTCGGCAGGAAATTTCATGGCGATGAGACAGCGGATATTGAAGGTCAGGACAAGAAAGTGGCGGATGAGACCTATAATTCGATAGCGGAAGTATTATGCGCTATTTCCGGAACTAAACCGGGAGAAGTGGATGCCAAACCGCCAACGGTCAATCCCGGTCCGGATGTGGCCAAGATCATGAAAGACCCGGAGGCCGGTCCGATCTGGTATTCACTGGAACATTCTTTGAGCGACCTATTGAGCACGGCGCGCAATAATGAGGACGGCACCGTGACTACTGATTCCGGAATCACTTACAACGTTTCCGATATCCTAACCATTTGGGACAATCGAAAGGGAGGAGACGCTCCCGAATTAACTTCCGAGCCGGATCTTAAAACTCGTTTGGTCGACTCCGCTTTAAAGGGTCAAACTCGGATGGTTGATACTGAATCCGATGATTCGATTATTGATTTATTAAAAAATGAAGACGGAGTTCTTGATGTCAATATGGTCCCGAGAAATCTCACCGAAGGCCAGGTGGTATTGGTTTGCCGCGCTTTAATATCAGGGGCTTGTATAGGTTTGGATGAACATGCGGTTTTGTTTATCCTACGCAGCCAATCCCATGAGGTGTTCCGGAAAGCGGTTGAAAAACTCACTCCGCAATATATTGATTCCGGATTGGACTGGGCGGAATGGGACGCTTTCTCGCTGGCTTGCGCCCACCGTTATCCCGCTGGAAGTAATCTCGGAGCGAAAATAATTTCTCAAGAAGAAAATGATGACGCTGGACGGATGTTGATCAACGGCAGTCACGGCGAGCCGCCCATTCCCAAAGGGAATTTGTCGGGGATGGAGTGGATCGGCGTGATCGAAGCTTTGTTAAGCGGTGATTGCGGCGACGCCGATGAAGATGCGATTATTGATATTGTTAAATATATGGCTGATTCCAACCAGGCAGACTTGATCCATCTTTTAATAGGACCCTCAAAAATGGATCGAGGCGTGGATGGCAAACAATGGGACAAAATTTGCGCTATTATGAGACAAGCCGGTTATCATTGGAGTTGGTGGGGTTAAAATGTTTTTTCGGACCAGCTACGGATGCCGCCGTATTAGAGTATATAAGAGTAAAGATTTTATAATCATCTAAGTGAAAAGTTTATGTTATAGATAGATATTGAGCATAGAGGCGTAATCAGCTCTTGTTCGTCTTTTTTACGAATGGGGCGGATTTATTTTTTTTATAATAAAAAATATTTTGGTAGACACACAAAATGTTGGGTTATATAATATTAATGTGTACAATATCTTGTGTTGGGGGGTATCGTATTGAATTGTCCGTTTTGCGGCGGTTTGGACAGTAAGGTCATCGATTCCAGGGCTTCTGAGGAAGGTAATAGTATTCGGCGTCGCCGGGAATGTCTTTTTTGTCAAAAACGGTTTACCACTTACGAACGGATTGAGGAGGCGCCCTTAATAGTTGTTAAAAAGGATGGACGCCGAGAACCCTTTGATCGAGCTAAGGTACTAGGTGGTTTGGTTAAAGCTTGCGAAAAGAGGCCGGTTACCTATGGGACTCTTGAAAAAATGGTCGATTCAGTTGAACGCGAATTACGTAACCGAATGGAACAAGAAGTAACCAGCTCGGTAGTGGGCGAACTCATCATGGCAGGTCTTAAAAAAATAGATGAAGTCGCTTATGTTAGGTTTGCATCAGTTTACCGTCAATTTAAGGATTTAGAAGATCTGATGCTTGAACTCCAAAGCCTAATCGGCAAGTGAACAAAGGCAATTAAAATTGAAATAAGTTTTAGCGTTCCTATTATCACTCTTATCTAAAATACGGAGGAGAACCAATGGCAAAGAATCTGAAAGAGCTCGAAGCGATTAAAGAATCAAATGACAAAGAGAACAATGTAGTCAACTTTATCAATCGGTCCCGTGAAAAAGCTTTTCGTTCGATCCGTAAACGTGACGGTCGCATTGTCGAGTTTGATATCGAAAAAATCGCCGGCGCTATTTTTAAAGCGGCTAAAGCGGTAGGCGGGGAGGATCGGCAACTGGCGGAAGAACTGTCGGAGGTTGTGGTCAAATACTTATATAAACAATTGGGCTTGAATATCCCCTCGGTTGAAGAGGTTCAAGATGCTGTAGAGAAAGTATTGATCGAAACCGGACATGCCAAAACCGCAAAAGTTTATATTCTTTACCGAGACCGTCGCACCAGAATGCGGGACTCCAAGTCGGAATTGATGGATGTAGTAGAAGAGATTTTAGTTGAAACCAACCGGGAGAACGCCAATATTAGCAACTCCCCATCTGCGAAGATGCTTCAAATTGCCTCCGCAGCCAGCAAACGTTATTACTTAAGCAGGATGATACCGGAGGAAATGGCTCAGGCCCATTCGGAAGGTGATTATCATATTCATGATCTGGATTTCTATGGTAAGACTTTGACTTGTGTCCAGATTCCCCTGAAACAGTTGTTAGAAAATGGTTTTAATAACGGTCACGGTTTTATCCGGTCTCCGAAACGGCCTGCGTCGGCAACCGCACTGGCCGCTATTATCTTACAAAGCTCCCAAAACGATATGCACGGTGGCCAGTCATTTGCAGCTTTTGATCGGGATATGGCGCCGTTCATGATAGGCGCTTCGGAAGATGAAGTTTTTCAAGCGATGGAGGCTTTAATCTATAATTTGAATTCCATGCATAGCCGGGCTGGAGCCCAAGTACCGTTTAGCAGTATCAATCTGGGTTGTGACACTTCGCCGGAAGGCCGGTTAGTCACGAAATCTTTGCTTTTGGCTTATGAGAAGGGGTTAGGTAGGGGTGAGACGCCTATTTTCCCCAATATAATTTTTCGATTAAAGAAAGGGATCAATTTTAACCAGGAGGATCCTAATTACGACCTTTTCAAATTAGCCATGCGGGTTTCGGCCCAACGTTTGAATCCTACTTTTGCTTTTATGGACTCTACTTTTAACCAGGAATATGGTAGTGAGGTCTCCTATATGGGTTGCCGGACCAGAGTAATAGCTAACCGTCATGGAGCGGCGATCTCCGACGGCCGGGGTAATCTATCTTTTACCACCATTAATCTGCCACGGCTGGCTTTAAAAAGCGGCGGCGATCTGGAAATCTTTTATCAAGAATTGGAAAGCTTAATGGATTTAACTGCCCGGCAGTTATACCACCGGTTCAGAATCCAGTCGAAACTACGGGTGAAAGACATGCCGTTTTTAATGGGACAAGGTTTGTATTTGGATTCGGAAAAGTTGTCGTCTCAAGATGTAATCGCTTCGGTGATTAAACATGGTACTCTCTCAATTGGGTTTATCGGATTGGCGGAAGCGTTAACTTGTTTAACAGGCTATCATCATGGACAAGACCCTGGCGCCCAACGCTTGGGTTTGGAGATTATTGGTTTTATGCGGAACATGGCAGATGGTTTTGCCGAAGAATACGATCTCAATTATACTTTACTGGCAACTCCGGCGGAAGGGCTTTCCGGACGTTTCATCAATTTAGACCGACGCCGCTTTGGAGTGAAATCGGGAATTACCGATAAGGAATACTATACTAATAGTTTTCATGTTCCGGTAAATCACGAAATCTCATCCTTTGAAAAGGTCACCCTGGAAGGCCCATATCACAAACTTACCAATGCCGGCCATATCAGTTATGTAGAACTAAAAGCGCCCCCCAGCAATAATCTGGAAGCTTATGAGGCTTTGGTTAAACACATGGCGCTCTCTAATATGGGATATGCCGGAATTAATTTCCCGGTAGACGAATGTCCCAGCTGTTTTTTCCGGGGTGTAATCGAAAAAGAGTGCCCGTCTTGCGGTTCCACTAATATTCGCCGAATTCGTCGGATTACCGGTTACCTTTCAACCGTTGATCGGTTTAACGATGCTAAACAGGCTGAGTTACGGGATCGGTCAATTCATGGCTAATCAAGACTTGCTACGGATTGCTGGAGTAACTACCGAAAGCGTGGTTGATGGGCCTGGGATTCGAAGCACAGTTTTTTTTCAGGGTTGCCCCCATGCTTGCTCCGGTTGCCATAATCCGGATACCTGGAGTTTAGATGGGGGAAAAGAAATCCAATTGGAAGCTCTTCTTAAATTATTAAAAATAAATCCTTTGGTTTCCGGAGTGACTTTTAGTGGCGGAGAACCATTTCAACAAGCCCCGGTAGCGGTGACTTTAGGAAAGCGCCTTCGGGAATTGGGTTTGAATTTATGGGTATACACCGGCTATACTTGGGAATATCTATTAACCAATTTTGACCGGCCTGGATATAAAGAATTGCTGAAGTTAACCGAAGTTTTAGTTGACGGGCCTTTTATCCGGGAGAAGCAAGACCTTAGTTTATTGTTTCGGGGTTCTGCCAATCAAAGATTGATCAAAGTTCAGGAAAGTCTTGCTAAGGGTGTGGTTGTCCCTTGGCAACCATCGGGAATGGGTGGATAACAGATGGGTTGGGTTCAAGCCAATTATCCGGGGTTAACAGTTTTCCAATGTGAGGAGCTAAACGACGGACAAGTTGTCCAAGGGTTTTCCGCGAGAAATTGCGGCAATTTGGCTCTGCATACCGGAGATGATCCTAACCGTGTTATTGAGCGGCGAAAATCTTGGCTCAAAGTTTTAGGACTGGATTTAGATCGGTTGGTTTCCGGTATTCAAGTCCATGGGACGAAGGTAGCCTTGGTAGATAGAACCGCGGCAGGTTCGGGGGCTTTTAATATTGAAGGAGCATTTCCGGAAACCGACGCCTTAATCACTAAAGAGACTGAGTTGATCTTGGCTACTTATACAGCGGACTGTTTACCGATCTTTGTTTACGATCCGGTCACACCGGCGATTGGAGTTATCCATGCCGGGTGGCGGGGAACTATTAAGAGTATTGTTACGTTTACCATAAAACGGATGATTGAAGAGTTCGGTATTAACCCCGTAAATTGTCTGGCTGCCATTGGTCCTTCTATATGCAGCGGTTGTTTTCGGGTAGACAGGCAATTGGCTGAAGCTTTTGAGAAGGTCCATCCTCAAACTGTGATTGAGGATGAATCCGGTAGCCGGGTCGATTTGCAAGCTTTCATCCGGTTGGATCTGACGGAAATTGGCCTTAAACCGGAACGAATTTATGATGCCAAACTCTGTACCAGTTGTCATCCGGATCGTTTTTTTTCTTATCGCGCCGAAAAGGGAGTAATCGGGCGGATGATGGGGATAATCGCGTTAAAATCAGTTTAAAAGTCTAAAGTCTAAAAGTCTAAGTGGATGAAAATGAAATTTTTTTCTTAAAGTCTTAACTTTCAACATCATGATTAACTTTCGACTTTTGTTTTTCGACATTAGACATTAGACTTTCAACATTACATCCAAATATTTATTAAGGCAATGGAGCGGTATTTTGAAATCTGAATATTCTGGTAATGAAAGACTTAAATTTACCTGGAGCAGGCGAAACCTAATAAGACTATTTGGTTATACGATAATCTTGGTTTTGTTGGTTGAAATCGGCCGGATTGGTTTGGGGGTTTTGACGGCCAAACCGGTAGTCGCTCGAAGGGACATAATTGAAAAGAGTTGTTGGGTTGAAGCACTTTTCCTGAGGGAGGAAATATTACTCCATAGTGAATTTGAAGGTAGTATTACTCAAATAGTCGAAAATGGTTCGCGAGTACCTAGAGGAGCGGTGGTCGCTTCTATCAACACCGGCTCTAGTTTGACGAACGAACCGAGCCGCACCGCCCTTAATTTGGAAAAAAGATTGTTCCTTTTAAATAATGAGGATCGAGATTTGGCATTGGAATTAGAACGAGTTAATCAGGAAATCAACCTTAAAAAAGGAAATTTACAAAAATCTTCTTTGAAAACTTCGGAAGTTAATGAAGATTTAGGTTCTTTAGAGCAGGAGAAAACACAGATATTACGAAATATCAAAATCGTAAGCGATAAGATTCATAGAACACAGATAGCTGTGAAAAACGAATTAAATGGCTTTAAACCGGTAATCGCTCCGGAGGTGGGATATTTTTTCTTTCAATATGATAATTGGGAAGGGAAACTGGGACCGGACCATTTTTTCAAACTTTCCGAGGAAGAATTCCGTAATAATTATTCTTTAAAATCCATAGGCAATCGGGCCAAACCGGGAGCATTTCTTGGTAAAATAATAAGTCCCTTTAACCAAAGGATTGCGGTGATGATCGACACTTCAATAACTGGCGCCCCAAAAGCCGGTGATCGCTGGGAAATTAGCTTAAGTGACTGTACTCATAGTGTGGTTATCAAAGAGATGATCCCTTTAGCCGGGGGAAAGATGATTCTAGCCTTTGATGACCCGGGAGTTTCCGAGCGGTATCTACCTAATCGACGTAGTAAAATTTTACTTATCTACCGGAAAGTCGAGGGAGTAGTAGTTCCCAACCAAGCGCTTTATAAAAATGCAGGCCTGACCTTTGTGAAAATCCAGAAAGGAGATGGTTACAAACTCCAAGAAGTTCAGGTATTGGAATCCGATGGGGAACAGGCTGTTATAGAAGGAATCGATATTGGAACCACTATTATGTCACGATAGGAGGCCTGGACTTGAAGAAAATTTATATTCTGGATACAAGTGTTTTAGTCCATGATCCCAGGGCTTTGACTGAATTTGAAGATAATGATATTGTTATTCCAATTGCGGTGGTCGAAGAGATCGACGGTCATAAAAAAAGACAAGACGAAGTCGGCCGAAATGCAAGGTGGGTGTCGGCATTTTTAGATAAATTGAGAGCGGTCGGTCATTTGGACGAAGGAGTATCCCTTGGGAAACAGAAAGGTAAGATTAGAGTTGAACTGAATCATCAAGAAATCGAGAAACTTCCGCCAACTCTGGATCGGAACAAAGTTGACAACCGAATTATTGCGGTTGCTTATGCTTTAAAAAAGGAGAGTCAAACCCCGGTTATTTTAGTAACTAAAGATATCAATATGCGCATCAAAGCGGATGCTTTAGGTATTTCCGCCGAAGATTATGAGACTGATAAGATTGAGATTGAAGAAGTATATACCGGTTGCCGGACCATCAAAGTTGAACCGGAAATGATCGACCGTTTCTTTAAGGCGGGCGAAGTCATTCTCCCCGACGAGGGGCTCTTCTCCAATCAGATGATCATTCTCGAAGATAGTTTTGGAACGTCAAAATCAGCCCTAGCCAGACATCTTAGCGGAGGAAAATTAGTCCCGCTTCGTTTTAGCAATCAAGACCCCTTTGGCTTAAAGGCCAGAAATAAAGAACAAAAATTTGCATTGGAACTATTGCTTGATGAAGAGGTCCGTCTGGTGACGCTGATCGGCAAGGCTGGAACCGGTAAAACCTTACTGGCGTTAGCAGCTGGTCTTCAAAAAGTGGTTGAGGAAACGAGATATAGGCGGTTTGCTATTTCTCGGCCGGTGATTCCGATGGGAAACGACCTTGGTTTTCTGCCGGGAGACATCAATGAAAAACTACGCCCTTGGATGCAGCCAATCTATGATAATTTAGAGTTTCTCTTTAATAACCGCGATAAAAATGAAAACATTGATCAACTGGTAAATAGCATGAAAGATCTAAATATTCTTGAATTAGAGGCGTTAACTTATATCAGAGGACGGAGTATCCCGAACCAATTTTTATTGGTTGATGAAGCCCAAAACTTGTCCCCTCATGAGATTAGGACTGTCATCACCAGGGTCGGTGAAGGGACTAAAATTGTGCTCACCGGGGACCCTTATCAGATCGATCATCCCTACCTTGATTCGAATAGTAATGGCTTGACTTTTGTCGTTGAAAGGTTTAAAAATGAAAAGATCGCCGGTCATATTACTTTATCTAAAGGAGAGCGTTCCGATTTGGCGGAATTGGGCGCAAAATTATTGGGATAACCATGAGTATTAGCGTTAATTTACAAGAAATTCGCAACCGGATTAGGCAAAGCGCTTCCGGAGTCAACCGAGATCCTAATGAAATTAGGATCATCGCGGTTACTAAATATGTTGATGTTAATCAAATCAACGAAGCAATCAAGGCGGGAATCACTGAAATAGGCGAGAATCGGGTGCAGGACGGGGTAGCCAAATTCCCGTATTTGTCCGGTAAGGTCATTAAACATATGATTGGCACTTTACAAACTAATAAAGTAAAACAAGCTGTGGAACATTTTGATTTGATCCATTCGGTGGACCGGGCCGGTCTAGTGGAAGAATTGACAAGACAGGCCGCTAAGATGCAAAAAAAGGTCGAGGTTTTGGTCCAATTAAATTTGACCGCTGAAGAAACCAAACATGGTATCTCTGTTGACGAACTTCCGGGATTGATTAATCAAATTCGTTTTTCAAGCTATTTAATACCGGCGGGTTTAATGACGATCGGACCATTGACGGATGACTCCGAGTTAGTAAGACCGGTTTTTCGACGGATGCGCGAAGTATTTATGGAAGCAGCCCGCAACCTGGAGTTAGGACCAAATTGGCGATATTTGTCAATGGGAATGAGTCAAGACTATCAGGTGGCGGTGGAAGAAGGAGCTAATTTGCTCCGGATTGGGACCGCTATCTTTAAGTCAGAGTGAGGTGAGTCAGGTTGCCAAAATATGAGAATGAAGGGTCAAATCGAGGTATGTTTGAAAAATTCTTAAACCTCTTTGGATTTGAAGCCGAAGAAATAATAGAGGAAGAAGAAGCTACAGCCCCAGATACTTATTATAACCATAACCCCCGTGAACGGGGTAAACTGGTTAAGTTAAACAACACTAAGCCCGTAAAAATGTTAATTATTGAGCCGGATAGCTTTGAAGAAGTCCAAGCCATTGTTGATCATTTGAAAAATCGAAGAGTGGTAATTATCAATCTGGAAGAGACTGAGAAGAGTATCGCCCGGAGAATCGCTGATTTTGTCGGCGGGGCTATTTATGCTTTAGATGGAAGCATGCAACGGATCAACGGATCGATCTTTTTATTTACTCCGGCCAATATTGAAGTAGCTATGCCTCTACATACCGATTTTAAAGGGCGAGAGATGGAACGGGAAACAGCCCCGAGTGTATCCCCGTTTTTCCGCAGTGAACGGGAAAGGTAGGAGAAGAAGGTTTGTTTAAATTAGGAATGGTTGGAGGCGGGGCCATGGGTTCGGCCTTGCTGGACGGAGTTGTTCAGGCCGGTTTATTTAAACCGGATACCATCGTTTTACTGGAACCAAATCGTTCAAGTAGGGAAGCCCTTCAAACCAAATTAGCGATTAGTATTTGCCGGGATCTGACGGAACTTGCCCGCGAATGCCGGTTAATAATTTTAGCGGTTAAACCCCAAGTTTTACCGGAACTGCTTCGAGAGTTAAGACCCGGAATTAATTCGGAGCATCTCTTAATTTCGATTGCCGCCGGGGTAAGTTTGGCGGCCCTTGAAAATCAAATCCCTCAAGGGAGATTTGTACGAGTAATGCCGAATACCCCGGCTAGGATCCGGCGTGGGGTGGCTGCATTTACCATTGGAAATAACATAACTAATGCTGATATTGAACAAGTTGAAGCTATCTTCGGATGTGTGGGAGAAGTACTTCAGGTAACGGAAGGATTAATGGACTCCGTAACCGCTTTGAGCGGCAGCGGACCAGCTTATGTCTATTATTTTATCGAAGCTTTAATCGATGCCGGAGTTTTATTGGGGCTAGGAAGAGATCAAGCTAAGACTTTGGCGGTGGAGACAGTGATTGGAGCGGCTGAAATGTTAAAGCAAACCGGAGAACACCCAGCTAGGCTTCGCAATGAGGTTACTTCACCTGGGGGCACAACCGCAGCAGCTTTGTTTGAATTAGAAAAAGCCGGGTTCGCCGGTACGTTGATGACGGCTATTCAAGCGGCAGCCTGTCGTTCGGCCGAGTTAAATAAGGTGCGATAGTTTTTTTAAAAAGCATGTTTTTGATGGATGATCGAAAAGTTATCAACAAATTTATTTCAATTGAGAGACCGAAACAACAGGTGATTGGATGAGTAATAATATTCAAAATTCAGACTCGGAACGAAAGCTGTTCTTGGCCCAAATATCTGATCTGGCCGAACAGGCATTAAAAATACAAGAACCTCAATGGACCGATTTTCTGGAACCTCCGGATCGCGAACAAGCTCAGGCGGTTTTAGGATGGAATCCCAAAGTAAGGTTCAATTCCTTTGGCGGTTATGCCAAGGCTGAGCGCAGAAGAATAGTGATTTACCCGGATTATTATATTGTGGAAACCATCCAGCCCGCTTTGGCTTTTTTGGAGATTTCCACTAAAAGTCCGGAACCGCTAAGTCATCGTGATTATTTAGGGGCGATTTTAAGTTTAGGGTTAAAACGGGAGAAGCTTGGGGATTTGCTGATTGCTTCGGCCGGTTGCCAACTGGTTTTAGTCCCTGAGATGATAGACTTTCTAAAGATTCATTTGCGTAAAGTAGGCAATCATCCGGCGGTATTGGCGGAGATCGATCCTGAACAATTGAATCCTCCTGAACAACGGGAAAAAATAATCCGGAGCACTGTTGCTTCACTTAGATTAGACGCAATTGCCGGTTTGGGTTTTGGTGAATCCCGTACTAAAATGGTTAAAGAGATCCGTTCTGAGCGAGTAAAGGTCAATTGGAAGGTTGAGAAAAATTCCGATGCCACTCTCCAGCCAGGAGCGGTGATTTCCATTCGAGGGCGGGGACGGGTAATTTTTAAGGAAATAACCGGAACTTCGAAAAAGGGCCGGATTGGAATAATGTTGGTGAGGATGCTGTAAAAAAACAGTAGTCAGAAGTTGAGAAGACAGGAGACAGTAGTTGTAAGTAAAGCTTTGGGGTCTAACTTTTGAGTTCAAAGCATCAGCAAAAATCATAACTGACTCCTGACCACTATGTGCCTACATTCATACAAGGAGGAATATTACCATGCTCACCCCGGTTGATCTAGAAAATATTTTTTTCAGACGTGGCGTAAGAGGGTATCGGGTCGAAGAAGTTCAAGAATTTATGAGTCGATTGAATCAAGATTATGAACATATTTATCGGGAAAACATTGATTTAAAAGAACAGGTCGAAAGCTTAAACAATAAACTCAGCCAATATTTGCTGGTGGAAGAGACATTACGGAACGCGATGTTGTTGGCCCAAGAAACGGCGGAAGAAGTAAAAAACGCCGCTACAAAAGAGGCAAAGTTGATTGTCCGGGAAGCTGAAGATGTTGCGGAGAAGACCAAACTTCGGATTAGGCAAGATACGGAAAATGAGCTTAAAAACCTAGCTGTCCTTAAAAACCAGGTCGAATTTTTTAGATGCCAGTTTAAAAGCTTTTTAAACGGCCTACTGGAAGTTGCCGACAGACAATTAGATTTAAATATAATTTGGGAACAAGTTGAGAAAAAGAATCCGGAAGCGGCCCGAATTTTGAAAGAAACCGATCTGGAATATGAGGGGACCGAGAGTCCTGGTGAAGCTGGCGAAAAAGTCAACGGTTAAAAGGAGTTTAAACTTATTTTGCCAGTATGATCCCGGCCATTACCGCTAGTAAAAATACGAACCATTCGTTGAGTAACCCTACTAAAAGCAGATGGCGTCCGTTCCGGATTTGAACTGATCCCAAATATAATGAAAATACATAAATTGTAGTCTCGCTACTTCCCTGAATCAATGAAGCCATTATACCTAGCGCTGTATCCGGGCCGTGTTTTTGAAGTAATTCGGCAGTGAATCCTAAAGAAGCGCTTCCGGACAAGGGCTTTAAAAGGCCAAGGGGAACCAGTTCCGCCGGGATGCCTAAGCTACTCAAGAATGGTTTCAATAAATCTACCAGAAAACCTAGGGCTCCCGAAGCTCTAAATAGACCAATCGCCACAAAGATCGCCAGTAGATAAGGGGTCAATTTAACGGTGGTCTTTACTCCTTCCATTGCACCCTGAATAAAAACCTCATATAATTTGACCTTCTTTATTGCCCCTGCCGTTAGAATCCCGACAATTGTCACCGGGACCGCCCAATGGGAAATGATAATTAAAAGTTTCATAAAAATCTCTCCTTAGGTTAGGAATTTTCGTCGGTTTTTCGCATTTTAGATTTTACAACCCAAGGTTTCATTTTAATAGCTAGATAGTTTAATGATAAACTGAAAGTAGTTCCTAAAGAAGTAATTATTAACAAAGGAATTAAAATTAACGCCGGATTAGTGGAACCTGCTTGGGAACGGATTGCAATTAGAGTGGAAGGAATGACGCATAGTCCACCGAATATTAAGATCATAAAAATGCAGATCGAATTGGAGGCCTGTTCCGGTTGGGCGTTATGGGACTGAAGCCTTTCCATGGTCTTTAAGCCTAAGGGAGTAGCTACATTTCCCAAACCCAGTAAGTTAGCGGCGATTGTTAAGGAAATCATTCCCAAGGTTGTTTGGTCATGCTTTAGATCGGGAAATAATAGTGATAATAAAGGCCGGAACAGCCTTGCAATCCAAGGTGTAATTCCTGAAACTTCAGCGATCTTTAACATCCCGGACCAAAAGGCGATCATCCCGGCTAAACCAAAAGCAAATTCAATAGCTTGTCGGGAACTGTCGAAAATAATCGGGGTAATTTGGGCGGTTTTTCCGGAGGCGGCGGCGGCGCCGATTCCGAGACCTAGGAGCAGCATCCAGATGGTATTGATCATTGAGAGAGGTCTCCTTTCGTGTAATGGTGAGGCGCTAGGTACGAGGCACGAGTGCTTGTGCTGGAGGCTCTGGGGTTAATATTCGATGTTTTTTTCGGAGGCCTCTTGCCTCTTACCTATATTACATATATATACATACGCAGGATGGGTGATAATCAGGATGGAGACTTTTTCCCAACAGGTAAAAGATGAAATTATTCGGCAAGAACTATCCCGGCATCACCATTGCCTAAAAGCAGAATTAGCTGCGATTATTCATATGGCAGGAAGTTTACATCTGGCTGGACGAGAACGGGTTTCACTTTCAGTTACGACCGAATCAGCGGGAATAGCCCGCAGGATAGTTAAGTTATTTAAAATGACATATCAATTGGATGGGGAAATCCAGGTCGAGGAAGTCGGAAAACTGGGAAAAATCAGGCGATACACCATTTTTATTCCCGACCAATCCAGCTTAAAAATGCTTTTGTTAGAATTGGGAATATTTTCCGGAAACAACCTCTTGGAGAAAGATATTAAATTGGAACTTGTGAAGGAACGCTGTTGTCAAACTGCTTTTTTAAGAGGCGCTTTTTTAGCGGGAGGGTCGATAACTGATCCCCAGAAAAAAACCTATCATCTGGAGATGGTTGCTCATAATGAAAAATTTGTCAATGGAATGCTCTATTTATTAAATTTGCTTGGTATTAAGGCAAAGTATGGTCAGCGAAAAGATAAATACCTGATTTATTTGAAGGATAGCGAAGCGATCTCTAAGTTTTTATCATTAATTAACGCCAACACCGGTGTGATTAAATTGGAAGAAGTGAAAGTAATTAAAGGCCTACGAGGGGATGTCAACCGTTTGGTTAATTGCGAAACTGCAAATCTGGAAAAATCCCTTGCGGCAGCTTGGGAGCAGGTTGCCATAATTCGCGAGTTACGTAGCAGTCCAGTTTGGACCGGAATGTCGGAAAATTTGAAGATCACCGCCGAGCTAAGGCTAGAGCACCCGGAAGTGAGCCTGAAAGAGTTGGGCGAATTGCACCGACCACCTTTGAGTAAGTCCGCAGTTAATCATCGGTTGCGATCAATAAGGAACTTAGGCCAGGCGATTAGTGACCAAGATTCATGAGCCCGGAGTCGGCATAAAACCTAAAACCGTACTCCCGGCTACTGATTTTATCCACTCTTAACTACCCAAAAACCTTCCCGACTCCTGTCTCCTGCCCACTGCCCTTTTATTACTTTTTAGTAAATAAGATTGGATGGGGAGGAATTTTATTACGAAAAGAGAATGTTGTTAATTGGTTAAGGGTATATATTTAAAGATTTGGAGATATTTTTTTCAAGCTGGTGGGACACTTTTCTTCGGAACGGGACAAATATCAGCCCACACTATGAAAATAAAAAATGGCTAAATTATTAACAATTCAACAAAAAATAGTACCGGAAATCTTTCCCTTAATACTCATCCGTTATCAGATCTTAAGAACGGTTAATTTTCTGCAGCCTATCGGCCGCAGAGCTTTAGCAGAACAACTCCGAGTCCAAGAACGGAAAATTCGAAACGAAGTTGATTTTTTGAAGGAACAGCAATTACTCTCTTCGACCTTGGCAGGAATGGAGATCACCCCAACCGGTTTGATTTTATTGGAGGATATGGCGGATTATATCCGTGAGATCCAGGGTTTATCAATATTAGAACATAGAATTACCGCTGCTTTTCCAGTAAAGGAAGTGTTGATCGTTCCGGGTGATGTCGATCAAGATGAAACGGTTAAGAAGGATTTAGCTAGATTAACCGCTGATTATTTGGATCGGCATTTAAATGACGGCTCGATCTTAGCAGTAACCGGGGGTACTACCTTGGCCGAAGTCGCTTCGGTTTTGGCCGCTTCAGCCACTAAAAGAGAGATTACCATTGTTCCGGCCCGGGGCGGTTTAGGGGAAGAAGTGGAAATTCAGGCCAATGCGGTTGCCGCAAATATTGCTAAGGGATTAGGGGCAAATTATCGGTTGTTACATGTTCCTGATGATTTAGGTGA
>Ga0123334_1001451_pt1 | contig 29546 bp, 16 predicted proteins | sample BiotimSIPDNA_FD_89706 | JGI IMG/M metagenome (GOLD analysis project Ga0123334, IMG submission 89706) | Anaerobic biogas reactor microbial communites from Washington, USA - Biogas_R1 time_0 SIP DNA | ecosystem: Engineered > Bioreactor > Anaerobic > Unclassified | place: Washington, USA...
ACTGCTTGTTCAGCATTATAATTCGAGATTCTTTCAATAGCTCTTCTCTTTTCGGAACTATTTAATAGTTCAGTATATATTTCTTTATTGTCAGAACCAGGAATGCTTTTTATTAATAAGGTCCCTATTGAATCAGTGATATCAATAAGATAAGCATAATTAGCCAACAAGAAAATGGTAATCAAAGGAGTCCAAACGTACTTTGTGAAATTTATTTTGCCTCCTTCTTCAAAGCCAAAGTAAAATTTTACAACGCCATATATCGCTGTTAATACGGCAAACATCACGGCAAATTTCACACAAATCATTTTTACCTCGATGGCCAATCCTGCAATTGATTCCAGGAATCCATACGCACCAATATTTATAGTATCCATAGGTTTAAATTTTTGATTTATTCAGAAGCAGCTAAGGCTTTAGCTTTTTCTAGTTCCGTTGTACAATACATGTTTTTTAAAGACATGATATCCTCAATAATTCGTTCATAATTTTTGTGAACATCAATAATTGAAAATCGATATTTTAAAGGGTCCTTTTCATGTTCTGCAGGGTTTTCCAGATCTTCAACCAAGGAAGAAAATGGTTCTACAAAAAATTCTTCTGCATCAATTCCTTCATTGTCCAGTATATCGAAACGGGCTCTGTAATAGGCATTTTCTTTCCCGATAATCTTACCGCAAAACTCACCAATTTCAAAAGCCCCAACATCACTGGGCTTAATCAATTCGCGTTCCTGAACGTTATAAGAAGAAGAATCATTTTGTCCAATGCTGCCGGTACTCTTATTACGTCCCTGCGTTTGACTCTCAATAATCTTATCGACCTTCCCAAAGCTTTTCGAAATATATTCCTGCGTAGGCAAAGAAGAACAGTTTCCATAGAAGGTGTTTCCCAAAGATCCTAGTATCTTTTCTCTTCCGACTTTCTCATACATAGAGTCCATCTGAGAAATATCTTGACACATAACACAAGCGCAAAGCTTATTGCTTCGGCCAGTTGCTGGAAGTGTATCAAAGTTTGGAAGGAAAAGGGTTGGAGCTTCATCAAGTAGGAAAATACTTTTCTCTCGATGCTTTGTGTTCATAAGCTTTCTGGCCACAGTTACGATCAGAGAAATTACCGGAGTAATTGTCTCTTCCTTTTGTTGGTCATTGATTAAGCAAAGAAGCTGCTTATTTGAAGGGGAATTGAGATTTAGGTCAATATCATTACCAGACAAAACCCAAAAGAAGTTTTCATTGTCCAGCTTCTGAGTTTGAGATTTCAATGTGGCAATCACACCGGCAACTTGTTCCATTGCATCTTTTTCAACGGCTTCCTGAACTGAAGATGCAATAGAAAGGGCTTTTCTGTCGCCCTTAAGGACATCAACGATCTGTTCTGTTGTTAAGAGATTCACAAGAGAGAAAGCATGCGGGATAGTGCAAAATTCAGGGTGCTTCTTCCACAAGAAATACACTATTGCTTTAAGCAAAAGAATGGCCGACGTAGCGAAAAAATCTCCGGATTTTTTAATCCATTCTTTATTAAGGTTTTTCAAAATACAGGAGACGTATTCATCAATAAAAGCTTCGTCAAAAATATAATCCGGGTGAATAGGATTAATCCGATGGGTTCTATACATATCAGAAAAGTTGATAATTTTTAAACCAACATTTTCTTGAACCTCCGGGTAATGTTGAAAAGCGGTATATACGACATTGGTAAGGTCAAAAAATTTATAATCATAAATGATTCCAGTAAAACCCTGCTGGACCAATTGAAAAATCATTGGGTGTGCAACAGATTTTGATTTTCCGGCACCGGCCGAACCGACAACAAAAATTCCTTGAAAAGGATTAAGAACATTAATGAATTTTCCTTCAGTGGTCTTAAAAACAAAGGTTCCAAAGGCTTCATCATCACCGGAGAGATCAAGCTCATCAATTGCAATTTTAGTTCTTATTGACAACGCTTTTGCAAAGTGATACGTTCCGAACATTGAAAGAATTAAAAGAAGCGGGTAAAGAACCACCAAAATAACCTGCTCCAAGTTAAGATGCTTGATGAAAACAAAGAGCAAATTGCAAATCAACGCAGAAACCCCTGTGAGCAGGATGTATTGCATCCTGTCAAAATCATGAGCTTTAAGTTTTAAAGAGATAATTTCATTGTAAGCGAAAATGAAAAATAGCAAAAGAAAACCGCCTCTTAGCTCTGAACCGTGGTCATAAAAGACTCTGGCCAACCCCTTACTGTTAAAAAAGCCATTTAAAGCAGGGATGAAATTCAGTACAAAATCATCTACAGTAGTCAGATAATCAATTATCACAACAAGCCCGTAGAACGCAGTAAAAAGTACGAGCATTTTTCTATCTTGAGACATAGAGTTTTGTGTTTTTATTTTATAATCACAAAATCCATCTCCTTCATTTGAAGGAGATGGTATATAACAAAGTCAATAGTAGAGATTAAACAGACATATTCATCTTGTGAGAGGTTTTAACAGCAGCTTTTACCTCAGACTCGATCTTCGGTGACAGATCCTGCCCAGCCTCTTTCATCTGACTTATTAATTTCAAATGCTCTTTTCCAAGACCATTCTCGGAATTTTGAAGAAGCTTAGAAACGAGTTTTTCGTCATTTTTATAAATCGCTGCAGTTAATTTTTCTGATGCAGAGTTAGACTCTAAAGAACCATCTTGCTTTATTTGTCCGGGACCTTTAATTTGGTGTTCGTTCCCTGCCAGATCTGGAGCTTTAGAAGAAACTTCTTTTTCCAATTCTTCTGCTGACTTTTTGGTAACTGCCCCCTGATCATCCGCACTCATTTTGCCCACATAATCTTTGTATTTGGTCTCAGGAGTAATTTGCGTATCCATAATTTTCTCTTTCTCCAAATCCTGCGTCGGCGTATCTTTTATTCCTGCCTGAATTTCTGGTTTTATATCAGGATTTTCAGAAACAGCACTTACTCCATGATCAATACTTGGGGGTCTTAATTGTATTTCTTTCCCAATATCGGAAAGCACCTCATTTTTAATCATAAGGTGATCCTTTTCTGCAATACTTACATTTGAGGACAAATCTTCTGAATGAGTGTTTACTCGATTTTCTGCACCCTCTAACTTGTATGAGAATAACCTTAATGAAGGATCATGCTCAGCTTCTGTTACTTTAGCCATTTCCATTTTCCCACCCACAGTTGACAAAGCCTTTGCTTCCACCTGGCCATCGACAATTTTTTCTGCAAGCTTATTCTCATAACGAAGATAGTATTCAGAAAGCAACTCCTTATTTTTTGGATTATTAAACATCTCCTTAAGGTCCTGAGCACCCATAACCTTAATTTCGGATTGCTTTTCTTCAGGCATATTATTTACAAGATCCTTCCTTTTAAAACCCATTTCATAACCAAACATAGGATGTTTAACAGGCTTATCTAACATTTTTTCCTTTAAAAGAAGAGTTTCTTCTCCAAGAAGGTTTTTGTTTTTGACTGCGATATCCTCTCTTCTCTGTGGAGAATCCATATAAACATCCAGCTTACTTTCACGCCCCGGAGTTCTTTCTGCAACCAATAGTTTTATTCTGCCTGATTCATCAGTTGGCATTGTGGCCACCACATGCCGGGGGACCTTTATTACTGAAGACGAAAAATTGTCATTCTTATCATTGACCAAAGGAGAGTAGAGCGTAATTTTAAGGTTTCCATCTTTATCTGGCTTTGCCTTCAACCACTTCTCCTTATCAATATCTAAGGACACAACCTGTTGACCATTACTTAAATGTTCACGATTTTGCTTACCAATAATGTGGTCAATTTTCAGATTATCCCCAGCCTTCGCTCTTTCACCTTCACCAACAGCACTTGAAAGACTGGTTTCAATCTTTTCGGATTGCTTTAAAGAAGGGTCTAAACCCGAAACCTCGCCTCCAGCATCTTTCTGAAGCAAATCTTCCACTTCATCTTCTTCTTCATTTTTTTTCTTAACCTGGCCAGGGGAATTCCCCTGGCTGGTCGTTTTTAAATTTGAATCAACATTTTCTTCAACAGAAATTTTCTCATCATTAATGCTTGGCTGGCTTTTTGATTTGGTTTCCCCCGACAATTCTTTTTCCGTTGAAAGTTCTTGGGACTTGTCAGAAACTCCAGAAACTTCCTCATTTTTATCATCAAGCTTCCTCTCAAAGTCCTTTTTTGTTCCTAACTTAATTTCTTCAGATGGATCAGCAATATCTCTCGAATCATGCTGAGCCTGCTGAGCAGTTTTACTCATTTGTCTTTCAAAACCCTTAATAATGGATCCGTTAACCTTTCCATTATTCAGACCTTGATCTTGGAGATTATTTTCATCCATATCACTAAATATTAAATTCTTAACTACAACTTAACTCCACTCTTTTGTCCTTGCTTATTCTCATAAGCATTTGCAACAGTAGAAGACATCGCCTTATCAACCTTTTCCCCTTTCTCCGTCATATCCTTCACCAACTGCACATGTTTCTTCTGCACAACCTTTGGATCTGCCTGAAGAATAGCCTGAACTTTTAAAGCATGGTTTGTGGAGATCGCCTTCGTCAATCCATCAGGGGTTTTATCTTGTGGCTGCAGACGAATTAAATCCGGGCGATTACTCCACCCGCCCCCAACGAAATTCTTCTTTTCTTGGGCAACCCCGGTGTTTTCATAAACTGTTAAATCAGCCTTATCTTTTGAGATATTAAGCTTATCCACTACTGAAACAGCCACATAACCCTTATCATTTTCGGGTAAAGCCATAAGCTTCTCCTTATTTAAACTCAAAGTGACCTCATTATAAGGCTCCTTTCCCACACTCTGATAAACACTGTGCGAGGGGGAACCAGGAGCAGGATCTTTTTTCGGAGCAATAGACAAACGGACATTACCATAATCGTCAGCGGAAATTTTCTCCAGACTATCTTTTTTCAAAAACACATTATATGCTTTTCCACCATCTTCAAAATCCTTTTTAAAAGCATTTCCCACATATTCCTTTTTCTCAACAATTTGACCAGCGGACCAACCACGGCCAACGTATTCCGGAGAGTCTTCCCTGGTTCTCACGAAATAATCACTCCGATCTTTACCAACACTCTCATTCTTTTTAGCCCCCGCCTCTAACGCAATCACATTACCCTCTCCTACAGCAACCTTCAGCAATTTCTCTTTATTGATGTTCACAAAAAACTCCTCTGAAGAAGAACGTTCCTGGCCAGGCTTATAATCATTAAACCTAACCACATGAGAAGGGGCCTTTTCACTCAATCCTTCACCCGACTGTCTTTCAAACTTCAATTTAACCTCTCCTTGAGCACTTTCAGGCAAAGTCTTAATTTTTTCAGCATCTAAAGAAATGTTAAATTTCGGTTTAGATGAATTTTCAAATTTTACTTCCCAGGCTGCGCCCAGATTTTCAGATACATTGCTCATAACAGAATGTTTAAAATTAATTATTTTTCATCAGTATTGATGAATCTATTACTATAAAAGTAATTGATTTTATCAATATATCAAACCTTAAGTCCTGATATTTAACACATCACATCACACAACAACACTCTTTCCCTTATGCCTAAAGCAATAATTTCAAAATGATATTTCTTGAAATACGGGTTTGCTAATCGCCTGATCATTATCTCTTACTTGTAAGGATATTACATAAGTGCCCGGTCCGGGTAGAATGTGTTTTATTGAAGAAAATTCTGTTGTTGTAAATTCATAATAGGACCCAATTTTGAAAATGTATTCAGAAATCTGCCCTCCCCATTTTTCGTCTTGATCCCAGCTTTTGCTGGCATCAATTTCTATTTCATATTTTGAGTATTGACTAATGTTTCTAATTTCAAATTGAGCTTTAGGAGGAAGATTTGAAAAAACATAGAAGGATGCTTCTTTTGCAGTTGCGTTACCGTAAAGATCTATGAGATTTAATGTCAGCTTATGTTGACCTGTTCTTTGTGGGATATACTTACAATTGTGTGTTCCTCTGCTGATTTTATTAGAGAATTCTTTATCCAACACTTCATTTCCGATTTGAAGAATTCCTTGACCGAGATCAAGTTCGTAGCGCACCTGCAGTGCGTTACTTTTATCATTTATTTTTAGGTCAAACAGAATTTCTTTGTTACCAATTTGTTCCGAGGGAATCTTAAGGGAATCAGTGATTCCCTCAAGATTTTGCCCCTTATAGCTGAATAATAAAAATGGCGCATCTTTATATGTTTCAAAAATATCCTCTTCATAGCTACATGATGTCGCTAGAATAAAGGTTATTATCATAAAAAGACAATTTTTCATGGCTCTATTTTTTAATAATTTTCTTAGTTTTTTCATCAATCTTGATAATATACACCCCAGTCGCTAACTGTCCAGGATAAATGGTTATTTCATCTGCATTTTCAACTTTTTGATAGAAAACAACCTTGCCTGTAATGTCTAAGATTTCTATCAAAAGCTCTTTATTCCTTGGCAATGATGAAATCTTTAAGAAATCTGCAAAAGGATTTGGATATACTTCAACATTATAATCTTCATCAGTTTTTAAATCAGCATCGAAGTAATGAGTTCCAACTTTAGCATTAAGATCATTGATTTCAATTACGCTTCGTTTTAAAGTTTCATTAAAAGCGCTAACAGTGATAAAATCTTCTTTGGAAATGATATGTTCACAGCCATTTGAGTCTTCACAAATTAGTGTAACATCAAATGTTCCGGTATGATAGTAGTAATGGAATGGTTCCTTTTCTAAAGAATATCCACCATCACCAAATTCCCATTTGTAATTTTGAATATCAAAACCTTCGGTCCAGAATTTTACCAATGCACTTGAATTTACGGAGCTTTTGTCTACATTGATAGCTAGGTTCCTAGTATTTAGAACTTCAAGGTTTTGATGCATTTGAATTTCACATAGTTCATCACGATAGATATATGTGATTCTATGAATTCCTTCTCCAGCACTCTCAGGATAAAATACATCATCTACAACGCCGGTTCCTAAAAATGAGCCGCCTTTATAATTTACATACTCCATTAAACTAATTGGATCCTTTCCGCAAACCTTTTCAGGAATTGAAAAATCAATGGTTTTGGAAGGTGTAACAGTAATGAATTTGTGAATTATATTTTGACATATCCCTTGACCGATTGTATACGTTATCCTATGAGTTCCTTTTCCAGCAAGTGATGGTTGAAAAAATCCATTCTCATCAATACCAGCTCCGGTAAAGGTTCCAAGAGAAGAATTCACTAAGGTGAAAAGATTAATAGATCCTCCATTTTCGCAAACCTCCCCTGGTGTTTCAAAAACCAAATTTTCTGGAACAATATCTCCTACTGGTAAAGTTTGTGATAATTCTAGAGTACAACCATCCTGAGTGATATATGTATAATAGATCGTTGTATTTCCTTTACTTAGTAGAGATCGCTTAAGTACACCGTCTTCTACTCCCATTCCAGAGAATACTCCTCCTTGATGAGAAACATAATTACTTAAATTTATCTCATCACTTAAGTTACACATCTGAGGAAGCTCCAGGAAGGAAATAGTCGGAGCATTCTTAACTATAATTTCCTGAGTGAAATTCATCTGACATTGTGAAACACCAAAAGTGTAGGTAACTAAATGTACCCCCACTCCTGCCGCAGAAGGATTAAACAAACTGCCCGTAACTCCTTGCCCGGAGAAAGTACCTCCAATAGCGGAAACAAAGTTTCTTAGATCTATCGGAGAACTACCTAAACAAACATCAGGTAATGAAGAAAACTCCATGGTGTTCTCTAGTGGATTCTTTCCACTAACCTCTAAGATTTGCGAGGCTCTTACAAGACAGCCGTTCCCATCCTGGTAATTATAAGTAATTGTATAAGTTCCAATTTCTAAACTTTCCGTATTCAATATTTGCCCACTAACCCCAGAGCCGGTGAAAGTACCTCCTTGCGGTGTTACGTAATCTTCAAGATTGATCTCTGTATTATAGCAAATAATAGGAAGCGTGGAGAATTCAACATTCGCCAAAGGATAGACTGAGATGTATTGTGTAAACTCTCTGGCGCAAGATCCTGTTCCAACAGTATATTTGATAGCATGAGTTCCAACACCGGCTTCACTAGCAGAAAAGATTGTATTAGTTATTCCAGGACCGGAGAAGCTACCAACAAATTCACTGACATAATCAAGTAGATTAACATTCTCAGCATTTACGCAAACATTTGGGAGCGATGAAAATGTAATTGCTGGATTAAATAACGAGCGAACAGAAAGCGTTTGGGTAAGCACACTTTCACAGCCATTATCATCCTGAATGATATAACTTATTTGATGATCCCCTTGTTCTGCCTGAGAAGGATAAAAAATCCCATCACTTATGCCAGGGCCAGCAAAAAAGCCGCCTTCTAAGGAAACGTAGTTGGCTAGTGTTATGGGACTGTCAAAACAAACGTCAGGCAAAGAATTGAATGTTACTTGAGGTAAATCAAGGACGTTTATTATTTGCTTGTAAGAATCAACACAGCCACTAACTAGACCAATTTTGCAAGTAATGGTGTGCGTTCCTGGGCCAGCCTGGGATGGATAGAAATATTGACCATTTACCCCCGCTCCGGAAAATACAGCTAGTTGTGGATCACTTACGAATTCACTAAGTTTAATTCTGCTTTGATTGACGCAAACATCAGGTAATTCAATAAAACCTACATTCTTGGGATTTAATGCCTTTACTTCTATTGATTTCTGAATTGTGGTTTGGCAATTACTTGAATTTGCATAAGTCAAAATAATGCGGTGAGAACCAATTCCTGCAGAAGCGGGATAAAAACTATTAGAACTTACTCCAGGACCAGTAAATGAGGGTCCTTGGACATTTGTTAGGTTCTCCAGATCAAAAGAAGCTTCATTACAAACAGAGGCAGGTAAATTGAAATCAACTTGAGTTGGAGCATTAACCTGGATCGTTTTTGTCAGAGTTGAGCGGCAGCTCCCTGTTCCATTGGTGTAAGTGATTTGATGAACACCAACCCCAGCTGTAGATGGAGAAAAGAAATATCCCTGAACACCTCTTCCAGAGAAAACGGAACTTTCATTATAGAAGCTTACATATTTTCTTAAATCAAGAGCTTCATTATAAGAACATAGTGCTGGGAGGTCAAGGAATTCAATGTTTTCAGGATGCATCCCGTTAACATTGACCAAAAATGAAACAGATGAATTACAGCCATTTCTGTTTTGATAAGAGTATTGAACGTTGAATTGTCCAAGCCTTTCAGGATAGAAGTAATTGGCCCCAATACCCTGACCGGAGAAGACTCCACCTTGAATATTAACGTAGTTATTAAGATCAATACTTTGTCCATTACATATAACAACATCACGGACTTCTAATGGAGTTGTGTCATAAACAGTAACATACTGTCTATATTGTCGCAAACATGATCCCTGACCAACATTTAAAACTAATTCATGTGTCCCAGCTCCAGCTATAAGAGGGTTAAAAATATTGCCTTGTACACCAGAACCGGAGAAGTTGCCTTTTGCATTGGTATACATTGATAAATCAATACTCGAAGCATTAACACACATTTCATCCACCTTAAAAAACTCAATATTGGGGTTGTTTAAGGAGAGGACATTAATTGTTTTTGTAATAGATACTGAACATCCATTCTCATTATAACTGAAGGTTATTTTATGCACTCCCTGGCCGGCTTGAGAAGGATCAAAAATGTTATCTTCAACTCCACGACCAGAAAACACTCCTTGATGTGATACATAATTATCAAGTCTTATTACTTCATCAAAGCATAAATCTGGAAGATCGTCAAAGACAATCTCCGGAACACTTATTACAGTAATCATTTCTGTAGTTTGTACCTGACAAAATTCATTGCCTATTGTATAAGTGATCTGATGGGACCCTCCCTTAGCAATTGATGGATTAAACATATTATTTTCCACACCTGGCCCTGAGAAGTTGCCTCCAGAAACATTAACAAAGCTGCTTAATGAAATAGCACTGCTATTTTGACAGACTTCTCCGATAGGATTAAATGTGACATTTGAATAAATCCTAGGAACATTAACTGTTCTGGTTAAAACACTTTCACAACCACTATGACTTTTATAGTTATATACAATCATATGATTACCCGTACCAGCAAGAGCTGGGTAAAAGATGTTCTCTTGAACCCCTGGGCCAGAGAAAGACCCGGTTTTGTGAGTGACAAAATCAAAAAGATTAACGGGGGACTGCGTACAGGTCGCAGGAATAGTTGTAAATTTTACACTGTCATTTGAATGTACTACAAGTGTTTGAACATAATTTTCTTTGCAGCTTGCATTATTTCCGACTTGGTAAGTAATCGTCCATGCTCCTGGTCCTGCTGTTAAAGGGTTAAAATACTCTCCTTCAACTCCGGTTCCTATAAATTTCCCGCTTAAATCAGCGTTTTTTAGAAATTCGGAGAGCTTAACAGGACTAGAATTAACGCAAATATCCGGCAGGGCAGAGAATTGAATATCGGAATTAATCATTTCCAAAACTTCAATTTCCTTTTGTATTACAGAAGGGCAATTTAAAGCATTGACATAACGATAAGTAATCACATGCTTTCCGGTTCCAGCAAGAGATGGATAGAATGTATTTCCGGAAATACCTGGACCAGAGAAAGTGCCTCCTTGAGGGAAAACATATTGGGTTAAGTCAATCGCTTTATCTTTACAAATTGGTAAAATAGAAGTGAAAAACACTTCTTCTCGGTTTTTAACTGTAATGATTTGCTTCTTAGTTCCTTGACAGATACCATTTGAGAAAGTGAAATTGATGGTATAGGTTCCAGGATTAACATTGCTAGGATTAAAATATTCTCCATTAACCCCTGCTCCGGAAAAGGTCCCGGAATAGTTAACATAGTCAGAAAGTTTAATGGCTCCATTATCGGGGCAAACTTCCGGAAGAGCAGAGAACGCAATATTTGCGGGCATCAAATCCCTAACGACAATATCCTGAGTAAGCACAAATTCACAGCCCAATTCATTTTCATATAAATAACTTATTGTATGAGTTCCTATACCGGCAACTCCTGGGTTGAATTTGTTGCTTTGAACACCAACACCTGAAAATTGGCCTATGTGTTTTGAAATGTAATCTGCTAAATCAATTTGCTTATTAATACAAACTTCAGGTAGCGTATGGAAAATAACGTTGTCGTCTTTTCCTTTGACGGTAATGGTCTCTTTTAAAATAGTACGACAATTCCCCTGACCAATGGTAAAAGAAATCTGATGGACTCCTTTTCCAGCAATAGAAGGATTAAAATATTCTCCACTTACTCCTGGGCCAGAGAAGCTGCCTTCAGGAAGATTATGACTTAAATAATCAGAAAGCTTGATGCTGTTAGAGTTTGTGCAAACATCTGATATCCGATTAAAGGCCAGGCTCTCTGGAATTAAATTTGTTACTGTAAGGGTTTGTTTTATCTGGTTAACACATCCACTTCCATCATTAAGCAAATAGGTAATTTCATGAGAACCAACACCGGCAATACTGGGATCAAACATATTCCCTGTAACTCCATTTCCAGCAAATTGTCCTCCCTTTGGTACAACAAAAGAGGACAAATCAATTGTATTTGGTGCACAAATTTCTGGAACCTTTTCAAAGGTAATAGCAACAGGTTGCTTTACAATAATTGATTGAAACCGCTCTGTTCTACAGGCACCATTAATAATTCTGAATTCAATTTTATGAACTCCAGCTCCGGCTACTTTAGGATCAAAATAACCATTTGTTACACCTCTTCCAACAAATTCACCTTCCAAAGAATTAACGTAATTTCTTAAATTAATTACGGAGCTTTCAGGGCAAACTTCCGGAAGAGCAGAGAATGTAATATTTGAAGAAAGTAGGTTTATTACTTTTACCACCCTTGTTGCTGTAGATAAGCACCCTTTCGCATTGATATATTGATAAGAAATTGTATAATCTCCCAAACCTACATTTGCAGGATGAAAAAATCCATCTTCAACACCGGAACCCGAAAAGATTCCACCTTGAGGTGAAACGTAATTTTGTAAGTTAATGGGTGCGTCATAGCATACATTGGGAATTGTTGAAAATACAATTTCGTCGGGAGGAAAAACATGAACAACTTCCTGGACTTCAATTTTACAATCACCTTTTGCAATCAAATATGTGATCAAATGACTTCCTTTTCCCGCAACCGCAGGATTAAAATAATTACCAGTAACACCTCTACCTGAAAAGGTCCCCCCTTCATGATCTACAAAATCGGGCAAATATAAAGTAGCACCATTTTCGCAAATTTCCGGCAAGGAGTTAAAAGTAATATCTAATTCTACAAGATCAACAACATTAATAGTTTGCTTTGCAACAGTTTCACAACCATTTGAGCTGGTAAAAGTATATTCTATGAGAAACGACCCAATTCCTGACCTAAGAGGATCAAACTCATTACCATCAATCCCAATTCCGGAGAAAACGCCCCCGGCAGGACTTGCATACCTGGTAAGATCAACCTTTGAGATAAAACATAAATCATTAACCGGATTAAATGTAACAGATTCTTGTGGAAAGACTTCGATATTCTTTTGAATCTCAATGAAACAGGAACCATTAGAAATGGTATAGGTAATTAAATGCAGCCCCTCACCGGCAGTTTTCGGATTAAAGACATTACCCTGAACCCCTGGTCCAGAGAAGATGCCTCCTGAATGATTCTGAATATAGTCACTAAGAATAACAGCAGAGGAGCTTTCACAAATGCTAGGTAAATCATCAAAAACAACTTCTTGTAATAGATCAACGACATTAACAACTTGCGTTAAAACAGTTTCACAACCTAAAGCATTACGATACCCATAGGTAATAGTGTGTAAGCCCCTTCCGGCTTGAGAAGGATCAAAGAAGTTTCCGTTGACTCCCGGACCAGAGAAAACAGCATTTATTCCAGTATGAGATACATAATTGTAAAGGTTTATTTGACTGTCAAAGCAGATTGGAGGAATTGTGTTGAAAGAAACATTTGGACCTTCACTAACAATAATAACAGTCGAGATTTCCTCATTACATCTGCCTCCGGTTACCTTATACTTAATCGTATAAGCTCCAGGATTTACATTCCCCGGGTTAAAGTATTCTCCATTTACTCCCTGGCCAGAAAAGGTTCCTCCTGAGTGTCCATCTATATAATCTGGAAGGTAGATTGGAGAAGACGTTTTGCAAAGATTTGATATTTCTTTGAAACTAATTTCGCCTAAAAGCTGATCAACAGATATTGGTTTAGTTAAAAGCGTTTCGCACCCATAAGAATTTGTATAGGAAAAGGTAATTAAATGTTGTCCTATTCCAGCAGTTTCGGGATAAAAAACATTATCTACAACGCCTCTTCCCGCAAAAGTCCCTCCGTCACGGAAAGGCCGGATATAATTATTTAAATAGACAGGTGTTGAAGAACAGATAATCGGCAGATCATCAAAGGTAAATGCAGTTAGCCCTTGAACATCTATTACCTGTTCATGAACTTCGCTACAAGTACCATGTGTTAAGGTATAGGTTACCTTTTTTAATCCAACCCCGGCAGCGGAAGGATTAAAGAAAGTTCCAGTAACTCCTGGACCTGCGAAAATTCCTCCAGAAACATTTACGTAATCGTTTAAATCAATAGTTGGACCTGAAACACAGATTCCTTCTACAACATTAAAGGTCGCGGAACTATTTAAAAGTCCACCAACAACCACCGTCTGTTGTTTTAATACTTGACAGTCTCCTTGTTGAAACACATAGTTAATAGTATGAGTTCCGACACCAGCCTGTTCTGCATGGAATTCACCATCGATAACACCCGGACCAGAGAATATCCCTCCATTATAGGGAGAAGGTGTATAGCTGCTTAGAGTTAGGACTTCATCTTGATAACAAATCTTAGGCAGCGTATTAAAAACTACCGGAGGGTTGCCGGACACAATAACAGTCGTAGTTTTTGTATTTGTGCAATTCCCATTTTTCTCTTCCCAAGAAATTGTCCAGGTACCTACTCCTGCAGCTGCAGGATTAAAATACTCTCCAGTAACTCCCCTTCCAGAGAAGGTCCCGGAAGTTGTCCCAGCTCCGGAAATATAGTCACGCAGAAAAACACTAGGAGAATTTACGCACTTATTAGGTATTGAGGAAAATGTAATATCTTCATTTATCAAATCATCTACACGGATTGTTTGTGAAACGTTTGTGACACAACCAACGGTATTTGAATAACTATAACTTACAACATGGTTGCCTTTCCCGGCAACTTCAGGATAAAAATAATTCTCAACAACGCCGGGACCATAAAAAGTCCCGCCAGTATGAGACCCTACATAAGACATTAAGTTGATTCTTGTCTTGTAACATACGGTAGGAATTGTATTAAAATTAACCGTTGTTTCAGATTGGACTGTAATTGTCCTGGTTAATGTTTGAGTACAGTTATCATCTTTATAAGTAAATGTAATTTGATGGGTATTTGCCCCAGCCGCGGTTGGGTTAAAAACATCACCGGTAACCCCTCTTCCAGAGAAGGTCCCTTCTGTAGTGTTTACATATTCTCGAAGATTTATTGCTTCACTTTGCGAACAAACAGTTGGAAGATCACGGAAATGCAAGCCATTTGGAATCAAGCCAGCAACCATAATCGTTTTAGAAATCTCGTTACTACAACCAAGAGCATCAGTATAAGAATAAGTAACGACATGCGCCCCTTTACCAGCTGTTTGAGGGAAGAATTGATCTTTGACCACCCCTCTTCCGGAAAAGGTTCCTCCCTTAGGCTCCACGTAATCCACAAGATTAATTACTGAAGCAGAATAACAAATGTTTGAAACATTATTAAAAACAAGAGGCGGTTTTTGTTTTAGAGAGTATGTTGATGTAAAATCCTGATTACAAGACCCGTTTTTTATCTTATAGGTAATGGTTTTTATTCCAGGAGTTCCTGCAAGTGAAACATCCAGATAATTTCCAGTAACTCCTAATCCGGAAAAGGTGCCACCTTCATGATTGGAAACATAATTCGTTAAAAGAATTGTCCCGGCATCCTGACAAATATTTTCAGGCATTTCAAATGTGACATTCCCAGGAATAAGTTCTAACACATTAATAATAGCAGTAGTAGTCGCCGTGCAACCATAATCGTTTGAAAAAGAATATGTGATAGTATGTTCTCCGATTCCTGCATCAGAAGGGTCAAATTCATTTCCCGTTATTCCTGGTCCTGAGAAAGTACCTCCTTGCGGCTGTACATATGAAGTCAAATCAATTTTTGAGGTACTACAAACTGTTGAAACCCGATTAAAAGTTACTTCAGGAATTTCCCTTATTCTTAAATGTTTGGTAATTGATTTAGAATACCCGTTTTGAGTAACAGTATAGGTTATAGGAAAAGAACCATCCCTTTCTGCTAAGAAATTTCTGCCGTTTTCTCCATATAATCTTAATCCCCCGGAGGCAGTAAAAACTCCTCCACTAGGATAAATCCTATTTACCAACTCCAAAAAATCATATTCCTGGCCGTTAGCACATATATCAGGAAAATCCCCTACATTAATAATTATATTATTATTTTTAACGGTTATAGTTTTAGTCTTGACTTGAGTACAAGGACCATTTGTGTAGGTGTATTTTACAACAATATCTCGGGATGTAGTAGAATAATCCGTTTCAGATATAATATTGAATAAATTCAAATATCTCCCATCCAAAAGAGTTTGATTACTTCCATTTAAAGTCACCTCAAAGGACCCTCCACTTTGATTTACATAATTTCTGAGATCCAATCGCCCAATTGTTGAACCAGATTTATCAGTGTTATATACACTACTCGGAAAGCTCTCTGTAATAGTTGTTGGAGCAACAACCTGAATTGTTTTTACAATAGTTTTATTTCCATAAGTAAATGTAATAGTATGAGACCCGGTGCCAGCGATCATGGGGTTAAATGTGTAACTATGAACCCCTGTTCCTGAAAACTCTCCATAAGGGAATCCTCCAGTGGCGTAAAGACCTGTTGAACCTAAAACATATTTTCTAAGATCTATATTCCCAGAAGTTTGACACCATTGTGATGGTAAATTAAAATTTAAACGAATACATTTTATATTATAGGTTTGATCAACAATCAGATGTGTATCGTTATATTTGTGCCAGAGTTTAATCCGCAATGAGAAATCAGAAGTTATTTCCTTATAATAATCACCATTAGTATCTGTTACCACCGTTCCATTGACAGAATATTCTTCCTTCGCGTGTTTCCAACCAGAGGTTCCTTTATAACTCCATAAATCCCTAAAATTTATCGTGGCACCTTCATAATAACCATTTTGATAATATGAAACCGTATAGTATCTAGCTCCCCCTGCAGAATAAGTCAGTGTTTTAAAGTTTTCTCCTAAACTAGAATTCGTTTGACCGTTTATAATAGAAAACGGAAATAACACAAGAAAAAATAAATAGAACTTAGTATTAATTAGCTTTTTCATCGCTTTTACTTTTTAGTTTTTGAATTAAGTTTTAAAAGCTTTCGTTTGGCTGAATTAAAAAATTGAAAGCCTTAGTCCGGCATTGAAAAGATAATCGGCCCGGATATTGTGTAGGTACACCTGACCATATTGCATGGCCGAGGTATAGAAAACCAGCTTGCGAGTTAAAAAATACTCAATCTCAAAACCTATATGCACTCCGGCAAAGATGAAGTCCTTTTGCTCATCCATGAGAAGGCTTTTTTTCTTCTCATACCCCACCTCCGGGCCAATGATAAACCTTGTAAATGTTCTTCTGCCCAGCTGGCGCAGATGGTTTCCATGTGTCAGCTGCAGTTGAAAGGACGTTGCCTCTTCGGTATCTGCAATTCTTTCCCGGTATTGCAGGGTATATTTCCAGTAATTGCGATTACGGTAAATTTTTAAGTAATCAATAGCCCCACCTTTTGAATAATCATCAAAATAGTTAATGGATACACCATAGCGTTTTACTCCTTGCAGGTTTCCATAAGAGAAATACTGCCTGGAGCGTTGCCCATTGGCTTGCGCTGAAATGAAAAGCATCAGGCAAACGACAACAGGAATGAATATTTTTTGTGCTTTTATCATCGTGTGCGATTTTGTTGAACATTACTGTAGATGTAAACCACATAACCATCAGGTACCAGGAGAGAGGCTTTTTTCATTTTTCTAATATCTCGTTGGGCGGCTTTAGCTGCAGCTTTGGTTACACTATTTGCAACCCTGTTATTTGGGCCAAAAGCCACATTGCCTAATTCCGTGGTTACTTCATCCATATTTCCTTCAGGTTCCAGGTCAATATCATGACCACGAATGAAAATGCCTTTCTGAAAGTCATTGTCATAGACCTCCAGCTCTACAGGAAAATTCCCCGAACGTGTCATTGCCCTTGTGATGGTTATTTCCATTCTGTTAGCCGTAACTCTGCAAACCCCGTAAAGAAGAGAGCCTTCCGGAATGTATTCCCTGGCATTTATTTGAATGCGCTCAGTACTACGAAGGGTTACCGGTTCCATGTGTTTCAAAGTATGATCACCATAAATTTTCGCCTCACTTAAAACCAGCGTTTCATCCAGAGCTTTGGTTTTACTTACCTCCTGGGGCTGCCCAACAGTTGAGTGTTCTTCTTTGACAATATGAAAATTGAAACTAACATCCCGGTACTCAGGTTCTTTTTGAGGCTTAGGACTAGCAGCCGGACGAGAAACCGTTTGTGGCTTTTGAGTTTCCTTTTCAATGGTTGAACTCAGGGCTGTTACCTGAGTAGCAGGTTTAACAGGCTTTGAGGTGTTCTCTTGCACTGAAATAGAATCTTTGGAAGCTTCGCCTTGAGGTTTCTTGGATAAAGAAATATCCAAAGAGTCCGAATTAACACTTAAGGAATCCACCAAAATTGAATCCTGTAAGGTCCTTTTATCAAAAATTCCGATTAAATCTCCTTTAACTCTGCCGTACCCTTTTCGTCTTTCTTCGGCATTTATATCTGGTTCCTGAACAGCGGTAGTAACCTTGTCTGTTTTTTTAGATTTTAGATAGCTGTTTATCCTGACAGTTATAAAGACCCCCAACAAAAAAACACCTCCCAAAACTGAAATTAAGACCACCGGGAGCTTCTTTTTCTTTTTATTTGCCATAGCTTTTTTGAGTTTTCTTAAACGGTTTACTTTCCTTGTCTATTCAAACAAAAGGCGACTTTTAGCCACCACATCAGAGTCAATTCTAAGATCGATGTTTCTACCTCCCATATTTTCCCGGAAGGTGACGACCATTGTTTCACTATCACGCAATCCATAAATGGGAATCACATAGACAATTTCATAGTTGTCATAAGCAGGGATTGTTAAATAATCTGGTTGAATGACAGGGAATACATCAATAAGACGCAGCTTTTTTCGCTTTAAGAAGCCTTGTTTGTACTTTTCCTCATACTGGAAGGAAACCTTCTCGAAATTGTAATTTACAGCACTGTTATTGATGAACTCAAACTTCATGTAAGCGTATTCATTATCAATGCGAATAAGCCTACAAATAAGGGAGAGATTATTTAAAGTGTTTCCCAGATCCATTTCGTTGGGCATACTCAGGATATTCCTGGCCCTGGTGCGTAGCTGAGAAGTAAAAAAGTTTTCTTTTTCCTCCTCCAGAAGCTTTTTTTCTTGTTCTCGTTGTAATTCAGAAACTTTATACTTGTAAAAGTCACTCCTAAAATCGTAGAACTCATTCATTCGATAAGGATCATAGCGAAGAATCACATACCGATATTGAGTAACGGTGCTGTCTCCAAAAGTCACAAAAGCAGAAGATACTGTTCCGGGCCTTCTGGTTCTTGCTCTTACTTGAAAAGAATTCTTGTAGGCAATACCGGCAAAGTCGTTCTCGTTACCGATGCTAAAAGCGTATATATCGTGGTCAAACAAAAGGTACGAAGTATTGTCATTGACATAGACAGTATCCACCTGTGCCCCTCGTCTTTCCTGCTCACGCATAATTATTTGAGAAAAGGTTGCTGATTGAAAAAGACCCAACAAAACCAAAACAAAGTAAAACTTTTTCATGGCTAAAGAATTTCGAGATATTAAAGAGTTTGGTTTACTGAATGAAATTGAAACGATTGATGAAGAGCCCAAATGGATTCAGCTGACTTTTATCAGTAACGGCAATTTCCAGTTCCATAGAAAGCGGGACACTTACATCATCACCGACAGCAAAAACCGCCTTTTGATGGCCCCAAATACGTACAACTTTATCCTTGGGACGCATATCTACCCGAACACTATCGATGGTATAATAGGTTCTTGCATCCCTGCTTTTATAAAGCGTTCGGATATTTTCAATACCTTCCTGCCACCCTCCTTGTTCTCCGGTGGCATAGGTGGAAAGAATGTAATTATAGCCTCGTTCGTAGATAAAGGGTTTTGCAATAGCAAGACGTTCATCTAAAGAGTTTACATCATGGGCAAACATGTTGTAAGCAAATGTTTCCCCAAAGACTTGATAATCCAGTTCGTCACGTGTTGTTTTAGCTTCCGGTCGGGCAGCATAATACTTACCATCCACGGCCACATAAACCTTGGTTTCGATGGTATTTCTTAAGGACCGAATGGTAAGGAATTGAATTGCTATTATGACAAGAAAAACTGCGGTAACAATCAATGCGAACCCCAAAAATCCCTGATGGAGCTTGGAGTGCTCTTTCATGGTTATTCTATCCATGGTTTTTACTTTTTGGTTTTTGTTTAAAGTTTTATTGGCTAGTTCTCGATACACGTTGGAGTATCCCATGCAATCGAATAGAACTCACTTTCTACTACATGAATACTGCTTGATTCTTTCAGAAGGCATATATTCTAGCTGGGAGAATCCTTACAACTGCAAATTCCACAGACAAAGAGTCCTGCAGAAAATACAGCGGTTGCTATTCTTTTCAACTTCATGGCTTTACTTTTTGGTTTTTGCTTAACTGATTTAGCATTTGCTTGGCTGAAACTTGCTAAAAAACCATTGCTTCTTTATCACGCTTCCATTCTTCAATGGCCCTGGAAAGGGGATATTTCTTTTGAAGCTTATTGAAATGGTTCCTTTCCGGGGGATGAGAGGTTAATAGAACGTACTGTTCTATAGGAACCTCAATGGCGTAAATATTATAACTCTTATCCTCACGTTTGATAAACAACTCCCTACCACCTTTAATTCCAGTTTTGTGATCGATGAACCAATGTTTTCGGATGGATTCAATTTTTCTAATATGAAAATCTTCCAATCCGATCTTTCTAAGTGGTTCTGTGCTCTTCCCCTTATGGTCAAGAATGATGTAAATCTGTGTGTTTTGAATAAGAGCATTGGCCAGCTCGCTATCCAAAATATCCTGAGCACTTTGGGTAATGATGGTCGCAGTACCATTGTTCTTCCGAATGGTCCGATACATAAGTGCGATAAACTCTGCCATTTCTCCGGTGAAAAAGGACCAGGCTTCATCAAGGATTACGTGCTTTAAATTGTCCGGGAATTTTGCAATGTGTGTAAATACCAATTCGATTACCAACATGGTAATTATCGGATACAAAGTTTTGTCTTGCTGAACTCCTTCTAAATCGAAACAAATCAAAGGATAATTGGAAAGTTCAAGAACATCCTCAGCGTTGAAAATTTCAGCGTAATTTCCTTCAATGAAGGGGTGCATTACCGTGTGAAAATGGTTCACATTGAAAAACTCCTTTTGCCGTAGATATTCTGCATCTTTTTCCTTGATTTTGGTTTCGTGAAAGGTTTTGATAAAGTACACGAAACCTCTTAAGGTTGGCACGGGAATCTTTTCGTCATTTGCGGCCAACTTTTTTTGTTCGTTCAAGTGGTCATAATAAGCTTCAAGCCATATAAGAAGAAGAGAGTTTTCGGCTTTCGTCAGATATTCCTGATGTTCCGTTGATTTCCACAAGAGCTTGATAAAAGTTACCAAGACAATTTTCTTATCCGGGCTCAAGATATAAAGTCCATCAGGATCCATTTCCGTAGCAAATGGATTAAAGCGCATAGGACTGTCTGCCTTGTGTTCAAAATATTGCCCATCCAGTGATTTGATAAGGTTTTTATAGGAGCCACCTTTATCAATAATAACCTGAATTTCCCCTCGTTCATGAGCCGTGGATATGAAAACACCTTCGGTAAAGGATTTTCCCGAACCCGTGGGCCCTACTATCAGACGGTTCTTACTTGTTAAATCGGAACGATTAAGGTCAACTCTTGTAGGACGGCCAAAGCGATCGGTTAAAAGCTCTCCACTTTCATCGGAAATATAAGGCTTCATAAAATGAAAGTATGGCAAGGCATTTTTTGTAGGCATCATTAAAGTACGCACGGTTTCCCACCCGTTACCTGGTAGCGATGAAAAGAAGATATTGGCAATGTCCCAGGATTCCTTAAGATATTTGGCTTGGTATATGCTTTTTATGGCCTGTTGGGTTTTTTCAATGCTTTGCTGCATTTCCTCATAATTGTCTGAAAAAAGCAGAATATTGACAGACAGTTCTACAAAACCATCCTTTCTTCTTCTTACTTCGTCAATGCTTTGTTCTACCATCAATGCCCGGTCGTTACTTCCCCTTGTAAGGGGGGAGTTGCCACTAAGCTGCTTGTTGATTAAAACCTCCGTCTTAAATGGTTTTAAAGTTTTCTCCATATCAACGGTAGTCAGCGTTGTAGTGACAATATGCGGCACTTGAAGAGGAAAATGAATACTTGTCGCATAAGGATTAATGAAACCTTTGTCATTGTACCGTCTTTCTGTAAAAGGCATCAGGGTTTCACCTTGCCCATAAAGAGAAATAGCACTTACAATTTGGTTTCCAACTTGAAGGTAGTTATGCTTTTTCTCAATTTCACTGCTTACATCTATCTGCTCTTTTTCAAAATCAAGATCCAAATAACGACAAATGGAAAGTTTAATTTCCTCCAGGGGCATCTTTCTAAAGGTTACACCGTGCATTTCATTCATCAAGGAATAAAACTCGGAGGCTTTTGCTTTGGCCTTAATAATGCGTTCCTGGATACCTTTAAGCAAGATCGCTGGTAGATTCTTTCCCTTACGGGCCAGAATTGTTGAATTTGCAGTGGGCTTTTGGGCCTTTTCATGAGCAAAACTCAGAACAATGTAGCTCTGATGCTCAAGGCTTTTTCTTTTATTGAAGTGCTCAACTCTTTTAGCCTCAATATAGGACTGGTTGATGGGCTTCAATTGGTTTTGCTTGCGGAAATAAATGTCCGTTTTGGTCAGTGTTGTTCCCAGCGGCATTTCCCGAAGCGAAGCTTCCAGAAGATCTACCATTGCCTGGTAATCCTCTTCCTTCCAACCTTCATACTCTACGCCATCAACTTCATAGAAAAAGCAAATACGGCCATCTTTTAAAATCATTGCTTCATCTTCATATCCAAGATATGGAAGCATGTTACTCAGACTCTCTAGTGTCATCGATGATTTCTTTTAGGCTTTTAAGTTTCAAATCAAAATCCATACTACTTATGCGTCCGGGCTGCAGCATGGTAAATGATAGCCATGCATAAATAAAATTGGGATAAGATTTCTTTCCCATCGAGCGCAAGAAAAAGTAAAGGAAAATAAGGGCTACTACACCGAAGGTGTAGAATTTCCATCCAAGATTAATGCCGATAACTCCCACAATTTGCGGGAGTATCAGCACTAATATGGCCAGAGCTGCGAAGTTGTAGAAGCTGGACATATACATGCCCAGCATCTTTGCTTCTTGCTCAAAAAGATAGTATATCGGCATGCGATAATCCTTACTACTCATAGTAAAAATCACCTGGTTAATTGGTACCGATAATACTTTGAGCAATTTCGGCCATGAACTTAATTACCAGCGCACCGGCAATGATGTAGCCCACGATTTTGAGACCTTCTTTTTTGCCCTGAAAGAAGAGGATGCCAGCATATACAGCCGAAAAGACAAGGGCTGCAGCAACGATTACGTTGACAATAGGCATGATCTGTTGGTCCATAAGGTCCTCAATCTCCCTGGCCACATCCTGAGCGAAAGTCATTTGAAACATAAAGAAAGCAGCCATTACACTTAGAGCTTTCCTAAAAGAATCCGGCAAAGATCTTTTTACTGCGGGGTTCTTAACTTTTTGGTTTTTGCTTGCAATCATAAAACACTAAATTTAATGTTAGTAAAAATGAAACTTGGAATTATATAAATAAAGACTTTTGGCTGACAGTCTTGTAATTACCACAGTTAATCATTGGCAATGTTTATATCATATGTTTATGCTTTAACCTGTGTTGATTAAACAAGTGAGTATTTAGAATATTTTTGTTGAGCTTCCTTCCTTTGAGCTTCATCAATTTCCTCCAGAACCAGTTGTCCTTCGGCTTCCATTTCTTTTAGCATAGCAAGTCGGGGATTAAGCTCCTTTTCTACATGTCGACTATTCTTGTTTTCAGATTTCTGAATCTCTTTAATTTCATCCCGCAAAGCCACTATCTCACGCATTATCTGATTTAAGCGCTCATAGTTTTCACTCATTTTTGCGCTCGTCTGATCAACAAGACCATAGAATTCATCCCGAATAACCTGGCGAAGTCGGTTCTCCTGAACAGTATCCTCCTGAGCTTCAGAGTTTCCCCCTTTTCTCGAACTTATGCGCGAATAAAATTCATGGAAACCATCTCCATCATATGGACTTTCGTCATCGTCTGAGGGACCATACACGGGAGAACTCTCTAAGAGATCATCTTTGATGAACTCAACCTCACTTTTAAACTCTTCAAAAACAAAGGATGAAGAAGAAGAAAGAAAACGCTCCACTTCTGCACTTTGGGGATATGTTTGATCTAAATTCTCTTCATTAGAGCTGTCCGAAGAGGATGCTTCCTGGCTTAATGGCAACTTTTCAGCCCCGACCTCACCCTTAACGTCAAAAAGAACTTTGGTATCATCAGCATTCTGGTTTCCAGAAGAACTAATCATATTATTTTCCTCTTTGACAATCAAGGGTTGGCCTTGGGCATCTTCACTTTTTGGTTTCCCCGCGTCCGATTCATGGACTTGGCTGTCAGAAAGATGCGGAAGATTTTTAGTGTTGTTGTTATTTTTTCTATCTTGATGAATTATTTCATTATCAGTCGTCTTTTCACCCGACTTAGCATGAAGCATTTTTTTACGCTGGTCTATATCGGAACTTTTAACCAGAAAGTTGTTTTCCTTTACATTCTTTTTTGGCTTAACAACGGCCCTTGTTCTTCTTTCCTTGTGATTTACAAGCTTAAATACAATCGTGGATAAAGTAACTATTGTTGCTAAGAAAAAATACAATCCTGATAAATATACATCCAAATTTATCTGTTCCAGGCTGGAAGGATCCATCAAAATCTTTTGTGAATTTCGAATAAAATCGCTAATTTTACACCCATACTGATAAAATTTTGCAAATAAAAAGACCGATAAGACGATCTCTGCAAAGATTAAACCAGTGTAGATTAGTGATTTGCTCTTTTTCTTTTGCATATCCTGAATTATTTAACATTACAAATTTAATCAAAGCTGATTAAAAATAAAAAATTTTAGCTGCTTTTTTATCAGCTTAATTTTAAAGTCATTATAACTGTACTTTGCCAGATTTTATTTTTATTTTTCACGCCTAATATTATGAACGCATTCACCCAAGAAGAGATGATAAGAATCGAGCAGACAGATGAAAGTAAGGAGACCATTACTTATTTAAAGGCATATAATCTGGCATCAAATTTTATTAGAAAAGCAACAAAACAGTTGACTTTACAAGAATTGCAAAAAGAATTCAAAGAGCGTGGCTTAGCCATACCAACAAATATTCTCAGTCAGGTAAAAAACAAAAGCCTTCCACACTATTACCCCGATACAATTAGAAAAATCCTAGAGTTTTTTGGATATACAAACATTATTATCACAAAAAAAATTCTGCTAACCTTTGATAAGCCAGACAAAGTAACAGAAGATTTGTCTTCATTGGTTAGTAATTCGTCAACCCAAAAAGTAAGTTCGTCAAAAAGCCATGAAAAAAGAAAACAATCTTCAACACCCTCAAAAAGAGGAAGAAAGCCGAAGAATAAGCAATGAGCAACTTAGTTTAGCCCATGTAACAAATCGCAAAGAACTACTGAATTTTGCGAAATTAAAAGGTTACGAAGTTCAAGGCTCACGCATTCCTCTTGATTTCTACAAGAAGGAAATTAATCTGGTTGATTTTGCCAGGGCTATTGGTTACGAGTATTCAGAGAAAACCACCAACGTTTCACAAGCCGCTTTTGCTAGGCAGCGTTGGTTCTATATGGAAAAGAAGCAAATGAAGTTCCCGGAACTGGAACGTGATGAAAATGCTTCGTCTCAAATACTGATAAGTCGCAGAAGCGAAGGTCCCAATTCTCCGAATTTTAAATACAACGAACATTATTATTTCTCTCAACAACTGGCCCATACCGGGGATAAAAAGAATCATGGCAGTATTGTTGACCTGGTACAATTGCATTTTAAAGCCGACTTTAAGGATTCAATCAAAATCATAGAGAATTTCATTTACAAAAACAATGAGCTTAAAGAAAATGCTCTTCCTTTCCATCTTTCCGGTACTGCAGTAGGACAGGCATCGGAAGTTAAACGCCTGGAGAACTATTATAATATTCGCCCCCTTTCGGATACTTCTTATTTGAACTCAAGAGGGATTTCCGATGAAACATTAAAAAGCACAACCTTTCGAGGACGCATACATAATGCACTAAGCGATGATAAAAAGCACCTAAATACAGCCTTCCCTATATCTTCTGAAAATGGTTTGATTGGCTTTGAGGTACGTAACACTGATTTTAAAAGTGTATTGGACCATAAGAATGATGGTTTTTGGCGAAGTAATGTAGATCATGAGAAGCCGGTAAAAGAAATCTTTGTTACTGAATCTGCCATTGATGCTCTAAGCCAGTGGGAACTAAAACAGTTGCAAAGCCAGCAGCCTAGAACCGATGTACAAGACGTGTATCTTTCAACGGCTGGAAGCATTACCGGCAGACAAATAGATTTACTTCAGAAAATGCTTGATAAAGGGATGTCACGAAAAGCAATGTTACTTTCTCAGGTTCCTCAAGATGCTATTAAGGATATCGCTCAGGTAACCTCTCAAAAGGATGAAAGAGGCCAAGCTGTTTTAGATTCCAATGGCCAGGTCGTGCAAGTGGCCCATGTTCATTACAACAAGCCCGAAAAACTTACACTGGGCTTTGATAATGATACTGCAGGAGCTATGCTAACGGTAAAAGTTTTGGGAAGACTTCAAGCTTCTGAGTTTTTTAAGGTTCCCGATAAGAATTCAGCTCTGAATAGTTCCCAAATAGACCCTTACAGAAACAACAAAACCAACATTGGACGGCTCTCCTGGAGCATTTCTCCGACTGAAAAAAGTGATGGCCAAAGAGAAACTCAAATGATTGTTGACTATTTTAAGGAGAAAAACATCCAATTCAAAGACAAACTCTCAGAGGGTGAACCCTTCAATATATCAAAGATTCCTTCCCAAGAGGGAAAGCCTTTACAAGTAGAAATTGAATTTAAGAACATCTCTAAAACATGGAACCTGGCTGTTGAAGCTATTCACAAACTCAAATTTCAGGATTCTAAAAAGTTAGAAATCGCAAGACCGGTTTTAAAGGACTGGAACGAAGATCTTAAAGCTGTTAAAGGCATAGATGAAATACTCAAAAAAAGATATAACATCTACAATTCGGTTAATCAATTCAACAATATCGGCAAGCAAGCCCCTAAACAGCAGGTAAAAAACCAAGACCCTCTTATGGAGGAAATCTCAAAGGCAATGGATCGATCCAAAAGGATTAAGCTTTAAACCTGTTCTCCTTTTTTTGTTCACCGTCTTAATTTTTTCCCTTATGTTTGTAATGAATGATATTAATAAGATTTCACTAGATGCGGATTCTTTTGTCTTGTTTTTAATGGCGCATCGCTCTGTTATTCAACGAGAGATTGAAATATCATTGGCTGAAATCAAATCAGCCCCAATTGAAATGAAAAACTTTTTTCTTGAGAAATACAATCTATTTAAGGCTTTGGAGCTGTTTATTAAAACCAATAAAGTAAAATAATAGGCTATTTTGTAACCTTGACAATCTGGTTTTTTAAATGTAGTTTTGCCATCAAGTAAATAGCTTTTTTACGAAAGTTTTTACTTTTTGGTTTCCCCCGTGGTTTGGCTGCCACGGGGTTCCAAAATTATTTTTGTGTTCTTTTTTGGTAATTTTACAAAGTGATTAAATATTTTTCTATATTTGAAGAATGAAAAAATGCTTGTTTTGCCAGAAGCCATTGCCTTCTTACGCAACTTATAAACAGAAGTATTGCTCAAGGGAGCATATGTGGAGGATGAATAACCTTAAACGTAAGGGTTATTCGCTTGAAGAAATTCAAAAAATTGCACAAGAAGAAAAAAAGGGCTTCTGTCATTTTTGTAACAAGGAGATTGATGCCAGTAAGAAATTTTGCAGCCTTGAACATACCAACCTTTTCTATTATTACGAAAGCAAGGGTTATAGCCAGGATGAAATTTTTAAGGTAGCAAAGGATATTGAAAATAGAAAGGAATGTTTCTTATGCGGAGTTTCTTTAGAGAATATGCCTACGAAAGCCCGTTTTTGCTCAAAGAAGCATTATTCTTTCTATGCTTATTATAAGAATAAAGGGTTGACCGATAATACTATTCGTAGTATTTTTAAGGACAAGAACAAGTAAAATTTTGTACTTTTATGACATCAAAAGCCAATCAAAATATCGCAGCCAACGATCACAACGATATTAATGTAAACAAAAACCAAAAAGTAAAAACCTTTATGGACCTACTTGAACCCATTAGCCGTTCTTATCGAATTGATAAGAATATGGCTTTTAACATCGAAGACTTTTCGGAGAATGTGGCCCGATCCTTAGTCATTTATTTTTCTTTCTCTTACCAATCTAATTTCTTTGGTTTTGGAACTTTTGACCCGGAGGATTTCGGTCGGGTGATGGGTTATGATCTTTCTTATTTGCAAAGAAAGCATCCTAATCCTCTTCAGCTCAAAGGTCTTTCTAAAGAAGAAGTTGCGGCTTTAGAGGAAGATGAAAGAATGAATCCGCAAAATCGATTGTTTGATTCAATTCTGGAAAACGCTCTTTATTTTCTTACCGAACCAATACGGTTTAGAAAAGGTGGAAAGGTTGCTTACTGGCAGGATGGAAACCGATATTATTCTGAAATTGGTTCTTTCCAGTATCTTAAATCGGTTTCGTGTCAGTTTACACGTGGCAAGGGAGGAAAAGGAAAGGATAAGATCCTTTACAATTATACTGTTTCTGACGACTTTCTTTCTAATATGAATAACTTCTATCTTTCCGGGAGCATTCAAAGTCATGTTGCTTTGAGAAAAAATGGGCTTGATAATTTGTATTTCTACTTAAAAAATGTGCAAAATTCTATGCAAGCCAAGCTTGAAAATGAGAAGCTCTTAAATTTCGACGAATTGGTTTCTTTGGCCAACATTAGCCAAAATTATAATAAGGCCGATAAGAAGAAATATCTGAAGAAAGCTTTTAAAACGATTAATGATAAATCGGAAATGAAGTTTGATTTTGATTTTGTGGCCGGTGGTTCCTCCAGATGGAAGTATGTGCCTAAAATCACGTTTCATAACTCTTTTATTACGCAAGCAGATTTGGCCAAGTATCAGGAGACGCAAAAAAGAGTAATTCTCAGTCAGTGCCTTATTCATGAGTTTCGCTCGATGTTTCAGCAATTGCAACCGTCGAAATTTTATCATGCCAAAAGAATCGATAATTTTCTTTCCTGGCTTGTTTCTGATGCTCATCAGAAGGAGAAGCAGTTGGCATATGATAATGCTTATTTGAAGACTTATGGTTCTTTGAATCGTTATCATGAGGAAGGTAGAAGGACTTTCTTTTTTTCTTTGAAGGGGAAGGCGTCTTTACATGAAATCTTTCATTATACCCATGAATCTATTGATAAAGAGGTCAGGGAGGTTTATTACTATTAATTTGATATTTTTGCTTTATCAGGGTTACAAGAAAGGGTTCTCTTTTCTTAGTAGGTAGGGTTAGGGTTTGGCCGGTAAACATACCGGCCATTTTCTTTTTTGCATGTTTTGTTTTTTGGGGGCGTAATTTTTTGCTGAGACAAAAAACCATGCTCTTCGCTATATCTTTTTTCTCGTTCCTCGAAAAAAGGATGCCGCTGTGATCATTTTCCGATTTTTATTCTTCCCTGGAAAAATTCCCGGCCTGTGCCTTTAGCCGGTTCATTCAGATACCTTCATTCTTCAGTTCTCTTCATTCACCCGCTACCGGCACCATACGGCAAAAGTGGCTCTTTAATTCTTAAATCGCCACACTTGCTTTTTGGCCCTCCCGCTGCTTTTTTATCCAGCTTATTACAAATTCATCTGGGATAAGA
>Ga0123334_1001452_pt1 | contig 29541 bp, 24 predicted proteins | sample BiotimSIPDNA_FD_89706 | JGI IMG/M metagenome (GOLD analysis project Ga0123334, IMG submission 89706) | Anaerobic biogas reactor microbial communites from Washington, USA - Biogas_R1 time_0 SIP DNA | ecosystem: Engineered > Bioreactor > Anaerobic > Unclassified | place: Washington, USA...
GATTCCCGGGGGTATTAGCCAACGATCACATCGATTTAACCCTCAATAAAGGCGAAATTTTGGCACTGCTTGGAGAAAACGGCGCTGGAAAATCCACCCTGATGAATATCCTCTACGGGCTTTATCAACCAGACGAAGGCGAGATCTTTGTCAATGGTAAAAAGATTGTGATCAACTCTCCAACCGACGCGATTGCCCAGGGCATCGGGATGGTACATCAACATTTCATGCTCATCCCGGTCTTCACGGTAACTGAAAATGTCATGCTCGGTAATGAAACCGTTAAAAAGCTCGGCTTTTTAGATCGCGAAAAAGCTGCTCAAAAGATTACCGAAATATCTGACCGCTTCAACCTTGAAGTCGACCCGACTTATTACATTAGAGATATACCTGTGGGCGTTCAGCAGCGGGTCGAGATTATCAAACTGCTGTATCGGGATGCAGAAATCCTGATCTTTGATGAACCAACTGCTGTCCTTACACCCCAGGAGGCAGATGAGCTGTTTAAGATCATGCGCTTACTGGTAGAGCAGGGTAAATCGATCATCTTCATCACCCATAAATTACGTGAAGTTCTGGAAATCTCGGACAGAGTTATGGTGATCAGACGCGGAAAAATGGTGGGTGAGACCACCCCAGGTGAAGCTGATAAATCTTCGCTGGCGGCTATGATGGTGGGCAGGGAAGTTGAACTTGAAGTTGAAAAAAGCGAAAGCAAGCCTGGTGAAGTAGTTTGTACCATCGAAGACCTGATCGTGGTTGATAACCTGGATGAAATTCGCGTTGAAAATGTCTCATTGGATGTTCATGCTGGCGAAATTGTCGGAGTGGCAGGTGTTCAAGGTAACGGACAGACAGAGCTTGTCTATGCAATTACCGGGCTGCTTAAAAATGAGTCTGGCAAGGTGACCATATTAGGGCAGGAAACAACGAAATTCACTCCCCGCCAGATTACAGAGCTGGGAACTGCACATATACCGGAAGACCGTCAGCAAGATGGTTTGGTTCTGCCATTCACAGTTGCTGAAAACCTGGTTTTATGCACCTATTATCAGGAACCTTACTCCAAGGGAGTCTTATTGCAATATCCAGTGATTATGGAAAACGCAGAAAAACTGATCGGAGATTTTGACATCCGTACACCGAGCGCCGTCACGCCAGTTGGAACGCTTTCAGGCGGCAACCAACAAAAGGTGATTATTGCCCGGGAGCTTTCGCGACCGATTAAGTTCCTGGTAGCTTCCCAACCCACACGCGGTCTCGACGTTGGATCGATCGAATATATTCATAAACAAATTGTGAAAAAACGTGATGAGGGAGCTGGCGTTTTATTGGTATCACCCGAACTTGACGAAATTATGGAGCTTTCTGATCGCATTGCTGTCATGTATCGCGGGCAAATACTTGCCATAGTTCCCAACAAGGGCATCAGCAAGGAGTATATCGGGCTGCTGATGGCAGGCGTTATTCCTGAAGGTCCGGTTCCAACCGGAGAAGCAACCCCGGTTGAAGCCACTTTTTAGGGAGATGACTTATGAGCGAAGAAAAAAAAGATATTGGACAAGTTTTCCTCAATGAGGTCAATGGCGAAGCGCCCGTCGAAGAAAAGCAAAAGAAACCTTTTCTGGGCAAAGCAATCATTCCCCTGCTGGCAATACTGACCGGTTTGATCATAGGGGCTATCCTGATCGCTGCCACCAGTCAGTCTGTATGGGCAGCTTTCGGAGAATCTATTGGAAGCGGGTTTTCTCAGGCATGGAAAGAGATTATCACTGCTTATTCAGCACTGCTCACCGGCTCGCTCGGAGACCCTGGTCGCATAGTGAGGGCACTGGGTAGTGGTGAAGCCCGTCAAATTCGCCAGGCTGTTAACCCCATCCTGGAAAGCCTCGTGCAAGCGACCCCATACATTTTTGCCGGTCTGGCTGTCGCACTGGGTTTCCGCTCAGGGTTGTTCAACATTGGTGTTGAAGGTCAGCTCTTCATTGGGGCAGCCTGTGCCACTTATGTTGGTTACTCGATTACCGGACTGCCCGCCTACATCCACATGCCACTGGCATTTTTGGCTGGTGCGGCTGGAGGTGCCTTTTGGGCTTTTATTCCAGGCTTTCTCAAAGCGAAAACCGGTGGGCATGAGGTGATCAACACGATTATGATGAACTGGATTGCCTTCCGTCTCACGGAATGGCTGCTTTCAGGTCCGATGACGCGACCTGGCTCGGGTGGTTTGCCTCTCAGCCCAATCATCCAGGAAACAGCCAAGATCCCCCAGTTCTTTGCAAGTCCGATTCGCTTTCACATGGGCTTCTTTATTGCCCTTGCAATCGCATGGCTGGTATGGTGGCTGCTTTTCAAAACCACCTGGGGGCTTAACCTGCGTACAGTCGGCACCAACCCACGTGCAGCTCGGTATGCTGGTTTGAATACCGGAAAATCCATCATGCTCGCGATGACACTCTCAGGTGCTCTGGCAGGTATGGCAGGAGCGGTTCAAATTTTGGCAGTCAATCACAGCATGGCACTGGGACTTTCTTCCGGCTATGGTTTTGACAGTATCGCCCTGGCTTTGATCGGTAACAACCATCCCCTCGGTGTGATTTTATCTTCGCTTTTATTCGGAACGCTGCGTAACGGCGCTACCCGCATGATGGTGGTATCCGCTATACCAATCGATATCGTGGATGTCATTCAGGCGATTATTCTGATGTTTGTCGCCGCACCTGCAATTATTCGGTCAATTTATCGTCTTCGCAAACCAAAACAAGAGGAACCGCAGGTCTTCCTCAGCGGATGGGGAGGTCAATCATGACAACAACTTCCAACGTAATCCAGCATAAACGTATTCACGAAATTTCCCCCGCACGAAAATTAGGAATTGGGATAAGCGAAGTAGTGATCGCCGTTTTGATCTTTTTTGTCTTTGCACTGAACACTGCTGGAGACCTTACAACCCGTTTCGTGATGACTCCCGGTGGGATCACCCAAGGAACAATGCGTGATATTGTTTTACCTTCAAAGACAACCCTTTTCATCCTGGCAGTAATCGTGTTGGCGATCGGCATTTTTCAACTGATCAGAGGATTTGGCAAGCAGACCAACCTACTGGTGGGTGTTGCCGGAATCTGTTTTATGCTTGCCTTTTTGGTATGGCAGGCGGCAGGAATGTCACTCAACCTGGCAGGAATGCTTTCCAGCGCAGTGTTGCTGGCTGTGCCAATCACACTTGGTGCGTTTTCGGGTATTCTGGCTGAACGCAGCGGTATCATCAACATCTCAATTGAAGGAATGATGCTGATGGCATCGATGACCGCGGCTGTTGCCGGCAGTCTCAGCAAAAATGTATGGGTAGGTATGCTTGGTGGAATCGCCTCTGCGGTTTTGCTTGCGCTGATTTTGGGGGTCTTGTCTATCAAGTACAAAGTCAACCAGACAATCTCGGGAACGGTTATTAATATTTTCTCGACTGGCATGACAGGGTTTATCTCGCAAAAGTTTCTCCAGACAATCCCCGGATTAAACCAACCGGTAATGTTCTCACGTGTGCCACTGCCATTACTCGCAGACATACCTCTGATTGGTCCGATCCTCTTCAACCAGAACATTTTTGTTTATTTGATGATGATCATCCTTGTCGTTTTACAGCTGGCACTCTTTCAAACCCGCTGGGGGCTGCGTTTGCGCAGTGTTGGTGAACACCCCAAGGCTGCCGATACGCTTGGAATCAATGTGATCAGAACCCGCTATATGGGTGTGATTTTAAGCGGTGTAGTGGCAGGGATTGCCGGCACGTTTTTCACCCTGGGTTCTGTAGGCAGGTTTGACGAAGGGATGACGGCAGGCAAAGGCTTTATTGGTCTTGCTGCAATGATTTTTGGAAACTGGATGCCGGTTGGCTCGTTGGGTGCAGGTTTGTTGTTTGGCTTTGCGGACGCGATTGGTTCAAAGCTTTCCTTGCTCGGCAGCGTCATTCCACCGCAATTTATGGCGATGGCGCCATACCTGATCACTATGATCGTCCTGGCTGGCTTCATTGGCAAAGGGCAGGCTCCCGCTGCTGAGGGCGAGCCATACGAAAAAGAGTAAGATTTTATTGAGTGCATCGAAGAGGGCTTTTGGGCCCTCTTTTTCGTTAAAGCAGAGAGTAAGCGATTGTTGTTATCTCAGCCATCATGAACAGGCAACCAGGGCAGGAACTTCGCTGTGGTACACTTTTTTTGAACAATCAATCAATTAATGGAGCAGTTATGGACACAATCGTTGTGAATCACATCGCAAAAAGTTTTGGGGATACGAAGGCTGTCAAAGACGTTTCTTTCAGCGTTCGCCCTGGTGAAATATTTGGCTTGCTCGGACCAAACGGTTCAGGAAAAACCACCTCCATCCGCGTAATTCTTGACATCTATCAGCCCGATCACGGCACGATCCAGATTTTAGACGGCCCAATGAACGAAGAAAAGATGAACCACATTGGCTACCTGCCCGAGGAACGCGGTTTGTATCAGGATGTCGAGCTAACTCGCAATCTGACTTACCTGGCTACTCTCAAAAACATGAGCAAAGAAGACATCGAGCAGAAATTGCCGATATGGCTTGACCGTTTTGATCTTACAGAGCACGAAAAGAAAAAAACCAAAGAACTAAGCAAAGGGATGCAGCAAAAAGCTCAGCTAATAGCAGCTCTGATCCACGACCCGGAGATCATAATAATCGATGAACCATTCGCTGCACTCGACCCGGTTAACACACAGTTAGTGAAAGATCTGCTCGTCGAACTTCGGAACCAGGGTAAGACCATCATTATGTGTACCCACCAAATGAACCAGGTGGAAAAGCTTTGTGATCGCCTTGTGCTGATTGATCATGGTACGGTTCTGCTGGAAGGCAGTCTGAAAGCGGTGCAGACCCGTTTTGCAACCAACCAGGTGCTGATCCAAACAGATTCCGATCTTCCGGAAACCCTGCCCGGTGTGCAAAAAATCGAGGAGGAAGGGCTCTTCTATCGCCTGACCCCATCAGATGGAACCACATCCCGTGCAATACTGCAGCAACTGATTGAAGAGAAAATCAGTATGAATTCTTTCGAAATCGCCACGCCATCACTGGATGAGATCTTTATTAAAGTGGTTAAAGAAGGCAGGAACGGCAATGAAGAAAATAATTGATGTCGCAAAGTACGAATATACCCATCATGTAGCAAAACCCCGCTTCTGGATCACTTTGTTGGGTATGCCGCTTGGTTTTTTGTTGATCATGGCGCTGTCTGTATTCTTTAGTTTCCTGTCAGTTGATAAAGAGCCTGTTGGGTATATTGACCGAGCTGATCTGATCATTCAGCCCCAGCAAAAACCAGAAAAAATCGGGTTTCTTGAATTGTTCATCGAGCTGGTTCCTTATGATAACGAAGCAGCTGCGAGAGCCGATGCAGAACAAGGTCTGCTCCAGGGTTATTTTGTCATACCAGCTACCTATCAATCCACTTATTCAGTCACCTATTATGGTAACAGCCAGCCTTCAAGTGATGTCACAAGTGTGATCAACGATTTACTCCGGGAGAATTTATTGCTCCAGGAGCAAATTCCAAATTTAGCACGCATTGAGGCTGGAAGTCAGATTTCATTGGAATCACTTGATGGCAGCCAAAGTTCAGATGGAACGGGCTGGCACCGTTTGGTCGTGCCCATCGTGATTGGTATGCTCTACTTTATCCTTGTGATGAGCTGTGGTGGTTATCTGCTCCAGTCACTGGTAGAAGAAAAACAAAACCGCACGATGGAAATCATGATCACCTCGATGAGCCCCAACCAGCTTATGGCTGGAAAAATCATCGGCAACCTTGGGGTTGGGTTTACCCAGATTTTAGTCTGGCTGGTTATCCTGGGTATCGGTCTTCTGTTTTTCCACAACAGGTTACCTTTCCTATCCGATCTGAGCCTCTCCCCTGGTTACCTGGCGATCAGCCTGGCACTGCTTGTGCTCGGTTTTATCGTTGCTGCTGGTTTGCTGGCAACCATCGGAGCTGCCATGAGTACGATGGAAGAAGCGCAATCAATAAACAGTTTGATGGTTCTTCCGATAATGCTTCCGTTCTACTTTTTCCAAAGCTTTTTTTCTAACCCCAACGGTACCCTGCCGCGGGTTTTGAGCTATTTTCCGTTAAGTGCACCCTTCTCCCTCAGCCTGCGCATGGCGTTTGCCTCCATTCCCACCTGGGAGATCATCATGGTGTTTACCATTTTGGTCATTTCGGTTGGGCTGGTTTTTTGGCTTTCTGGTAAGGCATTTCGCCGGGGACTGCTTGAATATAACAAGAAACTTAAACTTCGTGACCTCCTGGTCAAGGAGGCAAATCATGGCTAATATGGCAAAAGTATTGAAATTCGAATTTCTAAATATTGTCACCAGGCGTTCATTCATCCTTATGCTAATCCTCGTTCCTCTGATTCCTGCAGTTTTGTTTTTTGTTCTCGGGCTGCTGAACGACCAGCAAACCCAAAGCATCGGACAGATATTTTCGAACGAAATTGCCAACCCGCTGCCAATCGGCGTTGTGGACGAGAGTGGTATCGTAGAAAATTTTCCGGATTGGCTGACAGGCGGAACCCTTGTTGAAGTAAAAGATGAAGCCACAGCCAGGCAGCAAACATCTGAAAACCAGCTTGAAGGTTACTTTATCATTTCCCCTGATTACCTCGAAAGTGGAAGGGTGACCTTAATTAAACCTGAAATTAATATGATTACAGAAATTACGCAACAGGGGGTGCTGGATGAGCTGATCAACTACAACCTGATGGGCAATGATCAACAGCTCTATTTGCGCTACACCAACCCGGTGACTTACAACTATGAATACCTCTCTCCGGAAACCGCAGACACCCGCGACCAGGATTCGCTTGCCACTTTCATCGTTCCATATGTGATCATGATCGTCTTCTACACAGTTATCCTGATGAGTTCAAGCATTATGATCAATGCGGTTGGCAAAGATAAAGAAAACAAGACCATCGAAATTATGCTCACTTCTATCAACCCAATGGACCTGTTTATGGGCAAACTTTTGGGTTATGGCGCAGCCAGTCTGCTGCAAATGGTTGTCTGGGGTGGCACTATAGTGTTAATTATGAATTTCGGAGGGCAAAGCCTTTCTTTCCTGCAAGGGTTCAGCCTGCCCAACCAGGTTATCTTCATGGGTATTCCTTATTTCATTCTGGGCTTCTTCCTTTACGGAAGCCTGATGGCAGGGATTGGCGCCTTGGCACCTAACCTGAGAGAAGGAAACAACTCTTCAGTTATCATAACGATGCCCTTGATTTTTCTCTTTTTGATCATCAACCAGCTGATCGGAAAACCGAATTCGTTCCTGTTCGTATTTTTGAGCATTTTTCCGCTGACTTCTTCGATAGCGATGATGACCAGGCTTGCAATTGGTTCGGTGTCGTTGTGGCAGCTTGCACTCTCTTTGTCAGTGTTGATTGCAACTGTATTTTTGATTGTTCGCGGTGTGTCGAACCTGTTCAGCTCACAAACGTTGATTAGTGGAGATAAGTTTAAGATGAAAACCTTCTTTAGAACGATATTTATCGGTCGGTGAAGGTTGTTAACCGTTTTTCTGAACTTCTGTTGCGGAACGAAGGTAGCCCGTAGTGAATTCCGGATGCAAACCACTTGTTGTCTTAACCTCGTTCAGAATGATCGGCACAGCAACCAGCATCATTTATAATGGAATGATCGAGGAAGCATGAAGAGGACAATCGCAATCATTTTCACTTTTGGTGTAACTGCCTTGCTTTCAGCCTGCACAAGCGCTCAGCCCAGCCCGACCCCCGTGGATCAGCTGGACCTGATCCGAACAGCTGCTGCGAGGACTGTCGAAGCGATGACCACTGAGATCGTTGCCACCGACCAGGCTGGTCAAACTGCGACAGCCATCTCTCTCCCCCTTTTCACTGACACGCCAGAACCAATGCTGTTACCTGAAGACCCAGCGGCACCGTCCGTGGAACCAAGCCCAACCAGCCTTGTCGCTAATACTCCCGAGCAAGGCAACCCTTGCAACCTGGCAGGTTATGTTACAGAAACGATTCCTGATGGCAGCTTGTTTACTCCTGGCAGTGCCTACACAAAAACCTGGACCCTTCGCAATGAAGGCAGCTGTACCTGGACTAAAGACTACGATGTGGTTTTTGTAGGTGGGTCTTCAATGAATACTCCTGCCAGCCAGGCACTGACCGAGAAAAATATTGCCCCGGGAGAATCTGTGACAATTTCAATGCCACTAACCGCGCCTTTATCTGCCGGTGCTTTTAGAGCTGAATTCAAACTCCGCAGCGCTGATGGTGTGATCTTTGCCTTCAAAAATATTGATCATACCTTCTGGATCGAGATCCAGGTGCGGGGCGATAGCATTAATCTGGCAGATTCCTTTTGCTCGGCTACCTGGACGAATGGCATCAGCACGCTCCCCTGCCCGGGTAGAGCAAGCGACAGCGGAGGATTTGTTTATTCTGATCCAGAACCGCTATTGGAAAATGGAGCGAGGGATGACGAGGCAGCACTGTGGTTGGGGCTTCGGAATGCAAACGACTCCTACCTGGAGGCGACATTCCCTGCCATGGTTATTCCATACAACGCCAGGTTCACGACAGTGTTGGGCTGCCTGCGTGGTAACATAGCTTGTGATGTTGAATTTAGCCTGCATTATCTCGATTCAAGCGGCAATTTGCAAGAGCTTGGAAAGTGGACAGAAAACCACAATGGTCAGATCCAGCCCGTCGTGGTCGATTTGAGCAGCTTTGGCGGCAGGCAGACAACGATCGTTTTGAGACTCAAAGCAAATGGCTCCCCTGCCGGAGATGTGGTTCATTTGTTGAAGCCAATGATCCAACCTTAACCTAAACTTGACAAATCAGGGCTCAACCTTGACAATTAAATGGATCAATAAAAAAGACACACCTTAAGGTAGGTGAAAAAATGAAGAATAGAATACACAAGGTTTTAATTTTAATCGGGCTAATCGCAATCCTGATTCTCGGTGCCTGCGCACCTAAACAAGACTCTTCAGAGGCAGATGCGCGAATGACCCAGGTAGCAGAAACTGTGGGCGCCCAGTTTACCAAAACAGCTATTGCCCGCCCAAGCGACACCCCTGTTCCGACCGCGACTAACATCCCAACCGCGACGTTAGCTCCGACAGCGATGCCAACTGTTGCTGTCCCCACCGCTGCTATCGGCACAACCCCGACGGGACCAGGTGTCCCGACTGTTCAACCAACAACGTCTGGCGGTGTCGACGCAGGTGTTTGGGCACGAAGCGACCCCCAGGATGGTACTAATATTACAGCTGGAGGCAAGTTTAACGTGGTTGTAACCTTGTTAAACACCGGAACAACAACATGGAACACCAATTATTACATTGAGATGACCGGCGGCGATAAGCTTGGCTTAACGCTGACAAAACTAAACATGCCGTATAACGTGCCACCTCAAATGAGCGTTCAGTTCACTCTTGAGTTTACCGCTCCCAGCACAGGTGGAACGGTAAAGAATAACTGGAATATCGTCAATCCAAACGATATCGCTTTTGGGGTATTTTGGTGTGAATACAACATTGTCATCCCATAATTTTGCAATGCTTGAAGAAAAAATCAAAGCCGAGGCATATGACCTCGGCTTTGTTGCAGTTGGGTTCTGTGAACCGGATACAGATATCGGCTACGCGCATTACCTTGCCTGGCTCGAGAGCGGAAGGCACGCCAGTATGGCTTACCTTGCAAGACCAGATTTGGTGAAACGGAGAGAATCCGCCCGTTCAATCCTGCCCGATTGCCAGACGGTGATCAGCCTCGCTTTCCCCTACCCGCCGCCAGACCAACAGCAACCCCTTGAAAAACAGGGTAGCATTGCTGCCTATGCCCTTTTCCGGGATTATCATCTTCAGTTAACTCAAAAGGCTGCGTTTCTTTCTGAGAAGATCGAAGAACTCGCCGGTGTACCAGTAAGATCCCAGGTTTGTGTGGATACCGCCCCCATCCTCGAAAAAGGCTACGCGCAGCAAGCAGGGTTGGGTTGGATAGGACGAAATTCGCTGTTGTTACACCCCGATTACGGTTCTTTTCTCTTCCTGGCTGAGGTCCTGGTTAACCTGCCCCTGAAGCCTGACTCTCCTTTTGAGCTCGATGGCTGCGGTAGCTGTCAGCGCTGTGTGCAAGCCTGCCCCACCCAGGCGATCATGCCCGATCGGAGCATTGATGCCCGACGCTGCCTGAGTTTTCTGACCATCGAAAACCGTTCCGAGATACCTTCTGAATTTCGCCGCGCTTCGGGCAACCGTGTCTTTGGCTGTGACACCTGTCAAAGTGTTTGCCCTTACAATGCCCGTTTGCCCAGGATAATTGCTCACCAGGAGTTTGAACGGGTGATAAGTGCCCATCCTGAGCTGGCAGCCAGCCTGGTTATAAAAAGCAATGAATTCTCAGATTATTACGGCAAAACGCCTGTCACAAGAGCGAAACTGCAGGGTTTTCGCAGGAATGCTGCCATCGCAATTGGCAATAGCAGTAAAAAAGACTTCGTTCCCCTCCTGGAAAAAGCCCTGGTTAGCGAATCCGACCCGATCGTTGCGGATGCCATCCAATGGGCGTTGAATGAGTTAAATTCTTAGAGAACAAACAACCGGTCTAAACGCCTGGCTGTTGTAGCACGGGGGAAAGCGTTCATCACAATTTTTCTATGGCATAATTAGCCTGTCGTTAAATAACCAAAGGAGCATTTATGCAAACTCTTCATATCATTTCTCATACCCATTGGGACCGCGAATGGTATAAAACCTTCCAACAATTTCGACTGCAGTTAGTGCATTTGGTTGACAATTTACTGACAATTGTGGAGAACGATCCTGACTATCAGCATTTTATGCTCGATGGGCAAACCATCGTCCTTGAAGATTATTTGCAAATCCGCATGGCAAACCTGCCTTTGTTACAAAAACACATCCAGGACAACCGAATTCTGATCGGACCATGGTACATCCTGCCCGATGAATACCTGGTTTCGCCCGAAGCCACCATTCGCAATTTGATGATCGGCAAACAAATTTGCTCACTTTTTGGCAAGCGTATGATGATCGGCTATATACCTGACCCATTTGGTCATATTGCTCAGCTGCCCCAGATATTTAACGGTTTCCATATGGACACAGCCTCCCTTTGGCGGGGAGTGCCAGTTGAATACCCGACCGTTTTCCATTGGCAAGCTCGTGATGGCAGTAGCGTCTTGCTGGCACACCTGTATGACAGCTATAGTAACATTGCCGCATGGCCAGCATCCGACCCCGACCAGAGCCTGATGGATCTTGATAAAGCGGTTGACAAGTTAGAGCCCCACAACCCAACTGATCATTTTTTGATGATGCGTGGTACTGATCATCTCGAACCACGACCTGAACTACCTGCTCATATTCGTTATTACAACGATAACCAGGCTTCAGAAAGACAAGCGGTCCACTCCACCCTTCCGGCGTATTTCGCTGCTCTGACAGAACAAATAGAGAAAGACAACATCCAATTACCAACATTGGTGGGTGAACTGCGCGATCCGCAAAAAGCCCACATGCTTCCCGGTGTGCTTTCTGCGCGAATGTGGATAAAACAACGAAATCACTTTTCTGAAACTTCACTGGAACGCTGGGTTGAACCCTTTTGTGCCTGGGCAGAACTGGTAAAACGCGACCAGGAGGCATTTCAGACGATCAAAGAGGTTGAAAAGTCCACCCGTCTGAACGATCCGGGTCCTGTCATTCATCAAGCCTGGAAGCTCTTAATTGCAAATCATCCTCACGATTCCATTTGCGGCTGCTCCATTGATGAAACTCATGCAGATATGGTCAGCCGATTTGACCAGGTTGACCAAATCTCAGAGATTCTCACCGAACAATCGTTGGCTGCGATCATTTCTGAAACAGATACAACCGGACCTGAACTTCCTGAAAAACAGGTCGCGGTGACCGTGTTTAACGCCGCTCCTTATCCAAAAACAGACCTGATATCGGTCTCGGTCGATTTGCCCTTTCAGGATGCCAATCTGTGCGTTTTTGACCAGGACGGTTTTGAAGTGCCCAGCAGTTTTGAGCTGGAGGAACGTGAATTAAAAGAATCCAATACCTACCCGATCAGCAGCCTGATGGGGTTGCTGACCGCAACCGGTGCGGAAGGGCACAACAACCAGACCTTGGTGCGAGCCAGCCTGGGGCAAGACCCTGATATGCAGACAATCAGTGCCGAATTCTCAAGCTATCTGCCAGCGGATTATGACAACCTGGGTGAAGTTTTCAACCAACTGATGGAGTTGATTAGCAAATCTGATCCCGATATGCTTGTAAGAGTCAAGGTTTTCAACGTTCCAACTGCCAGGCTTGCTTTCGTCGCGAATGAAGTTCCGGCTGCTGGTTATAAGACCTGGTGGGTGGCTGCCACACCTGAATCCGAACCTGTCGATCTGTTTGAGGACGAAGACGATGAAAGTAATGAAAGCATCAGTAACGATTTCTTCACCCTGACATTAACGGGAGAAGACGGCTCGTTTTCTCTTTTTGATAAACAAAACCAGGTCGAATACACAGATTTGAACACTTTTGTTGACCGGGGAGACCGCGGTGATGAATATAATTACACCCCTCCCGAAAACGACCTGGCTTGTAAACCAGTGCTCCAAAGCGTTGAAACCTTCAAAACTGATTTGGAAGAACTGATGATTCTTCGAATGAACATGCCTCTGCCGATCGGATTGACAACCGCGAGAGATAGCCGCAGTGGTGAGCTGGTTTCCTGCCTGCTTGACGTCGCTCTCTCGCTGACAAAAGGTGTTCCCAAGGTTGATGTGCAGGTAATTTTCGACAACCAGGCTTTGGACCATCGGCTGGAAGTGCGTTTCCCGACCGGATTAACTGTCGACCATGCTCGTTATGACAGCCATTTTCAAATTATTGAACGTCCGATCGATCTGCCTGCTCATGACCGCGGCTGGCAGGAACACCCCCGACCTGAAGTGCCCCAACGTGCATTTTGTGATGTGAGCATTGCAGACCATGGTCTGACCATCGCAAATCTGGGGCTCCCGGAGGTTGCCGTGATTCGCGATGACGAAGGTAAAGCAGTAGTCGCATTAACGCTTTTACGCTGTGTCGGCTGGCTCTCGAGAGATGACCTGTGGAATCGAAGAGGTCAGGCTGGACCTCCGCTGCCAACCCCTGGCGCGCAGGAATTAGCTACCTATATGTTTAATTACGCCATCATCCCCCACGGTCCGGACTTCTGGCAGGCGGTGCAACTGGCACAATCCTTCCAGAGCGAACTGGCAGCATATATCAGCCCGGTTAAGACTGGCAAGCTCGCGCCAACCAGCTCGATTTTCAATGTCACCCCAGCAGAGTTTATGGTTACCGCCGTCAAAGAAGCCGAAAATGAAAAAGGTTGGATTTTGAGAGGCGTAAACCTCGCAGATCACACCATTGACCTGAAACTAAAAGCTAAACTGCCCTTTCAGTCTGTATCTCTGGTGTATCTGGATGAAAGCCATCAGGCTGACATCGAAACGAATGCTGATGGAGATTTGAATTTCCCTGTGTCGGCACACAAAATCGTTAGCCTCTTTTTCAAGGTAAGGGACTGAAAAACCTGCAATGACCGGGCAGCCTGCTTTTCATATCGCTGATATTCCAATCTTTGGACAATTGATCCTCGCCCCGATGGATGGACTCTCAGACGCCAGTTTTCGCTGGATTACGCGGAAGCTGGGTTCTGCATATTCTGTTTCTGAGTTCATCAATACGCTTGATTATGCCAACCAAAAAAGTTACGAGAAAAAACGGCTGCTCTACCGGGAAGGAGAACGACCCTTTGCCGTGCAGCTGCTGGATAACGATGCCGTGAGGATGGCTGAGTGTGCTGCCCGTATTGAAGAGGATTTTCGTCCTGATATGATTGACATCAACATGGGCTGCTCTGCAAAAAGCGTGTGTGGTCGTGGGGCTGGCGTTGGTGTGATGCGCAACCCACAGTTGGTGCGGGATATCTTCCGGCTGGTAACGCAAGCTGTGAGCGTACCGGTTACAGCAAAATTGCGCCTGGGGTGGGACGAAACCAGCCACAATTTTATCGAGCTTTCTGAGCTGGCTGTGGAAAATGGTGCAAAACTAGTCGCACTGCATGGCCGCACGCAGAAAAATTCTTTCAACAAGCCAGCCCGCTGGGCGCCTATTGGCGAGCTAAAACGCAGGCTTACCGTTCCGGTCATTGGTAACGGCGATGTAAAGACGGTTACAGATGCAAAAAAAATGCTCGAAGAAACTGGTTGTGATGCCGTTATGGTCGGAAGAGCTGCCAAAGCCAACCCATGGATCTTCAGCTGGCGTGACCGTGCTGAAATACCGGTGCAGGAAGTCTGCCAGATGGCAAGATTCCAGCTTGAGGATATGATCAGGCTGCAGCCGGAACGAGGTGTGATGCCCTTCCGAAAGTATCTCAAGGCTTACCTGGACCCCTATGACCTGCCTCGACCAGAAATGAAGACACTCCTTACAACCGATGACCCGGATGTTTTGCTGGGTTTGATTGATAAAACTTTCTTAGCTCTCGGCGTGGAGGTTGACGCGCCTCAAATTATTGATTATTCAGAAATATACAGGTGATTAAATGGAAAATGATGTGGTTAGCAGTGTAGAAGTAGATGAAAAACAATACAAACGCAGCGTGAAGGCATGGACGATGTATGACTGGGCAAATTCTGCTTTTGCCACAACTGTGATGGGCGTGGTTTTGCCTACTTACTTTAGTGATTACATCGCGCAAGGTCCAGCCGTCCCGATTTGGGGTTATGCTGTGGCAATTGGCAGCCTGATTGCAGCATTGTTGAGCCCGATTTTAGGCGCCATCGCAGATTTTAAAGCCAGCAAAAAATTATTTATGGCTATTTTTGTGGCTTTAGGTGTGATCAGCACTGCTCTGTTGTGGTTTGTAGTCGAGCCCGCAGATCAGACTCTTTGCATCGTCCTTTACATCCTCGGTACGATCGGCTTCGCAGGCTCGTTGGTTTTTTATGACAGTTTGCTCCCGCATGTTGCCAGGGAAGACGAGATGGACCAGATTTCATCGCGCGGCTATGCCCTTGGTTACATCGGTGGCGGTCTGCTGCTGCTGATCAACGCAGCTATGATCTATGTTGGCCCAAATTTGCTGCCAAACATGCCCACAGAAGAAGCTACTGCTTTGATGATGCGCCTCAGCCTGGTTAGTGTAGCAATCTGGTGGGCAATTTTTTCAATCCCGATTTTCAAACAAGTCAGTGAACCACCTGCAAAGGGTGAGACCCATGAAATCGGGAAGAATGTGTTCACAATCGGTTTCAACCGAGTAGTTTCAGCCCTCAAGGGAATCCGCGGTTATAAAGACCTATTCTTGTTCATGCTGACATTTTTTGTCTATGCGAATGGAATTGGCACGATCATCACCATGGCAGCTGCCTACGCATCTGACCTTGAATTTGGTGTTCTGACCATCCTGGGTACATTTTTGATGGTCCAGTTTGTGGCTGCGCCATTTTCGATCTTGTTTGGAAAACTTGCTGAAAAAATGGGCAATAAGAAAGCTATCAGCCTGTCACTGCTTATTTATGCATTTATCGCTGTGTTTGGCTTTTTCATGAAAGAAGAATGGCATATGTTCGTACTGGGTTTTGGGGTTGCCATGGTTCAGGGCGGCAGCCAGGCTCTTAGCCGTTCGTTGATTGGCAAGATGATGCCAAAAAGTAAGAGTGCTGAGTTTTATGGCTTCTTCAGTGTCTCAGAGAAATTTAACACCGTGGTTGGACCAGCATTGATGGCGTTTATCACCGCCCGCACAGGTGATCCGCGACTTGGGATCGTCTCTTTGGTGGTGTTTTTCGTGGCAGGAATCATCATGCTCCGTTTTGTGAACGTCGAACGCGGCATCGCCCAGGCTCAAGCTGTGGATGCGGAGATGGTGGAGCTGTAGGTTAATTATTGCACATATCGCTTTCTGAAGTACCCTTATTTCAAGTTAACTTCTTAACTTGAAATAAGGATTGTATTTTTGTGTTTTTATTTCAAATTTGAGGGTTTTTTTGAAATAAAGGAAGTGACAGGGAAGGGTTAAGGATGTGAGCATTGTGACATTGATCTCTCTGTACGGGCGGGTTCAGAACGCGAGCTTTGTAACCTCAACCAATCCGACAAGGCGATCGTGTCAAAGGGAACGTGGTCATTATGCTGGGAGCGAAGCGAGCAGTACTTGTCCTGTTCCGTTTCCCGGTATTTGGTTTGAATTTGCGGAAGGGGTCATACCTTGCTGTGCTGGCACAGGGTCCTTTCCATTGGGATGGTCATTGCGAACCGTTTTGCCGTTATGCCTTGATGGTTGGGGGATAGACTCTGATCGGCAAAACGGTGTGGCAATCTGTAGTTCATTGGTATGGACAAAGGATTAAAGGCGGACTGCCACGCCCCCTTATTGTGAATCAAAAGTTCCTGCCATTCGTGTAACGGGGGCTCGCAGTGACGGTCGATTAACCCCGGCTAATTATGGGCTTTTGGGGGCGGGTTCAGTACGCGAGCTTTGTAACCTCAACCAATCCGTCAAACCCGCCCTCATTGAGGCAAATATTCATTCCGGTTTGAAATCAATTCTGTTGTTCCTGGGGAGGGCGGGTCTGGCTGGGTCAGGAGATATTTGCGCTCGTCATTGGGACCCGCCCGTACAGCTGCTCATCAGATTAGCCCGCACAGCTGCTCATCATACCCGCCCGTATGGTATTGATGTATTATGAAACTTGCTGATAGACAATTGACATCCTCTTTTTTTCCAAAATCTACTATAATTGCAGTTCGTGAAGTTATCATAACCCCCAGGAGATGTAGTAAATAAATGAAGAGTTTTCGTGTTGCTGTTTTGGCAAATCTAAAAGAAAATGCGCCTGTGTTTGACGGCATAAGTGGAGATCAGTGGGATGACCTCGATTCCGAGTCGACCATTCTCTCGTTGGTGAATGCAATCCGTGAAGGCGGACATGAAGCTGAGTTCCTTGAAGCGGATAACAGCATCATCGACACGGTCCGTCAATACAAACCTGACATCTGTTTCAACATCGCAGAAAGCCATTTTGGCGACTCTCGCGAAGCACAGATCCCTGCTATCCTTGAAAAGCTGCAGATCCCCTATACCGGATCAAAAATCCTGACCCTGGCACTCACCCTCGACAAGCCAATGACCAAACGCATCCTGGCATGGCATAACCTGTCCACGCCTGAGTTTCAGAGTTTTGAGCGTGTGGATGAACCGTTGGACCCTGGCATGCAGTTTCCTTTATTCATCAAGCCCAGCCGCGAAGGCACAGGTATGGGCATCAGCTATCAATCGATCTTACATAACGAAGATGAATTACGTACACAACTAAAATACATCCTGAATAAGTACAAACAAAGTGCCCTGGTGGAACGCTATATCGAAGGGCGTGAGGTGACCGTCGGACTGGTTGGCAACCTGATTGGTCCGGTGGCTCGACGCATCCCAAAAGATGAAAACGCCCATCGCATTCAGGCAGGTTTACACTTTTTGCCTCCGATGGAAGTAAACCTGGAGCCCTGGATTGAGGCAGGCAGGGTTTATGGCAATGATCTGAAAACCGCCCACGCTGCTGACCTCGAATATCTTTGCCCCGCTCCGCTGGATGAAGACCTCGTTGATGAGTTAAACTGGCTTGCAGCCGCCGTTTTTCGCGTGACTGGCGCGCTGGATGTCTCGCGGATCGATTTTCGCCTGGATGTTAACAACAACTTCAAACCTTACATCCTCGAGATCAACCCGCTGCCCGGCTTGATGCCAAAACTTTCTGATATTGTCATCGAAGCAGAAGCCGATTCAATCAGCCATACTGAATTGGTAAACATGATTTTAAACACCGCCCTTAACCGCTACGGTATGATATAAACAAACCATGAATATCAATATCAGATTATTCACCCTTTCCGATTACCCCGATCTGTTCGATTTGTGGAACAGTCTACCAGGTTTCAAGCAAGGGCTGCGCAGCATGGACGACAGCGAAGAAGGTATCGCCAGGTTTTTAAAGCGCAACCCGAAAAGCTGTTTTGTAGCTGAAGAAAACGGAAAGATCATCGGTGGGATTTTGGCAGGGCACGATGGCAGACGTGGTTACATTTATCACGCCCTGGTTCACCCTGACTACCAAAAGAAGGGAATCGGCAAACTTCTGGCTGACAGTGCCTGTGAAGCCCTGAAAGCCGAAGGCATCACCAAAGCCGGCATGTTGGTTTTTGCGACCAACGAACAGGGCAATGCTTTTTGGGAAAGCCATGGCTGGCAATCGCGCCCAGACCTGGTCTACCGAAATAAATCGCTCGATGACAATAATCTATAGCCATGCAAGCCAACTTTCGCCCTGCTGAAACAAACGACATACCCCTGTTAGCCAAAACCCGGCTGGATTTTTTGCGAGCTCTTGGTCAGAGTGTGCCGGATGAGGCATATGCCGCTGCCCAGCAGCAAATTGAAGCTTTTCTGCAGGAACGCTTGAACAAGCAGATTTTTGCCTGGTTGGCGTTCGTTGAAGAAGAACCCGTTTCTGTTGGTTTCCTCCAAATCTACAACGTGATGTACCATCCAAGATCGCATACCGGACGATACGGGCGCATTATCAACATGCTTACCTTACCAGAGTACCGGCATCAAGGGCTTGCCCGCGGAATTATGGAACGGCTGATTGCGCTGGCGAATGAACTTAAGCTCGATTTTATTGATCTGGATGCCTCACCTGACGGTCGCCATCTCTATGAGTCTCTGGGATTTGTGGAGCAGCACCCCATCCATCCCCCAATGTCCCTGGATTTGTAAACACACCCAAACTTAATTTAATCATTCAAAAAAGTTGAGCCAGATGTTCTGGCAGGAATAATGCAACCTTTTGTTTGTTCTGATGCGTTTGGAAATTGGAGGTGCGCCATGTCTTTCGCAGAAGTCAAAATTTTCCAGGTCCTTCCGGATAAAGTTGAAACATTCGATAACCATTGTGGAGCGACATTTGGGGGAGGGCAAGATGACTGAAATGGCTTATTGCGGCTTGAATTGCGAGGAATGTCCGGTTTTTCAAGCCACTCAAAATCGGGACGAAGTGTATAAACGCTGGCTGGCTGCAGAATATTCCAGCCAGGAGCTGTTTTTTACTACCAGGGATATGACCTGTCATGGTTGTAAGACGCCACAGCGCCTGGAATCGCGCATGTGCCAGGGCTGCCAGATTCGGGATTGCGCATCAAAACAAATGGTGAAGAATTGTGCCCACTGCATCCAATACCCCTGCCTGTTGATCCAACGATTTGTTTCCACTGAAACCGATGCGCGCACAAAATTGGAGCTGGAAAGAAAACTGGTTAGTTATCAGGGAATCGCTCTTCCATCTTAGCTAACTTTCATCGCGGTTCGATTACAATTTGTCCATAATGACTGAAAAACTGATAGTTGATCTCAGCGTTTTGCAGCCCTCTCAGCTTCATATTTCCGCTGCCCGTCTGAGAGATATTCTGACCTGGCTTGAAAATGAAGTGTTATCCTCTCTCCCACCTTTACCGGTGAAGATTCTAAACAATCGCATGGTATTAACCGATGGGCATCACCGCGCATTGGCTATGCATCTGTTTGGGCTAAGCCAGGTGGCTATTGAGATGGATGAAGATGACCTCGACTGGGAAGCCTACGAGATGTGTGTTAGCTGGTGTTTGGATGAAGGGATTTCCTCTGTCAAACATCTCGAAAACCGGATTGTAAATGAAGCAGACTTCCATCTGCTTTGGAATATACGCTGCGATAATCTGCACGCTGACCTGGAGAAAAAACGATGCGCATCGGGTTGATTGCTGAAGGCTTTATCAATAACGATCTGGATCACAACTTTGGGCTGATGTCCTCCTGGCTAACAAGGTGTGCCGGTTTGAAATACGATTTGCTGTGCTTTGGCGAGTCTTTTGCCCAGGGTTTTGACGCACTCACATGGCAGCCTGAACGAGATGTCGAAATAGCTCTGCTGCAAAACAACTCACATATTCAAAAATTATCTGAAACCGCACATGCTTGCCAAACCGGAATCGGGTTCGGTTATATTGAGCGTGAGGAAAAATATTTCTTTAGCAGTTACATGGTGATCTCAAATCAGGGCAAACAGCTGATCAATTTTCGACGTGTCTCACCTGGCTGGAAAGAACGTGTTTCCGACCCGGACATCTGCCTGGAGGGCAATGCTTTCGGATCCTTTCATTTGGAAGGAAAGAACATCGGAATCGCAATTTGCGGTGATTTGTGGCATGACGAGCTGTTGGAAAAATTTTGTGAACAAGAAACAGACCTGTTGCTTTGGCCGTTGTATATTAATTATTCACCTGAAGATTGGTTTGGAGGGGAAAGAGAAGAATATGCAAAGCGTGTCGCTGCATTAAATCGCCCGATTTTAATGATAAACAGTCTGTCAGACGCTCCTGAAAAAGCTTATGGCGGTGCTTATGTTTTTGAGAATGGGATAGTGAAACAAGAATTAGCTTTGGGTCAAAGTGGAATCCTAACGGTTACGATTTAATAATGCAGAGGCAAGTTTTCATCTACCTGGACTAAATCGATTGAGAAATTTCGGTATACAAAACGAGGCTGACTTTTGCCAGCCTCGTTCTTATTGTTATAAACTAATTCCGTCGGGGGCGGCGGTCGCCTCCGCTGGAACGCCGGTTGCCGTCAGTTCGGCGATCACCACCAGAGCGCTGACCACCAGAACGGCTGCCGCCAGATTTGCGCGGGCTGTCGTGCTCGCGGGCTTCTTCTGCGGTCCAGCCTTCCAGCAAAGCCTTGCGTGAAAGCCGGATCTTACCTTCGGGGGAAATATCAATGACCATAACAGTCAGTTCATCACCTACATTGACCACATCTTCAACTTTTTCGACACGCTCTGACGAAAGTTGAGAAACATGAACCATTCCGTCAAGACCGGGCAGAATCTCGATGAATGCACCAAAATCGGTAACACGGACACATTTTCCGGTATAAATCTTGCCGATTTCAGCGGTTTCGGTCAGTGCCAGAATCCGGTCGCGGGCTTCTTCAAAACCAACCCCGCTGGTTGAAGCAATAAAAACAGTGCCATCATCATCGATGTCGATTTTGGTATTGGTCTCTTCCTGCAGGGCACGGATATTTTTTCCGCCGGGTCCGATAATCGCACCGATTTTGTCCATCGGCACTTTGATCGATTCAATCCGGGGAACGTGGGATTTCAGGCTCGAACGGGGAGCGTCGATTTCCTCAAGCATCTTATCAAGGATGTAGAAGCGGGCATCCTGTGCCCGGCTGAGAGCTTCTGCCATAATTTCGGAGGTGATACCGCTGATTTTGATATCCATCTGCAGAGCGGTGATGCCATTGCGGGTACCAGCCACCTTGAAGTCCATATCGCCAAGGTGATCTTCTGTGCCGAGGATGTCAGTCAGAATGACATGTTTGTCGCCTTCCTTAACCAAGCCCATCGCCACACCGGAAACCGGGGCAGTAATCGGGACGCCTGCATCCATCAATGCCAGCGTGGAGCCGCAAACAGATGCCATCGAAGATGACCCGTTTGAAGCCATCACTTCTGACACCAGGCGCAGCGTGTAGGGAAAGCTTTTCTGATCGGGAATTACAGGCTCGAGGGCTCGTTCAGCCAATGCGCCATGCCCAATCTCGCGGCGGCTCTGACCACCCACACGGCGGGTTTCACCGGTTGAGAAGGGAGGAAAATTGTAATGGTGCATATAGCGCTTCGAGTCCATCCCATTGAGATTATCCAGCTCCTGGGCTTCTTTGGGGGTACCAAAAGTCACGGTTGTCAACACCTGGGTTTCACCGCGGGTAAACAAACCCGAACCGTGCGAGCGGGGGGAAATATCAACCTCAGCATAAATTTCCCGAACTTCAAAAACCTTGCGGTTGTCAGGTCGTTTGCCTTCGTTAAGAATACGGCTGCGGACGATTTGTTTTTCTGCTTCGTCGAATGCAGCTTTCAGACTGGCAGTCCGTTCTGGAGTCAGATCTTCGCCAGATGCCATCTCTTCGATAAAAGCAGCTTTTATGGTGTCGATTCCACCATAAAGATTTTCTTTGCTGTAGGACTGGTCAAGCAGGTTTGTCACCCGGTCTTGAATGCTATTTCGGGCAGTTTCAATCAGGGCAGGCTCCAGAACGTCAAATTTGACTTCGCGTTTCGGCTTGCCGAGCTCAGCAGCCATTTGCTCTTGAATAGCGATAATCGGCTGGATGGATTCATGTGCCAGCTGGAGCGCTTCGACCATCAAAATCTCGGTCACTTCGTTTGCTCCGGCTTCAACCATGAGGATGGCTTCTTTGGTGCCGGCAACCCGCAGGTCAAGGCTCGATTCAGCCATTTCGGAAATGGAGGGGTTGACCACAAGGGTTCCGTTGATAAAGCCAATCCGAACTGCGCCAACGGGTCCGCCGAAGGGAATATCAGAGATCATCAAGGCAGCCGAAGCGGCATTGATTGCCAGCATATCCAGGGCGTTTTCTTCGTCAGCTGATAGTGACATCAGGATGACCTGCACTTCATTCCGCATTCCCTCGGGGAATAACGGGCGCAGTGGGCGGTCGGTAAGGCGTGCGATCAGTGTTGCGTCGGTTGAAGGGCGACCTTCACGACGGAAAAAGGAACCGGGGATTTTACCGCCGGCATACATCCGCTCTTCGTAAGAGACGGTCAGGGGGAAGAAGTCGGTGCCTTCGCGGGCTTCGCCCAGGGTAGCAGCAGCAAACATCATGCTGTCGCCTTGCCTGAGGATCACTGATCCACCAGCCAATCTTGCGATTCGACCGGTTTCGAAGCTGACTTCTTTGTTTCCAAGCAATGTGGAATAATACTTAGCTTCAGGTTTCATATTGTCCTTTCGACTGTTGCCAGATCAGGGACTGAAAACCGCCGATCAAAGCTTTGATCAACACTTTTCAATACCCGTCTGGCTTATGTTAATCCGTGAAAAACTTTTCTCCAGTGTTGAAGAAAAGTTAATCCGGTGTGTTACTGAATTCAGAAATTATTTTCTGCGGATGCTCAGCGATTCCGTGATCGCCAGGAAGCTTTCGTAGTCTTTTTGACGCAGATAAGCTAACAGACGACGGCGCTGACCAACCAGCTTGAGCAAACCGCGGCGTGAACTCTCGTCGTGTTTATTTGCCCGAAGGTGATCGGTTAATTGAGAAATCCTTTTTGAAAGCAAAGCGATTTGTACTTCCGGAGAACCGGTATCGCCTGATTTGGTGGCGTACTTTTCGATAATTTCAGTTTTTTCAGTTTTTGTTAATGCCATGACGTATGCTCCTATACATATTTTTTATTGCAGGTCTCCCAGATTGCAGCCTCATATATTGGACCACGCACCGGACCAGTCATTGAGAGGAATTATAACAGGATTCATCTTGAGCGCAAGCAAAAAGATACACAAGTGTTTTTAAAATATTTTTCGGTCTCGGCATTGCTCTCAGCATTTATCGTAAACAATGATTGTGCATAGGGTAAGGTTGTTTAACCGGTCAGCATTATTGAACATGAATTAGCGATATTTGCAGCACCTGGGGTAAGGGCGCGGTTTCTCTTCCCTGCTTACGCTGCGTATGGGCTCCTTTTTCCCATCAGCTGCATCCAGGGTTTTACCACTAATACCACCTTTTTTTGATGGTGCATGTATGGATTCTGGTGGTAAAACCGCCATCAAATACGCCAGGATGGTAATCAGAATTGTGGGAAGTGCATCCCTTTGCGCAGATGGTTTGGGAGTTTTTACCCTTTTTGCAGTTTTTGCAGCGTTTTTTGATAGTGCAAAAAGCCCTTTTGAGTGCAAAAACCCTTTTTGTTAATGTGCTAACGCCGCCACCGCCAGGCGTACCATCATATTATAGCACACGCGTTCTATTCACGAAAGGGGTTGGGCACTCCACCAGGAAGGTTCATATTGACGAGGGGATGTCATCCTGAGCATAGCGAAGGATCCAGAAGGGGAAATTGGAGAGAATGACTTACTAAATCTCTTGAAATCCGATGCTCTTTAAGTAATCAAACACCGGGTCGTAATACTCAGCTTTTCGGGTAGGATCCTCGGCATCGCCATTAGGCACAACAATGACCATGCCTTGTCGAGCCCGAGTCAACAACACCCGATAAGCGTTTTTTAGATACTTTTGTCGCTCAGGCTTATTGATATTTTTCCATTTATCACCTGTAAACGACTTATAAATCCAACCGTTCGGACCCATGCGAAAATCGCCATCCCAAACCACGCAAGCCCAATCCACTTCTAATCCCTGCACCTGAAATTCAGTCGCAGCATCCTCAAGATAATAGGAAGAACGTATATCTTCCTTTCCATCCAAAAACCAATGGATCGGGTCGATTTCAGCGCGGATATCAATAGCCAACGGCTTTAGACGAATAGCTTGCGAAGAAACCAACATACCATAACGCTCATTGCCCCGTGCTTTCTGCTTGAGCCATCTTTTGGCAGTTTGGATATCTCGAGTAATACAAATAGGGTAAGCCTTTTCAATTTCTTTTTGAGTTTGCTCCGCTTGAACTACATCGACGTCAAGCACTTGCTTAATCAATAATGAAACCTTTTCACTGCGGAAGGAGCGCATAGATACTGCCAGGTGTAAGCCCTCACACTCATGCAGGCGACTGCGATCTTTAAAATTATTCAGAACCTGCAATGCGCTATATTCGCTATCTTTGAGCTGAGGTGGAAAGTAAATGTGCCAATCTGGGAAACTCAACGTAATTGCTTCAATCCAAGCTCCAATCCCTGTTTCCCCTGTATTAATTTCTTGCCCACCACCAACCAAGCAAACAATGGTAGCCCAGTCATGGTGTCGATCAAGACAAGAAATCAAAAATTCTGGCTCGGATTGTTTGAAATCAGGAATATTTTTCTTGCGAATCATAAAATTGGCTGTTTGTCGTAAATCCCAAGCTCGTTGCGCTTCATCAAACAAGGCGACATGCTCTATTGGTGGCTGCTTAAGGTCTACTAAACACTCATCTCTGAAATTATGCACGTTTTGAATGAATAGTTTTACTTCTCTACGGGCTTCGCCAAGTTTGATACATTGCCCCTTCTCCGCTCCGGTTTTGACTCGGTTTCGTGCTAATGCCTCTCGCAAGACTGCAACAAGGGGTCCGTTTCCTGAGAGAAATACGCTATATAGGTCATTTTCTTGATCAATGTTTTCAGTGGCGATATCCAGACCTACCAGAGTCTTACCAGCTCCTGGCACCCCAGTAACAAAACAGATGGATTTTTGTTGGTTTTGTTTCGAACTGAATATGATTTGGTTAATCTGTGCGGATGTTTCCGTTAAGTTGATCGCGTCTGCGTCTTTGCGTGTAATGTCTTCAACCGAATGTCCTGCGTAAAGTGCCTGAGCTGCTTCAATAATTGTTGGGGTCGGTTGGTAAGCCCCAGCTTCCCATTCCTCTGGGTCAATGCTGTCTCCATCGCAGAAATTCAGCACATTCTCGATGACTGATCTGAGTCCTGATGCGTTAGTGCGAATGGGAAAAAGCACATTATCATTATGGCTTGTAGTTTGCACAAAGGCACTTTGAGATGGCGCATTGGTAGCAATGACGATAGGAGCAATGAATGGTTTGTGGCTTGTTTCATGGAAGTTCTTTAGGTCAATTGCGTAATCCCACACTTGATCGACATCTGCCGCATTGAAAACAGACTCGCCAACCTTGAATTCAAGCACAAAGACAACCGATTTTATTATTAAGACAACATCGATGCGTTTGCCCATACGTGGAATATCGAACTCAAAATAAATCTTCCCCTCAAACCCAGGCAAAACATTTTTCAGGATATTTATTTCTCGTTCCCAAGCAAATTTTTGGCTTGGTTCATCAGGGAAAGGTGAGGCAAGCGCAAGTCGCCCAATGATATCCTCTGGCGAAAGGGTTAAGAAGGTCGAGTAATCAGTTCCAAAGAAGCAGCGAGGCATGATGTGTCCCGAGCTAATTATAAGCGCAGTAAGGAGAAATATGACTCAATTGGCTACTCCACCGAAAAAGCTCAAATTACCTTGTGGCTGTCATCCTGAGGGACGAAGGATCTTAACCTGCATAAGACAAGATTCTTCACTCCGTTCAGAATGACAGATTCAGAGGAGTGGACCTCATGACCTGAGGTATGGCTGTGCACCTGTGCCCGTACGGCTGGGCTTTAGTCCAGCCGCTGAGTCAGCCTGATATAGCCTTGGCGGAAGGAGCATACCTTACTGCGTAGGCACAAGGCCCCTTCCGTACGAGCTGACCCGCACAATGACGGTAAGAGGTTTTGTCATCCTGAGGAACGAAGGATCTTAACATGCCGAGGGCAAGATTCTTCGCTGCGCTCAGAATGACAGATTAAAGGCAGTTTGCTTCGCTGCGCTCGCGATGACGGGACTGCTGATAGCTGAAAGATGGCTAAACACCCCACCCCCTGCCCCCTCCGAGGAGGGGGTGAGGGTTTTGTCATCCTGAGGAACGAAGGATCTTTACCTATCAAAGACAAGATTCTTCGCTGCGCTCAGAATGACAGATTAAAGGCAGATTGCCCCATCCGCTGCGCTTCTGGGGCAGGCCACGCTTCGCTCGCGATGACGGGGCAACTATGCTTTCGGGGCAGGCAGGTGGTTGACAGGGAATAGGGAATAGCCGTAGGGCGGAATGAGGTGAGTGCGGGTCTTGGATATTGCGATGGTTTTGTTCCCACCTCACTCCGCCGTCTGTGTTATTGGCTTAGCCGTCGGAGTGAGAGCGAGACAAGATTCTCGTTTTCCAAGATTCGTGAGCGCTCTCATTCCGACCTACAATCTGATAGGCTGCGCTCGCGATGACAGATCCAGGTCGCAAGGGCGGTAATATGTGCTGTTTTCTATATTTACGTGCAATTTTCATGTGCCAGAAGTTCCAGAAAAGTCAAAAACTGATGTTACAATAGACAGGCATTCATGCCCTACTCTCACTTCACGGGGCTAAAAACACACAAGGAGATTGAATGACTGAGGAAAACCCCCGCATTGAAAAATTGAAGGCTTTGCGTGCCGCGTCCAAATTAGGTGGTGGACAAGACCGCATCGACAAACAGCACGCCAAAGGCAGCCTGACTGCCCGCGAACGCATCGACCTGCTGCTGGACAAAGGCACTTTCCGTGAAATCGGTGCCCTGACCACCGGTCTCAACGACCCGGAGGGCAATTCTGGCTTTGGTGACGGTGTCGTCACCGGATATGGACAGGTAGACGGACGAACCGTCTATGTCTACGCCCAGGATTTCACTTTCCAGGGCGGCTCGCTTGGCAAGGTTCAGGCAGACAAGATTTGCCGCGTGATGGACCTGGCAGTCAAAACCGGCTCACCGATCATCGGTATGATCGACTCTGGCGGTGCGCGCATCCAGGAAGGCGTCTACAGCCTGGGCGGATACGCTGAGATCTTCCGCCGAAACGCAATTTATTCCGGCGTGGTGCCCCAGATCAGCCTGATCATGGGTCCGTGTGCCGGCGGCGCTTCTTACTCTCCTGCGGTGACCGACCTGGTTATCATGGTGCGCAAGCAATCTTATATGTTCCTGACCGGTCCGGCTGTTATCAAGACTGTTACGGGCGAAGAGGTCGATTCAGAATCCCTCGGTGGTGCTGATGTACATTTGACCGTAAGCGGCAACTGCCAGTTGGTCGGCGATAACGAACAAGAAGCGATCGCCCTGGCTCGCCAGGCGCTTTCTTACCTGCCTTCTAACAACATCGAACAGGCTCCGCTCGCACAAACCAGCGATCCGGTCAACCGCCGTAGCGAAGTTTTGAACACCCTGGTACCGGAAGATCCGAGCACTTCCTATAGCTTGCAGGACGCGATCAACGCCATCATGGACAAGGGCTCGTTCCTCGAGATCCAGGCAGGTTATGCCCCCAACGCAATCGTCGGGTTGGCAAGGTTGGCTGGACGTCCGGTGGGCGTGGTTTCACAAGAACCGGCGATGATGGCTGGCGTGATGGACATCAATTCAGCTGATAAGATCAGCCGGCTGGTTCGCATGTGTGACGCATTCAATCTGCCTATTGTTACTTTTGTTGATTCTCCCGGCTTTTTGCCCGGTGTACATCAGGAACACGGCGGTGTGATCCGCCATGGTGCCAAGGTGCTCTTCGCTTATGCTGAAGCGACGGTGCCAAAAGTCAGCGTGGTCACCCGCAAGGCTTATGGCGGCGCTTATGTGGTCATGAGCAGCAAATATCTGGGAACGGATATCACTTATGCCTGGCCCTCCGCTGAAATCGCCGTGATGGGCGCTGAAGGTGCTGCAAACATCCTGTATGGTCGCCAGATCAAAGATGCTGAAGACCCACAGGCTGAACGTGAACGCCTGACTGCTCAATACCAGGAAGATTACCTCAACCCTTACGCGGCAGCCAAAGCTGGATACATTGACGAGGTCATCGAACCAGCAGAAACCCGCCAGAAACTGATCGAAGCTTTGCAGGCACTTGAAAACAAGGTCGAAATGAACCCTGCCCGCAAGCATGGCAACATGCCGGTATAGGCGGGGCTATGTCAATATTAAATCAAGGCTTATTGATCACCGTATTCGGTATGGCGTTGGTTTTCGTGATGATTCTGGCGCTTTGGGGCATCATGGTTTTGCTGGTGAAGCTCACCAACAAACCCGAACCCGAAGAAGAAGTAGAACCAATCGATGAATCAGCCATTACCGAACCAGCACCAGCAATCGATCAGCAAGGCGCATTGGCTGCTGCTATCGCAGTTGCATATGCGCTAAAAAGCCAGGAGACCTCTTCTGCATACGCTCCACGCCCTGACGCGGGCGAAAGCAAAGAAAACCCCTGGTTGACAGCTGGCAGAACCCAACAACTTTACTCAAACACCATCAGAGGACGGAACCGATGAAAGTAAATCTCACCATTGAAGGAAAGCAATACCAGGTAACCCTGAATGATTTGAACGCCAGACCGATCATCGCTGAGGTAGATGGGCAATATTATGAAGTTTGGCCTGAAGACGAGCAAGCCTCGACCCCCACTGCACCCTCCAAAGCTCACGAGCCTGCCGCTGTCGAAGCAGCAGCACCCGCACCAGCTGTGGTTGGTAGTCAGACCATCAACGCACCCCTGCCGGGCGTGATCATTTCTGTTGAAGTGAAAGAAGGTCAGAAGGTTAGCAAAGGTCAGGAACTCTACGTTCTGGAAGCAATGAAAATGAAAAATTCGATCATGGCTGACCGTAGTGGCACGATTGCTTCGATCCACGTAAGTCCTGGTGATTTAGTAAAACACAATCAGTCGATTCTGACTTTCGAAGGGTAGGAGGAAATCAATGGTTTTCACCCAACTATTGCAAGACCTTAGCAAAGGCTTCGGAGCATTTGGCTGGGGC
>Ga0123334_1001463_pt1 | contig 29445 bp, 23 predicted proteins | sample BiotimSIPDNA_FD_89706 | JGI IMG/M metagenome (GOLD analysis project Ga0123334, IMG submission 89706) | Anaerobic biogas reactor microbial communites from Washington, USA - Biogas_R1 time_0 SIP DNA | ecosystem: Engineered > Bioreactor > Anaerobic > Unclassified | place: Washington, USA...
CGAAAAGATCAAGTTGTTCGAGTTATCTCAAGGAGAAACTCTGCTGTCTGAAGTCAGTAAGAAAAACAGAGAAATTTTAGACCAACTGAATTTATGTGCCTAAAAATCCGGGAGATGAGGTTTATACTGATTGAATGTTTTCTTGAATGAGTAAATCTATAAGAACACCTGATTCTTCTTCTCTTTTGCGAGGTCATTTATTAGTATATCTACAGTATCCATAAAACTGGCTATAAAAATTTGAGTGAATCTAAAAAAATTTATAATCATTCTTATAACCTACATTAGTAACTTTGACTTCAGACACTCAAAGAAATCATCCACTATCGTGATTTAATTTACCAGAATTTTTCGGTTATCGTCACTCATATGGTGAAAGAAGGAACGACCAGTGCTCCTGAAAAACCGGTTCCCGATATTGTCAGATCATGAAATCTCACTCAAAAAAGCAGCATTGGAATGCATACCGCCGGTATTATCACTATTAAAGAGCAAAGGGGAGAATCTGGAGTGGAGATGAACAGATCAGTGATGATGATGGATCCATGATTGGTCTCCCTATTGTTGGGGAGATTGGGGATTTTGGGAGAGTGTATGGTGTTTCTCCAAGGGCCATCATCTTGATGGAAGTGATCACCAGTAGCAGGCCCAGCTGACCATCGGGAGAGGATGGGATCAGTTCCACGTTCACCGGGAAGAGAAGAATTCCGATGATCAGGAGGATAACCATTTCGATTGAAAGATCAGACTCCTTGAAAAGGAACTAGGATGTCACATAGACCTCATCTGCTATTTTCTGAAGAAGAGAGCAGCCATCTTCTTTGCTTCTTCAGAGAGATATCCATATAGCGATCCTGCCATGACCGGAAGCCAGGCAAGAACCTCTTCCCGGGGCTTGCCAGATAGCCTGCAGTACCGCTCCAGGTACATCTCAGCTAGTTCCTCTGACATAAACCAATAGTCAAGGTAACTGCGGCATGCATCAGCAGCTGGACAGCCGGAAGATACCTCAGCCCAGTCTATTATCTGGTACGATGTCCCGTTAAAGAGGATATTGCCACAATGAAAATCGCCGTGGCAGATTGAAGACCCTTCCGGGAGTGAATCAAGCTTTTTCAGCAACATTTTCCGCTCCCCGTCAGTCAGCCCAGGACCGTCAAGGATCATTCCCCTAACCATGTTTTTCTGTGGAACAAAATCAGAAAATGTTGCGTTATGCATCGCGATCTGCAACTCCACTGCCTTATCAAGACATTCAGGGACCTTATCCACACTCTCTCCCATGATATCAGAGAGGGAAACTCCCCTGACCTGGTCCATGAGCACTGCGGTTCTGCCCTGGAACGTCTCAACGCCATAGACACGCGGAGCAGGAATGCCCAGTTCTCCCACGACTGATAACGTAAATGCCTCTTTGAACGCCTGAAAAGCCTTCTGCCCTTCTCGATAGACCTTTGCGGCAACCTCATCACGGGCATAAATTACCGCTGACATTCCCGTGCCGATACAAGTACCGTACCGTTTTACAAACTCCTCATCATTCCCGACATCTGCAAAGAGCGGGTTGTTCTTATCTACTTCTGCCATGAAATCCCTTCATCATGACCCGAAGAATACAAACCCCCGGGGCATACTGAAGAATAATTATAGATACAACGATTAGAACGTTCCGTTTTTCTGTTATTAAGGAGAAGAATGAAAAAGGGAATAATGACCTTAGGCAGGCTTGTGCTCATGCGATCTTTCCAGCACTATCATCTTCCTCTCCCTCAATTTCCTGATGATTCATCATCATCCCTGCAAGGATTAGCAGGAGGATTCCCAGAACGAACAGAAGGATCAAGACCATGATATCAGGGATCAGGGCGGGAAGGAGTACGTTCAGACCGAATACGAGAGTAGAAAGATAGACCAGAACAATGGTCACCAGGAATTTTTTTCCCTTCAGACAGGAGGAAACGGTTCGATCTGATGAACTTAGTTCTGATAGTAGCAGGGGACGTATCAGCCTTCCGAGTCCTACACTGCCAGTGAGCAGATTATAGATTCCCAGGGGAATGAGCATCCACCCAGTAATGAGCCCGGGGACTATGGATGCATACATCCCAAGAGTGATGACAATAGCTCCGAGAATCATCAGCGGCCAGGACCGGGTATAGATACCAAAAGGGGTTTTTCCCAGGGAGAGAACCTGAACTGCCATAAGGACCATGAGCAGACCGAACTGACTGTCACGGGAGAATGGAATTATCCCCAGATACACCGGGATCAAAAGAACAGCAAAGAGGATAAAGATGATACTAAGGAGAAGCATGAACACAATACCAGGGGGGATATGAGCTTCCTGTAACAAAAACCACTTCTGAACCCTGGGATGAATTGAATTCTTCCCCCGGATCTCCTCGCCCGGTTTTTGTGAGTGATACAAAAGCCAGACCCGCTGCATGCACCAGGCAAGATAGAAGAAACAGATCCCCAGGAAAACAGAAAGAAAGGCAGGAAACTTATCTCCGGCCAGGCCGGGAAAGAGAAGAACAATGCCTGAGGCCGACCAGGTGAGGTATACCAGTCCGCAGGAGATGGTCAGGTGACGTAAGATCCCAGGAAATCGTATCCATCGTTGAGCTTTCTTCTTGTGAACGACCAGCTGGACTAATCTGATAGAGCCACTGGTGCAGAGGAGCAGTCCGGCAAGTCCACGGATTATCTCATCCAGAACACCGGGGATAAAGCAGGATATGGTCCCGAGGACTGCGGTACACATCCCGGCAAGGATCATCAGCCTCGTGCGGCGGAATGTACCAAAGGGAGTTTTCCCGATGGTAATAATAAGTAGGGAAATGAGAACCAGCAGGAGCCCGTACATTCCTCCAGGATTGAAGGGGAGTGCCCCAGTTCGAAGAGCGAACTGAAGTAACCCAAATATCAGCATGAACAAACCCAGGACAAAGAGAAGCACGGTTTCCAGGGTCAGTTCTGATGGACTCCCCAGCGTCGGAACCAGACCCGGGGGATTCCTTTGTCGAGAAATCATAATTCTATACAACCACCACGCAAAAAGCAGGGAGAGAATCGGTTCCCTATTCCGTTAGGCAGGCAGGAACAGACCGCGATGTATGAGAGTGTCAATCCCCGCATATCCTGATCTTCCCTGAAATACTTCTATACGCCATGGTACTATCGGTTTTATAGAGTGTTTACATTACATGCAATAAATAGAAGAGGAAGAATTGACAAAGAGAATGTGAAGATCTGATATCAGGGCCGATCAGAGCTGGTTTTGAACAAACACTGGATCTTACCGTTTTCTGGCGCCGGTGATAACACCAGGTATATGGTTCAGATTGTATGGGGAATTCCTTCCCGATACCTGTCTCATAATTTTTCTCCTATTTCTTTAATATAGAATATTGAGAGTTTACCAATGCGTTCATCGGATAAAGGATGATTGCCGTGACTTTTGGAGCGCGATCTCTTATAAGGATAGAGTAAAAAAGGGGAATCAGATAGGACAGACTTTTTCCTGATCCTATTCCTATAGTAACAACGTACAAGAGGTATTCATGAGTTTTTTTGATCGCCTCTCGCTGATATTTATATAAGGGTATTGGATTTCTCTATATCTGAAGATCAGAGGGATTTTAGGATGAAAATTTTACTCATCCACGAATCAATCGTACCTTTCAAATTCTATATTGGCGTTTGATAAATTTTCGTTGCCGTATACTTCAGTTCTGAAATCTTAAGTCGGAAGAGAGACAAATTATTGCTCATAAGCATCCTGGTTTTAACGGTGATTCTCATTATTTCTGGATCGATTTTTCGTTTAATGATTCAGTGATAAATATATCGCCCACTCTACAAATTCTATGACATCAGTGTCAGGATACTTATTTTGATGAGAAATTTTTCAATTACAGAAACATCTCTGTTATTGATGAGAACATTGAGGATTCCAAGTGAATGATTCCAGAACTACAATATTTCTATGGTCAGCCATGCTTTATCGGTCTGGAAAAAAATAGGAATACAAATATTTAAAATTAATCAAAAGTATGAGAAAAATATATGCTGATATGGGGATTCGAACCCCAGTCGTCGGCGTGAAAGGCCGACATGATTGGCCGGACTACACTATATCAGCAAGTGCCTCTAAATGTCTACGTCTTAACTTAAAAAGATTATGATTTGTCCCTTATTGAATAGGGGTACCTTCTTTCTGAACTACAACTTTAAACTGTTCCATACATTGACGAGTAATTGGACCTGGTTTCCCTGAACCAATATCTCGCCCATCTATCCAGGTGATTGGAGCAACTTCTGCCGCAGTGCCGGTCACAAATACTTCATCTGCTGAATACAGATCAAAATATCCCATATTGCGTTCACTAACCGAATAACCAAGAGACTTCGCAATTTCTATTGCTACCATACGGGTAATACCCCGGAGATTATTCAGGGTAGGCGGAGTAAAAATTTCTCCATTCTTAATCACAAAGATATTGTCACCAGAACCTTCACAAACATATCCATTGGTATCAAAGAATATTGCTTCATCACCACCCTTACAGTTAGCCTCAATCTTAGCAAGAATATTATTCAGATAGTTCAGGCTTTTTACATTCGGTGGAAGAGATTCAGCAGGGTTTCTTCTGATAGATACCGTGATGGCTTTGAGACCCTTTTCATAGAGATCACCGTACATCGCCCCCCATTCAACAGCCATGATAACAACACCTGCCTTCTCACATTTCCTGGGATCGAGTCCAAGATCTCCGACTCCTCTGCTTATTATCGGACGAATGTATGCATCTTTCAGATTATTCTTCTTGCAGGTCTCAATTATGGCAGCTGCCATCTCTTCCTTATTTAGTGGTGATTTTAAATCAATTGTTTTTGCAGAATCATAGAGACGATCAAGATGCTCATTCAAACGGAATATCCTTCCAGAATATGCCCTGATGCCCTCAAATACTCCATCGCCATAGAGGAATCCATGATCAAAAACCGACACTTTTGCCTCCTCTTTGGGATAGAACTTCCCATCGATATATATCTGCATGAAAAATTATCTGATTCCTTTTAAGAAAATGGTTATCTTTCTGATCGATGAGAAGGAGAATGAGAATTCTGAATATTTATCTTGATTCTTCTCGTGAACAGGAAGATAAAAAGGAAAAAAGAAAATTTCGGGACGGGACAGGGTGAAGATGAGTATAGGATGCAATCAGGTTATTTTTAATTATACCATCATTTCTGCTATCGATACCAATTCCGCGTTCAAGATCATACGCATATGAGACACCAGGGTCAGGATAAACAGTAGAGTAATGAAACGCATGTCCCAGGACTGGCAGAGCATTACTCTTTGGAAAAGGAGAATTATTGTTTGTGACTCCTTTTACATATGTAACAATCCGCTTCTTTGGAATAGTACAGGTAGCGGGAAGAACACCAGCCATAGAAAAAAAGTCACCATTTAAAAGTCCTGAAAAATCGTTTATAATCCGGATTTCACGACAGAGATACATAAGACCCCCGCATTCGGCAAGAATCGGAATATCTTCAGAGCAAACCCGTGAAAAATCCTCCATCATAGCAGCATTTTCTGAAAGACTCTTGCCGAAATATTCAGGATACCCTCCTCCCAGGATATAACCATCTGCATCAGGAAGAACTCCATGAATCGGGGAGAAAAACTCTATTGTAAATCCCTTTGCCATAATAAGAGAAAAAAGATCAGCATAGTAAAAATTGAATGCTTCATCCCTGGCTACTGCAATTGTGTAGGTTTTGTCAGTATCACACCGGGAAAAAAGACGGGGTACAATTTTCCTGTCAGCCATGTCACGTGAAAGAGTAAGCAGGGTATCAATATCCAGATGAGTACATATCATCTCAATTATGGAACTTACCCGATCAAGAAAGGGTTTATCTTTTATACCTTCTTCATAAGGAATAAGGCCAAGATGACGCATAGTCAGATCCAGGTTTTCAACCCGGGGAATTGCTCCAAGAATTGGAATATTGCAATAATGTCTGATTGCCTCCGTGGCCTTTCGTACATGGTTCTCACCCCTTACATTATTGAGGATAACTCCGGCTATTCGAACACCAGGATCAAAATTCATAAATCCCAGCAGCAAGGCTGCGGCACTCCGTGTTATGCTCCTGGCATCAACAACCACGATGACGGGAACATCAAGTAATTTGGCAATTGAAGCAGTACTACCAACATCATCAATACTTTCAGCCCCTTCATAAAGACCTCTCACCCCCTCAATAATTGCAATGTCAGCCCCGATACAGGCATTATCATATACCGCAACAAGCTCATCACGATTCATGACAAATGAATCCAGGTTCCTGCAAGCCCTTCCAGTAACTCCTGTCAGGTAAGAGGGATCAATATAATCCATTCCGACTTTAAAAGTCTGGACATTGTACCGTTTAGCAAGGGATGCAGCAATGGCAATAGTAATACTGGTTTTCCCTGATCCCGAACGATCTCCGGAAATCAGGAAAGCTTTCATATCATACTCCTCAATACAGCTCCAAAGTCTGATTCTAAAATCGTTCTGGCTCCAAGTGTCTTGGGATGTAGATCAATTTCTACAACGACATGAGCATGACCAATATCTTTGAGAGGTGCAACCTGACGGGGACCGTTGGTAACTGAAAAACATTCGATACCATCAGTATAATCCCGGGGTATTGCATGGGGAACCCCGGCAATCAGGGCAAAATCAGGATTTTGTTCATGCATCCAGGACCCAATCTTATCTCCCAGGGCACCATATTCATCAAGAGCTCCCTGTTTTATAAATGGCAGATTTTTCTTTTCCATGCTGGAAGCAATTCGTTCTGCATCCCGTCTAATTTTTGGGAGACCGCGAGGTTCAAGATTCGCTGAATAAGAAATGTTAGCATCAGGGGCAAGATCGTGAAGAGCCAGAAGTGTGTCACTAAACATGTAAGCAGTCTCTTTTTTTGCATTTAATATGGCAACTCCCTTTTTACCTTCCTGAAGACATTCACATAGTCGCTTTGCAACCAGGTGTTTCAGGTCACCACGTGAAGGCTGGATATATTCCTTTACTGCAGCTCCTCGCAGTCTTTCCACCTGATTTGCAGCTTTTAAGAGTTCCTCCTGCCGGCACAGTTCTTCGTGAGATATCCATCCAATATTTGCTGCAGGTCGTAATGTCGCGATAACCCCGTCAATATTTTCAGTAAACCCTGCATGGATATCGACTGCTATAGTCTCTGTAGTAATTCCAGAGTTATCAACCGCAGCTTGTAGATCTTCACCAATAATCATGGACACACAGGTTCCCATGACAGCCATTCGGTCGGGAGAAAATTTCTCCTCTGCATACCTCATCACTTCCTCAAGACGATCCTGTCCGCCGAAAACAAACTCATTTTCTGCAAGAGACGTTGTTAAGACTCTCATTCCATCTTCTTCAAGAAGCCGGGCATGCTTAAAGGAACACCCGGATGGTCCATGAAGAACAGCTACATCAACTTCAAGATCTCGTGCAGTATACAGGGCTGCAACTATAGAGCTCGGACGTGGTTGTACATATTTCATTATTTCCACCGTTTTACAGCTAAGAGAATCAGAGAATTCCCCTTGGTTTTTGCTAGTTGTAAACCTTCATCTGATGAAGAGGCAAGAGAAAAACCGATATTATTTGTACTGCATATCATTCTGATACTATCACATTTAATCCGCTTGTCTCCGGGAATGAGAATAACGTGCTGAGGTTTTCCTTGTTCAATCGTTGAACATATTTCATCAGTAGAAAAATTCTCACATACGGATGCAGATTCCTGTCCGATAATAAGGGTTACTGTTTTATAATCGCCAATGTTCGTAATGTACCTGAATGCATCTGCCGAGGTCTGGTAGCAGGTTCCACTATTGGAATTATCTAAAATAATATATCCTGATTCTTCTTTCACTTCCATTCTCCCAGGGAGTGGTTGAAAGGACGAAAGAGGAGCAGGATTGATGTCCAGAAGAAGAGCCGCAGCACATGCAAGCATCAGGGGAATATGATATCCGGGAAGAGTAAATAGCGGATTTGTGATTGAAAAATCTTTGTTCTTAAATCGATATCTCGCTGTATTTCCATCTATCTTTACCAGGTCTGATGCATCGATGAACCTGTCATGGACAAGGGAAAAACCTGGAGGAACCAAAACCCTGGGAAGAACATGAGATGATTCCTTTTTAATCGTTAATGCACTTCTTTTCCCACATGCTACCAGGTAATCCTCTTCTGATGTAATAATTCCCAACGTCCCGATTCCACAAAAACCCAGAGATACTTCTGCAATCATCCAACCATTTTCAGGTTTGTTTTTGGATGCAATTAGCAGCGACGCGGGAGTAATTGAAAGTTTAGAGGAGATTTCTTTTTTAGGATATCTGACAAGTCCAGTAGATGCCTGCAAAATTCCATTACCTGGTAACAGATATGCGAGAGCAGAAGCGGTAGTGGATTTACCTCGTTTACCAGTTATCTCTATTGTTTTTTCATCTGATCCTTTTAAAAGCCACCTGACTGCTTGATGATGGGTTATAACAGGAGCATATAACCTTCGAAACAGATGATAATCCGGATCCAGATGTATTGGGGCAATAATCAGATCATATTTTTTTTGTACTGCTTCATGTTCTGAAATTCCATCAGATTGGCGATATACATCGACCATATCCGTAGAGTATCCGGAGAGAATGAGGTGATCACGTATCACCTTTCCTCCGTGAATTGTATCAAGAACAAGAATCTGCATCAGATCATATTAAGAGCCGCTTTTGCATTTTCCAGCATAAGGTCAGCTAAAAGCGGATTAGGACCTATTGGATCTGCATAAACAAGAGGAATCTCCTTGTTTGCCAGGGAAAAAGTTCCTTTTTTCTGACCTGAATCCAGGCCCAGTATCCCAGGTATGTCCTCATCAATATGGACACCCCGTGCAAGGAAAAGTGGAACAACCGCAATACTGTTTACGTCCTCATTCCTGAACATCTCCAGGGATTCCTTAATACTAGGCTCGTTAAACTCCATAAATCCACATTTAACCAGGTAGTCAGGATGTTTCTCTGCGATTAATTCTGCAGTTTTGCTAATAAGTAATTTATTATATTCTTTTTTACTTCCATGTCCTACAAGGAGAAGGCCAGTTTTTGTCATTCTCATTAGGTATTACTTCTTGTCATAAAACAGTTACCAAATGTTATAATAATCCACATAGTTGTATACTTTTATAGAGACCTGAATAATTACATGAAGATTTCTCACCCATATCAACCTCTTAATTAGAGAACCTTATACCACTAGAAGACGGAATATAATGGACAAGGGATAGAATGGAGACACAATTCAATATTAAAATCGAAGATATATCAATAAAAAGTCCAATTGCAGCTGCCTGTATGGCCGGAATCTCTGACGGCGGCTACATCGAAAAAATTTCAGAATATATTGGAATAGGTATTCTCGGTGGATATGCAATTGATGATGATACGATAAAAGCCGCCAGAATCATGTCTAATGAAGGAAGAAATGAATTTCTTCCACGCAACCTTATTGAATACATAAAAGTTCAAAAAGCGATTGTCGAATTAGCCGGAGTCGTTCCAGCCATAAATATCCGGGCGTCAGAGGCAATTTCCCTGGCGAATCTGGTAGAGAATTTGGGAAAAAACCTCATTTATGAAATTGATGCACATTGCCGACAAAAACCGATGATTGATGCAAAGAGTGGTGAATATCTCCTGCTTCATCCGGAAGTACTGATCTCCTTTGTTCAGACATTAAAAATTGCAGGCGTAGTGGTATCTGTAAAGATTCGCGCAGGTGTGGCAGAAAATGATCCAGAACTAATCCGTCTTCTCTGGAAAGCCGGAGCAGACATCATCCATGTTGACCTGATGGATAATGGATTTCCGTACCTTAAGAAAATTCGCGATGTTTCACCGGTTTTCATCATTGCAAACAATGGGATCACTACTTACGCAAAGGCAAAGGATATGTTTTCCCATGGTGCCGACATGATATCCCTGGCAAGGAATGCAAATAAAAATACCCTCTCTGAACTGGACAAGTCTATCAGGCAAAATACTAAGGAACATGGATGGTATAATGCGCCTAAACAACTCTGCAGGGGAGGAGATATCAGGTCTCTTGCTTTTTGTTGTATGCCGGTAAAGCCATGCCCTCTGCTCCCGACTCTGGAAAAATTAAAAATTTCTCCCCAGGAATTTGTAAATATGAAGATGGAGGCAGTTGCAGGAACCCCTCTAGAACAGGGTTCAAGTACCTGTTTTGGGAGTCTGGCTTACTGCTGTAAAGACTCCACTCCCTGCATGTTCCGCGATGCAGCCCTTAACCAGGCAGGCATTAAAAAAACTAATTATATGGAATTGAAAAGAGAATTATCAAGGAAACTAATGAAAAAAATCTTCACATGAAACCAGATATCAGCAGGACTGAACATGCACAGATGGCTATGGCATTTGAGGTCTGCGCATGGAGTAAACCAGGAAATGTCGATAGATGTCATGATTTTTTAGATACAAGGCTTGAACATTTTTTAACATCAATAATTTTTTGCAGAAAGGCATATGAAAAGGCTGAACTTGGCGAGGGCTCTATAGGTTCACTTATTAAAGAAGCCACCATTCTTACCAGCCGGCATAACGGTGGAAATACTCATTTTGGTGCATTCATCCTTCTTATCCCTCTCATTATAGGAGGAAGTATTGAGAATGCAATCCTAATAGTTAAAAATTCAACAATTGAGGATGCAATTGATTTTTATGATGCCTTTTCTTATACTGCGGTCAGAGTCAGGGATAATGATGAACTAGATATTAATGATCCCAAGGCAAAGGAAGAACTAAGAAGACGGGGGATGACATTCTATGATGTGATGGCACATTCAGCCCCTCATGACCTCGTAGCTCATGAAGTGATAAGTGGTTTCCCACTGACCCGCTATACTGCAGATCTTCTTCATGCAAATAGTGAGAAAAATGCGATTACACTAGTTTTTTTGCAACTTCTATCAGAATATCGAGACACCTTTATAGAAAAAAAATTTGGATATCAGGCATCAGAACTTGTCAGGCAAAAAGCAGCAGAAGTTATTGCAGGTACATCAAGTGCTGCTGAGCTTGATTCCTATTGTCTTAAAAATGGATATAATCCAGGTTCACTCGCAGATATTATGATATCCGGACTTTATATCGCTTTAGAGGAAGGATGGGAATGGGAGAAGACATAGACCTGAAAGATTTGATATTTTCTGAAGGTATCAACGAGGTTATCGTATCAACTTGTAAAAATGCTGCCCCCATGGGTATTATCAGGAAACATAACAACCTTTCAATGATTGTTTTTAAAACCAGTCATACGGCATCCCACATAATACGAGACGGATGGATCGTTGCTCATATCTGTCACGACCCACTCATGTTTGTAAAAACTGCTTTTGAAGACCTTTCTGAAGAATCATACATCAGAGAATCATTTCAGGGGATGATGATTGACAGGATAAAAGAGATTCAGGATTATATTGTCTGCAGGGCACGGGTTGTCAATACTACCCCTGAAACAATTTATGTAGAGGTGACACCGGTTCATTTTCAGGTAACTCCTGCTTATCCTGTTCCAGTACACCGGGGATTGAATAACATTATTGAAGCTACAGTACATGCAACCAGGTATATCCTGAATAACGATCCAAAACTTGCAGATCTAATCCGGCATCATGGAGAACTGATACTGCGGTGTGGTGGAGAACGTGATAAAGCAGCATTAAACCTTTTATTTCAATATATTAATAAAAATTCAAAACCCTTTGAAAAGGTCTGAAGATTAAACCCGGGAGATTTTTCTGATTTTCCCGGTTTCCTCTGTTTTATAACCGCCAAGTCGGTTTAGTAATTTCTTAAATGACTCTGATTGAATAACTGAAACCACTTTCTGAATCCTGGGATCATGATCAAGGTTCTCTGCCAGAACTGCCATTTCATATCTCTCGGTTCCGACTGGAACAAATTCAAGACCATAAGCTTTTGCTGCAGAATATACTGCCATTCCCATCTCTGCATCTCCGGATAATATTGCAAGACAAACTGCAAGATGAGTGGTCATTTCCCGTTCATATCCAATGATTGATTCCGGGGTTATATTTCGTTCTTTAAGCAGGTAATCTAAAAGCATCCGGGTTCCGGATCCTTTTTGACGGTTAATAAACCGGTGAGTTTGAATATCTTCCAGAGAAAGTCCTTGTTTTGATACAATTCCCTGTTCCCGCTCTGCTACACAGATAAGGCAGAGATCATGATCTGGCAGGTATCTTTTTAAATACCCGGTATTATAATCTCCATCATCCATTAACAGGTGCATGGGAGCAAGATGGCAGTCACCCCTCTTTATGGCAAGCAAACCTCCCATGCTTCCAACATGGACAGAAGAAGGAAAAACTCCGGACTCTCTTAATTCATCTGCCAGGTAATCAATAACCGGATCATGACTTCCGGAAATAAGGATTGTTTTTTCTGCTTCAGAAACCGGAGTGGTAATTCTGACAGAAACCTTCGTACCTGGTTCATACCCTTCAACTGATGCTGGGATAGTAAGATATCCGTTAGACCTGACCATGCTCATCTGAACACCAGAACCCCTTGACAGGGGAAGTGCTACCCAGGAATCCTGTATTTTTCCTACGGTTACCAGCACAAATTCATCAGTACCAATTTCCGAGTGAAGGGATCCTGCTAATTTTGCATTAATTTCAGGATATCCCGGGACATAAAGACCATACCACGATAGGAAAGGAAGGATTATTTCCCGAAGGATAGTGTGACATGCAACCGGGTAGCCAGGTACGCCTATTAAAGGCTTTCCGTCAATATCTGCCAGAATTACTGGTTTTGCAGGTTTAATATTTATTCCATGAACAAACACTGTCCCAAGACTGCGGAAGATTGGATCGGTATAATCTTTTGTTCCTTTTGATGAACCTGCACTAACGAGAACAACATCATGTGTAGCTATTGCATCACGGATGGTTGCTTCAATACGGTCTGGTTCATCAGGGACAATCGGGTAGAGAGTAACTGTTGCACCAGCCTTTTTAATCTCTGCTGCAGCCATTTGCATATTGCTCTCAATAACCTGTCCCGGCTTTGGTATTGAACCCGGAGATATAATTTCACTCCCGGTAGGAATGAGAGCAACATGTAAACTAAGCACAGAAACTTCGGTGATTCCATATGAAACCATCGCTCCAATATCAACCGGGCGGATAACATGACCACCGGGCAATACCATCTCCCCTCTAGCAATATCCTCTCCAACAGGCCTGATGTTCTGCCAGGGATAAGCAGATTTCCGGATTAAAAAACCTTCTTCAATCTCCTCGGTATCCTCGATCATAATCACTGCATCATATTCTGTTGGTACCATATTACCCGTATTCACCCGTATAAAATCACGGATTATCACAGGTTTTTGTTCGGTAGCGTTCTTTGTATCACCTGCCTTTACAGCAATTCCATCCATGGCAGAAAGATGACCTGAAGGAAAAGAAGTTGGAGCGTAAACTGCACAGGCGGAAACTTTCCCGGCAGAGTCTGGCACAGGAACAGTTATAATTTGAGGGTTTAAAGAAAAACGATTCTTTAAAAGTGTTATGGCGTCTGAAAGAGAGGTAAGGTGCAGGTATCTGTCTCCCATTGTCTTCACCATGGCTGAATAATTACCCGGGAGTTCTTTTCATATCCTTCAATCTCTGCAGGAATACAAAGAAGCCCATTACTATTTACCAGGGTATTCGTAAGTCCGGATTTTCCAAAAACAGGTGTAATTATATCATTTTCATATTTTACCCGGATGTAATCTTCTCTTCCTTTCGCAGAAGGAACGGGAGATGATAGTATACCTGAAAAAGAAACCGGTGCACTTTTTTCACCAGTCATTACCCTGATAAGATCACGCACAAGAGCTTTTAACACAACATATGCCGACGTGGGATGGCCGGGAAGTCCAATAACAGGAATATCCTTAACCTTTCCTATAATGGTAGGTTTTCCCGGTGATAGTGCAATGCCATGAACTAATAGTTCTCCCTTTTCTGCAATAATGTCCGCACACATATCACGTTCTCCTTTGGAGCTGCCACCAGATATTAAAACCACATCAGCTTGTGAAACAGCATCAGATATTGCCATCTCCAATGCTTCCTGCTCATCCCGAATGATACCACAGATGATGGGAACTGCACCACATTCTGATACAAAACCTGCACACAGGTAGGTATTGACATCCCTGATCTGTCCAGCCTGAGGATTATGAGAAATAGGTATGACCTCATTCCCTGTTGAGATTATAGCGATTTTTGGTCGAGTCGAAACCATAACCTTGTTAAAGCCACATGCTGCAAGTACACCCATCTCACGCGAGGTAATTTTCACACCAGCATAAACAGCCGGATGATCCGTAGAAAAATCCTCACCTTTGTGAACCACGTTTTCTCCTGTACCAACCGGTTTTAAGATAAGAATCTCATCACCTAATTCTTCACTCATTTCAACCATGACCACCGCATCAGCTCCTGAAGGGAGGAATGCTCCGGTTGGAATATACATGCAAGATCCCGTATTTAAAAAAGATGAAGGTTCATCTCCCATTGCAATTTTCCCTGCTAACTTTAGCATTGCAGGAATACTTTCACTCGCTCCGGTGGTATCTGACGAGTGGACAGCATAACCATCAACTGTTGACCGGTTAAACCCAGGAATATCAATGTCTGTTGTGACATCAGTACGGAGAATACGACATGATGATTCAAGCAATGATACATGTTCTGTTTTTGTTAGTTTTGCCAGACTACATAGAACAGAACGTGCGGTATCAACGGGTACAACGGATAAAAACCTGCTCATTTGAAACAGCCTAGTTGACAACCGCGGATTTTCACGTTGTTTGAATTACAGTAAGTGGCGATATCAAGCTTGGATACCCCGTACCTTTCAGATATCGCAAATGCCTGTGGACAAGTAATTTCACTGGTGATACCTTCTTTTTCTAAAATAGTTTTTATTTGCTCTGATTCCATATTTATAAATGGTGAACATGAAATAAAAGATTATAGCTATTGATTACCTGTTGAAATAAAAAGAAACGAGAAAATCCATGTTATCCACGATACTCATAAGTTCACGCAAAGATCCTGCGGGATCAAACATACACAAAGACCTCTGCACACTCCTTGAACAACATCATGATATACTATCTCATATTCACCACTGGTTTGCAGATGAGAGACTGATTTATCTGAATGGATCGATTCTTCCTTCTGATGCTGACCAGATACTTTTTTTATCCAGACATGCCAGCGAAAGACCACGTCCGGTTCTGACAGTACATGTTACTGGAAATTACGGACCTGCAGATTATGGTGGCACCCCTTCAACACTTACCCCCTCTGCAACGAGTCTTATGCATTCACTCATTAAAGGATTAGTCAGATATGCACCAGCCGGTTATGAAGTGATGTATGAAGCTACACACCACGGACCGACAAATATTCCGCTTCCTTCATGTTTTGTAGAAATCGGTAGTACCGAAAAAGAATGGAATGACAGGAACGGGACAATGGCAGTTGCCCGGGCAGTCCTTGATGCACTTACCAGGGATCCTTTAAAGACTATTCCTCTAGCAGGATTTGGCGGGACTCATTATACTCAGAGGCAGACAGAAATTTCAAAAACAACCAGGGGAGGTTTTGGCCATATCATGCCTACACGGGACCTTCAATACCTGACCGGTGATATGTTTGAAAGGATGGTCACGTTATCGCAGGCAATAGCGATATATATTGATGGCAAATCGCTTACAGGAGAGGAAGAACGTAAAATTTCTAAATTCGCTGAAAAATTTTACATACCTGTCCTGGGACAGCAGGAACTGACTCATCTTTCATCTCTGGATCTATCTGAATATCTTACTATTCGCTCTCTTGCTGATCTCACTATACCAAAAAGCAACATAATTCTGCATGATCTCCATTCCTGTCCAAACCCCGTTATAGTAAACATTTCACCAGACCTTATTGAAGAAGTGATGAAAACCATTCCTGAAGAATTTCTCACCGGATTAGATAATCTTCCCGTGGTACATTTAACAGGGAAGGGAAAAGCCTGTCATCCGGTTTTCATAACTGAAAGAACATGTCATTCTGTCGTAAAGCAGAAGATCACTGATTTGTGTATGTACCTGATTAAGTCCAAAAATTCAGTGAAATTTGATGGAAACATCATGGTAATTACTAAAAACAGGTTTGATCCTTCAAAAGCTAAAGATCTAGGAATCCCCCCGGGGCCTTTATACAAGGAACTTATGTCAGGAAAAACCATTCAGTGTAATGGAAAATCCATCAAACCTGAAATGGTAATGACAATCACTGAAAAAAAGATTTTTATCAGAGATAATGATGGTTCTTAACATGAGTATTCCTCCGAGTGAATAGTACCATCATTTTTATCTTATCAACGTGTAAACTTTCAATTACTCTATGTTTTCTGTATTGTATGTTGATGATGAACCAGCTCTCTTAGAAATAGGAAAATTATTTCTCGAAAAAAAAGGCGAAATTACGATTCATCTTGCAGAATCAGCAAAAAATGCAATTACAATTCTTCAGAACCTCGATGTTGACGTTATAATATCAGATTATGATATGCCTGATATGAATGGAATTGAATTCTTAAAATATATCAGAAGATCAGGCAACCAGATTCCGTTTATCATTTTTACCGGGAAAGGCAGAGAAGAAGTCGTTATCGAAGCAATAGAGAATGGAGCAGATTCTTACATTCAGAAAACTGGAGATCCTAAAACGATCTTTCAGAACCTGCGTCAGAAAATAGACTCGGTGGTCAGGTTAAAATTAGCAGAAAAAGAAATCAGAAGGAAAAGCAGAGAATGGGACGGATTATTTAATTCAACCGAACGGGTAACCCTTGTAGTTAATACAAACCAGAAGATTTTATCTGCGAATCGTGCTTCTACCATCCTTTTCAAAAGTACGGAAGAACAATTACTCGGAAAAGATTTTTTCCCTTTTTTTTACCAGGATGATGGAAAAAAATCGTCTTTTAAGAATGTACTGGAATCGAAAAAGTTCTATTCGGATATTGTAACAAGTGACAATCTGAATAAAACATTTGACATCTCATATACCCCGGTTCTGGATGAAGAAGGGGAAATTGAAAAAATCATCTTAATGGCGTCAGATATTACGCAACGAATAAAAAATGAAGAAGACTTAAAAAAATATCGGGAAAATCTGGAAGAATTAGTCAGGGAACGAACCGTAGAACTGGCAAAGGCAAAAGAATTAGCTGAATCCTCGAATAAAGCAAAAACTACCTTCCTGTCAAACATGAGCCACGAACTTCGGACACCGCTCAATGCAATCCTTGGATATACCCAAATCCTTCAAAGATATAATAACATCACTCCCGAACAGAAAGAACAATTAAAAACAATTTATTCAAGTGGAAAACATCTTCTCAATCTCATTAATGATCTTCTGGATCTTAGTAAGATTGAAGCACAGGTTATTCAGGTTGATGAAAAATCCTTTAACTTGATGTCACTTTTTAAAGAGGTTTATAATATAACCCGTATAAAAGCAGAAGAAAAAAACCTTTCCTTCTCTTTTGAACCAATTACTCCCATACCCTCATGTGTACTCGGAGATGAAGGGAAATTACGACAAATTTTAATCAACCTGCTCAATAATGCGATTAAATACACAGATACTGGAACTATTTTATTCAGGGTCAGTTATGGAATTGCTGCGGATCATGTTTTGCAGTGTGAAATTATCGATACCGGTAAGGGGATTCCAGTTAACAAAAATGACGAGATATTCAGACCATTTACCCAGATTGGTGAGCATGGTGAAATGATAGAAGGTACTGGTCTTGGTCTTGCAATTACAAAAAGCCTTGTTGAATTCATGAATGGAACTCTGACATTTGTTAGTGAAGAAGGAAAGGGAACAAAATTTACCATAACAATAACATTCCCTCCAACACTAACCTTTGTCCCGGAAAATAAAGAAATCAGAAATATTATCGGATATGAAGGAGATAGGAAAAAAATTCTAATCGTTGATGATAATATTTCTAATGCCTCATTTTTAGAAGCATTTTTACAGCCATTGGATTTTTTTGTTATGAAAGCAACAAATGGACCTGATGCACTGCTCATAACTAGTCATTACCACCCGGATATCATTCTTCTGGACTTTGTCATGAGTGGAATGAGTGGTCTTGATGTAATTCATGAGATTCGAAAAAATACTGCACTTGATGATATTAAAATAATTGGTATATCTGCATCGGTCTCCAGAAGTGAATATAAACATGACTTTAAGGCGTCTTGTGATGAATTTCTGGTAAAACCTGTCGATATTAATGTTCTGCTTAATGTATTAGGCAGGTATCTGAATATTATCTGGAAAGAAGAAATTATCGATGATGATACTGATACTACGATACTTCAGCCTTTAACAACGTATGAAATCCAGCCTCCATCAGAAGAACTTTTAAATAATCTGGAACTGCTGGCAAAACAAGGAAATTTTACCAAAATTAACCAGATGTTAATTCAAATGGAGCAAGAAGAAAATCCAGACAGAGCTTTTATTCACAATGTTCGTCAAAATTGCATGAAATTTAACGACGATGCAATTATTTCTCTCATCAGGAGTATGAAACATGATAGATGAACAGGAACCCGAAAACAGAGGAACTATCCTTGTTGTTGATGACACCCCGGCATCAGTGGGAATGATTCAGGTAGCATTAGAACAGGAAAACTATCAGGTATTAATAGCAATAAGTGGCGAAAAAGCATTAGAAAGGATAGAATTTATTAAACCAGACCTGATTCTTCTTGATATCATGATGCCTGGAATCGATGGATATGAGACGTGTCTTCAAATAAAATCAAATGAAAAAACTAAAGAAGTTCCAATAATTTTTTTATCCGCTCTTTCTGATACATTTGATAAAGTCAAAGCATTTAGCATCGGTGGCGTAGATTATCTAACAAAGCCAGTAGAACCAGAAGAACTTCTGATACGAGTTAAGACACATATACGACTCAACCAACTAGAACGCGAATTACAAAATGCAAAAAAAGAACTGGAGAACAGAGTAGAGTTACGAAGCATTGAGTTGATAAACGCAAATAAAATTCTGGTTGAAAAAGAGGAACTTCTCAAGGGAATATTTGATTTGTCTCCTATTGGCATCGGAGTTTTTTTACCTGATGGAAAAATTCATGATTTTAATCCTGCTTTAGAAGATTTTTTCGGAGTAAAGCATTCTACAGACCTGACTGCATACAATTTATTTATAGATCCCAATATTAGTCAGAATATTATTAACCGGGTAAAAAGTGGAGAGCCACAGGAATATGAAGGATTATATGATTTTAATCTTGTGAAAAGTAAAAATGTCTATAAAACACAGAAAACTGGATCCCGCTATTATCTTATGATAATAATTCCCCATTACAACATAGAGACTAACCAAATTTTAGGTTATATTGCCTATGCACAGGACATTACCGAATGGAAATTAAAAGAACGAGGTATTAAAACGAAGAAAAATCCCTGAAACTATGGTATATCGCATTTACTAAAGAGTTGAGGGATTAAGATCGGTTATATCGATGATACAAATACGGATATACCTGCTGTCGTTAAGATACACAACTTTGAGAGCAATTATTACTTTTACATGCTTACCAGGTACTATGGTTATTGTTTCATGAAATATTTCCTCAGTATCTTTTCTTAGTTTTTGATATTTTTCTTCCAGAAATTGTTGAAAATTGATATTTCCCAAGGAAATTTTTTGAAATTTTTCTTTTACACTCTTGTTTATAGGTCCTTTTTTAATAGAGAAAAAAGAATGAAAAAGATCATTTGCTTCAAAATACTCGGCTTTATCTTTATGATAAATGAGTATCATTTCACGTGATGTATCTGTCAGAAGAGTTAACTGATTTTTTACCTGGGACAAGGAATTCTCAAGAATTTTTCTCTCGTCAATTTCATGCTGAAGACGTTTTGTTCGTTCATCAATAATCTGCTCAAGGTGTTTTCGATAATTATACAAATCTCTTTCTATCTTATTCCGGTCAGTAATATCACGGGCAATAAAGCAGAATACTGTTTCATCCTGCTCAATTGTCCTGCTCATGGTAACTTCAACGGGAATATCTTTTCCCTGACCGGTATGGATTAAACCTTTCAATGTAAGAATTCCAGAATCAATCAATTCATGTGGAATAATATTTTGTGAAACCAGTGTTCCTGAATCACTAATGAGGATATTACTAATGTGTATTAGAGCATCATCAGGCTTTGATACAACCTCCCTTGCCCGAAGATTCATATATTGGATTACACCATCTGAATTTAAAAGAAAAATAAAATCATGTGCACTATCTATTGCAAATTTGGTCAGGGCCAGTTCACGTTCTATCGCACTTCTTCTGAATATTTCCTTATGAAGTTCATTATTTACCTCACGAAGTTCAATTGTCCGTGTCTGAATGATTGTTTCAAGGTTATTTTTTAAATGAAGGAATTCGTGTTCAGTTCTTTTTAATTCAGTAATATCCAGGCCAGATGCAAAATATTCGATAAATTTCCTCGTTTTTTTATCATAGACAGCCCGGACTTTCCATCTCTCCCAGGAAAAATCCCCATTTTGGTTTATTCTACGGAGATCCAACGTAATTTCAGGATTATCAAAAGAAATCTCCGACATCCGGATTATTACTTCGTTAAAATTTTCTTCAGGATATGGAGGGATAAATGGAGATCCAATAAGAAGATGTTTGTCAATCCCGGTATGATCTGAAAAATTACTGTTGATATTGATAATTTTGTAGTCACGGTTAAACCTGACAACAAATTGAACCTGATTATCCAGCAGTTCCTGGTATGCACGCGAAATTTTTTCTAAATCTTCTTTTGCCTGTTCTTCTTTCGTACTTTCTTCGATTAGCAGAGCTGAACCCGGTCTCCCATTGTCTAATACAACCGGAATAATAGTGAGAGAATATGCATGGTGTTTTTGTGTCCTGCTTGTTTTAAAAATTAGGTGAGAACGCTGACCATTAAGTGCATTTGTCAATAATTTCGAAACTTCATCTGTTAAAAATATACTAAGCAGTCTTTCCTGGCTGTCTTTTAGCTCTGAATTTATATTTTCATTTTCATATAATTCCATTATTTCATCATTTTTATCAATAACGGTAAGATATCGATCAAAAATAAAAAATGGTAATGTGGTAAATACTTTTAAAAATGAAACTGAAACACGCTTACTAAGCTGGACGAATTTTTTCGCTCCAACCCGCGAAATTTCTATTTTTCCTTGTGCTTCAAGGACTTTGATATACTTTGCAAGAACATTACGATGGATTCCAGTCCGTTCAGCAAGATCTACAATACTCAGTCTTTTGTCCTTACCTGATATTGATGACAAAATTACCGAGGTTATCTCTTCTGTTCGTTCCATATGTGACACAAAGGAATTTTTAGTATAGTTGGTTAGATGTTTCCTTGAATAATAATGTATGGAAATAAATCCTGGTTATTGTTCAATGAATGCCCGTATATTCATATTCAGCGGATATAATTTTCCTCCGTACGTGACAGATGCATCTGTTGATTCAATAGTGATTTGACCGGTATCAGGATCAATAGAACCTTTTATTGTTCCGGGCACAGAGAAACTCCAACCATTTTCCATCTGAGTGTTATATTTTACCGTTCCGGTTACATTCAAGTCAGGATTATTATGATTTCCCTTTAAAATTCCATCCGAACCCATGAATAGCCAATACCCCTTTCCAGACTCTACCAGATATTGATCCGAATATCTACCTTTCCATCCTTTTATTATCGGTGTATCAAGAGTGTGGGTAGTTGTATTATAAGGAATAAGAAAAACCCATTTTTCAGATATGGAGGATAAAGCATCTGAGGTCAGCGTCGGGGCATCTGTATAAAGGCCAATCGCATTCCATCCTTTCTTTAACTTTTTTTCTTTTTCTGAAGATAACAACCCTGATTCATAATAAAGGGGAATTGAATCCATTTTTCTCGAATAAATCCATATTCCAGTGAAAGGTTTGAATAATTCTGTTTTGTATACTTTTTTCCAGCCCTTCATAGGATCATAACGGTAGATTGAATGATGTCCGGTGTTTATTGTGTCGAAGATTTCAAAGGTATTGTTTCCTGTACTAAGCATCCGGGGGGTAGATACAAAATTCCATCCAGGGTATAATTGAATATCAAAATCTGAAGAGTCCTTTTTTGTTGTGAGTATATGGAGAGGATCAGAAAGAACATGATTCGTTTCAGGTTGTAGATAATTAGATTCTTGATGCAATATCGTCTTGGATGTATGGAATGGTTGAATTTTATTAACAGATTCATTATTCGAGTTTTCACTTACATCCGGCAGATCTGAAAGTGAATATATTGTAATATTTTCCTTTGTTTGAGGGAACAGAACCTGTGAAGTGAAAGAATCATTACCTAATTGGGCTGCTGCCCCTTGTGGTAACAATGTAATCATAATTGTTGATAAGCATAAAATGAAGAGAAAAGGAATCAATTTCTCTCTGGTAACTACTTTCATTATTATCAATAGATTTTTATTAATATTATTTATATTATATCATTAGGTAGACTGTTATTGAAAATACTCTTTAAAATCCTCAATCTCAATGAATTTTCAAGAATTTTATAAGTTCTAAATTCTATATCCAATACCAAATCATTAAATATATGAAAATATCATTCTAATGAATAGGTTTACGTGGGGGATTGATACAAATGTCCTTTAAAAATATTTTATTAATAATTCTCCTTATTGCCATTACTACTCAATCTGCTTGTGGAAATGATATGAGGGAAAGTAATTCTCCAGATGCGCTCGGATGGTTTCAGTTTGAATCCCAACCTATGGGAGAATTAATTTTTGACGGTGTTTCATATGGAAATACTCCAGTCAAAGTGCCGGTGAGTATGTACTCAAATCCATTCCATGAGGTAATAATAAAAATGGAGGGATATGAAGAATATTCTCGCGAAATAACAGAAAATCCAGGACCAGGTGAGACAATTCCGGTCTCACTTAACACAAATCTTATCGCCAATATTCAAAAATTACTAAGCGACGAAACACCTTTACAATCAAATTTTTAATTTTTTTATTTTTTTGTTGATTTAGTGAAAAGTAAAACGGATAACCTTTCAAATAAAGAAAAAACTAGACATTTGGTTATTTAGATTCGCGACGAGTTTACAGAAATTTAAACTGATTTCTAGTGAATTTGTTATAACTAATATTGATTAATTTATACCTGACCAAATCAGCCATTCATCTTATTTCACCCATATTTCTAAAGAAAAATAGATATTTTTCCTAATGAAAAATATTAACACATGAACTCGGCAGAGCTAGAGATGATTTTCGGATAATATAATTATCATAATCAATTTTAATGTGATTATAACTTTATTTTAGAGAATAGAGGGATTTTACGGAATAATTTAGTTTTAATAATTATTTCAAATATTGTGAACTTTTTTAAACATGCTATTCCTGCTGTACAGCATAAATCTAAGGTGTCAATTATGCATGGTTTAATATCTGACAAATCAAAAAATGCAAGTGAAATTTTATCTGCACTTTTAATTATCGATAAAAATGTCTTATAATATCCGTGTCTTGATATAATATTTAATAATTCATGTTTTAAGTAGATATAATGGATTTTCTGGTTATGATTCTGTTCCTGTTTAGGAACTGGAAGATTCAGAGCATCTAAATATTGGGTATATTGGACATTTATACCAGATATATTACCTACACGGTTCCACATCATCGATCGTAAATTAATTTCCATAAGTTTGTAGTATCCATCTCTGCAATCATATTTAAATTCAGGTTGTGCTATACCCATCAGGTTCATCCCATGTAATAACTTTCTCCCCTGTTCAAGTACTTCTGATGGAGCGTTATTTGACGCACTAGCAAAAATACCAAAATCATTTGGATATTGTGATAATTTTTTTCCGATCCATTCATTAAGTATATCCCCCTGAAAGGAACGGTATCCCACATAACTATATATCTGTGATCCATCTCCCGGGATTATTTCAGATGCAATGAAAGAGAGATTTTCGGACATATGTTTTAAAATATCGGTTCTAATCTCTTCTAGATGTGTTTTTGAATGGATCTGCAAATTTCTAAATACCTGTCCATGAATATCTTCTCTTTTAACTGGTTTTATTAATATTGGAAAAGATAGTGCATCTAATGCATCCAAGTCATTTTCATTAGAGATATTGATTGTTTTGGGATAAGGAACTCCAAGTTTTTCACATTGTGCATATTGATAATATTTATTTAATGTAAGGAGGATATTATCGGTATTAAAGGGGATGAATGAAAACTTATGAATATATGAATATATCGTGTAGAGATATTCTATATGAATATCTTCCGTTGGATAAATGATAAGATAATCATATAATTCATGTAATCGGTTAATTTTTTCTAATAAATCTTCCGGGTTTTGTTTAATTAATTGAAATTTTTTTATTTTATTACTATAAGCTGCACCCATTTTAATGAAATCTATTATAAAGATGTCCAGTACCCCTTTTTCAGTCAATTCCTGAATGATTGAGTATGCATTAAGATAACTTCCTAATACCAAGGTACAATGCTTAATTGGCATATTGAATAATTTATTTTTTATTATTTGTAATTACTTATTCGTATTATCTTATATGACGATATTGTGTGATGATACTTTTGTTTAGCATTTTAACCAATTTTTTCAGTTACAGACCTTATGCTGTATCTTTGGAAAATGTTGTAGTAAAATTTTCAATAGCTTTCAGGACAACAAATACCATTATTATGTAAAAGAATGTCATAATCACAGAATATACCATAAGGGTAATGATAACTGGTGTTTTATATAGTTGACAAATCAAGAATCCTGATATCACTCCGGCAGCCCGAAATACATCATATACGAGTTTCCAATGATTAAATCCATACTGAGACAATAATGAAGGGGGAGAAACAATAAATTCAGTAATTACCATTAAAGATAACGGCCAGCAATACCATCCTGCTTCTACCCACTCTGATCCAAGAATTATCGGTAATATGTATGGGGCAAACAGAGTAGGTATTCCAATGAGAGGTAGGGCAATCATAATAAGTTTTTTCATGGTTTGTAGATAAAATAAGCGTAAATTTCTTGATTCATCACGAATCATCTTTGATGCCTCCCCTATGTAGGCCTGAGATATTGCACTTGCAATAACACTTTCCGGTAGTATTAGTAACATTTGAGCTAAAGCAAAATATCCAACAATTTGTGAGTTATATATATTTAGCAACATTATTGGAGGTATCTGGAGAGCAATAGTATTAACTACCATTGCAGGAAAGGTAAATAATGGAAAACGGTTGAATTTTTTTGCTATTTCCACAATATTTTGCAAATTTCTAAATTTTAGGATTTCTTTATCCTTCTTCAACATCGCGTCTACAAATGTTCCAATTCCTGCAATTTGAAATAAAATATGCCCAATAATCAAACCCGTTGCCCCATACGACAAAATTCCCAATATAATTTTACTTAATGATCCTGCAATTCCCTGGTTAATTTTTGTATACGTGATCCTTTTATAGTCCCTTTCTCTGATCGCCCATTCATTGAGAATCGAATACAAACCCATACCAAAAAAACCTATAATCAGGAATATGCTATATTCCTCTATAGATCGCAAATTAAAAATAGTATAAAGATATGTTTTCCCAATAAAAAAAATTAGGATTAATCCAATGGTTGTACTAATCAGGATGAGAATACATAGAGAAAGAAGACTTGATCTTTCAACCTCATTTTTTGTTAATGAAAATGCAGTCTGATATGAAAAGGTTGCACCAATTCCAACTATTGCTAAAATTGAAGAATAAACTGCTAGTACACCAAAATCAGACGGGTCATACAGACGAGTTATTATAGGAACGGATAATATACCAATCAATTGTGCTGAGGCAGTACCCACTCCTAAAATGAATACTCCTTTATAATAAGGATTATTAGTAATAAAATATATGATCTGGCAAATTAACGAGTCTCTTTTTATAAATTGAAGATTATAAGAAATAATTTTAGTTATTTTCTCAGATAATGTCTTTTTCATTTAATATTGCTCATTTATTATAATTAGGGTAAAATTTCTTGCTATTAATATGTTCCGGATAATAGGTTTTTTTCACAAGTCAATATACTTATTTAATTAAAAATGTAATTATTACCATTAGCAACTGTAGAATAATATTTCCTTATAACAGACTATTTTTTTTACAATTGCTGTGATATACTATTTATGTTGATGCATAAAATAATACAATCTGATCCTGAAATTTGGAATCTTTTCACCTCTAAGGAAGAGTATAACAATCTTCACCGGGATCAATACGAAAGATTTCCATACTATGCAAGTAAAAATCGAAATATTTTTGAGCCTTTGGTTTCTCAGTATCTAATTAATCATAATTTTCGGGTTGAATTCCCGGGTAATGCTCCTTTTGCAGTTTGTCTTACACATGATATCGATACTATTTATAAACCATTGATTTACAAAGGGATCGATATGTTACTTGCCTTAAAAAAAGGAGATGCAAATAATTTTTTTATTTTATTGAAACAAATTCAGTCAAAAAAAAATCCATTCTGTAATTTTTCTAATATCATGAATCTAGAAAAAAAATATGGAGCAAAAAGTACTTTCTTTGTTTTGGCAGAAACCCAGGAAGAACCAGATTTCCAATATAATATTGAAGACATTAATAAGGAATTAGGGGAAATAATCGAAAACAAATGGGAAATTGGACTTCATGGAGGAAGTTCTGTTTATCTGGATGCTCACATGATGATGGCTAAAAAAAAGGTTTTAGAAAAACTAATTCATAAAGAAATAATCGGTTATAGAAGTCATTTTCTCCAATTTCATACTCCAGACACCTGGGTTGCTTTAAGCAAAGCAGGCTTTAAATATGATACTACTTTTGGGTACGCTGACTGTGCAGGATTTAGAAATGGTATATGTCATCCATTTAAACCATATAATCTGAATACAGACCAGGAAATCAATATTTTAGAAATTCCGCTTATTCTTATGGATTGTACACTTGGATTATATATGGAATTAGATGAAGATAAAAAATGGGAATTAATTAAAGGTTTAATAGAGCGTGTTGCCGAATGTCGTGGAATTTTTACCATATTGTGGCACAATACATTTATGTCTGGTAGCCAATTTGAATTGTATGAAAAAATTCTCGCATATTGTTATAAAAAAAATGCCTGGATGACAAATTGTGAAGAAATCTATTATTGGTTCCAAAATTATTATTAAAATAGTTTACAATCAAAGTATTTTTTTTATATTTCGCAGGTATTTATCTAAAAATTTTAATATTAAACTAACTATTCGGCGATGGAAAACTGACAACATGTCTTCCTATCAGCTATTAAAAAGAGGAAAAGAGATGTAAATTCTCACTTAAATCGTTGTACATCGTTGAAATATTCTTCTAAATACCTTCAAAATGAGAATAATTCATTCCTCCAAACATTTCACTAATTGATATGAATAAATCATTTTCATCAAAAAATCCGCTTTTTCTTTAATCTCTGAAACAAAGACAATACTGGCGGTTTTATAACCTGATAAAGTACCGGTTAAAAAATAGAAAACGGCGATTATTTTCGATAATTGGATAATGAATATAGGAAAAGATAAAATAAAATTGCTTATATGGGCTGATCCTTCTGTGGATGGCCTTAAATTTGAACAATAGTATTTGAAAGAGAAATATTATTACAATAAAAAACGTAAATAATAATAAAATTAATGGATAATTAAATTAGAATACAATAATAAAAATTATGAAAGTATTAAACAGAAAAATATCGTTTATTTGGAGAATAATTTTTTATTCATTATAATTTTTAAAAGTAATTATAAATTGAGACAACATTATGAAAAAAATTTATGTATTATTCATTATTTTGATCGCAATATTCACTTTTTCTTCTTCATCAGGATCAGTAAATACTATTTTATCTGAGTTTCCCCAAAAATTTTCTAATGAGGAACATCCAAAAAATTCCATACAAAACACCCCAGTTCAATACTTAAATATTAGTGGAATTAATATAGCATATCGAGAATTTGGCACTGGTGACCCCTTATTAATGAATCAGGGGATTGATGCCACAATGGATGACTGGAATGATACTTTTATTAGTATCCTTGCTTCCAAATATCGTGTATACATATATGATTATCGGGGAATGGGATATAGCACGGATAATGATTCAAAACATTCTATTAAATTATATGCAGAAGATGTTGCAGACTTTATTTCAACTTTAAATCATAAAAATATGAGTATATATGGTGTTTCTATGGGTTCCTGTGTTGCGCAGGAACTTGTAATTAACCATCCTGAAAAAGTTAAAAAGATGATCCTAGATTCAAGTACTTATAGCATTCGTATTCCTGAGACAAAAGAACTTTTAGGTTACCTTTATAGTGTAATATCAGATCCTACATTATCAGAAGGAAATAAAAACCAAGCATATGCAAATCTTTTATGGAACGGAACCTTTAAAAACCTTTCAACCATTAAAAACGATGTATTAGTAATTGTTGGATCGAAGGATACAGTAACTCCACCTATTCTTTCAAAAAAACTTTTCGAATTAATTCCAAATTCCACTATGGTGATTATTAATGGGACCAATCATGGTGGATCGAGCAAGAATCCCGAAGAATATGCAAAAACAACTCTTCATTTTTTAGAGAGTTAACCTAAATCTTATCATTAAGGTTGCTAATAATTTTTTCAATAAAAATCATGAATGAAATAAATCTACATATGAGTTAGAATAGATTTTTTGTTTATTATGTAATTTATTATTCAGTAATAATATTGATTCATTTGTAGATAAAAAAGGATAATTTCCACCTTTCTGGTTCAATTCATTTCCTTTAGAAAACATCAGACCTATATCAGAGAATTGTTTAGTGGTGATAATTAAATACCCTGGATAGAAGGAAATTTCAGAAACTTCCTGTATCTGGTTACTATTAAAAAAAGGAATTTTGTATTCATTAGATATTTGTATATACTTTTTTTCAAAAAACCTGTTGGTATAATAATCAGAAAAAATAACAGAACCATATGGAATATGTGACAAGAAAAAA
>Ga0123334_1001465_pt1 | contig 29419 bp, 21 predicted proteins | sample BiotimSIPDNA_FD_89706 | JGI IMG/M metagenome (GOLD analysis project Ga0123334, IMG submission 89706) | Anaerobic biogas reactor microbial communites from Washington, USA - Biogas_R1 time_0 SIP DNA | ecosystem: Engineered > Bioreactor > Anaerobic > Unclassified | place: Washington, USA...
ATCTGATGAACAAAATCCAAAAGCATAAATGTTAAACGATACAAGGTCAAAGACTTATTGGAAAATTTAGGATATTAATTTTGTTATGAAATAACCGGATAACAAGTTTCTCTTCACACAGACCTTAGTTCACTTCATTTGTTAGTAGCATTAATAAAAACGTCTTCAGCCAGAAATTTATCCTAATTAATAAACCCTGACAGCAAAGTAACTACAACCAAAAATAAAACAAGCTGTCCCTCTCCAAACACTCAAAACCTGCTAACGTTCATGGAGAGGGATGTTGCTGTTAAGTAACTAAACTGACCGGGTAGCGGGTGGGTGAGGCGGCGGTAGTTCTACCCCCAAAACTTCTCCAAAGTAATCCGATACTCCGGGTCCGTAAAGGGGCGACCGGGGAGGAACCAGTCCGGCGGGAGCAGTTCTTGATAGCGTTCGTCTCCAAAACGGTCATCAATCAAGACCACAACCCCCATATCGTCCGGGGTCCGGAAGACCCGGCCGGCGGCCTGAATCACTTTGATTAATCCAGGAACAAGGTAGGCGTGGAAAAACCCTGAATTGTCACGCTCCTCAAAGTACATTCGGATCAATTCCTGTTCTTCATTGACCATGGGTAAACCGGGGCCAACGATGATCACCCCGATCAGTTGTTCGCCGGGTAAGTCAATCCCTTCACCGAAGCTTCCCCCGAGTACTGCTAATCCGATTTTGGTTTCATTGGGATGATTGCTGAATAATTTATCGAGAAAGTGGCGTCTTTGTTCATCGCCCATCCCTGGAAATTGCGCGTAAACCAAGGCTTGGGAGGCCAGATTTCGACGTAGTAGGGGCAAAGCTGATTGCAAATAAGAGTATGATGGGAAGAAGACCAGGTAATTGCCGGAGCGGGCTTGGACCACCGAGCCGATACAGTCCACCAGTTGGGCAAGGGAATTGGTCCGGGACCGAAAGCGGGTGTCGATACCTGGAACGTGTAAATATAAGCGGTTCTCCTTGGGGAAAGGGGATGTAAGCCGGAGATGTAAAGAGTCGTCCCGGCCGCCTAATAATTCGCGAAAATATTCATAGGGAGACAGGGTAGCTGAGAAAAAAATTGTTGAACGTCCTTTATCGAGCCTTTGACGTAGTAAGGGACCGGGGTTTAAACATAAAATACGCAAGGTCAAGTTACGGTCCTCATCCTTTAAGAAGATAGCGTAATCTTGGTTGAGGGAAGAGATGACCTGCATGAATCGGATAATTCCAAAATAAATAGTTTTTAGTTGTTCCTGAGACTGGGCCAGTGGGTTTTTGCGCATGGTTTTTTCCATGGACCCGCTCCATTGTTCCAAAGCCGGTTCCAATTCCGGGTGGAGGGAAGGCAGGAGCAGAGCTTGTTGGTTACTGTCCCGAAGTTCTTGTAAATATTCCTCGAAAATCGCCGCTACTTTTCCACCGGCGGCGGCCAGATCCGAACTGATAATTTTCAAACCGTCCGACCAAGACAAGACCTCTTTATGGGAAAGAGTAGCCGAATACATTTCTCGTCCTCGGTTGACTAAATTATGGGCCTCATCGATGAGAAAGATCGACTCCTGTTTGGATGTCTGAAAAAAGCGGCGCAGGTAAACACCGGGGTCAAACAAATAGTTATAATCGCAGATGACCAAATCAGCCCGTAAGGCTAAGTCCAGCGATATTTCAAAGGGGCAAAGCTGTTCTTCCTCAGCTACTTCGTTGATAATTTCCGGGGTGATCAGTTCCAGACCGAGTAAGCGGGGGATGACTGATTCGACTCGTTCATAATAATTTTCGGCAAATTGACAAAAATCACATTGGATACTAGAGCAAAGGCAGACTCGTTCTTTAGCTTCGATAAAAACCGAACGGAGACGGAGTCCCTGTCCCATCAGATCCTGAAGAGTGGTTCGTAAGATTTCCTTTCCGGCAGTTTTGGCGGTTAGAAAGAAAATTCGGCGTAACCGTGGTTCGGTGGCCAAATGTTTCAAAGCGGGAATTAGCACTGAAATTGTTTTACCGATGCCGGTGGCGGCCTCAATGAATAGATCTTGTTCTTGTTGGAGGGTTTGGGTGACGGTAGACATCAATTCCATTTGGCCCGGCCGTAGTTGAGGGAAAGGAAAGACTAATTCATTAAGGGATCGGTTGCGAGTTTCGATCCAGTGGAGATTGGTTTTTTGGAAAGTCAGATATTTCACGGCAAGGGTTTCAAAGTTGGCTTGAGCTTCACCGAAGCTGATGACCACCGGAAAAGAGCTTTCCGCTAAGTTATCCAGATTGAGATAGGTTAGCCTGCCGGTTACTTTTTGATGGGGGTAACGGACCATGACCAGATAAAGGTAGATGTTGAGTTGATCCAGGTGGATCGGATATGGGTCTATTAGATTAGCAATCGGTTGGTAAGTGGTTTTTATCTCCTCAACAACTATCGCCGTCTGGCTGATGGTTAAACCGTCGATCCGACCATGTACAGTCAAAGTGAGGTTTTCCCATTGATAGGTTTGTTCAACTGGAACTTCAGATTGGTAACCCTCCGGCCTGAGCGACACCAAAAGTTGGTGACCGGCAATACCTTCCCGGGCGCGGGAACGATCTCCAGCAGCGGAATGTAAATCTCCTGTAATGGTAGAAAATTCCAACAGTTCGGTAACACTGATTTTATAATGATGGCAATAATTCATATCCAGGTCCTTAACGGCAACTATTTTTGGGGGAATACGTTTTAAATTTCAGATATACCTATTGTATCATATGTGACCCGGCGATATAACTCGCCTAATTTGGTAAAGGGAATCCGAAGACTATTTTAATCAATAACTTGAGGGGAAAAATGACAATTAAGTTTAATGTGGCGGATCTTGTAATCAACGGCGAGTGGGACGAAAATAGCAGGCTGTTGCTTCTGGAGGACCTAGGAGGAACAATTAACCTATCCGGCAGGGTTATGGGATGGAAATTTAGCGGCCGGGCCGTAATTGAAACCGGTTTAGATAATCTAATCTACCTTAGGCTCGATGAGATTGCCGGTATTCCCGGTTTTCTGATGCCTTGGGTCCTTAAACTGTCGCTCAGATTTAATAAAGTCATTTTGAAGCGGGAGGCTCTAATCGTCCGTAAAGACAGGGTTTTAATCGATCCCAACCTACTGTTTGCGGAATCAGGCAACGGCAAAGTATTGATCCAACCTAAGAATGGAGTTGAGAAAGAGCCTGAAAATGTAATGCCCAAGTTAAGAGAGAGGATTTTAAACTGGGCTAAGGAACATGGGGGTAAATTTGCCGGGGGAATTACCGAAATGGTGTTGGTTGTACCGGATTTGGTGTTATTATTGATTAAGCTCATGAAAGATGATGGAATTCCGGTTGAGTTGAAGTTAAAAATAACCTTAGCGGTAGCTTATGTAGTGTCACCTATTGATCTAATTCCCGAGGCCCTGGGAAATGTTTTGGGCTTTGTCGATGATACTCTGGTAATGGCGATATTGATAACCAGGTTGGTAGAAGAAATACCGAAGGAGATTATCTACGATAATTGGAACGGCAGGGCGGATATTTTAGAGTTGGTTCTTAAGGGCAAGGATCTACTCTTAAAAATGTTTCCGGCGAATATCACCAAGAAGATCAACTCCTTATTTGGCAGTTCGCCAAAAGAAGCAGCGGTGGCGATTGAGGAGAATGACCCTTTGTGAGATTTAAAAAATTTCTGCTTTTTGACTAAGAAATGCAGGAAATTACCGACTCCTTTCAGAAACATTACTATTATTCCGCTTCAATCTCGGATCTCATATTTTAGGTAAAATAACTCCCAGGAGTGGATACCGATTCTTACAATTGATCTGCACGGTTACAATCGTGAGCAAGCCTTGGAAAAGCTGACAATCGGACTGGATAATGCTTCTTATTATGGTGAGACATTGGTCAGGATTATCCATGGGCAAGGAAAACATAGTGAATTTTTTCCGGTCATTAAATCCATGGTCCGCCACTGGCTTGAAGAATCTGATTTTGCTAGAGAGAAAGTGGAAACGGTTTTTCGGGGCGAGGATGGGTCTCCCTATACGGCTCCCAATCCGGGCGAAACAATAGTGGTCTTAAAAAACCTACTCAAAAGTGGAACCGAGCCGGGGATGGATTTTAATGATCAAGAGGAAGAGCGGGAAAAACGTAGAAATAGTAAAAAAATCAGGGCGGATCGGCTCCGGACTTCGCGTCGGCGTCGATTTTAACTTCTAACTGAAAAAAACCAATAGTACCAATATGCCGGGAGGTAATGTTTATGCCAGAAGGATTAACAGCTGTAAATGAAGCAATCAAGAATAGCAGCGGATTTATAACCAAAATTAAGGAACAAATCGGTAAAGTTGTCGTTGGGCAGGAAAAATTGATCGATGGCTTACTGTTAGGGATTCTCGCTAACGGCCATGTGTTGCTTGAAGGCGTGCCGGGATTGGCCAAAACTCTGTCCGTAAAAAGTTTGGCTGCTTCAGTAAACGCTTGTTTTCAAAGGATTCAATTTACTCCGGACTTGCTCCCGGCAGACCTAGTCGGGACCTTAATCTATAATCCGCAATCCGGCTGTTTTACAACGAAAACAGGACCGATTTTTGCCAATATTATTCTGGCAGATGAGATCAATCGGGCGCCGGCTAAGGTCCAAAGCGCTCTTTTGGAAGCGATGGAGGAAAAACAAGTAACAATCGGAGAAAACACCTATCCATTACCCGAACCTTTCATGGTTTTGGCGACTCAAAACCCCATTGAACAGCAGGGGACCTATCCTTTGCCCGAAGCTCAATTAGACCGGTTTATGTTTAAGTTGAAGATCGGTTATCCCACCAAAGAAGAAGAATTGTTGATTATGGAGAGAATGGCTCAGACTTCCCGAACCATCGATATTCAGCCGGTTATTACTCCCCAAGAAATCATGGCGGTGCGGAAAGTAGTGGATATGGTTTATATGGACGCTAAGATTAAGGACTATATTGTTGATCTGATTATGGCCACCCGTGAACCGGCTCAGTACAAGTTGGAGCTAGCCGATTTGATCGAATTCGGAGCTTCTCCCCGGGCGACAATCAGTTTGGGGATTGCGGCTAAGGCTTATGCTTTCATGCAAGGACGGGGATATGTGGTCCCCAATGATATTAAGGTGATTGGGCCCGACATTTTGCGCCACCGGATTATTATTACTTATGAGGCGGAGGCGGAAGAGTTAAAAGTCGAGGATATTATTGAAAAGATCTTTGACGGAGTAGAAGTACCCTAAGTTCAGTTGGCAGGAGACAGGAGTCGGCGCGATGTTATCCAAGGAAATATTGAAAAAAGTCCGCAAGATTCAATACAAAATATCCCGAATCAGCAATGAGATGATTTCCGGGCAGTATACCAGTGTCTTTAAAGGCGCAGGTGTTGAGTTCGATGAAGTGCGGGAGTATATACCGGGCGATGATATTCGTTCAATTGATTGGAACGTCACAGCCCGAAGCGGCGTCCCCTATATCAAACGGTTCGCTGAAGAAAGAGAACTAACGGTAATGCTGGTAATCGACTTGAGTGGTTCCCAAAGATTCGGCTCGGTCGAGTCACTTAAAAGCGAGTTGGCAGCGGAAATAGCCGCGCTCCTTGCTTTTTTGGCGATTAAAAACAATGATAAAGTGGGTTTGCTTATTTTCACCGATACCTGTGAAAAATATCTTCCCGCTCAAAAGGGACGACGTCATGTATTGCGGGTGATCCGGGAAATTTTGGGTTATCAGCCGAGCGGAACCGGGACCAAGATTGAAGAAGCCTTGAAATTTGTGAATAAGGTTTTGAAGCAAAGAAGTATTATCTTCTTGGTTTCCGACTTTATGGACGATAATTTTGAAAAGGTCATGGGTAGTGTGGCCCGTCGCCACGATTTGGTAGCGGTAAGATTAAGAGATCCTAAAGAATCGGAGCTTCCACCGCTGGGTTTGGTCGAGTTTCAAGATAATGAAACCGGCCGGATGGTTCTGGTGGATACTTCTTCCGCTGAGCTTCGCAAAATGGTCCGGACTGAAGCTGAACAACGTAACGAAAACCTAGCCAAACTTTTCCGCCGGAATAAAGTTGATTTAATCGATGTTCAAACTGACCAGCCATACCTGGAACCGATTCAACGGTTTTTTAAACTAAGAGAAAAACGGATGCGTTGAACGGAGGTTATTGATGAACGATATCCGAACCAAACATCTTTTTAAGCAGATTTATACCATATTGATAACTATCGCGCTATTGTTTTGTCTATTAACGCCGGTTGATAGGTTAGCCGCTCAACCGGAGGAACCCGTGGCGGGAGAACCTCTTAGGGCTTGGTTAGAACTGAAGGGGGACGGTCCCTTTTATGTCGGAGACCCAATTTCGGTTAATCTGATAGTGGAAGGGCTTCCGGGGATTGAGTATTTGCTTCCCGAATTAACACCCGAACAATTGAGCGGATTGGAACTGACCAACAAAGGTAAACTCCGGCAGAAAACGGAACAAGAAAGATGGAAACACACGGTTTCCTATGGATTTGTCGGTTGGCAAGCGGGTGAATACAAGATTTCAGGATTGACAGTCTCTTATCATGACGGTTCCGGTAAGGAAGGTACGATTACAGTGGGGGATCTGCAACTTAAAATCGTTTCTGTTTTACCGGCCAACTTAAGTGAAGCAGAGTTATTAGCGGATGGATTGAAAAACCCAAAGCAACCGGTAGGACTCCCTCCGCGGTATCGTTATATTGGAGCGTTTTTAGGAATGACTGGGCTGGTAGGCTTGGTTTATTTACTACTGAAACGCTTGGGAAAAAGCTATCGAAATAGAGTTGCCGCCAAAGAAGAGCAAGCAGTGAAAACCTTGGAACCAGCCCACCTGATTGCCTTTGATAAATTAGACCAGTTACGCCGGGAGCAGCTTTTGGAGACTGGTAAGTATAAAATATTTTATGACCGGTTGAGCGAGATTGCCAGAGAGTATCTGGAAAATCGTTTTCGATTCAGGGCTTTGGAAATGACTACCGAAGAATTTTTGATGAGTTTGGGGAGAATGGATTTTCTGGAACCGGCTCAGCAAAATATTTTAGCGGAGTTTCTTCAATATTCGGATTTGGTTAAATTCGCCAAGCATCAACCCCTCAAGGATGAGGGAGAAAAAGCTTTAACCATGGTTCATGGTTTGATTGAAGAAACCAAAGAGGAAGTTAACAATGATATTTGAAAATCCGGTTTTTTTAACGCTATTAATCATTATCATCCCGGTTTTAATATACCATTTGGAGCTGGGAACAAGACGGGGGGCGGTCAATTTTTCAACCACCGCCTCTTTAGAGCGGGCCCCAAAAAATTGGAGAGTTTGTTGGTTTAAGGTTTTACCTTGGTTGACCATTGGGACTATAGTGTTAATGATCATTGCCTTGGCCCGGCCCAAGGTGGGCTTGGGGAAAAGCAGGATTCGCAAAGAGGGAATCGATATCGTACTGGCTTTAGATGTATCCACCAGTATGTTGGCGGAAGATTTTAAGTCCGGGGGAAAGCGGATCAACCGGTTGGAAGTGGTTAAACAAGTAGTCCGGGATTTTATCTCCCGGAGGCCGAATGACCGGATCGGAGTAATAGTTTTCGCTGGTCGGCCATATATCCTAGGACCTTTAACTTGGGACCATAATTGGATCAAATCTCGGATTAACGAGGTAAAACCGGGTGATATCGAAGACGGTACCGCCATTGGCACCGCCTTGACCAATGCCGTGAAGCGGTTACAGGAATCCCGAGCCAAAAGCAAAGTAGTGATTTTATTAACCGATGGAAATAACAACGCCGGAGAGATTGCTCCTGAAGTAGCAGCTGACGCTGGAAAGGAACTTAAGGTTACCGTCTATACTATCGGCGCCGGTTCACAAGGATTAGTCCCCTATCCGGTGATTGACTCTTGGGGGCAAAAACAATACCAGATGGTTGAAATTAACCTTGATGAAGAGTTATTGCAAAAAATCGCCACTACCACCGGAGGACGATATTTCCGGGCCACCGATACCCAATCGTTAAAGACCATTTTTGAACGGATTGACCGGATGGAAAAAACCCGGGTGGAGATGGGGAAATACTCGGAATATAAAGACCTTTATCCTTATTTTCTCTTTGGAGCGCTGGGGATATTGTTGTTGGAAGGGATCTTAGCCAATACAATTTGCAGGAGATTGCCATGAACTGGGCCCATCCGTCTTATTTATTTTTGTTAATAATACCTTCGTTATTAACCTGGTTCTATATTTGGGTTAATCGTCGTTTGGAACGGGATTTGGAACTTTTCGCTAGTAAAGACTTGATACCGAAGGTGATTGATCTATCGGGCCGAAAAGCCCAAAAGCACCGGTTGATCTTGAGATTGGCAGGTTTGGTCTTTTTAATTCTGGCTTTATCCGGACCACGTTGGGGATATCGTTGGCAAGATGTCAAACATCAGGGATTGGAGATTATTTTCGCAATTGATACATCCAAAAGTATGCTGGCGACTGATGTAAAACCGAACCGCCTCGAAAAGGCCAAATTAGCAGTTAAGGACTTACTTCAAGTGATGCAAAACGATAAAGTGGGTTTAGTGGCTTTTTCGGGGACGAGTTTTCTGCAATGTCCTTTGACCATGGATTTTAATGCCTTCAGCAGCACTTTGGACGTTTTAAATACCGACATCATTCCTAGGGGCGGAACGGCTATCGGCGAAGCGATCTTAACCGCCCAGAAGGCTTTTAAGTCAGGTAGCGCCGGTGAAAAAGTCTTAATCATAATTACCGATGGGGAGAACCATGAAGGAGACCCGGTGTCTCAAGCCAAGATGGCGGTGAAGGATGGCATCTCCCTATATACCATTGGGATCGGTAGCCCCGAGGGTGAACTGATCATCCTTCGGGATGAGTATGGTAATGGTTCGTATCTAAAGGATAATGCCGGTAATGTAGTTAAGACATATCTGAACGAAGGGGTTCTCAAGGAAATAGCCCGGGTAGGGGAAGGAACCTATGTCCGGGCCGGAGGGTTTTCCTTGGGTTTGGAAGAGTTGTACCGGACCAGATTGGCCGGCTTGAAAAAATCGGAACTTAATAGTGAGTGGCGTAAGGACTATATGGAAAGATTTCAAATCCCATTGTTGTTAGGGATCATTTTATTAACCATCGAATTTTGTCTGGGTTTCCGGGTGAAGCCGGGGATCATTGAAAGGATTAAGTATGGTAGAGGTGAAGAAAGTGGCCTTTCGTAAACGGCCCTATTTGGTAATTGCCTTCGGTTCAATAATTGTTTTGGCAGTAATTTTTTTGATTTGGGGCAATACTTGGCGAATGTCCGTGGCTAACCGGTATTATCACCAAGCCGATTATGATCGAGCTCAGGAACGTTATGAAAACATCTTGGTTGATATGCCCAGTTCACCTTATGTATTAAATAATCTAGGGTTATCATTACTAAAAAAAGACCGCTCCGATAAAGCCATCGCCAATTTAAAAGAAGCCACCACCGGTTTGGAAAGGTTGACGGTTGGTAAATCCCGAAAAAATAAGTTGCAAAATGAAGTCCGTTATAATCTAGGAAACGCTTTATATGGTTTGGCGGAGAAAAGCCAAGATCAACAGGGCCAAGCCGGATATCAGGCTGCCCTTGACAATTTCAAACAAGCGGTGGAGGCTGATCCTAAAGATTTGGACGCCAAATATAATTATGAACTTACCTTACTTAGGTTAAAGCAACCACCGTCTGAGAAACCACCGGAACAGCAACAGAACGAAGCGGAAAACATTGTAAATATGAATGACGCCCAATACTTCATCCCCCGAATCAGTGATGAAGCGCCAGTGGATAAAGACTGGTAAAGGAAGGATATGGAGATGAAATTCAGACATTTTGCGCTATTTTTGATTTTGGCCACCGGGTTGTTTTCTCAGCCCCCGGCTTACGGAGCAAGGGATTTTACGGCTAGGGCCGTATTAGATACCAGTTCCATTACTACCGGCGAAGCGGTCCGGCTAAATATTACGGTTGAAGGTCCAGCTTTAGCAAAAGAACCTGTTATGGAAGAAATTGATGGCTTGCAAATCGACTTCTTAGGCCGAAGTTCCAGTACCAGTTATATCAACGGAGAATATTTGGCGTCAATCAACTATTCCTATGAAATTAGCGGTTTAAAACCGGGTTCATATACCTTGGGACCGTTTGAAATGAAAATTAAGAACCAAAAGATTACGGCTAACTCCGTTACTCTTCAGGTCAACGCCGGTGTTAATCAACGAAAAGCGGCCCCCACAATCCCGGAAGATTCCTCTCCCTTGGGAGATAAACTTTTCTTAGAGATGGAGTTAGGGAAAACCTGGCTCTATTTAGGAGAAAAAACTCCCTTAAAAGTCAGGTTGTATTTTAGTGAAATTACAATTAACGAATTGAATTATCCGGTGATTGATCAACCGGAGTTCGTCTTGGACCCGATGAATAAACCTAGCCAACGAAAGGTGATCATTAATGACCGTTCCTATGAAATGGTTGAATTTTCAACTAATTTGACTCCGGTAAAATCCGGTAACTTTTCTTTAGGACCGGCTTTGATCAATATTGCCGTATTAATCAAGCGGCAGACCAGAGACCCGTTTTTCTCCAGTTTCAAAAAGTATCCTATTGAATTAAAAAGTAACGGTTTGAATCTAAACATATTACCTTTGCCGACTACTGGAAAACCAGCCGGTTTTTCGGGGGGGATTGGCCGGTTTCAAATCCAAGTGACCGGACAGCCCACCGAGGTCCTCCAGGGAGAACCGGTTACTCTGAAGCTTAAAGTGACCGGAAACGGTAATTTACAAACGATTGGCCCGCCTTCGCTCGCTAGTAATCAAGGGCTTAAAGTTTATGACCCCCAAAAGAAAAGCCCGGGGGAAGGGGAGACCGGTCAGATCCATTTTGAACAAGTGGTAATTCCGACTGATCCGCAAGTGAACAAGATTGGTCCCTTTAGTCTTGCTTATTTTGATCCATACCAGGGGAAATATGTCAAAACAACCACTCCGGCGATCCCGGTTAAGGTGAAGCCAAACCCCAATTTTAAAGCGGCCCTATTTTCCGATACTACTAAGGAAAGGGAGAGTTTTGGAAAAGATTTGGTATTTATCAAAGAGGGGCCCGGGAAGATCTTGCGTCGCCAAGACCAACTTATTTATCAAAAATCCTTCTGGTGGCTGCAATTGATTCCAATGCTCGGGCTAATCATAGCTTTGTTTTACCGAAGCTATCAAAGGACCCTGTATTCCGATTCCCTCCGCTCCCGGGCAATTCGTGCCAGTAACCGGGCTGCTAAGGCTTTGGCTAAGGTTAAAGCGGGAATAACTAGTAAACCGGAGAATACTTTGGATGAGTTGCATTTACTAATGAGAGAGTATTTGGGGGAGAAATACCGCCTAACCACCGCTGGGATCACCGGGGATGTGGTTCAGAAAATAGTGGTTTACGGAGTTAAACCGGAGGCGCTACGGGAGATCAGAGAATTTTTTGACCAATATGATTATTACCGGTTTACCGGTAATAAAATTAGCCCGGATGAGGCCGGGAAACTTTGGGAGAGAGTGGACTCAATTATTAAATCCCTTGACCAAACTGACGGTTATGGAGAAAAGAGAAGTAAAAACGCCGGAGAGGAGAGGGCAATATGAGAAAACCGAAATCTTCCAAGAAATACATGCTCAGCGGCATTTTAATTTTAGTTTTTCTGATTTATCCGGCCTGGGGAGAAGCGTCGGCTATTGGAGATGTCGGAACGACTGCTGTTAATCCCAATGCTATTTTTGAAGAAGCGAACAAGGCCTATCAAAGCGGGGACTTTCTGAAAGCAGTCGAAACTTATCAACAGCTTTGCGATGAAGGTTATTTAAGCGGTAATCTATACTATAACCTGGGGAATGCTTATTATAAGTTAGGAGCAAAGGGCTTAGCAGTCCTGAATTACGAAAGGGCAAGACGCTTGATTCCGGGGGATGCAGATTTGAAAACAAACCTTAATTATGTCTTATCCGGGGTCCAGGAAGGCGTTGCCGACTGGAAATATGAATTTTTGAAATTTTTGACCGCCATGGCCCCAGTCGAGCAAATTCTCATTTACGCCTCGATTTTGTTTTTTGGATTGATGGTCCTCATTATTTTAGGAATAATCAAACCGGCCTGCTTACGTAATTTAAGCGAGGGAGAGACCCACAAATGGTGGGCCGGAATAGTAATTTGCTGGGCGATAATGTTCGGCCTTGTTTCCTCGTTGGGTATGGTGACTTTTTGGGACCAAGCCCGGGAACAAGCAGTGGCGATTAGAGCCGGAGAGGTTCGGTTTGAACCTTCGGAAGCCGCTACTCTCTATTACAACTTAGCCGAAGGATCTAGGGTGCTTATTTTAGAGGAGAAAGAAGCTTGGCTCAAGGTAAAGAGAGTTGACGGTAAAAGAGGCTGGGTGGCAAAAGACTGTTTGGAAATGATTTAAAGCCTTCGAAAGGTTGACAATCATTGAAGATAATGATAGTTTTATTTCATTGAGAAGAAAAGCAAAGAATAACGAAAGATTAAAGGAAAATAAAATGCGAAAACCAATTTTTAAGTATTTGATACCCTTGGCAGTTATTGTTTTGCTAGTTGTCGGCGTTGTTTTAGCCGATAATTATATTGCCAAAGATACGGTCATTACCAGGCTTATGATTCAAGCATTGGAAAACTGGCATTATAACCAGATCAGATTGAACGATGAGTTTTCCTTAAAAGCTTTCGACCTTTATCTCAAAAGACTGGATCCGAATAAAAGATTTTTATTAAAATCCGATATTGAGGAGTTAAAACATTATCAAACTAAAATTGATGATGAATTGGAAAAGGGAAATTACGGTTTGGTCAAAGAATCCTCAGCGATCCTAAAAAAGCGGATTACGGACGTGAGAGATTATTATCAAGAACTTTTGAAACATCCCTTTGATTTTTCTGAAGAAGAAAGTTTAGAGCTTGATCCGGACAAGAGAGATTATTGTGCTAATGAGGACGAACAGAAGGAGTTATGGAGGAAGACCCTTAAATATCGAGCTCTATTATATTATTTGTCTCTCGATGGCGTCGATGACAAAGCTAAATCCAAAAAGACTAAAACCTCGGTTTTTCGGTCTAAATTGGAGATCCAAGCCAGAGAGAAGCTATCCTTAAGTTTAAAAAGAGAGTTTCAAATGTTATTAAACGAAACCAACGATGATCAGTTGGAAAAGTATTTGAATGCCATTGCCGGGAGTTTTGATCCCCATACCAATTATTTTTTACCGGAACAAGCCGAGGAATTTGAGACCGACCTTTCGGGAACCCTGGAAGGAATCGGCGCCATGCTTGAAGCGGATGGGGAATATGTGAAAGTTAATGAAATTGTCGTAGGTAGCGCAGCTTGGCGGCAAGGAGAACTGAAAGCCGGTGATTTGATCATGAAAGTGGGGCAGGGCCGGGGGGAACCGATGGATATCTCCTATATGCCCCTGAATGATGTGGTGAAACAGATACGAGGCAAAAAAGGATCTGAGGTCCGGCTGACCGTTAAAAAACCGGATGGTCGAATTATAGTAATTCCGATTATCAGGGACGTAGTGGTGATTGAAGAGGTATATGCAAAGGCAGCAATTATCACTAATCAGGAGTTGCACAAAAAATTCGGTTACATTGATCTACCTTCTTTCTATTGGGACTCGCGATCGAATAAAGGGCGAAGTTCTGCGAAAGATGTTCGATATTATCTCCAAAAGCTAAATGCCCTAGAAGTAGATGGAATTATTCTCGACTTAAGGGATAATACAGGAGGCAGTTTGGATGATGCCATCGCCATGTCCGGTCTTTTCTTCAGGAATGGACCGGTAGTCCAAGTAAGAAACGGCGCCGGACATATTAATGTTTTAAACGACCCCGATAAGGATACTGTTTACAGTGGGCCCTTGGTTGTTTTAATCAATACCTTTAGCGCTTCTGCTTCCGAAATTGTTGCGGCAGCCCTCCAAGATTATAATCGGGCGATTATCATCGGAGGCCCCCGGACACACGGAAAGGGCACGGTTCAAGTTTATACCGATTTGGACAGTATTCTAGACCGTTTTTTGACCAGGGAATTTTCTATTTTGAAACCGATTGGTTCATTGAAACTGACGACCCAAAAATATTATCGGATCACCGGTGGTTCGACCCAAATGGAGGGAGTCATCGCCGATATACCGTTACCTTATGTTTATGAGTATTTAAAAGGAGAGAAAGACTTGCCAAATGCCCTCCCTTGGGATACCATTTCCGCCACTTACTTTCGAAGATGGCCGGCCGGGTATGATCTTAAGCAAATCAAAGCTAAAAGTGGAGAAAGGGTAAAAGCAAATCCTTATTTTAAACTGATTTCCGAACATGTTCAAAATGTAATGGACCAGCAAGAGAATACTAATCAATCCTTACAGTTAACCGAGGTTTTTAAGGAACAGCAAATTTTAGGAAACGAAGTCGAACGATTAAAGAATTATACTAGCGGGCGGACTTATTTAAAGGCCACGATGATCAATAATGATTTTGGTTATGTAAAGGATAAGAAAGTTATTGATAAACAGAATGAATGGCAAAAGCAAGTTGAGTCCGACCCTTATATAGATGAAGCCATGTATGTCTTGGGGGACGTGGTTAATCAATAATCTTGATCCGGATTTTAATGGCTAGATTGAACGAAATTAGTGGCTGGATATTTAAAAAGGTGGTTGAATTAATGAGGGCGATTTATCGGGTGTTTTTGGTTGTTTTATTGTTGATTTCACCAATAATGGTCTTGGCCGAAGTTGCGGAGCCGGAAGTCCAATTCAACGCTGCTAGCCTAAGACCGGGGGATTTTCTTCAAATAAAAGTCAAGGCAGCTGACGACGCTTTGGTTAAGGTCGGCTTTTTAGAAAGAGGCTATGAATTATGGAAAAATGAAAAAGATGAGTTCATTGGGTTTTTGCCGATTTCATATTATAATGCTCCTGGTGATTATCAAGTTTCAATATTAGTGAAGTCCAGAACATTAGATTGGGTTAAAACTTACCCGATAAAGGTTTTAGGACGGACTTTCCCGGAAAGCAGGATTTCAGTGCCGGAATCCACTAGAAAAAAAGTACTTAGCAATTCAAGTGTTAATTCAGACGCTAAAATCACTACCAAAGCGCGTTTAGAGGCGATTGAATCCGGTATCCTTTCTCTTTGGGAAGGCCCATTCATCTGGCCGGTAAAGGGGAGAATCTCCACCGGTTTTGGACGAATCCGTTATGTTAATAATGCCGAAAACGGCCGGCATTCAGGAATTGATATTGTTAGCCCAGAAGGCACGCCGGTATTGGCGGTCAATCGCGGTAGAGTGATTTATGCGGGAAACCTTAATGTAACTGGGCTAACAGTTATGCTGCATCACGGTTTAAATCTGTTTACCAGTTATTGTCACTTATCGGTTATTGCAGTTAACCAAGGAGATCAGGTTGAGAAAGGAACAGTCTTAGGTAAGGTCGGTTCAACGGGTTTATCAACTGGGCCCCACTTACACTTAACATTTAAAATAGATGAGGTATCGATAGATCCGGAATTGTTTTTGGAAAGAACGATTGCATGGGATTTTCCAGAGACGAACTAAACTTATTATTTTAATAGAGAGAAGACCGTTAATTTTTTAGTCTCAACCGCTAACTTCGCCGGTAAGGTCCCGCTTTTTTCTCCGTCAATACTCAAAATGATTTCCTGTTCGCTTTTTAGTTCAAATTGAGAAGTAGATATTATTGTAACACTGGGATGATCCTTTAATGAAATATGTCCCAGAATATTAAAGAAGATACCGGTGAGGTCAAGGGGTTCACATTTTTTGATCAAAACTAAATGCAGGTTACCGTCGCGAGGGTCAGCCTCTTGGACTAAGTCGGTTAAACCGGCGACGTGGGGGCCGTTTAAGATAAAGAAGAGCAAGATATCCTCTTGTAGAGAGGCGGTTGCCGTATTAACGGTTAATCGGAATGGTTGAATCCGGGATAGCTCTTGAACTCCTTTTAAATAGTAGGCTAGCGGACCAAGATTCTTCTTGAGGTCCCCTTCGGTTTTATAGGAGATATCCGTGAAAAGACCTCCAGCACAACTACTTAAAAAATAATTATCCTTATTCATCAGGCCGGCGTCGATGGCAATGGTATTTCCTAAGGCGATGAGATCCACGGCCTTTTTTTGATCCAGGGGGAGCTTTAAGTTTCGGGCTAGATCATTAGAGGTTCCGGCGGGGATAATGCCGATCGGAAGGGAAATGTTATTTTTTAGCAATAGATTGACCACAAAGTTAATTGTCCCATCACCGCCGGAGATGATCAATAGGTCAAATCGAATCTGGCTTAAAGCTTGGAGTAGGATTTCATGATCATTAAGCCTGGACAGTTGGAAGGTTTGGACCTGAATGTTCTGGGATTGGAATCGTCTCAAGATTGAATTTAAAGGATTAAAACGGTTACCTCCGGAGTTGGGATTATAAACTAGTAGCGCGTTTTGCATAGATATACCTCGACTATGTAAGGCTGGCTTTTCTATATTGTGCCCTAAATTCCTTGAGATGTCAAATTAAAACAGGGTAATCAACTTTCAAGCGGGGTTTCAACTTCTTACCTGGTATTTATTTATTGAGGCAAGCTTATCCTAAAATCGGGTGAGTATTAATGGCCAAATCAGGAAGAAAGCTATATTTTAAAAGAAAAAGGTCAAGGCGTTTGTTTCGGTTAGGGATCGGTTTTTTATTATTGGTCGGCCTAGTCATTCTAATACTGGTTTTTTTCAATCCATGGGTTTGGAGGCTCGATCTTCGTTCTGAATTGGAAAAAGGTAGGTTTGCTACAACCATTTACGATCGGGATGGAGTACCAATAGCCGGCCTCTATGCAAAGACCCGTTTATGGGCCCCGATTTCTGAGATACCCATTGCTTTGCAGAATGCCTTCGTGGCTACTGAAGACTATCGGTTTTACCAACATAAAGGGATTGATTTTCGAGGGATAATCAGGGCCATATATCAAGACATATTGGCCGGAAGAAAAGTCCAGGGTGGAAGCACAATTACCCAACAATTAGTTAAAAACCTTTTTTTGTCCCACGAAAAAAGTGTCTTACGGAAAATTTTTGAAATGGCTTACGCCATCCGAATTGAACAGCAGTACAGCAAAGAAGATATTTTGGAGTATTATTTAAACAGTATTTATTTCGGTCATGGTACCTGGGGAGTCCAGGGAGGGGCTGAAGTCTATTTTGGAAAATCCGTCCACGAACTGACTACATCGGAAGGGGCTATGCTTGCTGCTCTAGTTAAAAGCCCGGAATATTATACTCCTTATCGAAACCCAAAGGCTGCCATCGAACGGAGAAATTTGGTCCTTAGCTTAATGCAAAAACATGGATATTTAGAGAAGACCGAAACCGAGAAGCTGGTTCTAGAGCCCATCGGTAGTTTGGACCGTCCTGGATCAACTTATGTTGGGGCTTATTTTGTAGATTATGTATTGTCAGTTTTAAAACAAAGAACAAACTATAGTGAGAAATACCTTCGTAGTGCCGGTTTGAATGTTTACACCACCATGGATCGGGAAATCCAAGCAGTTGCCGAGGACGCGGTGGAAACCTTACCGGTTTCGGATTTGAATCAATCAGGAGTAATTCAACCTCAGGGAGCTGCAGTAATAATTAAACAGTCCACCGGCGAAATCCTGGCTTTGGTCGGGGGGCGGCGCTATAACCCAGCCCAATTGAACCGGGCATTTGAAATACACCGTCAACCTGGATCGGCAATTAAGCCGTTTTTATTCGCGGCGGCCTTGGAAACCGGTTACCGGCCGGAAACAAAGCTAATCGATGAACCTCTGGAAATAATCATCAATGGGCAGCCGTGGCGTCCCCAAAATTATGATGCTAAGTACCGAGGCGAAATTACTTTACGAGCCGCCTTGGAAGAATCGGTCAATACCATTGCCGTCCAATTAGTCCAAAGATTAGGCGCGGGTAATGTATTCGCCTTAGCCCAGCGGATGGGTTTGGAAAACTTGGTGGCCGAAGGATACCGAAATGACTTAGGCCCGGCGCCTCTGGCCTTGGGAGGATTAACCAAAGGAGTCACCTTACTGGAGTTGACCGGGGCTTATACTTCCATTGCCAATCAGGGTACCCGTTCTAAACCGTTTGGAATTTTTCGGGTATATGATATGTCGGGAAAGTTAATTTACCAAGACCGAATTACCCAAGAATCCGTAATCACCCCGGAGACGGCTTCGGAATTGACATCAATGATGGAGGGAGTAGTAACGCGGGGAACCGGGATTCGGGCGAATATCGGAACCAAAGCGGCGGGGAAAACAGGGACCACCAATCGGAATACTAACGGTTGGTTTATTGGTTATAGTCCCGAATATTTAGCTGGTGTTTGGATCGGAAATGATCGCTCCGATCAACCGTTGATCATTAAAGGGGTTCCCTTCGGTAGCGGAACGGCGGCAGCCATTTGGGGAGGGATACTCCGCCGGATTTCGGCAAAAACGGCCATAACTCCGCCAAACTTGCCAAGGCGATAAAGAATTGAGTAATATTGATAGCCCAAGCCGTGCCATAGATTCCAAAGAAGGGAGTTAAAGTATAAATAAGAAAGGTTTTTAATCCTACCACCCAAAGACTAAGATAGAGAATTTTTTCAGTGGCTCCTACTGCCGCTAACAGTGTATAGTTTAGAATTGAAATACCGGTAAAAGGTAAACTGATCACTAAAATTTTGACTAAGGGCACGGAAATACCGATGGAACTACCATAGAGATAGCGGACTAAGGTTGGGGCTGATAATTGAATGGCAAAATAGCCAATTAGGCATAGAACGGCGCTAATTAAATAAAACTTGGAGATCTTTTGTTTGAGTTTAGAGAGGGAGCCGGTCTTATAAACGGAACTGATTTGGGGAGAAAGTACGCTGCCCAATGGGGCCATCAATATTAGAGGGAAATAGGCCACCGGTTCGGCCATACCGGTTAATTGCCCGAAAAGAGCAGTGCTTTCTGGGGTAGAATATCCGGCCCGGATCAGCATAAAAGGAACGATCACTCCTTCACTAGCCAGGCTGGCCGAAGTGACTATTTGATTAAATAGCAAGGGCCAAGAATATCTAATAATTGCAGGTTTTGGCACGGCTAACTGGGGATGAATCGCCTCGATAACGGATTGGCGTTTTAGGAAGCAGATCAGAGTTAATAAACAAATTATTTCGCCGATAGTCAAACCTACCAGGGGACAAGTATAAATTGAAAACGGTAGAAACGGTAATAAAACACCGACCAATAGATAAGTGACGCCAACTTCGGAAAGTTGTTCGGTTATTTCGGAAACCGCTGTTGGAGCGGTGTTGGAAAAGCCTTGGAAATAGCCACGGTAAATAGCGGAAAGCGCTGAAAAAGGAATTGCTAGCGCAATAACAAATAATGCCTCTCGGACTCGGGGATCGGTAAAGATATGACTACTTAAATAGGGTGTCAGAAACAACAATGCGCTTGCGGTAATTAAGGAAGAGATAAAAACGACTTTAACAGCCCAACTAAGAATGGGAGTAATCCCGGAATACTTTTTAGAGGCTAAAAATTCCGAAACCCATTTGGTAAGGGCGAGGGGTAGTCCCAGGGTTGCCAGTCCACTTAGTAATCGGTATACTGGATAAACCATCTGTTGAATTCCCAAGGCTTCCGGCCCAATTTTACGGGCCAACCAGATTCGGTAGATGGAGCCGGTCAGCTGGATAATTAATCCTGAACCCACTAAGTATAAAAAACCGGCCAAATTGGGTCTTTTGTTCACCGTTTTCCCTCCATGATAGGATATTTATGGGAGAATTCGACCTAATATACCGATTTAATATAGAGGATAAACCAAAATGGCGCAGACTAGGTCCGCGCCATTTCTAATAAAGAAGGGAAAAAATGAAAGGGTTAAAGATAATATAGCACAATGGGAATGATTTGTCGGTTAAAAAACCGTAAAAACAGGGTTACTGTTTAATTAAACCAGGCAACCGATGCCCAATTATAATTGGCGGGCCTAAGGTTGAAGTTTCGGAGATGTTGTTAGTACATGTATTAAAAGAAGATAATTCGATGGAAGCGATCCCGAAACTGTAACTTTTCAATTGGAATTACGTTATGAATTAAGAATAATCAAGTTGCTAATAATTCACTACTGTTCAATATAATAATTATATGATATTTTTAGGTTGAATTAATGTAATTTTAGGGGATGAGTTTAGTTGTCAATCTTTAAACGAAAGGCGATATTAATCGGACTTTCAATTTTTGTAGTTTGCGGTGTCTTAATCTTCGCCGCTGACCTTAACCGGGACATGCGTCAGAAACTGGAGAATATCCGGAGGGCTTCGTCGGTCTATGACCGCGAGGGGCGGTTAGTTGGAAACTTGTATTTCTATAACCGAATTTGGATTTCATTTGACCGTATTCCTAAGAATGTCAAAAATGCGGTCGTCGCCATTGAAGACTCCCGTTTTTACCAACATAACGGTATTGACCTTAAGGGGATGGCCCGGGCTTTTGTGCATAACATAACTCCGGGTGGAGGAGCTATGGAAGGCGGAAGCACTATCACCCAACAATTGGCTAAAATTTCGTTATTAACATCGGAACGTACATTGTCCCGTAAAGTTCAGGATATTAATTACGCGCTTCAAATTGAAAAAGTATATACCAAAGATGAAATACTAGAGTTATATTTGAACAGCATCTATTTGGCCCACGGTAATCTTGGAATCGAAGCGGCGTCGCGCTTTTATTTTAATAAGTCTGTCAGTCAATTAGGTTTACCCGAATCAGCGCTACTTGCCGGATTAATTCAAAGCCCTGAAAATTATTCGCCGGTAAAGAACCCTAAAAAAGCTCGAAACCGAAGAAATACAGTCCTGCTAAAAATGATGGATCAAAACTACATTACCAAAGCCCAATATGATTCGGCGGTTGCAACACCGATTAAAATTGTCAAGCGCACAACTGCCGCTTCAACTGGGGCATATTTTCTCGATTATATTAAGGAATATTTGATTAAAAATGAAGGGTTTACTGAAGAACAATTAAGATTCGGTGGCTATAAAATTTACTCGACACTGGATCTATCATGTCAAAGAGAAGCGGAAAAGGCGTTGACGACTTTACCCAAAGTTCCCGCCAGGTCCCAACCACAAGGAGCATTGATTACCATTGACCCTAAAACCGGCGGCATTTTGGCGATGGTTGGCGGGACTAATTATTCGACCAGTCAATATAATCGAACAGTCCTTTCTCACCGGCAGCCGGGTTCGGCTATTAAACCGTTTGTCTATGCGACCGCGCTGGAACAGGGTTATACGGCGGCTACGATTTTCGATGATAAACCATTGGTAATCACCTTACCGGATGGGAAGGAATGGAAACCGGAAAATTATGACCGGCAATACCGGGGCAGAATGACTTTACGAGCAGCCCTCCGTGATTCCGTGAATTCGGTGGCCATCCAATTGTTACAAGAGGTTGGGATTGAAGCGGTAGCCAATCAGATGGAACAGATGGGGATTACCAGTTTGGTCAAAAAGGGTAAAGCCCATGACCTTCATTTAGCCCCTCTTTCATTAGGAGGATTGACAAAAGGGGTTACTCCGATGGAGTTAGCTTTGGCTTACGCGCCCTTTGCCAATGAGGGGAATTATGCCAAGCCTTTCCCGATCGTCAAAATTGCCGACCGGCATGGTAATTTGCTGAAGGAATTTAAATCGGAGCTTAAGCCGGTGCTGTCACCCCAAACTGCTTATATAATCACAATGTTAATGAAAGACGTTGTGGATCAGGGGACCGGTCGCCGCGCGAAACTACCGGACCGGCCCGCCGCTGGAAAAACCGGAACATCCAGCGACTATACCAACGCCTGGTTTGTTGGATATACTCCGGAAATGTTAACTGTCGTCTGGGTTGGTAATGATCGGCAGGACCAACCAATGATTTATACAGGGATGAATATTGGAAGCTCGACAGCTACCGGGTTGTGGGGAACTTATATGAAAGCAGCCACCCGTAGCCTTCCGGCAAGTGATTATCCTGAACCGCCAGGTATTGTCTGGGCTAGCGTTGATCCCAGCACCGGTGAGGCGGTCCCGGATTGGTCCAGTAAAGAAACATATCAGGAAGTCTTTAATGAGAATAATGTCCCTAAAAGCTCGATGTATCGTATTTGGCGGTGGTTTTTCCCGGGTAAAAAAGAGGATGGGTCCCAAGCTGATGGTTCTCAAGAACCAATAGAATCTGAAACTGAAGAAAAACATGGGGAAGAAGGGTTTGAAGAGTCTCAACCGGATCTCATTAATGAGTTTGAACAGTTTTAGTTCGGGAGCGTAAAGGATTTCTTCGTATTCTTAGGTAAGAACTTGTTCGCAATGTTGGAGGATTATAATTATTACTAAAGAGAGAGATAAAATGAGAATAGACCGCTATTTAGCGAACATGGGATGTGGTAGCAGAAGTGAAGTTAAACGGCTAATTAAATCCGGTCTGGTAACAATCAATGACCAAACGGTTAGAAATGAATCTTTTCAGATTCATCCCGGTTTTGATATTGTGGTTTGTTGGGGCGCGGAAGTAGCTTACCGGAAACATATCTATTTGATGCTTAATAAACCGGCGGGAGTGGTTTCCGCTACTAGAGATTCTAGAGAACGGACTGTTTTGGATCTGCTGGATCAAAAGTATCTTAATAAGGGGATTTTTCCGGTGGGCCGATTGGATAAAGACACGGAAGGCCTGTTGATACTGACAAATAACGGGGATTTAGGCCATCAATTACTAGCGCCCAAAAAGAAAGTGCCTAAAAAATATTTTGCTAAGGTATCCGGTCCAATCGGATTGGAGGAGATCGAATCCTTCCGTAAGGGGATTGTTTTGGATGACGGTTATCAAACCAGACCGGCCCAGTTGGAAGTGGTGGATTGCGGAGCGGAATGCGAAGTAATAGTGATTATTGAAGAAGGAAAATATCATCAAATTAAAAGAATGTTTCAAGCATTAGGGAAAAAAGTTTTATATTTAAAAAGATTGGCTATGGGAGAGCTATCAATTGACCCGAGTTTAAGGATTGGGGATTACCGGGAACTTACTTTGGAAGAGATTGATCTGATCGAGAAACCTTTATTAAATTAGGCGGTTTGATAATTCCTTAATAGGATCATGATCCAATACCGACAGTTTGAAACTTAAATCATTGGTGATGCTAGACTAGCTTAATTACGAGACTAGCTTAAAATAATGCTCCCGAGGCATAATAGACCGCTTCGGGATAATTTATAGGTAGCTTGGTTAAAGATCAAGGTTAGTAGGTTTGCTGGGTTTCTGCAATGTTCAAAAGGGTATTGATGCACTATTCTCAAGTGTGCTGGTTGTAAAGTTGTAAAATAGATGATATATTAGATGCCTATCGCTGGAAAGGTAAAAGGGAATTGCGGTCGATAGTCGAATATATTTACAATTAATGATCAACACTGAATACTAAGGATATCAAACAATGATTTTGGATTTGATAAAGGATGTGCCTGAGTGATTCGGAACAAACTATCAACATCAATGGCTGTAGGAGCTGTTTTGTGGGGGATGATTTTGGCCGGAGCCGGACTGGCTCAGTCAAAACCACCGGTAATAATAACCGGGCTATCGGGAATTTCCGGTTTAGCAATGGTAAAACTAATTGAAGAGCCTTTGATCGGCGGTAGGCCGGTTACCCACTCGATCTTAAAAAGCCCGGACCTGCTGATGGGAAAGTTGATCACCGGCGCAGTGGATTTGGCAGCATTACCTATTAATACCGCCGCTATTTTATATAATAAAGGGGTATCAATTCAAGTCGCCGCCGTTATTGGCTGGGGAGTATTGTATTTAGTCGGCGACACTGAGCTTAAGGATTGGATTGATTTGAAAGGTAAAAAAATTTTGGTCCCAGCCAAAGGAGCAGTGCCTGATCTGTTACTACGCTATTTATTACTTAAAAATGGTTTAAATCCGGAGCGGGATTTGACAATTCAGTATGTAGGGAGCCCGGTGGAACTGGCCCGGTTGTCAGCCGCCGGAGAAGTATCTTTGGCCGTACTTCCGGAACCTTGGGCAACAGAGGTAATAGCGCGGAATTCAAAGAATAAATTATTATTGGATTTTCAAAGGGAATGGCAAAGGATTGAGAATCAAGGCCAAACTTATCCCCAGACTTGTATAGTGGTTAATAAGAGTTTTGCCGGTTCAAATCCGGAATTTGTCGACTGTTATTTAAAGGAGCTTGAGGGGTCAATTCGGTGGTTGAATGAGAATCCTCAACAAGCTGGGATTTTAGCTGAAAAGTATGTTCAAATTTGGTCAAATACAATTCAAAAAGGGCTACCCCGATGCAACATCCGTTTTGAGCCGGGTTTTAAAGCTCAGGGAAAGATCGAACATTTTTTATCGAGATTAGCGGAGTTAGAGCCAAACGCTATTGGGGAGAAGATACCTGATGAAGGGTTTTACTACCACCATAAATTATTGAGTGGGGCGTCAATTGCCGGACTGATTCTTATTTGGCATAGTGCCGCGTGGTTGTTGAAGGAACCCCTTATTTTACCGTCGCCTCGGGACACTTTGCTTAACTTATTAATGCTGTCCGGGACAAGGGATTTTTGGCGGCATTTAGGGTCGACTCTCGGCCGAGGTTTAATAGCTTTCGGTTTATCCTTCTTGATTGCCATAGCAATTGGAATTCCAGCGGGGAAATCTAAATCCATGGACGTACTATTGAGGCCGTTATTGGTTTGTTTACGCAGTACACCGTCGATGTCCTTTATTATTTTAGCGTTGCTTTGGTTTCGGGGTGGAAACGTATCGTTCTTTGTAATTACGCTGGTGGTTTTGCCCGTTTTGATCCAGAATATAATCGAAGGGACGCGTAGTATTGATCCGGAACTTCGGGAAATGGCCATTGTTTATCAGGTCAAAAAAAGTCGGTTGTTATGGAAAGTAGATCTACCTTCGATGCTTCCTTTTTTAGCGGCTAGCGTCAGCAGCGGTCTCGGCCTCACCTGGAAAGTATCTGTCGCCGCCGAAGTACTGGCTTATCCTACTTGGGGAATCGGGACCCAAATGGACACCGCCCGGATTTACCTGCAAACCGAAAAAGTATTTGCCTGGACGATAGCTGTGATTATAATCGGCTTGATCTTTGATTATTTAGCTGACTATTTACTACGAAGACCGTTTGCCATCTGGAAAGGGACGAAAGATGTATAAAGCGGAGGGAATTTCCAAGAGTTTTGGAGAATTGAAAGTGTTTCATGAGTTAACTGTGGAATTTCCCGTCGCCAAGATTACCGCTATCCTAGGGCCTTCGGGATGTGGTAAGACGACCATTTTAAAGATTATGGCCGGTTTATCCGAAGCTGACGAAGGAACGGTGGTCTCTACCAAACTGGTGGGTTTTCTCTTTCAAGAACCTCGTCTGTTGCCGTGGTTAAACATTTATCAGAACTTGGAGTTGGTTTTGGAAGATAAACTACCGGCCCAGGAAAGGGACTACGCGATTAAGAATTCTTTACAAGCAGTTGGTTTAGGTGAATATTATGAATATTATCCAAGCCAATTGAGCGGCGGCATGAAACAGCGAGCGGCGATGGCTAGGGCTTTTTCATATCCAGCCCAGTTATTGTTGATGGATGAGCCCTTTAAATCCCTGGACTTGAAAACAAGGTTCCAATTGATCTCCGATTTTTTAAGATGGTGGGTACAAAAATCAAATACGGTAGTAGTAGTGACTCATGATGTTAAAGAGGCGGTCTGGTTGGGAGACCGGATTTTAGTCTTGTCGGCTCGACCGGCGCGTTTGATTGAATGTTTCCAAAATGATATTTCACTGGAAGCAAGGATGGACGGAGAGGTGTCTTTTCGTTTGGAAGAGGCAATAACTAAAGCGATATTGAAGAGTTAATTTAAATGTATTTATTTTAGGAGATGAAGATGAAGCGTAATAAGAAATTGAGAATTATCCCATTAGGCGGTATGGGAGAGATTGGGAAGAACATAACGGTCTTCGAATATGGGGAAGACATTATTGTAGTTGATTGTGGGATGGCCTTTCCGGAAGAGCAAATGTTGGGAGTCGATCTGGTTTTACCGGACACTACCTATCTGGTGAAAAATTTGGCTAAAGTCAGGGGAATTATTATAACCCATGGGCATGAGGACCATATTGGGGCGCTGCCTTATGTATTGAAAGAAGTGAATGTTCCGGTTTACGGGACCAGACTTTCCCTGGGACTAATCGAATATAAACTGGAAGAACACGGGATCTTATCCAAATGCCAACTGGAAAAAGTGTCCCAAGGCCAGTCGGTCCAATTGGGGGCTTTTAAAGTTGAGTTTATTAGGTCAACCCATAGTATCGCCGATGCAGTGGCTGTCGCTATTGAAACACCGGTTGGGGTTATAGTTCACACCTCGGATTTTAAAATTGATTATACTCCGATTGTAGGTGAGACAATTGATTTGCCGCGTTTCGCCGAACTTGGGAAAAAAGGCGTCTTACTGATGCTTTGCGATAGCACCAATGTTGAACGCAAAGGGTATACCATGTCTGAACGGACAGTGGGCGCTGCTTTTGACGAGATCTTCGCTGATGTCGGGGGCCGTATTTTAGTGGCCACTTTTGCTTCGAATATTCACCGGGTCCAACAAGTGATTGACGCGGCGATAAAATACCATCGGAAAGTGGCGATCTGTGGCCGGAGCATGGTAAATGTTAGTAGAAAGGCGATCGAGTTAGGTTATTTGACTGTACCGGAAGGTGTTTTGATTGATATTGATCAAATCAAAAAATACCAGGCAGAAAATCTGGTGATTATCACTACCGGAAGTCAGGGAGAACCTATGTCTGCCTTGGCTAGGATGGCCGGCGGCGAACACCGGCAGATTGAAATTGTCGAGGGAGATTTGGTAGTGATTTCGGCAAGCCCGATTCCGGGAAACGAGAAGACCATCTCCGGAGTTATTAACGAGTTGTTTAAGAAAGGCGCTAATGTTATTTATGAATCATGGAATGACATTCATGTTTCCGGCCATGCCTGCCAGGAAGAATTGAAGTTAATCCACAAACTGGTTAGACCCAAATATTTTATTCCGGCCCACGGTGAATACAGGCATCTGAAACAACATGCCAACTTGGCTCAAAGCCTCGGGATGGAGAAGGAAAACATTTTCATCATGGATATCGGAGAAGCGCTAGAAATTGACAATCAGGGAGCGCGTAAAAATGGCCGGGTGGCCTCGGGTAAAGTTTTAGTAGACGGTCTGGGTGTCGGCGATGTTGGAAATATTGTTCTTAGGGACAGAAAACATTTGTCCGAGGACGGAATGATCATTATTATTGTCACTATTCAAAAGGAAACGGGTAGTTTGGCTAATGATCCGGATGTAATTTCCAGAGGTTTCATTTATGTCCGGGAATCGGATGAACTGATGGACGGAGTGAAGCAGATCAGTAAGAAGGCGGTTCTAAAAGGCGAAGGGAAGAACTGGTCTTCCAAAAAGAAACTGATTAAGGATGCTATTAAAGAATATTTATATCAGAAAACCAAACGGACCCCAATGATAATTCCGGTGATTATTGAGATTTAGTATTCTATGCAATTATTGACATATTGTTACCAATAAGTTATAATCGAGTTAAGTGCAGAAATGCTAAAATATGACGAAACGATGAAGTTGGATTTACATCTGGTCACTTGAATCCAACGGAGTAAGTAGTGAAACCGGCGAATAGGATGTATTCGGCGGTTTTTATATCCAGGATTGATTGATTTTGATAAATTTTAATTTGTTTTGACAAAAAGATACAAAAATGATGGTTAAAATAAAATCGGAGGATCTTTATTTGGCATCGGTATTCAAACAAAAATTTGGCGACCTTTTAGTACAAACGGGGCAGATCACCGTTGAACAGTTGGAAGAGGCCCTAGTAGAACAGAGTAAGACTAAAGAACGTCTAGGGTCGATTTTAGTTAAAATGGGGTTCATCAGTGAGCAACGTCTCATCGAGACTCTTGAATTTCAATTGGGGATTCCCCATGTAATTCTTTCTAAATATAAAATTGACCCGGATATTTTAGCCTTGGTACCGGAGCATATTGCTAAAAAATATCATGTCTTTCCTGTTGAGAAGAATGGTAAACGGCTGGTATTAGCAATGTTGGACCCAACCAATGTCTATGCCTTAGATGAATTGAGGCTTACCCTAAATTATGAAATACAACCGGTGATTGTTACCGAAGATGATATGAACCAGGCTTTTAGCCAATATTTCGGGATCTCCGGTTCGGTACAAGAAGTTTTTAAAGATCTTGATGTCCAGATCGAGGAAGAAAAGGAGGAAGACCAGGGCGTCGGAGACTTGGAGGCGATGGTCGAGGATGCCCCCATCGTCCGGCTGGTGAATTTACTAATCACCCAAGCTGTTAAGGAAAAGGCCAGTGATATTCATCTGGAGCCGACCGAACGGGAACTGGTAATCCGCTACCGGGTTGACGGTAAGCTGAAAAAGATCATGACTTCACCTAAAAACACCCAGGCGGCGATTATCTCCCGGATTAAGATTATCTCCGGGATGAATATCGCTGAGAAGAGGCTGCCCCAGGATGGCCGGATTCAGATGCGGGTCGAAGGGGTACCGATTGACTTGCGGGTTTCCTGCATTCCGATTGTGTTTGGCGAAAAAGTGGTTATGCGGATTTTGTTTAAAAATAATGTCCTCGCCAAGATGGAGAGTTTGGGATTTCTCCCGGATACTCTGGAACGATTCCGTTCAGTGTATAAACAGCCTCACGGAATTATTCTGGTGACCGGTCCTACTGGAAGCGGTAAATCGACGACCCTTAGCTCGGTCCTGAATGAGTTGAATTCACCCGAAGAAAACATCATGACCGTCGAGGACCCGGTGGAATATCAAATTCATGGAATTAACCAGGTCCAAGTGAATAATAAAGCGGGTTTGACCTTTGCCATGGCCCTCCGGTCCTTTCTCCGGCAAGATCCGGATATCATCATGGTCGGAGAGATCCGGGACGGTGAAACCGCCCAGATCGCCACCCAGGCGGCGCTCACCGGCCACTTGGTATTGTCGACCTTACACACGAACGATGCGCCTAGTAGTATCACCAGGCTGATCGATATGAAGATCGAACCCTTCCTGGCGGCATCGACGGTCATCGGGATTTTGGCCCAAAGGCTGGTAAGGGGAGTTTGTCCCGATTGTAAACAGGCTTATAACTTAGCGGAAGATCATATTTATTACGATATCGTC
>Ga0123334_1001476_pt1 | contig 29321 bp, 29 predicted proteins | sample BiotimSIPDNA_FD_89706 | JGI IMG/M metagenome (GOLD analysis project Ga0123334, IMG submission 89706) | Anaerobic biogas reactor microbial communites from Washington, USA - Biogas_R1 time_0 SIP DNA | ecosystem: Engineered > Bioreactor > Anaerobic > Unclassified | place: Washington, USA...
CACGTCGCATGGTATCATGCTGAAATTCATGAACCGTCTTAAACGAACGTATTCGTTCACGAGTAGCTTCTAATGTCTCTGAAGGATAAACGTAAGAAGCAAGGAGTGGGAACACGTCACTGTTGGCTATACGCTGCATGGCAGCTGATATCTCTTCTTCGTAATAAGGACGAATATCGTCAAATTTGGAAATTCTCGGTATCATATGTTATATCATTTTTATCCATTCTAAAAACAATGCCATCCACTGGCGGCTTTCATCTGATCCCTTCTTCATACTTGCGCCAAAGCCATGCCCACCAGTCTCAAACTGAATATAACGATGGGGAATTTTTTTAACAGTCAGAGCAGAATCGAGCAATACCGAATTGCGGTAATCAACAATCGGGTCATCCTTACAGTTGACAAGGAATACCGGCGGACAATCTTCTGGAACACGCTTTTCTAACGACAACAGTTCGCGTAGCTCATTGTTCCTTGTACGCGAATCGCCCAACAATCCGCGACGAGAACGCTTGTGAACACAAGGGGCTGTCATTGTGACAACTGGATAGATTGGTGCTACGAACGCTGGACTGTCGTCCTTGTCGAACAGTTCAGCAGCAGACATCACTAAATGACCTCCTGCCGAGAAGCCCATAGCTCCGACCTTACAGGTGTCAATATGATAGGTGTCTGCATGTGCCTTCACATAACGTATTGCTTGGCGGAGGTCATCCTGTGGGTCTGGATAACGATTCCCGCGAAACACCATGCGATAGTGAATGATAAAAGCAGGAACATATGCTGTACGATAGTACAAGACAAATGCCGATATTCCATTCTTTTGCAACCATCGTCCGACCTCATGACCCTCCGTTTCCATATCATGCCAGAAATAGCTGCCCCCAGGACACACTATTACGGCAACATTCTCTCCGTCATTATTCGCCAAATATGGAGTCATCATCACACTTTTATGATGCGCCATACCCTCCCAGATATTCACCTGAGGCATCGCCTTGATGGTGACGACGAGCAATATGATGATAATTATTCTGCGCATGCGTTTACCTTATTAATAATATAGTTGACACCTAATATGGCTTCACATGTAGTAATAGCCGTAAGTGGCACACCACAGAATCCATGCAAGTTGTTATTTTGGCCTGTCAGCAACAGATTGCTAACCTTTGTGACCACAGGAACCTGAGACAATACGATATTCTGACAATTCTTGGCAAAGCCACAGATGCTGCCATCCTTAACGCCATAGAAATCACGTATAGTCAATGGTGACGATGTGTTAATAGCCTCAATACACTCTCGGAAGCCAGTATGAATTTCTTCTATTTGGTTCAAAAGTAGTTCTGCACACTTCGTTTTCCATGCTTCATACTCAGTACCACGATGCCCGACAGAGGTATTCTCCCATCGCTTTACCATATCAAAGGGCATTGGTGCAGTTATCAGCACCTTTGTTGCATAACGCCCTTGATGACTGTTGGGTGGAGTCATCATTAGGAATCCTAATGGCCATGGTTTATCCGTACGACTGAAGTTCCACACATCAGCATAACGGGTCATATAGTATTCCGAATGATTGATGTATGGGAAAGCCTCTGGCTTAAGCTTTATATATAATGCGAAAGCGGAATGAGTGTTGGGGATGGTTTCAAGACGCTCACGATATGATTGGGGAAATGCTTTCTTATCCATCAGTTTTATCAGCGTACATGGGTGAATATCAGAAATATAGTAGTCGGCTGTATATTGCTTTCCGCTCTTTGTACGTACATACTCCACCTTCCTGTCAACAACATTAATCCACTCGACAGCGTTGCCAGGTATCACCTGCCCACCATTGGAAGTAATAACATCAGAAAGAAGCTGTGCGAAATGATAGCTGCCATCAACGAAACGACTGGCACCCTTGATATAAAGCGTGCTAATAATAGCATGCACGTATGCTGGGGTCTCATGGGCACGACCGCCATAAAGTGGATTCATATATGCCAACACACTACGCAGTCGCTCGTCTGTGATATATTTGGCAATGAAGGCATCTGCCGCCATCAGGAAATCATTGGACTCGGCAAAGAGGCTAATCTGCCCTGTAGAAGGACGTAAATTGAACAGGTCCACCTTGTCGGCGATAGCTAATACAGCATCGACATAACGTTCTAGATTGCGCTGCTCATCAGGAAACGACCGTGCCAGTGATCTGACAAAGCCGTCACGACCTTTAGCAATGGTATAGTAAGACTTGTCTTCTGCAAAATACAGCCTATCGGTACATTCATCATCTACATTACGGATTTTTACGCTATCAAGAATTCCAAGATAATGGCATAACTTCCATATATTTTCACCGGGCTGCATGCCGCCAATAACATGCATTCCTGTATCGAAATGCTCGCCAAAGCGCTGGAATGTCTGCAACCCACCACCAATCATTGCATTTTTCTCCAGGATGGTGACATGGAATCCCTCTTTACTGAGTATAGCACCAGTAAAGAGTCCTCCTAATCCTCCACCTATGATGATCACATGTTGCTTCATATCTTGTTCGCCTCCATTATTTGATGGTAAATCTTCTCTGCAGTCAGCAGTTCGCTGCATGTAACTATAGTTCCAACGATGACTCCGAGAATTCCGTGTGAGTTGATGTTCTGACCAGTCTGCAACAGGTTGGGTATTTTAGTGCGATGAGGAACTCTGCATGCAGCGCCTAATTTTATGTTACGGGCAACGCCATACATACCGCCCCCCTCTGTACCAGTATAGTCTTGATAAGTTAATGGAGTAGAAGTATAGTAATGCTTGATGTGTGAGCGCAGACCCGGAAACTGTTTTTCAACCGATTCCAAAAGTAGTTCTGCCTTCTGCCGTTTAAAGGCTTCATAGTCGTCACCTCGATGCCCTACTTTCGTACCAACCCACTGCTCCACATCTTTCATCTGCATATACGATATAATGACTCCTGTTTGGGCAAAAAGATGGTTGACATCGTTACAGAAATGCATATACAAATAGCCCTTTGGCCACGAAATTGTATCGTATTGTTCACAATTCCAAGGTGTCCCATAGTTATATCCGTAAAAGTTATAGTTTTGATATGGCACAGAATTATCCTTAAATTCAAGATATACTGAGAATCCACCAACAGTTTGAGGTATTGTATTGATACGATTGCGGAATGCAGGACGTATAAGTTTTGAGTCCGTCAGTTCCAAAGTCCGCATAGGATGAGTGTCAGAAATAACGATATCGCAAGGTATAAACTCGCTTTCATTGACTTCAACACCTGTGGCATGAGTGTCGTCACATAATATTCGAGTGACTTTGCTGGATGAAAGTACGCGACCGCCATAATACTCAATAGTGTTTACCATAGACTTTGCGATAGCGTCACTTCCCCCTACAATACGATATGCACTCTGGTTGTAAAAATCCATGATAAAGGCATGGGTGGAGAATGGCGTCTTGTCGCGCTCTGCAGCATATAGTGGCAGAGAACCCACTAACACTTTTGCTAGTTCTGGATCAGAGATGACACTATCGATTACTTCGTTGATGGAACGTAACTGATATTCGGTGTTGATGGCTGCATCACTCTCTGCGTGTTTCAAAGAATGCAACGATGAAGCGCCAGCAACCTTTTCAACTAAATCGAAATAACGGTTTAGTTCTTCCTTCTGACGGGGAAAATAGCTAGTCATCTGTTCAATGAATTTTTCACGTCCATTAGCAAAACGATAGCATTGTCCGTTAAGAGCAACAACGTCATATCCATCACTATCCAATGGTGATAGTTGTATGTCTTTCTTTATCTCCAAGTACTGCAGCAAGCGGTCAAGAGTCTGACCTTCGGATGCACTGCCAATAAAGTGCATTCCTGTTTCGAAACGCGCTCCACGACGAGTAAAGCACTGTAGACAGCCACCTATCTGGGCTCCCTGTTCCAGCACGGTGACGTCATAGCCATTTTTTGCCAAAATGACTCCACAGGACAAACCGCCCATACCACTTCCTATTATAATGACTCTCTTCTTATACATTCTGCTCTATCTGGTTTGCTATCTGTTCGTACTTCTCGATATAATGCTTACGCAACTGTGAGGCCTGCGACTTTGTATCACCCATAGCTTTCAACTGAGCATTTGTTATGGGCTCGCCAACCTCGATGTATATCGGACCTTTGCGGAGATGATATGTTTTCTTGGGCAATATCTTTCCCGGCCCATAGAGATACATCGGAACAATATTGATACCTAATTGTTCTGCGATATGGAATGCCCCTTGATGGAAACGTCCGATGGTGCAGTCTTTCGAACGTGTTCCCTCAGGATATACAGCTATGCTATAGCCTCTATGGACAAGCGATTGCAGCTTAGGCATCAATTCGTCGATGCCCTCTGCTACGGGATAGAACTCCGCATTGCGTATCAGCAGTCCATATAGCGGATTATGCCATACCCATTGATTGGTTAAGAAGATAATGTTTGGCGTAAAGATAAGCTGACATGCAAGGTCTATATGCGACTGATGATTACATATTACCACTGACGGTTTGTCGAAGTCAACGCTTTCAGCAATCTTATATCTGAAACGAGTGCCTGGAATTCCATGATGTAACATAACGAAACGTGTAGATTTGTATATCAGCCGATGCAAGTTATGTCGCTTCTTTTCGGTCATCTTGCCAATCTTGACATATACCCAAACGGCAGGTGTAATAACACAAAAACAGAAAAAAAGCACGAACAACAACGAATAAACAGTACGGACAACATTTGACAATAAGCGGAACAACCGTAGCGGAAGCCCGTATACAATAGCCAAGAAACACAACAGCGTATTGAGCACACTGATACGAGCAAAGTCAATTCCTGGCCGGAAGTGGCTGACTCGCTCTTCACGTGGCGGATAATACACATTGATGTCAACAGGTTCTATCTCTATTCCGTGCCAAGAGGCAAAGACCAACAGTTCTAACTCTGCTTCATAGCGTGATGTCACGAAAGAAAGTCCGTAAAGTTTCTTCAGCGGATAGAGGCGATAGCCTGATTGAGTATCTGGTAATATGCGCCCTGTCTGTACACAGAACCAGAAATTTGAGAACTTATTAGCAAATTTGCTGCCTTCGGAACGTTCTACCCCTTCCAACTGCCGGCTTCCAATAATCAATGCGCCCGGATGCTTTTGATTGGCAGTCAAGAAATGATGTATATCGCTAGGATAGTGCTGTCCGTCGCCATCAAGCGTGATTGCATAAGAGAATCCCATATCCAATGCGCGTTTAAAACCTTCTCTTAGTGCATAGCCCTTGCCACGATTGGTGGTATATTCTACAAGAGTGATACCTGCCACCTGATGCAGTTCTGCAGACGTATTATCAGTAGAACCATCGTTAACGACAATGACATCGCGACACTCTCGCAGGGCATCGCGAACCACAACAGTTATAGTCCCACCATTGTTATATGTGGGAATCACGACACATATTCCGCGGTCATGAAGTGTCTGCTGTTGTTTGTCCTTGTCAGTTTGCTTCATATTTCTTGGCAGGTGAATGACAGTTTAGCCAATAGTGCTTCTTCTGCAAGTACTTGAACTTGTAGATGGCAGGTCTTGTTCGCTTCATCAACAACTATCTTGTCCAAGACATACGTTATGTGAGGTGTAGTCACTGGCGATATGACGTTCAGGAACTTGACGTTCTTGATGTTCTTTATAGTATAGTTTTTTTGTGCATAATCCTCCAACAGCTCTTTCGCTATCTGGATAATGCATACGCCAGGTGTGATGGGTTCATCTGGGAAGTGGACTTTATAAATAAAGCTTTTCTCATCGAGACAGACACCGTATCGTGCACAAAAAGATGTTGTCTCTCTCTCAGAAATAACATATAGATTATTGAGTAACTTCATCTGCTATTGGTGTAAATAGATATGATATATTACGACGCACATTCTGGTAGCTTGTCTCGCTTCGCTGTAGACAACGCATCAGTTGCGCCAAGTCTTTCTTCAGAACACGACGGATATACCACTTGTCCATCATGGTTATAACGCTATATAAGTGTATTTTCTGGCGACGAGGGTCGTAGCTGAAGTCTAGAGCCGTAATACCAAACTCATTGAAAATACACCCCTTGATGATTCCCTCGTCGTTGACTAATATACAAACCCCGCTGACATACCCGCGAGACATCTCGATATATGCCGAATAGCGTGCGCGTTCTCCTTCATTAGAAGGGAACGTCACCTGTGCATGAGCAGTTATGACATACATCAGCAGGTTAATGCACAGAAAATATCGCAGCATTGATAGTCTCATTAGTACGTATGTTCTTGAGGTTTATCACCGTTTTGTCACCACTCTTTTCTACCATCTCCACACAGTTCACTACGGCACGTTGCTGGTTGAAGTGTAGCACTATTTTCTGAAACATCTGTCGCATATCCTTACGTTGGGGGACCAGTGTGGCTATCCATTCGCCATTAGTGGTAGCTATCGTTGTCTTAAACGTCTTGTCGTCTAAAAGACAGTTACCCACCACACTACTCATCATAACACGAGCTATTTCACGGAACATTTTGTTCTGGTTGACATCAATGACATCGTTGCGCTGTTTGTTCTTCAGCAACACTTTGTCGCCATTTAAAACAAATACGTACGCATAAGGAATTGTATATTCCCAACGCAGTTTGCTGCTCTGTTGATAGTACATCTTACCATGAGCCACTATATCATCGTTGAGCATCTTAAGATGCTTGGTCTGGACGAAATCGCACTGCATGGTTTTCATCGCGGCAGCTGCCTGATTGACACGTTGGCGAATCTGTGCGTCGTTAAGTGTCTGTGCCGATATTGACACAATACTCATGAAAGTCCAAAGAAGTAACAAATATCTCTTCATATTACTATTTTGCTATTAAAAAACACCCCGTCATAATAAATGCCACACCCAGCCACTTCGCAGCCGACACCTCTTCATGGAAAAACATGATGGCCGCAAACATGCCGAAGATATAACTCAAACTGACCATTGGATAGGCTGTACTGAGTGGAAAGGTTTTTACGATATACGCCCACAATATCGATGCGGCACCAAAGAACAATCCACATGCAGCAAACTGCCAGTTGACAAGCATCTTTGCAAAAAAATCACGCGACCAACTGAATGCCGGCATACGCATCATGGCGTATTTTAGGAACACCTGCCCACCTGTGAGCAGGATGCTCTGTAATATTGCGTATGGTATTATTCTCCACATGTCAGTACTATTGATGTTGATTTGATGACAGACTGCTCCTGTTCACCCATACGGTGCAACAATTCACGATACATGGGTGTTGTCTCATCGTGACAGCCAACCAATACTGTTTTACATTTTCCACCACGTAACAACAATTCAGCATCGCGCAATGCCCATTTCAGCGAAGCTTCATCCTGCGTGTATGTTATGTTATATCCATGACACCCAAGACGTATTGCTATATTGCTACCGATGGTGTTGTGAGTGCTTTGCATGAAATACGTAGGTTTCAGCATTACCTCACCTTCTTCAGTCATTTGGCAAAGCAACTGTTCTGAATTCTCCAGGCATCCTAACGCGGTACCGGTAATAATAGCATCAGGTTGTTCTACACCTGCTTTCCTCAGTGCTTTCAACGAAGACAACAACGAACTTTTCATGATTTTTCCCATACGTCGAGCTTCCAATGGCTTCACATAGTCGCGAATCTCGGCCAACTCGTCTTCTGATGTAATTTCAACTCTTGCAAGTTCTTTAACTGAGAGGTGCTCATTATTGTTAATTTCTAATTCATCGTTTCTGCTTAGGCTAAGAACCAGAGACGTGTCATTGCCCCCAAAGCCAAACGAGTTGCAGACGACATTACGCAAATCATAATCAACCTCACCCATCGTCGGCACAATACCATTATTCATTGGTGTTGTGAAACCTAAGTTGGCAGGTACAAAATGGTGGTGCATAGCCAATAGACAAATCACCGTTTCAATACATCCTGATGCACTAGTTGTATGACCTGTAAACGACTTGGTACTGCTGACCTTTGGCATCATGTTGCCAAAAACACGCTGAAGTGCAATACTTTCCGACATGTCATTGTTGGGAGTTCCTGTTCCGTGTGCATTGACATATTGAATATCGGTTGGTTCCAAGCCAGCCATCTGCAATGCTTCAGTCATAGCACGATAGGCTCCTTCACCATTCTCTGACGACGCGGTTTGATGGAAAGCATCGCAAGCATTGCCGTAACCACGAAGGTAGGCATGTATTTCTGCTCCTCGTTTTGTTGCAGACTCTTCTCTTTCCAACACCACGAATGCTGCTCCCTCTCCGAGGTTTAGACCCGCACGATTATTATCGAAAGGTCTGCACTGCTCATGGTCAAGAATCATCAGCGAGTTAAAACCGTTAAGGTGAAATATTGACAATGCTTCGCAGCCTCCAGCAATAACCATGTCACACTGACCAGCTTTCAGCATGTTAGCACCTAATATCAATGCATTGGCAGCAGAAGAACATGCAGTAGATATTGTCGTGTACTCGTCAAAAAGGCCGAAATAGTCAGCAATCATCCGTGTGGTACGGCCACAACTGTGATTCTTGACGCATGCTAAATGCTCATTAGATGTCTTTAGACTATCAAAGAAACGTTCTGTGATATCCATACCAGCAACGGTAGTACCTGAGACGAGGACTATGCGCAAATTATTTTTACCAACGGTCTGTTTGTCTATACCAGCATCTGCCAACGCCTGTTTCACAGCCAACATACCCATCAATGATGTACGATTGGAATAGGAGTCCGTGATTCCAAGTTCGTTACGCATCTCGTCGTTTGACAGCGGAACCTCGCCAACGGGGAGTTCAAGGTGTGTAGAGCGCAGATGCTTCATCACACCAATCCCCGTGTGCTTGTGCTGCAACGACTGCAGTACCTGCTGCTTGTCCAAGCCCACGGCACAGACTATTCCTTCACCAGTTATGACGATATTACTATTCACTTTGTTCGATGATTACTTACATATTCTGCAATTGTGCGTATGCTTTTGAAAATAGCCTTACCTTCGGCAGGACTTGCCAACTTGATGCCGTAGTCTTTCTCCATGAGCACAATCAGTTCTAGCGCATCGATAGAGTCAAGGCCAAGACCATCGCCAAATAGTGCATCGTCAGCATTAATATCATCTGGTGTCATCTCTTCCAAATTAAGCGACTCAATGATTTTCTTTTTTAATTCTAAAATTAAATCTTCCATATTTTATATTCTTTTATTTTTTTACAATTAGTTTTAATTCTGCTTCAAAATGACTTTCATCCACATAGTCTATCCATCCAGCTAAAATGCTTTGTATACTATGATCTAGGAATGTCGACGTCAACACGCGGTGCATCATGTCCTCATTCTTAAAGGGCAAGATATAGAAAGATGTCTCAGCATGATAACCATTGCGGACTGCAATCTCACCACATACGATGTTGGGTAAGGTGTATACAAACAGCGAAGGACTAGGGAAATAGTCATCGCCAAGAACAATGCTTCTGGCATATTCGCGATCAACCCACAGCGATGATGTGTGATTAAACAGTACCACAGCTCTGTCTGCACAATGCTGAAGACGTGGATGCTCTTGGTTCAGTAACAATTCACTGGCGACAAATCCTAACTGGCTCAACCGATCCATCTTGTAGAACTTGGGATAAGAGCCTATGTGGCGTTTATAGACTTCGGCCAAAATGTTGCCTGCTGCTATGTCAGTTTCAATCTGTTTCTCGTCGACAATGACGCTATGAGGTGTTATGTTGACGCTATGAGTAACGCTATAATCACATATTTTGCCAACCCTAAAATCTTCACTATCGTTACTTGCATTTATATATACTGCAGCATTGCATCCCCCAAAGCCTGAGATTATTTTTACAAATGACCGTTTGCTGACACTTACAGGCTTAGACGAGATATTGACTTTTCCAGATACTCCAATCTCACTGAACCCGAGAGTTGCCAATAACTCCCCATGACTGACGGAATGCATGGTGATGATGGTCTCCAGAATGCCTGAAGCACCCAATGTGTGACCATAATAGCCTTTCAGAGTGTTGATGGGAATGTCGGACAATCCTGAAGATTCTATAGCCTTCGATTCCATCTGGTCGTTATACATGGTAGCTGTACCATGCACATTGACTGCAGAAAGAGTGTCGGAGGCGATACCTTCGGTGACATGTTTGATGACACTCGCACATCCCTCTCCTTTTGGCGATGGACTGGTAATATGATATCCGTCATTGCGAATGGCTCCTCTAACTATCTGCCACGAAACGGTTTCGGGCTTGTTTACACTCAAAATCATTGTTGCAGCCGCTTCGCCTAAATTCAACCCCAAGCGCTCGATATCAAATGGACGACAAGGTTCGGGCGACAAGGCTTTCAACGACTGGAAGCCTGACACCACGAAATGACTGATGACATCGCAGCCTACAACGATGGCTGTGTCATAACAGCCATTCTCCAACATACGTTGAGCTGTAACGAGAGCAGCTACACCAGATATGCATGCATTGCATACCACAAGTGGTTGGATGGTGAGTCCTAATAATGACGCTATACGTTTGGCAGATTCTGCCGGTTGTAATGAATTATAATCAGCAGAAGAGATGTGGTCGATGTTGGCTTTAGTGGTACTGACAATGAACAGGATACGATGGCTGCTAATGTCAATGCAACAATCCTTTAATGCCCGATTGACACTATGATAAACCAGCGATTCAAACCATGTCAGACCACTGATCATCAGTTGTTGGCGTTGCTGCTCTGTGAATCGCGAAGCCACGTAGTCATCTTCACTCCTACCCGAATAACTGGCATAAGATGTCAGCGCAGAACATCCCTCACGAAGGGCTTGATAGTTCTCCGCTGTTGTCACCCCTAATGGCGACATCACATTATCTGCAAAACAATATACCATCTACGTCCTAGTTATTTTTCAAATACGTTCCAGCGTTTTTGCCATTCTTCATAGAACTTGGGACTGTACAGCACTAACTGATAATCCGTGTCCATGAACACCTGCACACTATGACCTGTGGCTATTAGACTCTCGTCGGTTGTGTCGCAAATCTCGTAATCGAACACAATTTTTGCAGCCTCCGTAGGTTTATAGATAATATCAATACGAGGTCGCATACCATATCTAATAGGTTTTTTATATTGGAAAGACAACTCAACAAGTGGAGCATAATAACCCTTATCAAAGAACCCTGTATATGTCAAGTCAAACTGTTTTCCAAATTCCTCACGGGCATCTTCAAAATACAAAGCATACGAACCATGCCATACAACATTCATTGAATCCACTTCGCTGAAACGAATATTTAGTTCTTTTGATGTTTTTAATTTCATTAGGCATTTCCTCCTTCCTTGACGGCTATTTTCATTTCAGTTTCCAAAATTTGATTCTCATCACAAGTAATAACCGCCCTTGCAAGGAGCATCCCAAAGATTTCTTCTTGTACATCAACGGTCGTAGTTATCAAATCTCCAACTTTGGGAAGAGTGAAAATTTCCATATTACGAATTGCTCCTATAAAACCAATCTGAATACCCTTTTTAAGGATGTATTTATTAATATATCCAATACGAGCCGCACATGTTTGAGCCACATTTTCAATTAATCCAAAAGCACCGAAGTAATCATCATTGACAAATATATTATTCGGCACGATAATCGTTTCAGTAACTGTTTTCCTCATATCGAAATGAGTCAGTTTTCCAATCATCACGAAGGGTTCCTTCTGAGGTAACAGCTCGTGAACATCGACTCCCATCAGAAATTCTTTAGGTGGCTTTTGTGTATTAATTTCCATTATTTCCAAAAATCAAAATAATTATACCATTGAGTAGGATACATTCTAACCATTCTTTCTAATTCTCGTACATATTTATTTGAAATTTCGCGTATTTGTTCTGTACGAGAAGCGGTCTTCTCATAAGACAATGGGGTAACATAAACTTTATACGTCTTCATTGCTGTTTTCATTACATTGACAGCCAAAACGTCATAGCAATCCATCGTCGCCACACTGAATGGCCCCATCGGAAATTTTGTTTTCTCTCCGAGAAAATCTATTTCCACATACTTTTTTGAACCTAACATTCTATCAGAGGGCATACTTACTATTTCGCCACCACTAAGAACCCTGCTTATCTCAAACAGATGGCTCATGTCATTCTCTATTGGAATCATATGCATATTAGTTCCAGAAAACATTTTACTTCTGTTACGCATTACAGATTTCTTCTCCCCCCCAAATACTAATGCATTAAAAGGCTTATTTTTCGCCACAAGTGTATAACCAGCTAATTCATAGTTCCCAATGTGAGAGCTTAATTGTATGAAACCTTTTTCTTGTGAAGCAAGCGAAAGAAAATGTTCATACCCGTCCATATCAATATTGAACTTCTGTCCTGCATACATGGCAAATTTATCTATTACGACTTGACTAAACTGACAATGATTAATATATGTGCTCCAGAAAGATCTAATCGGAGAATATCCCAAATGATTTCGGAAAAAAGCATACATTATGCCATAACTTGGATTGAGAATAAGGCAGGCTGGTACAATAAAGATTGATACAAAGATGTACAAAACACGAACATCCATGTATCGAAGTATACGAATAAGCCATAAATGCATCCATTCGTTACCATATGTTGTACCAGCCCACTTTTTCTCTTCCTTCATTATCGCTAATTTACCTTGCTGTCAATATAATCATAAAATTGACGTAATGTAGTTACACCCACCATTTCTTCGGGTTTGATCTTGAAACCAAAATTCTTTTCGACAATCACAACTATATCGACAAAATCAAGGCTGTCAATCCCCATATCCTCCTTTAATTTTGCGTCATCAAAAATTTTATTCTCATCGATTTCAAGATCGTCAATGAGAAATGCTTTCACTTTTGTTTCAATTTCTTGTCTATTCATACTGAATCTGTCAATTAATATTGATTATTATTTTTTACACACACAATTATTGAGTGTCCTTGCCCTAAATGGTCATGGATAGTTTCAATCTTCAATCCTGCTTTGTTGATACAATATTCCAGATCTTCCGTATTGTACATCTTTGAATTCCCGTTGGCGATAGCTGCAAAGTAGAGACTCGTCATTGTAAGACAAAATGCCGCTGGTTCGAACCTTTGCCTGTCCCACAAAGTTTCCATAATAAAAATACGAGTCTTATCCGTCATTGCTTCTTGAGCACGTTCCAATATACTTATTATTTCATCCATACTAAAGCAATCAAGAAATTGGCTCATCCAAATAGCATCAAGTCCATCCTTGCGAACAGGGAATTTCGCAGAATTATCCAACAGATTTATACTATATCCTTCTATTCTTTCTGCCCCTTCCTTCCCATTGATGTTAGTGAGCATCATCTCAATCTGTTGAGGCAAATCAAGGACTGTAATATTCACATTTTTATTATATGACACACACTGTAATGCCCACTTTCCTGTATTACCTCCGACATCGTAAAGAGACTTGACTTGATACATGTCAAAAATAATCTTCAACGCTTCAGGAAATGACGAATCACTATAAAAATGATCAAAACCGAACCAGCTATTTTGAACTTCTTGTGGCAATGCAGATAGTGCTTCGTAAACCGTTGGCCAATCACCAAAATGTTTCAATCCCTCTGGCTTACCTTTTAGCAGCGATTCTTCAAGCTTAAACCAACCTTCATAATTAACGTGATGGTTAAAATCTATATTCACACGAGTCGCTGGATCGTTTATAAGGAACCAACCAGTTTTTGAAATTATATAACGGTTCGTTTCTGTATCTATGAGAAGAGTTCCTATACATAGAGATGCTTCTAAAAGACATTTCACAGCATAGTCAGACATTGTGGTTTTCTCACAAATGTCTTGTCTGGTAAGACCGTTGGAGGACTCTCGAATCATGTCAAAGATTCCTAACTTCAACATAATACGGGACACCTGAAATACGGCTGGTCCCCACGCAATGAACTCCGCCAGCCTTTGAGCTTCGCGGGCTGACAGAGATTCATGCGTGTATTTTTCTTTTAGTGAAGGGAACAAATCCATGTTATTTTGTTCCAGCTAATTCGGAACCCAAATCTGTCATAGATTCCGTGAAACTATCAAAGATGGAGAAATCACGACCACCTTTGAATTCATCAACTAAATATTTGCAGATTACTTCTCCAGTCCTTTTATCTGTTACAACTATCTCGCCCCATATCTTATGTTTATTTCCAGGAACAAGACTCATAACACTGTAAAATCTATCAAAATTGGAGAAATTCACAGTCATAACATAATCAGCAGAAGTATCTTTTACAATCTTCACCTTTTTACTTGTCTTGTTGAAGCCTTCGATAAAAAATGCCTCCCCTTTCTCAACATAAGCATCATATTCATCATTCCACTGCTCTTTAACAGGCTTCTCATTATTCCACATTGCATCTTTCCAGTTAAAAACGACATTTACAGTCCCTTCGTTTTTCATAAAAGAGGCTTTACCCTGGCTTACTTTTATTCCACCAGCAAACGCAAACACTGTCATAAGTGCTAAACACAAAGTTAAACTACTTCTTTTCATTTTCTTGAACTTTTTAAAATTAAACATATTGAATAAACACGCTCTTTGTCTTATATTATATCTGGAGTTATTGGTCTAAATACTCGGACTTTAGAATACCTCCCAACGAACGTCCTGTCAAACTTGCCCATATTTTTATTTTTGCGAGTTTTGTCCCAGGCAAGAAAGGAGGTTCTGCACCACCATTGACATTTTTAACAGCGAATAAAATTTGCCCATTATCATCTGTTATAGTGACATCACAAAAAATATTTCCAACATCCGAGATATTTTTCACAGTCACCATGAGAGTGTAGGGCGAATCCATATATGTCCCTATATTTAGTAACCCATCAAGTTTATTATTAATACCTTTTTGAAACTTAGTGATAATCGAAAACTTGTCTTTATTCCAATCTTTCTCATAGTTAGCGAAATCCGTCTCACTCAATCCCATGATAATGCTATGCGAAAAGTCAATCACATAGTTAATCTTAGAACCTGGTTTAATAGATGATAATTTATATTCATTCTGCGCAGATAGAACTATACTACAGAAGCAGAATAATGTTAAAATGATAAATTTATAATTTAGTGTAAGAGCATTTTTCATATCAATCATTGTTTTTTTATAATTAAAGCAGAATTAGTCCCTCCAAAACCAAAAGAATTACTCAAAACCGTATTTACTTCCATATTAATAGTTTGAGTTGCCAGATTAAGTTTCTCTGAATATTCATCTGGATTTTCGAAATTAAGATTCGGAGCAATAAAGTTGTTTTGCATCATTATGATACTGTAAACGATCTCGCTGGCACCCGCCATCCAACACTCATGTCCTGTCATTGACTTAGTTGAACTAATGAGTGCTCGTTGACCATGAAACATCCTGTCAAGAGCAATAGCTTCGTACATGTCACCCTGTCGAGTTGATGTTGCATGGGCATTAATATAGTCAATATCATCAAGTTCAACGCCTGCATCTTTCATTGCACGACTCATTGCTATCACAGAACCATTGTCGCTTGGCTCTGAAATACCACCACCATTGCTCGAGAATCCATAACCCACTACTTCTGCGAGAATTGTGGCTCCGCGGGCAACAGCATGGTCATAGTCTTCAAGTACAAGGGCAGCAGCACCACCACTTGGGATCAAACCGTCACGATCTTTATCGAATGGACGACTTGCCTTTGTTGGTTCGTTCATACGGATGGAGAAAGCGCCAAGAGCATCAAACGAAGCCATTGAATAATAGTTGGTTTCCTGGGCACCACCACAAAGAACCATTTCTTGTAGACCTTGCTTTATAAGCATATAACCTAATCCAATAGAATGACTACCACTTGCACATGCAGCACTGATGGTGAAATTGACACCGCGTAGATGGAAAATAGTACTCAGATTCATATTTACAGTCGAGTTCATAGACTGAAATATCAATCCGTAGCCCAACATCGCTGAGTCGTGTTTCTCATCCATGATCTTCGATGATTCTATTACAGGCTTAGCTGATGAGTCATTACCAAAAATACATCCCACTTCATTCTCACGAAAATACTCGTCGCTAATTTGAGCTTGTGCAAAAGCCTGACAACTTGCCATATAAGCATACTGGGCCTCTTCAGACATACCTGCACGAGTATGTCTATCCAACATTTGTTTAGTGATAATGGGTGCTTCTACAATGCCAGTGAGTCCCGATCTATAGCCATATTCAAGTCTCTCTGATTGTAGACCAATACCAGATTTACCCTCAAAAAGAGACTTTCTAACTGTTTCTATGTCTGTTCCAAGGCAGGACCAAATGCCCATGCCAGTAATTACTACACGTCTTGCCATTGCAAATTATGTATATAATCCTCCGTTAATATTTATTACTTCTCCTGTTATATATGATGCTTCATCAGATGCAAGAAAAGCAACTAAAGCAGCAACTTCTTCTGGTTTGCCAAATCGACCAATAGGAATCAACTTCTTCAAGCTTTCCTCTGGCAAATTTTTAGTCATGTCTGTTTCAATAAATCCTGGTGCTATGGCATTTACTGTGACATTGCGTGGTGCAACCTCCTGAGCTAAAGCTTTTGTTGCCCCAATTAATGCCGCTTTGGCTGCACTGTAATTTGTTTGGCCTGGCAATCCTTTCACACCTGACAATGAAGCAATATTAATAATTCTTCCCCCACGTTTACGAGGCATCATGTGTTTTAGCAGTCTTCTTGTAAGGTGAAAGAACCCATTTAAGGTTGTATCTATAACACTATGCCAATCCTCATCAGACATCATAAACATAACATTGTCGCGACGAATACCGGCATTGTTAACCAACACCTCAATATAATCATCCTTATGCTTCTCTTCCCATCTATTAATTGCATCATCAACTTCTTCTTTACTACATACATTAAATTTCATTAATTCCGCACGACCGCCAGCCCGTTCAATCTCATCTTTAGCATCCTCTGCGGCGTCCTTGTTTGACTGAAAATTAATTAATACAGGATAACCCATAGAAGCCAATTTGATACAAATTGCCCTTCCAATGCCTCTTGATCCTCCTGTAACCAATGCGTATTTCATATTAAAAAGATGATGTTTTTTAATGATCCAATATGTCTTTTTCTTATCTGTCTCTTTCCAAGAGACGAATTGATTGGGAGGCCTCTTGATAATCAGTGCTTTTTGTAATCGTTCGAGTTCAAATTGCAAAACAAAGAACAAAAGTGGCACAAGAAAAGTTGTTTTTCTCATGCCCAAAGGTTAAAATGTACAATATTTTGACTATCTTTGCACACAAATATCCATCTCTTGGAAAGAGATTGAGATTTTTGCTAAACAATTCTCAATCTACAACAACCCCAATATCATCTTGTTTGCCTTATCGACCACAGAAGTTTCTAATGAGGCAAGGTAAATCTGTGTTGTTGTCTCAGAATCATGTCCCATTCCTTCACTAATAACCGATAGCGGTACATTCTTAGCCTTGGCTATACTAGCCCAGGAGTGACGTGCCACATACATGGTCAAAGGACGCTGGAGTTTCAACTTCTTCGAAAGGTCTTTCAAACGATAATTGACCAAATGAAGGGCGTTATCATATTGCTTTCGCTCATTGCCAACTTCTTTGATGATAGGGAGAAGAAAGTCTGTTTTGTTGTCGGGGTATTTGGAGATGATTTCCGACATACACTTTTCCCATTTGATACTCAGCTCTTGTCCAGTTTTTCGTCTACGATAAGTTAGGATGCCATTCTTCAAGTCGGACTTCTTAAGGTATGCCATGTCCACAAAGGACATTCCTCTTGTGTAGAAACTGAACATAAACATATCACGAGCAAAATCCAATGAGGATTTCATTGACAAGTCCAAATCTTTCAAAGCCTTGATTGCTTTAATGGGTATGGCTCGTTTAACCGTCTTGTCAACTCCTGTATAGACGTGACGGAATGGATTATTTTGCTCGGTAAGTCCTTTCTCCACAGCCCGGTTATAGACAGCCCGAAGGTTTCGCATATAGAACGATATAGTATTCATGCGCACTCCTCTGGTTTTCAGATGTGCCTCATACAGAAGCATCAAGTCGGAGGTTATGCCGTCAAGAGGGACATCCTGTTCTTCACGAAATGTTATGAAACTTTTCAACGTGGCAGTGTAGGTTTCTGATGTCCTGACCTTTCCCAACTGTTTCAATTGGGCTATAACACCATGCATAAAGTTGAAGAAGGAGGCTTCCTTGGTCATTCTATGGAACATCGAGGCAACATCGTCTGCCGTAAATCTGCGACGTTCCATTTCTAACTGCCGAATAACTTTTTCCAATCGGGCAATGTCCCATTCCAGACGTTCTTTTATGCACAACAAAGTGTTAGAACGATTACCGCTGATTATGACGGACTCGGCCTTTTCATCCCATTCGTCCGCAAAGATTTTGTAGTCCGTATTCAATTGTCGAACTATACGCTTATGAATAATCTGGAAGTATATGCTTCCCTCTTTGCCTTCAACTGTGGAAGGTCTATATTTTACCTTTATTGATGTCATAATTCTTGTTTTATATTAGTAAATCAGCAGATTCCCCAGCCATTCCGTTTCTTTGTTCCATCCCAGTTGGTGAGTTCGCTGTAGGAACCACCACCACATGTGCTGATGCCAACACGACCACCTGCGGCAAGGAGCAGGTTCTTCATCAGTTCCTTAGGGACTTCCATTTCCTCACATAGTTGTATGGTACGAGATGCTGTCAGGCTGGCTTTGAACTCGGATACACCTGTCCAAGACATCTTCTCCAACAAGTGGTTTGTAGCCGACTTGCGCTGCTCTATATCAGCAGGATCAAGGTCACGCTTGAAAGCTTCGGCTATGATGCCCATTGCCACTGTGTTGCCCTGCTTGGGCTGGAAATCATTGTCCTTATGCAGTGCATAGTCGTTGATGGCAGCAATGGCATCGTCAATCCATCGGTCAATCTGTTGCCGGAAGGCTTTCTTATTATGCTGAATGGTGTCCAAAATCTGTTTTATCTCAGGGACATCCAGTATTTCCTTGACTTGGCTTTCGGCTTTGTCGGCTCTTTGGCGTTCGCTGTTCAGTGCTTCATTGGTTTTTCGAGTTTCGGCATTAGTCTTATCAAGCCTTGCTTGCAGTCCTTTGATTTCTTCGTCTTTCTCGCTTCTGAGGGCAGCAATGGCATTCTCGTCGATGGAGTCGAGGCGCATCCTTAGATATGAGTTGGTTGCCGTCAACTCTGCATTCTCCACTTGGAGTGTCTTGTTCTTCTCAATGATGATACTGGCCTCCTTCATGGCTTTCTGATAGAGAGCCTTTCCCGTTTTGAGGATTTCCGAATTCTGCGCCTCCTTGGCCTTGAGCAACTTATCTTGTGCTTTTGTGAGTATGGACTTGATGGCCTTGCGCCTGTCCTCCTGCCACTGCTTCTTTCCGCCAATGGCAGGAACGGGTATAGCAAGTTCTTCTTGAATGTCTTCCCAGGCATCCTCAAATAACTTGTCTGTCTCTATAGCGGGAGGTGTCAGGTCTTCCGGCTTGATGTCAATCGCTTTAGCATACTGTTCATAGATTGATGCTCGTTCACGGGCTCTTGATGTTCGGTCATAGGCATGTTGGGTTTCCTCTTCCAACTTTTCTATCTCGCCTTCCAGATCCTTTTTCTCCGTCTGAGCCTGAGCGATTGCGTCCCTGGATTGCCGTTCGGCTTCAAGCACCGCCTTGTCCTTATGAACACGACTGCGCTTCTCTTCAACTGGCAACATGGCAATGTCATCCCCTCGTTCCAGTCCGTACTTTCGTCCGACCTGATTGTAGTAGTCGGTGTGCATCTGGTAGTAGGTTCTGCCAACGGCATACTTGTCTTCGCCCCATACACGGGCGTATGATACACATTCCTTTTCCCTCCGTTCGACTTCCGTTCTTACGAAGTCGTTGCGGATTTCCTCAGGAAGTTTCTTCCATTCCTTATGCGTGAGTACGTTAGTTGGGGCGTCCTTATGCACATACTTGACAGATGCGCGACCTCTTGCTTTTGTCTTTGCAACAGGAATAGTCTGGATATGTATGTGCGGCGTGGTCTCATCAAGATGAACATCAAAACCGATAATGTTCTCTGCTCCCCAACGGTCACATGCCCAGTGGTAGGTGTCCATTGCCCAGTCCTTGATGCCTTGTTTCAGTTGAATTTGGGCGTTACTTCTTTGAAGGGTGAAATCTACTTCTTGGTTTCCGTATGCGAGACGCGTCAGCACATCATGGTCACCGCTGACGACGATGCCAACGGTATAGTTCGGGCTGTTGTCTGAGTTGCCCAACGGATTGTCTTTGTCCTTGTATGGTTTGAAACCGAGTTCATCAAGACGTTTCTGCAAGCGTTCATGCAATGGCATTGGATTGGAACCGAGGGGAACAATTTCGCCTTTGCCGTTTATCTCAAAATTGAGGTATTTGCGTGAGAAATCGTAGTGGTTGTTCGTGTCCAGATTCTTTAGACGATAGGTTTTCTCGTTCCATCCACGCCGTTCAGGTTCATAACCTTCAGCTGCGGAAAAAGATTTGGCTGGTGCGCCTACATGTATGGCGGCACGGGGTATATTGTTTCTTGCTTTAGACATAATTCTGTTCTATTGAAGTTGTGATTATAAGTGATTAGATGTTATTCGGGTCTCGAGTAGAACCTGAGTGGAGGGTCGAGGGAGAGAGTCACTCCCTCGCAGATGCACGGCTTTATGGAAGCGGCTCAAACCCTCGGAGAGCATAATGGGACTTTTTAAGGGAGCAAAGCGAATCTAAAAGTCCATATTATGTTATGGGATTATTCGGTAATCCCCTGCGCCATGCGACAGACTTCCCTTGGGAAAGTTTTACGAATCGTCCTCAACGATTTCAAGTTCAAGAGCGTCTATGAGTTTCTGGAGGGCTGGATTTAGTTCTATCATTCTGGCCAGAAGCATCTGCTTGGTCTCCTGCATCAACAGGAAGTCAGCTATGTCAAGTCCTGCCATGCGCTGCTCATAGGTTGCCGTTTTCTCCAAAACATCAGACACCATCAAACTATGACAAATAGGTTTGAGTATATCAGACTTCACTTGCCATTTTTCCGTAGCTCCAAGGTCGGGCATGAGAATCACGTCTCTGCCCATAAGCACTTGCAGGGCATCCTCATTGAAACAGCCGTTTTTTCCGCCAGTTGCCAACCAGAGGAAATCTGGCATAAAATGTGACGCAATGAGACAGGTCTTCTCACTTTCCACGAGCATGATGGGAGTGGTTGGATGGGAGTTAAGCAAGTGTTCACCAAACAAACATTGCTTCAGGTTATAGTTGGGTAGTTTCAACAGGGAGTGAACCCAACTGACGTATGCCAGTGGTTCTTTGATGCGATGTCCGTTCTGCGGATTGTATGCCATGACTTTTCCTCCACGAATGTTGTTATTCACATCAATCTGCCAGAATACAGTCGAGCCATTCCACTTGTTGGAAGTGCCCACGCAATAGCGTTCAAACTGAAGGTTCGTAGCATTGCTTCCGATCGTCTTGCACAAGTAACGGTGTAGAGGATTAATCTCATAATGTGAAAGAGACTTTCTCATTAGCTCCTCAGAAATGAAAGACGGAGCCAAAGGTTCGGTCTTAACTTTTTCGGGGTTGCGTGACATATGTGGCTTATCAATGATACCGTCATTGTCCTTTGCATCAGGTTTTGCATCTGGGTTATCATGGAAGTAATCCTTGGGAGTATAGTGGTAACCACAAGCATCCTCATGGTCGCATCGACCCACATAGTCAGGGAAGATGATAATACCTTCCTCGTCAACATACTTGACGAAGCAATTACGTTTGCCACATTTGGGGCAGGTGAGCTTGTTGTTTCTCCTGCTCGTATCATATTTCTTCAGATGGAATCTATACTGGTTCATATTGTTGGAGTTTGATTTTGGTGATTATTATCGTTACACTTTGGAACTATGGTATTTGGGGTACTTTGGGAACTTTCGGAATCAGCATGAGCTTCTGAAAGTGGAAAAGTACCCAAAGTGGAAAGAGTTTGGAGAGAGCAAGAGGGAACTTTCTCATATAACCCATGTGCCTTTTTGGAGATATACTTCTGGTGAATCAGCTTAGGCAAATTCTTCTTGACTCCACTTGCCGACATGCCAACCTCCACACCAGCAGCGATTGCTTCAGCTGTGGTAAAAGAATTACCCAGCAAGTCAAGGAACTCCTTCTTGTCAGGTTCTATGCTGTGCGCATCAACTATGTCTAAGATTCTCGTATATGATTCCTCCATGAAAGCATGCATACGCAAAGCACAACGGATGGACTTTTCATCAACAAGCGTGTCGGTTGTTTCTCCACATGCCCAACGGAGCATCTGGAAGATAAGAGCCAAGCGTCCGACATTCGCCTCCATCTTGGCTGTGCGACGCACCAAACGGTTTGCTTCCATGCTTCCCTGCCGACCGATGGCAAAAGCCTCCTCCTTTAGTTTGTTGCGCCAGTTATAAAACAAGCATTTGGCATCATAAGTCATATCAAGGACTATAGTTACCAGTTCCTTGCCATCCTCACTGAATGGACATTCCACCTGAATCAAACGGGTCAGAATATTGTTCCATCGTATATTACAAGGAGCTTTGACAATACCTGCAGGTTTCTCTTTTTCCGTAATAGTCCAAAGGGTAGGTCTCACCTCTTTGGGAATGACGAACATGAAACGATCAATCAATCCGCTGTTGACATTCTCGTCTGTGAAGAACTCATGAATGCGCTCGGTCTGGGTGGTACCGATGACATTGATGCATGGCTTTCTAATGATGGCTGGTATAGGATTATTGCAGCGAGTCACCTTTACCTGCTTACCTGTATATGCTGTAAGCAACTGGCTCATGAAAGGATTATCGTTGTATCGGCAAACGGAATGGAAGAATCCCATTATCTCGTCAATCAACAGCACAACACCGCGTTGGTTGTCATTATGCAGTCTCCACAGGCTTTCTGGAGTTGAGTCAGAAAGGAGGGTTTGTATTAAGACTGGTTTTTCCTTACCACTTCCTGAATCAGTCTTACCCTTGTCAGCAGAAGCATTATACAGCTCCATTTCGTCCTTGAACTTAATGTACATGGCATAGTCGTGGTCTTCTATAGGCTTATAAGCAAAGTCCAAAGGAGGGGTCTTGCCCTGTCCTGGCTCACCAACAAGGATGATGTATAGGCTTGGATTGCTCTCCCATGAGGGTTTAAGTCGGATGTGTCGCGTGTTTCCAATAGCTGTTGAAACAGCAGAAAGCATGGCAACAGCTGTGTATTCTACAGGAAAATTGTCCTCAGCTGCGAGGTCAAGAATGATTTCCTGTACCTTGGCAGGAAACACATCCAAGGGTAATCCTGTGTCAGGAACGTGTGCGACTTCCGCTCGTACTGCATTGATTGTGGCCAATGCAATACTGTTCACATGTTTTGTTGGTTCATCCATGGCTCTCCTCCTTACATTTATTATTATTGTCACCATCTTCTATAGCGGAAGAGAATATGTCCGTGACCTCTTTCTTGGAATAGAGGTTACGTCGGCCCATCTTGTGTTTCTTGATGACACCTTCGTTCTCCTTTCGCCAGAGAGTCGTGTAAGTGATGTGCAGCATGTCGCACACCTCTTCACGGGTTAACCACTCGCCTTCTTCAACGGAAGGCTTTTCATTCAGTCCGCGCTTGGTGCAGACTTCTTCTACAATCTCAGTGACAACCTGCCTGAGGTCGTCCATTTGCAACATGATAAAGTTACCTGTCATATTATGTAATTTTTGGGTTTCATGCTGCAAAGGTATTGAAATGCCATAGGGTGTTGCCTTGGTAAAAATCAGCACGATTTCTACCAAGTCAAAGTTAACAAATAAGGGGTTGAATTTAACAGTTCAGCCTTGAAGGCATTAAAAAAGGATGCCCTAAGTGAGCATCCTTATAAGTTTAGTTGATATTGGGATTGATAGCCGATAATAGGCGAAGTTTTATGTCCCTCGCATACTTTCGTCCTCGTCTTATCTGGGCATCGGAAACATCAAGATTACCACTGTTATCTTCTGACATGATGGCGTTATAAACGGCTTCGACCCAGTTAAAGCCTTCGCGAATGTGGTAGTCTGGAAACTTCTCTCTCATAGCTGCATGGAAAGTGCGATAATTGTAATCACCATTGATAAGTCCACCTGTTACTAATGCCGCAAAGATATAAGGTAAGATAATATCTGCATCATCGACTTGTTTCCACTCGGAAAGCATTTTCTGAATTTCACTAATCAGAACGGGAACTTCCCCTGAAGGCAGCATTTCCTCCAAGATAACATATGTACTCTTTCTCCCTCTGCGCCCTTGCACTTCAAGCAAGGCTGCGTCAATAACCTGCTTGGTCTCTCCTTTCTTCAGCTTTTGGGTAACTTCCTTCCACTGTGCCTTCGAATAATGAGCCTTGTCGATACTTGCACCAATGAGGGTTTCCACGCATCGCCTTCCGATAAGCTTTTCCCAATAGGGGCTTTCTGGTTTCAAGAAAGTATGGGATATAAGGTCGGCTGCATGAAGGAATCCGTTATCAAAGATGATCCAATAGTACAAGCTGAACAGATAGGGGTTCTTGTGAAGCAGTCGTTCACGGATTGCTTCATTATTAAGAGATGAGTCAAGCATTTCAGACAAACGTCCCTTCAGGGGATTCTCATCGCTCCCCATCAAACTTTGCTGGTAGTACTTATTGCCAGGGAACAAGGAAGCCACGGCTTTCATCATTCCCTTCGCTCCCTTGAAGGAAAGCATTTCCATGAGGAAGAAAAAGTTGTTCTGGATGAAAGTCATGTCGCCATCGTAGGCTTTCTGGAACGTGACCGTAAACTCCTTATATTCTTGTGGATGGTCATAGTGCCAACGACGAAGGGAAAGAATATTCAGCTCATCAGCCGTTATCTTGTACTCCTCCTGCTTGCGGTTCTGCTCGTAAAATCGTTTATAATCTTCTACTGCATCTAAGATTTCTTGTGTGTCAGGTTTCTCTGCTTTATCCGCAAGGGCATGAACCAAACGGTCTGCACCATTATCAAACTGAAGATAGCAGCACAGACAGTATGCATACACATCATCAGACTCGACCGCCTTTGTGTAGAGCTTATCAATATCAAATCCATTCTCTGTTGATATAGCAGCAAAATTGGCAATGACCGATTTCAGAGTTTCTGCGTTTTCATCGCCCATGTCTAGGATGGTCTGATGGTATGGTTGCAGCAGTTGTGTTTTCAAGTCCTGCTTGAACTTGGAATAGACATCTGCGTGGGCTTCTTTCCAACCTAATAGTACTTTTTCATCCATAGAGACAAAGTCTTTGAAATGTTAAATTCGGGATAAAATCGTGTTTGTTCCGCTAAAAACGCCATTTTTGTGGCATCTTAGCGGAATAAACGGCGATTTATGGGTAAAAAGTCATACATATTACCTGTCCAACCCTTCCGTTAAGAACCTCCTGAGATGAAGATGGGTTATGCCATTGTCATCTGACTTGGTAACCAATGGTGTCATAGAGATGACATATTTGGGATAGTTGTCTTTGATGGCACGGAGATTACCAAACTCACGCTCATATGTGTTATCGTCGGCTATAATGTAGGAAGCCTGCACATAGATCCTTTCGCCTTTGGGCTTTGTACAGACAAAATCAATTTCGCCAGCCTGAAGTTGTCCGACCATCACTTCATAGCCCAAGCGTACAAGATGATTGTAGATGATATTCTCTATCACCTTCTCAATGTCTCTCTCGCGTGAACCACCTACAAGAGCATTACGAATGCCGTTGTCTTCAAAGTAGAATTTATCGTTGCTCTCAAATATCTTCCGTCCGTGAATGTCATACCTGTTCACCTTGTGGATCATGTATGATTCACACAGGTATTTGGCATAATTGATGATGGCGGTGGAAGTAACTTTCTCGCCCTGTGACTTCATGTACTTTGAGATGCTGTTGGCAGAAATGATTTTCCCTGCATTGTCAGCAAGGAAATGAACAAGGTTTTCCAGGAATGGTACGTTGCGGATGCTGTTCCGTTTGATGACATCTTTCAGCAGTACGGTACTATAGACATCCATCTGGTACTCCCTTGCATCCTGTTCGTCAAGTCCTATCTTTTTCAAACCAGGCAATCCACCAAACTGAATAAACTTTGCTAACGTATCATCACTGTCGGACAAGTTGTGAAACTTCATGAATTCCTCATAGCTTAGTGCCTGAACGAAGATTTCCTTGTAGCGACCGCCTATTTTGTTAGCCAAGTCACTACTGAGCATATTGGAGTTGGAGCCTGTTACAACTATTTCAATATCTGGCTCCTCATAATAACTGCGAATACTGTTCTCGAAACCTTCTATATCCTGAACTTCATCTATTAGGATATAGTTGGTCTTTGTCTTGTCTCGCCGTTCATCAATATAAGCATTCAAGTCCCTGTCAGTCTGAATGTCGGCAAACTCATGTTTCTCTTTGTCAATGAAGATAATGTTTGCATGAATATCTTCTGCAACCTTATCCCTAAAGAGGCGTAGAGTGTAGCTCTTTCCCACACGTCGTTGACCGACTATGATAATGATGGTGTCCTTACCAAGATGCTTCGCTATCTTGTCAAGATAACTTTGTCTCACAATTGCTTTCATATCTTTTATAGATAAAATTTGCTGCAAAGATAACAATTTTATCTTTTATAAAAGACAAAATCTTGTAATTTTTGAGATTTGTTTAGTATAATTTGCATATTTGACCCCAAAATCTCACATTGAGTGATATCTGATTATGCGATATTTGACTTTATAACTTGGCGCAATCTTACAAAAAAGTTGAGATTGCGCCAGATTATAACTTATTTTGAAGCTTCAGCCATCAGTGCGGCACGCTCCTCCGCACTCATCCCCTTTAACAATTCAAGCAATGCTGCCTTTTTGTCCTCTGGTTTCGGATCTTTGAGCAGATAGGCATTGTATTCCAGCATCTTTTCTAGCGGATAGGTGCCGATATAGTTTGAAGTGATGTCGCCATTGCTACTATGCCCCATGCTATCACTAATATATTTATAAGGTACTCGACCAGAATTATTCAGGTTCGTAGCGAAACTATGACGGGCCCATGTAGGTGACGGCCTTTGCTCCATACCAAGGTGTTCTGCGACCTTACCCATATGCTTACGAATGTATTTGTTGTATCGTTGTATCACCCAAATTTCTTTTTCAGGAGTTAGGAGCTGACTCATGATAGGGAAAACGCGCTGACCGAGTTTGGGCTCATTGGCATACTTGCCGAGTATCTTCTTTATCTCAGGTGTAACAGGGAAGATAACCTCGCTGGCATCTTCATTGCGCTCTTTGGTCTTATGGCGATAGAATCTCAATTGCTTTCCGTGGGTGGCAAAATACCACCCGTCATACTCTAACCGCAATGTGTCCGCCAAGTTCTGCCCATCGCCAAGGTACATGAAAAGAAATAGCCCAAGGTCACGGAACAATGCGTGCTTGTCCCTTGGAATGTAAAGCTCGTTACCATTTTCATCCGTTGCTTCATCCTTCTCCCAAAACTCATACAACTGACGCATAGTTGGCACATCGAGGAACTCATGTTTGCGACTAGCTTTTTTATTGTAGCCAGAATCCTTAAACATCTCCTTAGTGGTACCTTTTATAAAACCCTTATTGATGGCAATATTAACTATAGTGCGGAACGAACGTAACACAATGCCTGTATAGGTTGTGCTAAGTCCTGCTTTCTTCATCTTCGTTGCCCATTTCTGTATGAAAGAATGGTCAATGTCGGCAAATACAACGTCCATACCATTGTCTTTGATAAACCTATTCCTGATGTCTCTGCCAACTCTCGCGGTACCAGCCTTGCCATCATCTTTCTTCTTTTGAATATATTCATCCCAAATAGAATATATCGTAACGTTATCATCAGCAACTCCGTTATATACGTTTTTCAACCTAACAAGAGAGAATGTGCCAGCATCTGCCATTTCACAAATTGTCGGCTTTATTTTGGCAAGATGTTGCTTTAAGTTTGCCCTCTTCTCAGAATCGGCTCTAACTCTTGTACTTTGTTCATGCTTACACATCTCTAACCAATTATTCCATGTGTATTTTTCGCCAATAGGCAGATAAAGCCGCTTAGAATCCTTGGTTACTCTCAGGACAATTGGTAACTCTTGAGCCTGGTCATGTTCAGCTGGGCGACCAGCTTCATCCCTTTGGGTAACAGTCCATTTTCGCGTGTCAATGGTAAGCGACACATAGACACCCTTGTAGCTGAAATTGGCCAAATCAGCCGAATCGGTGGACATAAAAATCTTCTTTGGCATGGCAGAATCCTTTATTTACAGGCATTTACGAATAATATTTGGTGAACATGAGGTGAACATAGACCCCTAAATTCGGTGCAAATTTACGAATTTTTCTGCAATACACAAAATTTGTAACTCATTTATTTACCGATATTTAGCATTATTTGTGATTTCGTGAAATTACTATGGAAAAAGCTCATAATCTGGAGGTCCCTGGTTCAAGCCCAGGCTGGTCCACACTAAAAATCAAGGAGTTACGCAAACTGCGCAACTCCTTTTTTCATGTCTGCGTAAACAATGCGTAAACATTTTGTTTCAGTCTCGCTTTTTCGGTCAGACGGTAACATAGAGTTTCTATAATACCACAATTCGGGATAATATTTATTAAAATATCATCACGCAGTAAGAAATTATATAAGAAATTGAAATATTTTCACTATCTTTGCACCTGTAAACTCAGCTTAGTTGCCTGTATTATGTTGACAAAAAACGAAAGTTCAACAGGAACTATAACATGTGGATAATCGGTGTGGCGGCATTTGGCGCACCGACCTTCTTCATTTCGCATTGGTGTGCATTTATTACAACCATTGCTGCATCTGTATTGGAAGTTATAAAAAGCTTTATTCCTGCTGTGTGCCAATCAGAAGAAGAGCTGTCAAAGATTGATGGCCTTGCTATCTACTTCGGGGAAACACTGCAAAAAATCGAAGGGCTTTGGAACTTACATGAGAATACAGAATCGCCAGACGAGTCTTCATTAAGCAGAGAACTGTCGAAAGTGCTAAAGAAATCGCCTGAGAAGGAAACCTTAATGAA
>Ga0123334_1001484_pt1 | contig 29232 bp, 23 predicted proteins | sample BiotimSIPDNA_FD_89706 | JGI IMG/M metagenome (GOLD analysis project Ga0123334, IMG submission 89706) | Anaerobic biogas reactor microbial communites from Washington, USA - Biogas_R1 time_0 SIP DNA | ecosystem: Engineered > Bioreactor > Anaerobic > Unclassified | place: Washington, USA...
AAATTGTCATGGTGGCGAGCGAATCTCGTCCTTACTGTAAAACCGGCGGCCTTGCCGATGTTGTATATTCTTTGTCGAAACAATTGGTTAAAACTGGTCAAGAAGTCTCGATAATTTTACCTATGTATGATACTTTGACACCACCTTTTGCTTTTTCCAAACTGACTTTGGCCGCTTCTTTTAGAACGCATATGTCATGGAGAAAACAAAATGTTAATGTCTTCCATACGCTATATGAAGATATTAATTACTACTTTATTCAAAACAAACAATATTTTGAAAGAGGGCATATATATGGCGATTTTGATGATGGAGAACGTTTTGCATTTTTCACAATGGCCGCGAAAGAATTTATTTTTGTCAAACACTTATATCCAGATATCATTCACGTGCACGATTGGCAAGCGGGAATGTTGCCTTGTTTAATTAAAATCGACGATCATAGCGAAGAAAAATATGGTAATGCTAAATTTGTCTTTACCATCCACAATCCAGCTTTTCAAGGTTTAATGCCAAAGTTTTCTTTAGGTGATTTTTATAACCTAACCGATGAACTTTTCGATAATGGGGCAGTCCGTTTTAATGACCAAGTATCCACGCTTAAGGCGGGTATCGTTTTTTCCGACAAAATCACTACCGTCTCACCAACCCATCATTTAGAACTACTAACACCTCAAGGTGGGATGGGATTAGACAGCGTTCTACGTTATCGCGAATGGGATTTCCTCGGTATACTTAATGGCATCGATTATAGCGAATTTAACCCTGAAGCAGATGCGCTAATTGTGAAAACTTTCAGCACTAAAAATCTTGTCAGTGGTAAAAAAGCAAACCGCGAGGCACTTTTTAGTCAGCTCGGTATAAAAAATCGTCCTGGACCACTTTTTTCGATGGTCACAAGAATTACTTGGCAAAAAGGTTTTGATATTGTTTTTCCAGCCTTAGAACTATTGTTAGAAAAAGGGGCAAACTACATCATTCTTGGAAGTGGTGAAAAACAATATATCGATAAACTTAACGAATTAAAAAGTCGTCATCCTAATCAAATTGGCTTATATTTCGGATATAGTGACTCACTTGCTCACTTAATATATGCCGCGAGTGACTTCTTCATCATGCCGTCACTATTCGAGCCTTGTGGCTTAGGACAAATGATTGCGCAACGCTATGGCGCCTTGCCGATAGTGAGAAGAACAGGTGGTCTGCGCGATTCAGTAATTTGTTATAACGGGACTAATTTAACTGAGGCAAATGGCTTTGGGTTTGATGCATATAATGCTAATGAGATGACAAGAACTGCTTTGTATGCCTTAGACACCTATAACGATAAAACCACACTTCGTCAATTAATGAAAAATGCTCTTAATACTGATAACTCATGGGAAAAGAGCACACAAGAATATTTAAGACTTTATCACCTACTCATCAAATAGAAAAAGGACATCACATTATGGGATTTAATCATCGTGACATCGAAAAGAAATGGCAAAAATATTGGTCAGACAATCACACTTTTAAGACTGACGTTTATGATTTTTCTAAACCGAAGTTTTATGCTTTAGATATGTTTCCTTATCCAAGCGGTACTGGTTTACATGCTGGTCATCCAGAAGGCTATACCGCAACCGATATTGTCAGCAGAATGAAAAGAATGCAAGGCTATAATGTCTTACATCCAATGGGCTATGATTCTTTTGGTTTACCAGCGGAACAATATGCCATTCAAACAGGTAATCATCCAGGTAAATTCACCGACGAAAACATCGCTTATTTTACAAAGCAACTCAAGGAACTAGGTTTTGATTATGACTGGGATAGAGTAATTTCTACTGCCGATCCAAGTTTTTATAAATGGACTCAGTGGATTTTTAAGGGATTATTTTTAGATGGCTATGCTAAATACATCGACATGCCTGTTAATTGGTGCGAAGAACTCGGAACCGTTTTGAGTAACGATGAAATTATCGATGGGAAAAGCGAAAGAGGTGGTTTTCCTGTCGTTCGCAAAAACCTTAAGCAGTGGGTCATTGACCAACCAAAATTCGCCGAGCAACTTTTAGAAGGCTTAGAAAAAATTGATTGGCCAGAATCCACAAAAGAAATTCAAAGAAACTGGATCGGTAAATCCATCGGTGCAGAAATTGAGTTTAAGGTCGCTAATTCACGCGAATCTTTCGTTGTGTTTACTACACGGCCAGATACTATTTATGGATGCACGTATTGCGTGCTTGCCCCGGAACACTATCTCGTTGATATAATTACTACCGCCGAGCAAAAAGAGGCTATAGAAGCATATAAAGTAGCAGCATCAAGCAAAAGTGAAATTGAAAGAACTTCAACTACTAAAGATAAATCAGGTTGTTTTACTGGTGCATACGCCATTAATCCTATAAGTGAAAAACTTGTGCCAATTTATATTTCTGACTATGTTCTCTCTAGTTATGGAACTGGTGCGATAATGGCCGTTCCTGCTCATGATTCTCGTGACTATGCATTTGCGAAAAAGTATGGTTTAGATATTATTCCTGTGCTAGAAGGTGGAAATATTGCAGAGGAAGCTTTTGAAGGCGATGGTTTGCACATAAACTCTGGCTTTATTAATGGTTTAAATAAACAGGATGCCAACGATAAGATGATTGAGACTTTAGAAAAACGTAATATCGGCAAAGCTAAAGTAAACTATAAATTTAGGGAATGGATTTTTGCTCGCCAAAGATATTGGGGCGAACCAGTTCCTGTTGTCCATTTAGAAGATGGAACCATTCATGCCCTAAGTGACGAAGAACTACCGTTAGTTTTACCAGAACTTGACAATTATAAAGGTCGTGGTGGTAAAGCTCCGCTTGAAAACGCTACTGAATGGGTTAAATATGAGCATAATGGGATTAAAGGCAAAAGAGAAACTTCCACCATGCCAGGAAGCGCAGGTTCAAGTTGGTATTTCTTAAGATATGTTGATCCACATAATAACAACATTTTCTGCGACAAAAAACTTGCTGACCACTGGTTACCAGTCGACCTATATATCGGTGGTCCTGAACACGCTGTCGGCCATTTGCTATACTCACGTATTTGGACTAAATACTTATATAGTAAAGGTTTGATTTCTTTTGACGAACCATTCAAAAAACTCGTGCATCAAGGCATGATTTTAGGTAGTAACAATATCAAAATGGGTAAACGCTACCCACAATTTGTCGTTGATCCAAGTGATATCGTCAAGCAATATGGTGCAGATACATTAAGACTTTATGAAATGTTTATGGGGCCACTTGAAGCTAGCAAACCTTGGAGTGAGCAAGGAGTCGAAGGTGCTCGTCGCTTCTTAGATAGAGTGTATAGAATCATTATTGAAAATGATATTGTCACTAAAGCCGCTACTCCAGAACTTGATTTTATTTATCATTCAACGATTAAGAAAGTATCAAATGATTATGAAAAGCTTTCGTTTAATACGGCGATTAGCCAAATGATGATATTTATTAATGAAGTGTATCGCATTAACAAAATTAGCCAAGAATATGCTGAAGGCTTTGTGAAAATTATTTCACCAATCGTTCCACACTTAGGCGAAGAAATGTGGCATAAGTTAGGTCATGACCACACAATTGCTTTTGAATCTTGGCCAACATATAACCCAGACAAACTAGTGCTAAATACTATTACTATGGGTATATCAGTCAATGGAAAATTAAGAGGGGAAATGACAGTCGGCATCGATGATAACGATGAAGTTATAAAAACCGCTGCTTTAGAAGTGGAAAGCGTCAAGCGGCATATTGAGGGCAAAACAATTATGAAAATCATCGTTGTGAAAGGCCGCTTAGTCAATATTGTGGTGGCATAATATGAATATTTGTATTGATGTAGGTAATTCTACAATTGGTATTGGCGTATTTGATAATCATGAACTCGTTGGTAAACTCATCCTTAATACTGATGTGCGTTTAACCGAAGACGAATTTCATTTATTATTTAAAGCTAGATTCGATGCACTTCATATTGACCGAAGCAAAATTAAACACGTAATTTTTTCTTCTGTTGTTCCGCAAGTGAACTTGATGATTATTAACGCGATTAAGAAACTATTTAATCAAGAGCCAATGCTCATCGGTCCAGGAACTAAAACTGGACTATCAATCAAAGTTGATAATCCATTAGAAATCGGTAACGATTTAATCGCCGATCTAGTCGGAGCAAAAGAAAAGTATGGCGCACCATTACTAATTGCGGATTTAGGCACAGCTAGTAAAATACTCTTGCTTGATAAAGATTTTATCTTTTGTTCAGCTCTGATTATGCCTGGATTAACGCTAAGTGCTGAATCTTTATCAAATAAAGCGGCACTCTTACCAAAAGTATCGTTAATCGCTCCAGCCTCAGTAATGGCAAAAAACACATTACAAGCGATGAATGCCGGTATTGTCTATGGTCATGCAGACATGATTCTTGGTTTATTAAAGCGCTATGAAAAAGAACTTGGTTACACATGTAAACATATCCTCACTGGTGGAGGAGCTGTATATGTTAAAGATATCTTAAAAGATGACTTTATCTATGATCAAAATCTCAATCTCGAAGGCCTAGACATTATCATTCAGAAAAACATAAAGTAAAGGAAACGTATCAATATGCAAAACAAAGATTTTTATTCAAAACTCGTCGCTCCATATAAACAGGAAATGCTCAAAGCCTTAAAAGAGTTGGTGGCCATTGATTCAACATATGATGAATCTACAGTTGATGAAGTTAATCCTTTTGGTGTTGGCGTGACAAATGCCTTAAAATACGTGGAACAACTAGCTAAGAAGGATGGTTTCGTAGTTACCAACTATAACAATATGGTGGTGGAAATATTCACCAATGATTTAGAACCTAACGTCACCATTATGGCGCATGTTGATATTGTCCCAGTCGGTACTGGTTGGCCACAAGACCCGTTAACCGTCTACGAAAATGGTGGCATCTTATATGGACGCGGTGTCGCTGATGATAAAGGCCCGATGCTCGTCGCTTATTACGCTATGAAAGCTCTTAAGGACAATAACTTATTAGGCAATTATCAAGTTCGCTTTTTAGTAGGTGGTAATGAAGAACGCGGTTCTGCTTGTATGACTTATTACTTTGAACATCTAAAGAAAAAGCAACCTACTTTAGGCTTTTCTCCTGATTCTGATTTTCCTCTTATTTATGCAGAAAAAGGCATTGTTGGTTTTAAAGTAAGTAAAACAATAAATTTTCCCGAACTTATTTCGATTAAGGGCGGAGTTGCTTCAAACTCGGTCATCGAAAAGTGCGAAGTCAAACTAGAAACAAATTTAGACTTTGTTACTTACCTAAGTGAGAAACAAGTCGATTACTCCTTTATGGCCGATGATAACGTTATGACTTTGATTTTCCATGGCTTAGCGGCTCATGGGTCGATGCCGTGGAAAGGCATCAATGCGGCGATGATCGCGGTTAAACATTTGGGTGAGTTTTATGCGAATGACGATTTCAAAACACTTTTTGAATTATACGCTCCACTACGTGGCGAAGGTTTAAAAGCCGATGCAGTTAGTGACAATATGGGCACTAACTCTTTAAACGTTGGGATTATTTCTTATGAAACTGGAAAACTTGAAATGGTCGTCAACTATCGTCACGTTGAAACAGTGACTAGCGAACAAATGATTGCTAAAGTAGTGGAAAATAGCAAACCATTTCATGTTGAAGTTTTAGGTATTTCGCCTTTACTGTTCTATCCAAAAGACAGTGTCTTAATAAATACTTTATTAGATGTCTATCAGAAAGAAACTGGTGACTTTGTTACTCCACCAATTGCTACTGGTGGTGGTACTTACGCTAAAGAAGCCGACAATGTCGTTGCTTTTGGTATGGAATTCCCGGGACATAACTCACTTATGCACGGGGTAAATGAAAATGTCGAAATCGCACATTTAGAAAAAGCGATGGCAATTTATGCTAGAGCTATTATTGAATTAGGGAAGAAAATATAATGCGACCAAGATTTAAAGCATGGGCGAAACCTTATTTGGATGAACATCCAGAAGTGTCGTTTTCTATCGAACAACTTAATGGCTTACCTACCTATTATTTAGAAATAGGAGCAGGCAAAGGCAATTTTTTATGCAACATGGCGCTTAAGTTTCCAGACAAACTATTTGTCGGCATTGAAAGAAATGTAACTTGTTCAGGAATTACTACTAAAAAAATTGTGGAAAAAGCAATTTCTAATGCCAAACTCATCTACGCTGATGCTGATGTACTTTTGCCAAATTTAAACGACAATAGTGTCGATGCTTTATTTTTAAATTTCTCTGACCCTTGGCCAAAGAAACGCCATCACAAACATCGTTTGACCTCAGAAAAATATTTAGCACAATATTTCCGCATTCTAAAAAAAGGCGGGCGCGTATATTTTAAGACCGACAATGTTGATTTGTTTGACTTCTCTTTAGAGTTGGCGGCACTTTCTCAGTTTAATGTCGTTAGTATTGATCGTCATTATAACGGCTTAGACCCCTTTGATGAGATGACTGAATACGAGCAAAGTTTCAGAGAACAAGGTTTACCAATCTATCGTTTAATCTTGGAGAAATTATGATTGCAAAATATGGATTAATTAATCATCACGATAAAACTAGCGCTTTTTTAAGCGTCTTATTTGATGATATAGATGATAGTCTCATCCCCGAACAAGATGACGATGTTTTAATTTATACTAAAAACAACAATATTGTTCGCATTGATATTTTTCGCATTGCAAAATTTGTCAAAATCAAATTTAAAGGTTTGGTCGTTTTGCCTAATAGTGAACTTATTGCGATTATCAATGGCTATTTAGGAAAATATGGCTATATGTTGGCCAATAAAAACCACTCTGGATTTTATTTTGCAAAAGAAAGTGATCAATACGTTATCAAAGTTAAAAAAGATACCTTAACTGCTGATGGAAAATTCGTTAGAGCCGATCGTATTGCCACTGAGTATGATTTAGACGTCCAAGAAAACCAAGAACCATTAGAAGTGGAAAAAGATTGTCAAAAAGATGCCTTCATCGGGCAAGACATCTTTCAAATGGAGGAAAAAGCATTATGAAAGAAATTGAAATGAAGGAAAAGGGACTCATTTCCCGATTAACCGACAAGACTTTCAAATTACCTAACGCTTTAGGCGAGGGTCTTTATAGCGCTAACTATTTTTTGAAATCACAACAAATTGCCGCTAAGTATTTAGCCAATAACATCGTGACTATGCAATGGTTCCAACGTCGCGAAAAAGCGATGTTATGCGGTGTTGATGAAGCAATTGCTATTATCCATAAATTCGCCATTAATCCAGAACAACTTATTATTGAAGCCATGCATGATGGAGATATTATCACTAGCGAAGAACCAGTTCTAAAAGTAACAGGTAAATATGAAAATTTTGGGTTTTTAGAATCGGTCATTGATGGTGTGCTAGCTAGAAGAACAAGCGTGGCTACCAATGTGATGGAAGTTTTAGAAGCAGCTGGCGACACTCCTGTTTTCTCAATGGCAGACCGTCAGGATGACTATTTAACACAAGTTGGTGATGGATATGCAACTTATGTCGCTGGTATAAATCGTGTCAGCACCGACGCACAAGCTTTGTGGTGGGGCGGAAAAGGGATGGGGACAATGCCTCATGCGCTTATCCAACTATGTGATGGTGATATCATTAAAGCCGCCGAAGCGTATTTAAAAACTTTTCCAGAAGAACAAGTGACAGCTCTAATTGATTATCATAACGATGTCGTTAATGACTCTTTATTAATCGCCCATCATTTAGGCAGGAAACTAAAGAATGTGCGCGTTGATACTTCAAAAGCTTTAATTGATCATTATTTTGATGATAAAGATACGACAGGTTTTGATCCTCATGGTGTATGTAAAGAACTCATTATCGCTTTAAGAAAAGCTCTTGATGACCAAGGTTTTGACTATGTTGGTATTGTCGTTTCATCCGGCTTTACTAAAGAAAAAATTGCCGAATGGACAAAGGCCAAAGTGCCAGTCACAATGTATGGGGTTGGAACATCCTTAGTTAATAATATGACTTGTGGCTTTACTGGTGATTTAGTGATGCTTAACGGTAAAGAACAAGCCAAAGTAGGTAGAAGAAATATTGCAAATCCTCGTCTACAAAAAGTTCCATATCCCATTTATTAATTAAATAATCAAGCCAACAAAAAACCTCGGAACTACCGAGGTTTTGTTTTTTTGTTTGACGATTAGAGCTTGCGGTTGTAGTATTCAACGATTTGAGATTCAGTGATGTCTTGTGGCAATTCGTTGCGTTCGACTTCACGAATATATTTGCCAGATAATTTTTCAACATCAACATCAACCCAACCAGCTTTAGTGGCGATAGAATCTAAAGATTCTTTGATAACTTTTAAACCTTTGCTGTTTTCTCTAATACTGACGATATCGCCAACTTTAAGAATGGCGCTAGGGATGTCTAATTTTTTGCCATTAACTTCGACGTGACCGTGATTGACTAATTGTCTAGCACCGCGACGAGTTCTAGCAAAGCCCATACGATAAACTAAGTTATCTAAACGGGATTCGAGTAATTTCATAAATGCATAGCCAGTAACTTCTTTACTTGCCAAGGCAATCATGAATAAACGACGGAATTGTCTTTCATTGACACCATACATGTGTCTTAATTTTTGTTTTTCAATTAATTGTTTGCCGTATTCGGAATTCTTTTTACGACGGTTTGCGCCATGTTGACCTGGGCCATAAGGGCGTTTCGCTAGTTCTTTACCTGTTTCTAAGATGGAGAAGCCTAAGCGACGTGATCTTTTCCAATCTGATCCTGTGTACTTCATGTTATTTTGAGTCCTTTCATTTCTTTTGCACGATAATGAATAGGTGTGAATTCCTTATTCCCGGATGTTTAATTATACGTTTCACCGCATAGCTTTGGTTACTTCGTTACAGCCGTATTAAACATCGGACGGAATGTATTCACATGCTGCATTACATGCAGTTAATAATATATAGAAAATATCGAAGATAGTCAACAAAATAAACCGATAAATTTGGAGGATATTTATAAACTATAATCGAAAATACAATAATATTAGATATATACATGACTTTTTGGATTTATTTTATAATGTAAAGAAAAGAAAAATTATGAAAAGTGGCATTTACTTTATGCAACATTTTTTTAGCCTCAATAATTTTTTGATTTTTAAAATTTTTATGAAATAAGTAATATTTCAATAAAAGGCTTTTATAATACAATCAAAAATAGCTACAATATGTGTATGACTAAAGTCATTAGTTATATTGAGATGCTAAGGAGGTTTTCTTCGATGATTGTTTTAGCAGATAGTAACCCGCCTTACGGATTGTGGGTGTTAGTCATTGTTGGCGTTGTCTTTGTTGGCATTTGTTTTATATTGTTTTATCATTTCGTTATTTCGCGTCGCCGCACGAAGAAAGTTATTCGTGAACTAGAAAAAAAATATGCTTATTTAGATGCGTTATTAATCGGTCAAGATTCGCAGTACATCCATCGTCTTGAAATTATTGCCCGCACCAACTTGCTATATGTTGATAAACATGAAAAGTATATGCGTCGGTTTAAAGAAATTTATGAAAATGATGATAAATTTGCAGAATCAATGCTAAAGCAATTAAATGCACTTATTGCTAATAAGCAATATAAAAACATTAAAACCGTCATTGCCGACACCAAAAAGGCGATTAAAAATTTCGAAGATAAAGTCAATGTTTTAGATAGCGATTTATATAACTTAGTCAAACCTGAAGAAGATGCTAGACATTCCATCTTAAAGCTAAAAGAAAATTATCGCCATGTAAAACAAACTTTTTACGCCAATAGTGCGGACGTTGATTTGGTTGCTAGTTCAATCAACCAAGTGTTTGACAAACTCGACCAAAAATTTATCGAATTTGAAACGCGCATTGAATCAGCTGAATACGAAGAAGCTCAAGCACTTTTGCCAGTCATCGATAAAGTTGTTTCCGCTTTAGAGTCCGCATTATCGCAACTCCCTAATTTATGTGTTTTAGTTAATAATGTCGTTCCAGATAAAATCGCACAACTTAAAAAAGAATACGCAAATGTTGAATCACAAGGATTACCGCTTTATAACTTGCAGTTCCAAAACAAACTCAATGAGTGGGAACGTGATTTAGAAGTGATTAAATCGCGTTTAACTAAACTTAATCTCACCAATATCATGGAAGGTCTAGATGCTTTGCAATCACAAATTGAAGAAGTAAGAGTGCAACTAAAAAACGAGCAACGGGATAAACTTTATTTTGAACAAAATAATGATGAAATTTATGCCAAGGTAATTGAACTTGAAAAAGTTTTCTTAAAAATTTGTTCTTTGTTACCTGAACTATATAAGACATACATCGTAAGCAACGAGCAAACAGAAAGAATTGAAACTTTAAAGCAAAAAATGAATGCTTTAGGAACAACCAAACAAACTCTTGATAACTACATTCATTCTTCTTTCAAACAACCTTTCTCAACTTTAAAAAATAAGTTAGACGAATTATCCACTCATTTTGTAGGTGCCAAAGAAGGAGTCGATCAATTCAAGCAATATGTTGATTTCTTAAAAAGTTCAAGCGAAGAAGCCTACACTCTTATTTTCGTTTATTACTATCGCTTGAAACAAGTCGAATCAATTTTAAGAGAAATCGGTTTGCCTGAGTTTTCATTACCATATCAAGTACGGATCGATGATTGCTATGACTTATTGAATGAAATCGATAAAGCAATAAAAGTTCAACCAATCGCCGTCGATGATATTAACGCTAAAGTGTCAACTCTAAAAGTTGGAGCTAACGCCTTGTTTGATGAGATTGAGAATAAGTTTAGAGAAATGCAACTTGCCGAATCGGCAATTGTGTATGCAAATCGCGATCGCAACCACCAAGAAGAAGTCCACCAACAATTGTGTCAACTTGAACATTCATTTGAACATGGTGAATTTGTAAAAGTTTATCATGAAGCAAACCTCATTTTTAAACGTGCCCACGTTGACGATACTGGGAGTAGCAATGGCTAAGATCATCTATTTAGATAATGCTGCCACTAGTAAAGTTTTTCCCGAAGTCTTAGATTCATATCAGCGCATTACCACGGAATATTTTGCTAATCCAAGTAGCATTCATGCTTTAGGACAAAAATCCGCTCGCTTATTAGAAACTTCTCGAGCGCAAATTTTGCGTACTTTAAAATTAGATAATCACGAGGTGATATTTACAAGCGGAGCAACAGAGGCAAATAACTTAGCGATTAAAGGCTATTGTTTTGCTAATAAAACACGTGGTAATCACATTATCACTAATGCTGGTGAACATCCTTCTGTATTAAACTCCATTTTGGAAATGGAACAATTTGGTTTTGAAGTAACGGTCTTACCATTAAACGACAAAGGTGTTGTCGAAGTAAAAGATGTGGTGCATGCACTGAATAAACGCACAATCTTAGTTTCACTGATGGCCGTAAACAATGAAACAGGAGCGATTAATCCTCTTGAGGAAATTGGTGAAATATTAAAAACTTACCCAAAAATCGTTTTACACGCTGATATGGCACAAGCAATTGGTAAAGTACCTATTCCTTTAGATAACATCGATTTGTTCACTTTCGCCGGACACAAAATCCACGGTTTACAAGGTAGTGGGGCTCTTATAAAAAAGAAAAACATTTTATTAAGAGCAATTAATGCTGGTGGTGGGCAGGAATATAACTTACGAAGTGGCACCAATACTCTAGCCTTATCTGCTTCCTTAGCTAAAGCCTTAAGACTAATTGTTGAACAGCAAAAAGACAATTACCAACATATCGCCAAATTGCGCGATCGTTTATTAAAGTATCTTAATGAACACCCTGATAAATATAAGCTTAATTCTTACTTTCAAGCAAACCCCTACATCGTTAACTTTTCTTTACTTAATCGCAAAGCTAGCGTTGTAGTTGAGGCTTTATCTAATCGAAATATTATGGTATCCTCACTTTCAGCCTGTCATTCCAAAAAGGAAAAACATAGTGCTGTCATCTACGCGATGTGCCAAAACATGCAGTTGGCCGCTAATACGATTCGCATTTCTTTTTCTTATGAAAACACATTAGAAGAAGTTGATACATTAATTGCTAATTTAGAAGACATCCTCAAGGAGATCAAACAATGATTAAATATGACCATATAATGATTCGTTTTGGCGAATTATCGACCAAAGGTAAAAATCGAAAAGATTTTGTCCGTGTGCTATACACTAATATAAAATCTGCTTTAAAAGATTGGCCATCTTTAACCTTCGATATGCGGTATGACCACATTTATGTCAGCCTCAATGAAATACCATATGAACCTGTTTTAGAACGCTTAAAAGACGTTTCTGGCATCTATTCTTTATCGCTAGTTTATCGCTGTCAAAAAGATATTGATTTAATAATTGAAAGCGCTTTGATGCTGATGAAAGAAGAAGTGGGCAATACATTTAAAGTAAAAACTAAACGAAGTGATAAAACGTTTCCACTTGTTTCTGATGACATCACACGAATTGTGGCTGGCCACATTTTGCGTAATACGCCAAGCATCAAAGTTGATGTTCATAACCCAGAAATCTTGCTTTCCATTGAGTTAAGACAGGAAGCAGCTTATATTTTCACACATACTTATTTAGGTGCCGGTGGCTATCCTTTAGGCGTTGGCGGAAAGTCCATGCATTTACTTTCTGGTGGCATTGATTCTCCAGTAGCTGCATATTTGATGATGAAGCGCGGGGTGAGTATCGAATGCATTCATTTTGCTTCTCCGCCATATACGCAAATGGGCGTCATCTATAAACTTGAAGATTTATTAAAAAAATTAAACCGATATCAACCACGCATTCGCCTACACATCGTGCCGTTTACAAAAATACAAGAAGCAATTTATGACCATGCCCCTGAAAGCTATTGCATTACTTTAATGCGCAGAATGATGTTTAGATTAGCAGACGCCCTGGCTAAAAAAAGGAATTGCCCTGTTATTTCTACAGGTGAATCAATCGGACAAGTAGCCAGCCAAACTCTCCAATCCATGCATGTAATAAACGCCGTTACGAATACTCCAATTATTCGCCCATTAGCAACTACTGATAAGGTGGAAATCATTAAACTTAGCAACAAGATTGGCACATATGATATTTCTATTCGCCCATATGAAGATTGCTGTACGATCTTTACACCAAAATCACCTAAAACCATGCCCCATTTAGATGATGTTGAAACTTTAGAAAAACAATTTGACTTTGATTCGCTCATTAAAGAAGCGCTCGCTAATATTGAAGTCAAAATCGTTAATGGCGAAGAGGAAGAAGTCTTACTTTAGTAATAAAATATTTGGTCCTAGTAAAAACCATGACCTTTTATTTTCAATGGGCTATGCTTTCGAGCAATAATGTTACAATAGTAAACAATAAGCGGGGTAGATGAATGGACGTTTTGGCAGATATTTTCTTTCAGATATTTGGAGAATTACTATTTGAAGCTTTTGCTACTGTTCTATCAAAAATTCTAGAAATATTTATTAGAAACGTTAATGTAGATAAAAAATTTAGAAAAAACGTTAAATTCGGTTTAACCTATGTTTTTTTAATACTAGTGACGATATTACTCGTTATTTCCATTTTTCAAAGTAAAACGATTTTTGTTATTCTCACCTTGTCGTTCCTTTTATTCCAAATCATATTAAACGCCATAGAAATTATATATCATCAAAGTAAAAAATCTTTTTTGATGAAAACCATTCAAGCATTAAAAATAATCAGTCATTATATTTTCCCAACCTTACTAATTGTGTTCGGCGCTATTTATTTAGTGGATGTCGGCGCGAAAGTAACGCTAATGGTTTTCTCAAGTATTGCGCTAGTAGCTTTTTTGTTGTTCGACTTATTTCGTTTAGTTAGATATAAACGTAAAAACACCAAACAAGTTATATCAAATAGAACAAACATTTTATCAAACGATATTGACGTTTAAAGTCAAAACAAAAAGGGCTTTTCACAGCCCTTTGTTTATTTAATTAATAATTAAGCTTTTTTCGCAGTTTTCACTAAATCAGTGAATGCTTTTGGATCGTTAATCGCTAATTCGGATAACATTTTGCGGTTGATATTGATGTTAGCGGCTTTTAAACCGAACATAAATTTGCTATAGGAAATATCGTTCAAACGGCAGGCAGCATTAATGCGTCTAATCCAAAGTTTACGATAATCTCTTTTAATGTTACGACGGGAAACATATGCATAGCGTAAGCTGTGCATGACTTGTTCTTTAGCGGTTTTAAAGAGTAAGTGTTTGCTTCCGAAATAACCAGAAGCTCTCTTTAAAATTCTTTTACGGCGGGCTCTTGTGGCCACACTATTTTTAACTCTTGCCATGTGACTCCATCCTCCTTATTTAACAATGAGAAACTTAATTCTTTTGTAATCGCTCTTGTGAACAGAGGTTTGCTTCATTAAGTGTCTCTTTTGTTTTGTGGTTTTGTGTGGGGCTAAGTGAGAAACATAAGCGTGATGTCTGACGACTTTGCCAGTACCGGTAACTTTAATTCTTTTCATTAAAGCTCTTTTGCTTTTCATTTTTGGCATAAATATTTTCTCCTACTTCTTTTTTGGTGCTAATATCGCGATCAGCCATCTATTATCCATAGCGGCTGGTTTTTCAATGATCGCGATTTCCAATAAACCGGCGATAAATTTATCCAAGACTTCTTGACCGACATCGATGTGTTGCATCTGACGGCCTCTGAAACGCACACCAACTTTGACTTTATCGCCATCTTCAAGAAATTTTAATGCCGCGCGTTGCTTGGTTGCTAAGTCATGAGCACCAATTTGTGGCGTTAATTGCACTTCCTTGATTTCAACAATGTGTTGATTTTTCTTTGCTTCCTTGGCTCTTTTTTGTTGTTCAAAACGATATTTGCTGTAATTAATGATTTTACAAACTGGAGGTTGAGCGTCAGGCGCAACACATAGTAAGTCCAAATCATATTGATTGGCTTTGAATTGTGCTTCGCGTGAAGACATCTTTCCGATTTGTTCTCCGTTTGGTCCGATTAATAAAACCTCTGGGAAACGAACGTATTCATTGACTAGTTCTTTGTTTTGATTTGTGCCAGGCTTTCTTTTGTCCCTGTTGGCGTTACGATTGTCTAAGATAATTATCAGCTCCTTTTCTTAATTAAAAACGGGTGCATAGTGCACCCGTTTAAACGTTCTTAATCTTTAAGAAGTAGCGTCGGCCAACCAATAGTTTTCGGTCTGGCGAGAAGCGGGTGCCTCTGCTTTCTACGTTTTACTGATGAATGATAGCACTATTAGATGGGGATGTCAATACAAAGATTTATATTCCTTTGTTTCCCAACTATAAGTTGCTTACTTATTTTCGACTTTATAAATTAAACGATTGTTCACTTCGTTATCAATTAGCTTTAAGAACTCCTCAACCGAAACGGTGATTTGTTCGTTAACTCCAAAGCGACGATACGTCACTGTCTTATTATCTCTTTCTTGATCGCCAAGCACGAGAGTAAAAGGCACTTTTCTCATTTGCGAAGAGCGCATACGATAGCCTAACTTATCGTTAGAATCATCAAGTTTAACGCGTAAGCCACGTGCTTTGAAATCAGTGAATAATTGTTTGGCATAATCAAGATGGAAAGCGTTATTAACTGGTAAAATATTAACTTGTAGTGGTGCAAGCCATGTTGGGAAAGCGCCACCAAAGTGTTCAATAATAATACCGATAAATCTTTCAATGCTACCTAAACAAGCGCGATGGAGCATAATGGGGCGTTTCTTTTCGCCGTCGCCATCAATATAGAAGCAATCAAATCTCTCAGGTAAATTCATATCGAGTTGGATCGTGCCACACTGCCAAATTCTACCCACAGAATCTTTTAGCTTAAAGTCAAGTTTTGGACCATAGAAAGCGCCATCGCCAGGATTAATCTTAAATTCGCGACCAGATTGTTGGCAAGCTTCCATTAAAATGGCCTCTGATTTATCCCAAGTTTTGATGTCGCCAATATAACCTTCTTCTGGACGAGTTGATAAGACGATGTAATAGTCTAAATCAAAGATAGAATACATTTCTTCGAAGAACTTCAATAAGGTTGTAATTTCTTCAACTAATTGGTCTTCACGGCAGAAAATATGCGCATCATCTTGTGTGAAAGCGCGCACTCTGAATAATCCGTTAAGCGCGCCACTTGCTTCGTGACGGTGGACGTGTCCAAGTTCCGCCATTCTAATTGGCAAATCTTTATAAGAATGAAGGGAATTTTTGTAAACCAAAATACTACCAGGACAGTTCATTGGTTTGATGGCAAAATCGCGGTCATCAATTTTAGTAGTGTACATATTTTCTTTATACACAAACCAATGTCCAGATATTTCCCAAAGTTCACGGGATAACATGGTTGGTGTTTTAATTAAAGAATAGTCATATTTGAAATGTTGTTCTTTCCAATATTTTTCAATATTCTCACGCAATATCATGCCATTAGGTAGCCAAAATGGGAAACCTGGTCCATATTCAGAAAGGAAAAATAAACCGAGTTGTTTACCAAGCAAACGATGATCTCTTTTCTTGCGCTCTTCAATGAGATTCAAGTAATTTTTTAATTCTTCATCAGTGTACCAAGAAGTACCATAAATTCTTGTTAATTGCTTATTATTGCTATCACCGCGCCAATAAGCGCCAGCTAAAGATAATAGTTTAAAATGTTTAATTAACGCTGTAGACATCAAGTGTGGTCCACGGCACAAATCGACAAATTCGCCTTGCGAAAAGATGGTGATGTCTTCATTAATTTCGCTGATGAGTTCAAGTTTATAAGGGTTATCTTTAAAAAGTTCTAATGCTTCTTGTTTATTAACGACATTTCTGACAATTTTTAAATCCTTACTTGCTAATTCTTTCATCTTCTTTTCAATGATAGGTAAGTCTTCTTCGACTAAGACTTTATCACCAAAATCAATGTCATAGTAAAAACCATTTTCAATCGCTGGACCAAAACCAAACTTCGCAAAAGGGTATAATTGTTTAACAGCTTGTGCTAATAGGTGGGATGTTGAATGGTTCAATACTTCTAACGCCTCCGGAGCGCTTTTTTCAATTTCAATAATTGAACCATCATGTTGTTGTACTTTCATAATTTTCTTTCCTCCACAATAGAATAGTGGGCTTACTTTAAGGTTATCGTTCTTAAACAAATTTTCTTTTATTGTAGCATGTCAATTAAAGCGCGCAACCCACGTGTGTGAACGTGTTTCATCTTGGTCGCTTCGGCGATTGGATAATCGACAATCATATTATTTTTAATACCAACAACGCGACTTGTTGGATCTTTTTCGGTTAATAAATCAATCGCACGGGCGCTAAGTCTAGCTGCTAAAATACGATCATGCGCGTCAGGAGAACCACCTCTTTGTAAACGACCTAAGACTTCGGTACGAGTGTCAAAGCCAGTTTCAAGAGCGATTTTCTTAGCCAATTCTTTAATATCTAACAAATTTTCAGAAATGATGATAATCGCGTGAGATTTATTTTGTGCTTTCATCTTTCTTAATTTGCGGAACAAAGCATCTTCTTTTAAAGGATGTTCAACACAAATGACGCCTTCAGCACCTTCTGCTAAAGCAGCAAACATTGCAAGGTCACCGCAATCACGACCCATGACTTCAATTAATGTACAACGTTGATGAGAACCGGAAGTGTCTTTAAGTTTATCAACGCAATCACAGATGGTGTTTAAAGCGGTAGAAAAACCAATTGTTTCATCAGTGCTGCCAACATCATTATCAATTGTGCCAGGAATACCAATTGTTACGATACCAGCTTTATCAAGCAGCTCTAAGCCTTTATATGTACCATCGCCACCGATACCGATTAAAGCGTCGATTTCGAAGTCTTTTAATTGCTGCGCTGCTTTTTCAGAAACATCAGGATTGGCAAATTCTGGTAAACGGGCACTACGAATAATCGTACCACCACGATTAATAATGTCTTGAGTGAAATCTTTATTTACTTGGATGATGTTGCCTTCCACTAAACCGCGGAAACCATCATAGACCACATACATATCTTTGCCATAGTATAGGCCAGCGCGAATACAAGCGCGTAAAGCGGCATTCATGCCAGGGGCATCGCCACCGCTAGTGAGGACTGCAATTTTTCTAATCATATATAGAGCTCCTTAATAATATCCTTTATTATTACGGAACTATTATACACACTTTTTCTCTCTTTTATCGTCAAAATGCATTTTTTCCACAAATTTTTTTGTGGATAACTTCCATTCCTTGATTAAATGACTACTATTTATATTTATATAAATGTAATTGCAATAATTGTGGATAACTAAAGATTATAAAGTGTGCATATTTTTTCCAATTTATTTTACTAAATAAGCATGGCATAATACATTCACGAAATTATGACAATATTATCTAATAACGATTTCTTGGAAGTGAGACTGGCATCGATGATCGCGGATTATGATCGCGATACTTTAGTCAACCTTTATCAATCGATGATTGGCTTTGAAGCAGTCGCTATTTATATGACACTTTGGAGTGAAGCAAACAATGAAAGAATATCTCCTATTTGTACTCACGAACAATTGTTTTTAAGAATGAGAATTCCTCCAAGCGTTTTTATTGAAGGACGAAAACATCTAGAAGCCGTTGGATTATTAAAGACTTTCGTTTCAAGCGAATCCGATTATAGTATTTATCATTATGAGTTATATGCCCCTAAATCACCGAGAGGCTTTTTTGACGATGCGTTATTATATGGTACAATGATAAAGAGCATTGGTGAAAGCAACGCTAATCGGCTTAAGAATATTTATATTGTCGATAAAGTGCAAGATTATGGCGAAGAAATCACCGCTAAATATTGTGATGTCTTCCAACCTGAGTTCAATGACCAAGCCTTCATTGAAGCTACTCAATGCGACTGTAAAATCAAAGGTCGCAACTCCGGCAAGATTAATAGTCAATTCAATTATGAAATCTTCTTTACCGAACTAGCTGGAATTTCACAAATCACTTCTACCTCTTTAAAAAAAGAGGAAATGAAAGAAATTGAAAGACTAGCGATGCTTAATGGTGTAAACGAAGAAATGTCCGCTAGACTTGTCAATCAAGTGTATGTAGCGAGTAACGTTAAAGGACAGCGCGTCAATCTTGCAACGTTAAATAAACTTATGCAAGACATATCTGACAGTAGATTTAGACCATTTGATGAAACACCAACCGCTAAACCAAACCTCACAAAAGGAAAAACCGATTTAGCAAGAAAAATAAATTTAATGGAAGTAAAATCGCCAAAAGAATATCTCGCCTATTTACAAAATGGAACAAAACCCGCTTCTGCGGATATGCGTATTTTAGATTCATTAAGTACCGATTATCATTTGCCTAATGCAGTCATTAACGCCATTGTTGACTATGTGTTAATTAAAACCGACAACGTCTTATCGCGTGCTTACTGTGAAAAAATTGCCGCTTCGCTAGTTAGAGAAAACTGTCAAACTGCAGTCGACGCAATGAATTATCTTAAAAAGATTGAACGCAGAGTCAGAAATAAAATTAATCGAAAATCTAAAATTGCTACTCCTGAAGTGGAAGAAGCAGAAACGATTACCAAACCAAAACCAAAAGCGACTAGTAATGATAACTGGGAAGCAGAATGGGAACGCATCCTCGATGAATTGAAAGGAGGTAACAAAGATGGAAAAGCTTAAAGTTACAAACTTAAACATCACCAGTGATGAAGCGATTATTCAAGAAATGAAACAATCGCTTAAAAACTGTCCTTCAGTCATCAAGTATTGCAAAGACCTTGGCATGGATGAAAATACGATGTACGAAAACATCACGAAAATTTATGATTTAGTGCTCGATACAAACTATTGTAAAAAGTGCCCCGGCTTACAAAAATGCCAAAAAGATAATGCCTATTTGGTGACAAAAATTACATACAATAACAAAGTGGTGGAAAGCCAACTTGTTCCGTGTCCTGAATTACTAAAAAGAATGAGTTTTGAAAAGCAATTAGTAGTCAGGGATTTTCCTGATGATTGGCTTGAAACATCATTATCAGATGTTGATAAATCAAAAAGCAAAACAGAAGCGATCAAGGCATATACCGCTTATGTTAAAAACGCTAGTAGCAACTGGATATATTTATTCGGAGGCATCGGAGCTGGTAAGTCTTTCTTAGCAGCGGCTTTTGCTATTGACATAGCTAAAAGATCGATTAAGGGCAAATCACCAGTCGCATTTATTAATGCGGCAAAAAGATTTTTGGAATTGAATGACCTAAACAAAACCAATAATAATGAATTTAAGTCAAAACTTGATTTTTATTGTAATATCCCATTTTTAGTCATCGATGACTTTGGTCATGAATTAAAAACTGATTTCATTCGCGACGCGATTTTAAGCGAAATCATTAACACGAGATGTAATAAAAAATTGTTCACCATTTTTACAAGCAACTTTTCATTAGTTGATATCGAAGCACTTTATGGCACTAACAATGCACGCGCCATTATGGCAAAACAAATTGTTAAAACCATTAAATCAATGTGCATTAAAGAGATTGATTTAGGCGACTTAAAACTTTATTAATAATTGTGTCTACCTGAGACACTAAATCTGCTTTATCCTTGTTGTTATCGATAATATAATCGAGATCGGCCAAATGCTCGAAAAATTGATGGTTATCATCATTGATGCGCTTGTTAAAGGCGCTTTTTTCTTTATCTCTTAAATTTAACCTATTTATTTGATTTTCTTCATTGATATCAACACCGATTATTATGTCAAACATATTTTGCATTTTCGCTTTAAATAATAGAGGAACTTCAGCAACTAATAGTTTTGAGGTCGATGTTTCAAAAATATTAGTAATTTCATTTTTTACAAGTGGGTGTATAAATCTTTCTAGTTTTGCCAAATCTAACGGATGATGAGCGAGATGGTTTCTTAAATTCACGATAAAATCACCGTCTTCTGGAAGATTGAATTTTTTATTAATTTTATTTTGAATGACTTTGTCTTTATAAAGTTGATGAACAATTGCATCAGAAGAAATCGCTAAAAATTTGTGTTTATTAAAAATTTCTAGAACTGAACTTTTTCCTGAAGCAATTTTTCCAACAATTGCAATCTTTAGTGGTGGATGTTTTCTGGGCTGACAATTAGGACAATAAGTCGTTCCACGGCCACCGATTTTGATAAATCTAAGAAATCTGTGACATACGACACACTTTTGACCTTGTCGCCCATAAACTGCGAGTTGTGTTTGGAAATTACCAGAAATGTCTTTACCTGGATGATAGCTTCGAATAGTAGAGCCTCCGCTTTTAATCGCTTCTAACAAAACTAACTTAGAATATTTAACAACGTTTTCCCAATCTGACATTGAAAGACTTTTAGTTGGGGTAAGAGGATGTAACTCACTTTTGAAAAGCACTTCATCTACATAAATATTACCTAAGCCAACAAAAAGCTTTTGGCTAAGTAAAGAGGTCTTGATTGGCAAACCAATTTTTTGTCCTTTTTTATATAATAACGCGACGTCCTTAATATCAAATGGTTCTGGCCCTAACTCTTTAAGTGATTGAATATTTTGATAACTTGCCTCGTCAGCCATGATCATCCGTCCAAAACAACGCGAATCATCATAACAAAGTTTCATATTATTATCTAAATGGAAAACAACACGCGCATATTTACTATTTTCAAAAGATTCTGGTAATTCATAATACTTACCTTCCATTCTTAAATGAGAGACAAGCACTTTGTTATCGCTTAAATGGAAAATCAAAAACTTTCCTCGACGGGTAATATTAAGAAATTTAGATCCTTTCATGAATTTAATAAATTCATGTTCAAGGTTATTAACGATACTTTTTCGTAAAATATCCACTTTCAAAACTGTGCGATTTTTAATAATCGGCAATAAGACATTTTTTACAGTTTCTACTTCTGGAAGTTCTGGCATATTATTATTTAGCGCTATACCAATCTAAACCAAAACCACCATTAACTTCAAGTGGTATGCCTAGATTTAAAACGTTCTCCATAATGTTTTTAATTAAATCGAAAATCTGCTCTTTTTCTTCGCTAGGAACACGGAAAATTAGTTCGTCATGAATTTGAAGAACCATGCGTGTTTGATATCCCCCAGCTTCTAAAGCTTGGTGTATTTTTATCATGGCTAGCTTAATCAAATCAGCAGCAGTACCTTGGACAGGTGCATTCATCGCAGCGCGTTTAGCTCCTTCTCTTTTTTGATAATTGGTGTCACTTAATTCTCTTAAATATCGTCTTCTGCCTAATAAGGTAGAAACATAACCATCCTTAAGAGCATCACTAACAATGCTATTAAAGAAATTTGCTACTTCTGGGAAATTATGAAAAAATGCATCGATAATTGCTTTAGCTTCTTTTGGTGGAATGTCTAGTTGTTCGGCTAGCCCCCAATCAGAGATGCCATATACAACACCAAAATTTACAGTTTTTGCTTTGCGTCTTTGCAAATCACTTGGTGATGATTGAAGGTTAAATAATTTCATTGCCGTTGCTGAATGAATATCTTGATTAGAAAGAAAAATTTCTTTTAACGATTGACAATTTGAAAGCGCGGCCAAAACTCTTAATTCAATTTGCGAATAGTCAAAAGAAAGAATTTCAAATTGATGGTTTGGATAATAGAAAGCTTTTCTGATCGCCTTACCTTCTTCAAATCTAACTGAGATATTTTGAATATTTGGGTCAGAAGCAGACAATCGACCAGTGGTGGTCAATGCTTGATTAAACTTAGGATGGATTTTACCATCGGGATAAATATGATGTTTTAATCCTTCCACATATGTAGTCAATAACTTAAAGTATTTGCGATATTCTAAAATTTTCTCAACAACTGGATGCTCGTCAATTATATCATTAAGTGAATCGACGGCCGTCGACAACTTCCGATTACTTGATAAGCCAAGTTTATTGAACAAGATATCAGCGATTTGTTTTGGCGAAGCAAGATTAAACATTTCGCCGACCATATCAAATATCTCGTTTGAAAGTTCATCGAGCTTTTGCTGATATGTTTCGCCAAAATGTTGAAGAACGTTTATGTCCAATGGGAAACCCTCAATTTCCATATCGGCGAGAGTATCGACTAATGGAATTTCTAACTCTTCAAATAGTCTAAATAATTCCATCTTTTCTAACTCTTCTTGGATTTTTCTTGTTAATTTCATGGTAAAAAATGCAATTCTACAACTTCTTTCGATGTCTTCGGCAGTGAACAAAGATAAAGTTTCAACACCATTTCCTAAATCAACACCATGAATATTCATGACGACTTGAACATCGTTTTTGATTGTGGAATCTAATAGATAAGAAGCGATCAATAAATCAAACTTTAAGCCACTAATCGCAATATCGTTTTTATTTAATGCGACTTTGATGGCTTTATAGTCAAAGCAATATTTTTGTATGGCTTTATCTTTTAATATCTCTAAAGCAACTGGGTCACTTTTTAAGTCTTCAATTTTTAAATAATAAGAAATTTCACCATTAGAAAATGCCATGCCATAAAGCGACCCTAATGTATAATTATCGTCTTGATAATCTAAGGCAATACCAATTTGTTTATCAAATTTAATGCCTTTGAGCGAACTAACAACCTTGATTGGTACTTCAACTTTAGCAAGGTCAGATTTCTTCCACTTAGGACTTACGCGCGCAATGAATTGTTTCAGCCCATATTTTTGTGCAAAAGCACTTACGGCCGTAAATTCATAACCGCGATAAATGGTGTCTTCTATACTAAAAGGTAAATCAACATCTGTTCTAATAATGGCTAAATCACGCGATAATCTCCCGATATCCTTTTGCTCTTTCAAAGATTCTCCAATCTTGCCGTTTATTTCGTCAGCATGAGCGACGATATTATCAAACGAACCATACTGTTTGATGAGCTTAACAGCTGTGACATTACCAATTCCCTTAATGCCAGGAATATTGTCACTATCGTCACCTCTAAGCCCTTTATAGTCAACGATTTGTTCTGGAGCAAAGCCATAAGTTTCTTCGACTAGTTTAGGGGTCATAGTGACGACATCAGATAAGCCTTTTTTTATAATATTGACGGAAATCTTTTCGCTCACCAATTGTAAAAAATCGCGATCAGAAGTATATATGACAACTTCATAACCAGCCTTTTCCGCTTTCTTTGCAACCGTGCCCGCAATGTCATCACCTTCAAATCCATCTTGTTCGTAAGTGAAAATATTAAGAGCGTTAAGCATTTCTCGTGCAATTGGAAACTGTTGGACAAGTTCTTCTGGAGTCGGTTTACGGTGAATTTTATATGTATCTAGCAAATCGTTTCTAAAAGTGTCTTTACCTGTATCGAAAGCAACTATGATACCTTCATCCTCTTTTAATTTTCCTAAGATTTTGTTTATCATCGTCGAAAAAGTAAAAATCGCGTTAGTCGGAATGCCTTCCTGATTACGCATAATTTCCATACCAGGATAAGCAGTAGCAAAGTACGCTCTAAATAGTAATGAATTACCATCAATGATTGTTATTTTACTCATAAATTTCGTCCTCCAATGGAGTAATGTTGTTAGCGATGAAGGTAGTTTCTTCATCTCTTCTATCACGTTTAATTTCACACACGACCAGGTTGTTTTTTTCTAATAAAGACACAGCCTCGGCATAAAGCACTGGGAAAACAATAATTTCCATTTCGTCGGTCTCATCTAATAACTTAACAAAGGCCATGGTTGTTCCTTTTTTGGTGTTAATCTTTTTGATAGCTCTTATTAAGCCAGCAATTTTAGATTTGTTTATTTGCTTAGCTTCAACGATAGGCGTTACTTCTTTTTCAACTAGTAAATGTTGTTTATAGTGCAACGGATTACTAGAAAGCATCATTCCTAATACTTCATATTCTTTTTCTAAATTTTCCAGCGGGTCATCTTTTTGCTCAATAATGTAAGGTGCTAAATATGGAGAAAAGCCAATATTAAGTTGACCATTATCTTGATAAGTAAGTTCCGCATATTGTAAGGCACTTTTGATCGTCGCTCTCAGCGAAGCGCGAGAAGCAGTAAAGCAATCAAAGCAACCCGCATCAATAAGTTTTGTTAATTGTTCTTCAGTAAGTTTGTTTTGATACATCCGTGAGACAAAATCAAAAAAGTCGCTAAATGGTTTGTCATTTCTTTCAGTCAAGATGTTATCTACTAATATGTTATTAATGCCCTTAATTGCATTGAGTGGGAATAGTAAACCACCTTCTGAAATCTTAAAACTCTTTGAAGATAAATTGATGTGCGGTGAAATAATTTTAATGTCGCGCTTCTTCATCTCGCTTACGTACTCGTTAAATTTTGTGTCACTCGTGCCACTAGCGGTTTCTAAAATAGCAGCATAAAACTGTAAAGGGTAATGCAATTTTAAAAAGGCTGTCCGACATGTGATCACCGCATAAACAGAAGCGTGCGACTTATTAAAAGCGTAATCTGCAAATTTTCTAATCGTTTCAAACACTTTGCGCGCTACTTTTTCCTCATGGCCATTCTTTAATGAGCCTTGAATAAAAAGTCGTTCATTATTTGCAAATTGCTCAGCATCTTTTTTGCTTATAGCTCTTCTAAACAAATCGGCTTCGGCCATGGAAAATCCTGCCATTGTTCTCGCAATTTCATTTACTTGTTCTTGATAAACAATAATGCCATAAGTTGATTTTAATATTGGTTCTAAACACGGATCATCATATGTAATGGCCTCTTTACCTTCTTTTCTTCTTCCGTATGAAGGAATTGAATCCATAGGACCTGGTCTATATAAAGCCAATAGTGCTACCACGTCGTCAAAACAACTTGGTTTAAGTAAACTAATCGCTCTTTTTATACCTGAACTTTCAAGTTGGAAAATGCCCATTGTTTGATTAGAAGCAATTAAGTTAAAGACGCCATTATCATTAAACGGAATATTAAACTTATCGATAATTGGTTGATCTTTTCCTTCGTTAATTAGGTCAACGCAATAGGCAATAGTCGTTAAGTTTCTTAAAGATAAAAAGTCAATTTTTAAAAACCCTTGGTCTTCCAAATAGTTTAATTCATACTGCGAAATATAATGACCAGCAAAATCAGTAGTTAAAGGCAAGACTTCTTCAAGTGGACCATTATTCAAAATCACCCCAGCTGGGTGCAATCCATTTTGTCTAATCAAACCTTCGATTTTGCTTGCTAAAGACACAATCGTTAAAAAATAGTCATCACTATCGACAAGTTTCCTAAACTCAGGCAGTTGTTTGTATGATTCTTTTAAGGACAGTTTTGGGTTTGATAAACGTTTACTTAATAAGTCAATATGACGCGTTGGGTAATTGTAAACACGACCGATATCTCTAAGAGATTGCTTGGCCTGAATAGTTTGATAAGTAACGATATTAGCCACGCGACTATTGCCATATTTTTCTCTAACATATTCAACAACATCATTACGACTAATATCCATGAAGTCGATATCAATATCAGGCATAGTTTGTCGAAAAGGATTTAAAAATCTTTCGAATTGTAATTCTTCTTTTATGGGGTCGATTTCTGTTATATCGAGCAAATAGGACACTAAACTTCCAGCGGCGCTACCACGTCCTGGTCCAACTAAGATACGATTATTTTTAGCGTAAGAAATGAAATCTTGAACGATTAGAAAATAATCTGCATACCCCAGTTTAGAAATTGTTTCTACTTCATAACTTAATCTTTTTTTGTATATTTCAAATTGATTTAAACCTTTATTTTTGAGACTTTCCTCACAAAGCAACTTAAGATTCTCTGAGGAATTAGAAACAGGAAAACGCATTAGTTCACCGCGCTTTTGATGGAATGAAAAATTGACTGAATCTAAGATTGCTTTAGTGGTTGCAATTTCATTTGTAGTGTATATCTTAGAATAGTTTTTATAGGTCATGAAATAGTCTTGACCAATCAAACTTTTTTCTTTCAATACCTCGTCTTTATCTTCTTTGGCGATTGCTTCTGCAATTGCTAAAACGATTGCATCATCGCTTTTTAAATAACGGATTTTTGGAAAAGCGACCGATCGATAAGGATGGTTATCAAGAAAATTTCTAATCTCATTAGCGTATTTTACTTCTTCTTTGCTAGTAACGGAAATTCCTAAATAAAAGTTGTTCTTAAATAAGGCATCATATTGATACAGCAGCCTATTTAACTTTTCTTTGTCTTCTTGAAATGCCGCTTTGAACTTGTCATTGGATGTTTCAATAATACAAATTAAACCTTCGCAATAATCCTTAAGTAATTGTTCGGAAAAGGTTTGGCTATTAATCGCAGTGGTCAGCTTCATTAAATGACGATAACCAATTTCATTTTGAACATATAAGCATAAAACATCATCGTTCACGATAATTTCCATACCGATGATGTAAGGGCGAGACAATTCTTCAGCGACTTTTACAAAAGCTGGGACGCCATACATGACCCCGATGTCACAAAGGCCAAGACCATAGTATTCATTTTTTTGAATTCCAGTTTTTATTCTTTCCATGGTTAGGCCACTTTGTAAAAAAGAATAGTCAGAAATAATCCGTAGTGGAACAAAATCATTCATATTTCTAATATAGCGCATTTAGGTGGCAAATAAAATAAAAGGTACTTTTTGAGTACCTTTATTTTGCGAATAATGAATCAAAATCAGCGATAAATTGATCAAGTTCAGCGATATTGTTGAGCTTAGCGCCACTTGCTTGAGCGTGACCGCCACCTCCCCAACGTGCTGCTAGTTCGTTAATTGGCGTTTTCTTGCTCCGGATGGAAATGCGCCAGCAACCATCTTTTTTATCTTCGGAAATCGAGCACCAACCATTGATGCCTTCAATGTTAGAAAATAGGTTAACATTTTCCTTACCTCTTTCAGTGGTAATGTGAAGTTCTTTTAACACTTCGTCAGGTAAGACATAATATGCAACACCATTGGGCGAAAGTTTAAAATGTTCCAAAATATAACCCGTAATTTTCAAGTCTTCAATTTGCTTGGTGTACATCGCTTGATAAACAGCGCTCAAATCTATACCTCTACTTAATAAGTATGCGGCAGTGATAAACGATACTTCAGAAGTAGAAGAATATTGAAATCTACCAGAGTCGCCCGCAATAGCGGAATAAAAATAACTAGCGGCTTCTTTAGAAAAAATATAGCGGCCTTTGAAGGCTTGTAAAATACAAGTGATAAGTTCGCTTGCAGCACATGCTTTAACATTAACAATTGAGATATCACCAAAACGCTCGGTTTCTGGGTGATGATCAATTTTGACGATGAAACTCGCTTTTTGCCAACGCGGATCAGAAATACGTGCCATATTGGCAACATCGATGATTAAAGCTAAGAAAGGTTGGTTAAACCATTCCTCGTTGACGCGATCAGTTTCAGGATAAAGACGACCAGTAAAAACGTCATGGTTATCGCCTAAGATTTTAATGTCTTTCTTAGGAAAATTATCCTTTAGCCAAGTTGCTAAACCGAATTGAGTTCCTAAACAATCAAAATCCGGTGTTGCGTGACGAAAAACAGCGATGTGGTCAAAGCGTTTAATCGCTTGCTGAATGGCTTTAATGTCCTTTTTATAAGGCGCGAGATATTGGATAATTTCCTTATTTAATTTCATTTTATTGTTTTCCTTTGATGCACATATTATAGGCATCGCGCGCAATCATGATTTCCTCATCAGTAGGAATGACTGCGACTTTAACTTTGCTTTCTGGTAAAGAAATAAGCATATCTTTACCGCGAAGTTTGGCATTAACTTCTTCATTTATCTTAACACCTAATGATGATTCTAGTGCTTTACATACATCGCGACGTGTTCTTGGTTCGTTTTCGCCAATGCCGGCAGAGAAGATAATTAGGTCACATCCACCTAAACGAACATAATATTGACCGATATAATCTAAAATACGACGATTGAATAATTTATCCGCTAAAATTGCTCTTGGATTACCATTATCGGCAGCTTCAATAATATCTCTTTGGTCATTGGAAATGCCAGAAACACCCAAGAAACCAGATTTCTTATTAAACATTTGATAAA